>Ga0105240_10016314_pt1 | contig 10061 bp, 10 predicted proteins | sample KBSC54metaG_FD_80426 | JGI IMG/M metagenome (GOLD analysis project Ga0105240, IMG submission 80426) | Corn rhizosphere microbial communities from Kellogg Biological Station, Michigan, USA - KBS C5-4 metaG | ecosystem: Host-associated > Plants > Roots > Rhizosphere > Soil | place: Michigan, USA... | reverse complement strand
TTGGATACACCAAGGCCATGCGCCGAACCACAATCAACCCCTTGGTCCCCCGCCCCTGGCAAAGTGAAGTATCAACATGTTTGAGGGCAAAGCGCAATATCCGAAGGTGTATCGTCGACTTAAATCGATACCGGCAGCTCAGCTTTTAAGCAGGGTGGCCAGGATATTTGGCACTTCGGCGGTGGCCGCCGCCAGGTGGGCGAATATTTCCTCGATGCTGATTTCTTCTTCGTCGCCGCACCCGGCCGCGAAATTGGCCACCAGCGCCAGGCAGGCGTAATCGATTTCAAGCTCGCGCGCCAGGACCGCCTCGGGCATGCCAGTCATGCCGACCAGGTCGCAGCCGTCGCGTTTCATCCGGGCGATCTCGGCACGGGTTTCCAGCCGCGGGCCCTGGGTGGCGCCGTAACAGCCGCCGTCGATCACGGCAATGCCAGCGCCTGCCGCCGCGGCTACCAAAGCCTGCCGCAGGCTGCGCGTGTACGGTTCGCTGAAATCGATATGTTTGACTTCGGCGCCTTCCACATCGCAATAGCTTGTGTAGCGACCGTGGGTGTAATCAATGATCTGGTCCGGCACCACGATCACGCGCGGCCCCATATCGGCACGGATACCGCCTACAGCGTTGACCCCGATCACCCGGCGCGCCCCCAGGCTATGTAGCGCCCAAAGATTCGCGCGGTAATTGACGCGGTGCGGCGGAAGGCTGTGGCTTTCGCCGTGGCGAGCCATGAACGCAACACGCTTGCCGGCGAAATCGCCCAGTACTACATCGCCCGACGCCGTGCCATATGGCGTGTCCACGGCATGGCGCCCGGTGTTTTCCAGGCCGGGGAATTTATAGAGGCCGCTGCCGCCGATGACGGCCAGGTCGATGTTTGAGGACATGGTCTAGCGCTCAATAACAGGAGTGATCGAGGAACAAACAGAAAAGAATGGAGGCAGACGCCTAGTCCTTCAGCGCATAGATCGCCGGCAGGTTGCGACCCTGTTCGTAATAGTCCATGCCATAACCGAATACATAGCGATCGGGCAGCTCGACGCCATTGAAATCGGCGGAGACACCCTCGACTAGGCGGTCGTGTCGCTTGGTGCACAGGCTGACGATCAATACACGACGCGCGCCGCGTTGCAGGCAGTCGTCGCGAACGGCCTTGAGTGTATGACCTTCGTCGAGGATGTCGTCGACCAGCAAGACCGTGCGACCGGTCATGTCTGCCTGAGGCTCGCGCAGCCAGTGCAGATCCTTGCCGGAGGTCGCGCCGCGGTAACGGGTGGCGTGGACGTAGTCGAATTCAAGATCGGTGCGAATGGCCAGCGCCAGCTGACCGGCAAAGATCAGTGCGCCATGCATGACCGTCAGGAACAACGCACGCTCGCCATCGAGCGCGATGTCGATCTGACGGCCCATGTGCGCAATGGTCGATTCGAGTTCGTCGCGATCAAACAGAAGGTCGGCACTCGCAAGGGCGGCGTCGAGCGAAGGGGCTTGCGCGGTCATGCTTTTACTTCCTCGCTATGCAAAGCGGCAATGCGCGCGATGAAACGATCGCGCTGTGGGTTGTCGGTAAGGCCTTCCCAGGTCGAGCCGATGGCGCCACGCAAGGCAGCCAGTCGCTCGGCACCTGGGGCGATCCGTCCTTTTACCGCAGCAATGGCTTCATCCACCACCTCGGGGAAACAGGCCAGCACCAGATCGCAACCGGCATCCAGATGCCCCTGCACGCGCCCGGTCACCGTCCCGGCCACGCCGGCGGCAGCCATGCTGATGTCGTCGCTGATGACCGCGCCGGTAAAACCCAGCTCGTTGCGCAGGATGGTTTCGATCCATCGGCGCGAGTAACCGGCCGGCTGGTCGTCGACCGCCGGATAGACCACGTGCGCCATCATCACGGCCTCGACGCTTGCATCGATGCCTTCGGCGAACGGACGCAGGTCGTCGCGACGGATCTGCTCCAGCGGGCGTGGATCGATCGCCTGCGCCTTGTGGGTGTCTGCGGCGACGGAGCCATGCCCCGGAAAGTGCTTGAGCACGGCGGCCATGCCACCCAGGTGCATGCCGCGCACATACGCCTGGCCCAGCTCGGAGGCTACGGCCGGATCGGCATGAAAGGCACGCAACCCGATCGCGGCATTTCCGCGCGCCAGGTCCACCACCGGCGCAAAACTGAAATCCACGCCGATCGCGCGCATTTCGCTGGCCATGACCCAGGCATGTTCTTCGGCCAGGCGAATGGCGTCGTCGGGGTCGCGGTCATACACCGCGCCGATCGCCGCCAGCGGCGGCAGGCGCGTAAAGCCTTCGCGGAAGCGCTGCACCGGGCCGCCTTCCTGGTCCACGGCAACGAGGAAGTCTTCACCGGCCACCTCGCGGATCGAGTCGATCAACGCCGTGACCTGCTCGCGTGATGCGAAGTTGCGGCCGAACAACAAGACGCCGCAGACGCCGGGAGCGTTCAACCAATCGCGTTCGTTCGCGGCCAGTTCGAGGCCGGCGATTCCGATCATCAACATGCGGCGTCGACTCCTTCGCGTTCGGCATCGCTCCAGCTCGAATACGGATGCTCGATCAGATTGACGTTGTAGTAACGCACTTGCGCGCTTACCTCACGCCCCAGCCATGCAGGGCGTGGAAACGGGCTGTCGACACTGGGCAATTCGACTTCGGCAACGACCAGGCCCTGATTCTCGCCAAGAAATTCGTCGACCTCGAACAACGCACCATCGACGGTGACGTAATGGCGAATTTTTTCCAGCACGCCATCGCACAGGGTCGACAGCATCTGCGTCGCATCTTCTATCGGAATGGGGTATTCGAACTCGGCGCGCTCGATGCCCAGCGTGGCCGACTTGATGTTGAGCCACGCTTGCTCGCCGGCAAGGCGCACACGCACCGACGCGTGTGCATCGCCGCTTTCCAGGGCACGCACGCCGACCAGGTAACCCTGGGCGATCCGCTCGCTGCGAGCGACACCCGCTCGCCAACTGTCGTCGGCCAACAGAAATTTGCGCTCGATCTCGATGCCCATCAGCCGCGCTCGAACAACGCGATCGATTCGACGTGCGCAGTGTGCGGGAACATGTCCATGACACCGGCCGATACCAGCTTGAACCCATGCTTCTGTACCAGGATGCCGGCGTCGCGCGCCAACGAACCGGGATGGCAGGAGACGTAGACGATCCGTTGCGTCTGGCGATGCGGCAGGTATTCCAGCACTTTGTCGGCACCGGCGCGCGGCGGGTCGAGCAACAGCTTGCTCCATGGCTCGCGCGCCCAGCTGGCATGGCGCTGGTCCTCGAACAAGTTCGCTACGTGGAATTGTGCATTGGCGATGCCGTTGCGCGTGGCGTTGGCGCCGGCACGCTCGACCAGGCCATGCTCGCCTTCCACGCCGGCCACTTCGGCGACGCGACGAGCAATCGGCAAGGTGAAATTGCCCAGGCCGCAGAACAGATCGAGCACGCGATCGTTCGGCTGCGGATCGAGCAAGGCCATGGCGCGCGACATCATGCGCTGGTTCATGCCTGCATTGACCTGCACGAAATCGAGCGGACGAAACTCCAGCTCGACGTCATGCGTGCGATCGTCGTCCGCCGCAATACGAAATGCCAGGCGTGGCGATTCGGGCCACAACGGGTGCACGCTGCTGATACCACCGGGCTGCAGATAGATAGCCAGGTCGTTGGCCTGCCCGAACGCCACCAGGGTGGCCTGGTCCGATTCGCTCAGCGGCTTGAGGTGACGAAACACCAGGGCCATGGTGTCGTCGCCGGCGGCAAATTCGATCTGGGCGATATCGCCGGCCGCATCCATGCCGCTGATCGTTTGCGCAAGCAGGCCGATCTTGGGACCCAGCGACGGATGAACGACCTCGCATTGTTCGATATCGGCGACGAAACGCGGGTTGTCCTCTTCGCGAAAGCCGACCAGCACGCGGCCTTTCTTGGCGACGTTGCGCACCGACAGGCGCCCCTTGCGACGGTAGCCCCAGGGCTGGTCGGTCAAGGGTTCGAGCCACGAAGCCGGCTCCACTTTGCCGATACGTTCGAAGTTTTCGGCCAGCACACGCTGCTTGGCCTCGATCTGCGCGCCGGCATCCAGATGCTGCAGCGAGCAGCCGCTGCATTGGCCGTAATGGCGGCACTTGGGCTCGACGCGATGCGGCGAGCGGGTCAACAGCTCGATGACCTCCGCCTCGTCGAAGTTGCGGTGGCGGCGGCGGATGCGCAGGCGGACGTTCTCTCCCAGCAGTGCACCGCTGACGAAGACGGCCTTGCCGTCAACACGGGCAACGCCGCGGCCGTCGTGGCTGAGATTGGTAATGGCGGCTTCGAATTCTTTCATCACGATAAAAAATACCGCGCGCCCGCATCGGCTGATCCGGGCGCGCTTGGGTTCACGAAGAAGGATGCACTGAAGCGTTATTTGCGCTTCCAGGCTCCCGAGGCGTCCTGATAATACCAGCCTGCCTTGGCCCGCTCGATCCAGCCCTTGGCAAAGGTGGCGCGGATCTGCCCTTCCCACTCGGGGTGGTTGTTGGCGTTGGCCACTTCGCGATACAGCGCGTTGCGATCGCGATTTTCGTCCCCGACGGCGGCGTTGACCTGCGCGCGCTGGTCCAGCGGCACCTTGCTGGCATCGCGTACGGCAACCAGACCGTCCTGGGTAAAGCCGACCGCACCGCTGTCGAACAACGAGTCGAGCGTCGAACGGAAGCGCTGCAGCATGCGTGCCTGGATCGCTTCGGTGGTGGCGGTCTGTACACGCAGGTTGGGCGTATCGGCCGCATAGGCGGCCGGCACCAGCAGGTCCAGCAGCATCGCCGCGGGCTGGCTGCCTTTCTTGGGCGTCGCGGCCGGCGGCGACTTGTCGTCGGCCGCGGGCGGCGGTGCAGTGTTGTCCAGCACCGTACCGATGAACTGGTCGGCCGCCTTCTGCGCCGCCGCCTCGGGGAAATAGACATTGATGGTGACGCAGCCCACCAGCGCGACCAGCACGGTAACCAGCAAACCATAGGCAAGCTTGCGCATAAGACGCTCCTGGCGTGTATTGAGCCCGGATCAGCGAACTTCCGGTGCAGTTCCTTCGGTGGCGGCTTTCAGTCGCCGCACCAGTGTTGGCCAGTCGACCTGAGTCTGATGGCCCACCACCTGCAAGCGCGGCAAGCCGCTGCCTTCGACAATAGTGTAGCCGTCTCCGTCCCGGTCCAAGCCCCCCATATGGCAGACCGAACCTTCCAGCGTGCAGCTGAGACCGATGCGCTTGTAGCTGAAGGTCTTGAACAGCTTCAGCACCGCGCCCTGCAGGCCGCTGGCCAGGCCGCCGCCACCGACGCTGGTGAGGTTGTTGACGGCGCGCTGGCTGATCTTGCCGCCGTCGCCTGCCAGCAGGCTCGCGTTGAACGCCACCGGGTTCCAGTTGACCAGGCGCATCTGGTCGATATTGCCGTCCATGCGTCCAGTGATATTGCCGAAGTCGAACACGCTGGTCATGGCGCTGAGATCGATACGGCTCAAGCGGACGTTGCCGGTAAATACCGGTGTCGGCCCAAACGGCTGCTGCAGCGACAGCCTGGTCATGTCCACGAAACCATCGAAGACATTGATCGACAAACCACCTTCCAGCTCGAAGCGGTCGTCGACCCAACGCAGGCCTGGAACGGCGCCGCCCAGGGTGCCGGGGAATTCGGGCCAACCGACCGCACGGCTGAAGGCGGCCATATCGATGCCGGTGAGGATCACCGAGGTATTCAAGCGCTCGCCCTTGCTTGCGCCCGGCCGCCAGTTGAGCTCGCCGATACGCAGCTTGCCGTTCAGGACAGGAATATCCACGCCGCGCTGCAAGGCGAGCATGCCGCCATGGCTCTGCCAGCGCGACTGCACCGCGCCGTTGGGAATTTTGTAGACCTGGAGGTTTCGCCAGTTCAGCGTGGTGGCCGGCCGATCGCCTTGTGCCGCCCAGTCCAGGCCGCCACGAAGACCCACCACCGCCAGACGCCCTTCGGCATCGGCCGCATCCAGTCCGTCGGTATCGAAACTGAAGCTCTTGAGATTGCCGTCATCGAGATCCAGCACGCCATTGACCTGGCCCTGGATCCGCATGTCACGTAGGCCGAGCGAGGTCAGCCACGTCTGGCCATAGCGTTGATACGCCGCGGGGAATCGTGCCTGCAGGCGGTCGAGCTTCAAGGTGTCCAACTCGCCCTTGGCATCGAAGCCGATCGCGCCTTCGAGTTGCAATGCATCGGCATCGGCGACGCGCAGGCGATCGATAGAAAAACCACCACGCTGGCTGCGGCCGTCGATACCCAATTGCACCGGATGGTCGGAGGGCAGGCGCGCATAGATCGGCCCGAGCAACAGATCGCCACCGCGCAGGCTGGCCTCCACTGCCAACCGGGCCGGACCGTTGGTGGTATCCAGGGTAAGCCGGCCGCCACCACCCAGCCCCTGCCCGGCCAGGCGTCCACCCGGTGTATCGAAACCCACTCCGTCCAGGCTGAACTGGCCCGAGGTCTGCACACCGTTGTCGTAGGTGTCGAGTGCGAGATTGGCATCGACACGCCCACCCGTTGCACGACCGGACCACACGGTACTGAGCAGGCCCTGCAACCAGCCGGCGGGCATGGAGCTCAGGTTGATCTGCGCATGGCTGGGCTGATCCAGCGGCAGCGCACCACTGACCTGGGCCTTGCCCTGGGTGAGATCGATCTCCAGGGTGTTGGCCGCATCGTCGATCACCATGGCGATCTTGGCGTCGTTGAGCGCACCGCCAGGGGCGTTGCCCAGTTGGACCGCGCCTGAGAATAACCAGCGCATGCTGGCGTCGCGCTGCAGCGTGCCGTGCAGGTTCAGGCCGACGCGGCGCCAACCCATCACCGGGATATCGGCCTTGCCGATACGCATGGTCAGCTTGATACCACCCTGGCCGTCCTCGCCCAACTGCGCCTGCAGATCCTGTAACTTGGCCCCGGCCACGACAATCTGCTTGGCCTTGAGCGTGGTATCGGCACGGGCCGACGCTGCCAGTCCGAGAACGGACAGCAGAAGAAATATGAGTGCAAGGCGGTTTGGTGCGAAACTCATATCGCGCCATTCTGCCAAAACAAGCTGAACGACACGGACCTGTCATGCCGCCATCGATAGAAAATCGCTGCAAAACCCTTGCATCTGACACCGCACCTCGCGTACTGGTGGCCGATGACGACCCCTCCAGTCTGCTGTTTCTGACCGAAGCGCTGCGCAGCCTGGGGCTGGACGCCACGGGTTGCACCGATGGTCCATCGGCGATCGAACAGGCGCGCCAGCAACCATTCCGCTTGTTGGTCCTGGATTGCCGCATGCCCGGCGGCGGCGCCGAACATGTATTGACCGAGCTGCGTTCGGGCGGTTACGACCAGCTCGCCGTAGCCACCAGCGCCGAGCTCGACGAAGCGACGCGTCAGCGCCTGTTCGATTGCGGTTTCAACGACCTGCTGCTTAAACCGTGTCAGCAATCGGATCTGCGCCGCATTGCCGCCCTGGTCGATCCCGCGTTAGCAGGGGAAGACCTGCTCGACGATGCGCAAGCACTGGCAAGCAGCGGCGACGAACACGTCATGCACGCGCTGCGGGGCCTGATGCGCGATGAGCTATTGCAGCTCGACCTGGAATGGGAAGAACTGGCGCAGGACAGCGCACGCCTGCGTGAGCGACTGCACCGCCTGCTTGCTTCCTGCGGATTCTGCGGCACCGCCTCGTTGGCCACGCAAACCCTGTTGCTGCAGCAACACCTGATGCGTGGGCAGGCTGTTGCCAGTGGCCCGGTGGCGGGCTTTCGTTCAACCTTGCTGGCCACCATCGACGCATTGCGCCACGGCAATCGCTGATCAGCGCTCGCCGCGCTCGCGTGCCGCCATGCCACCGAACACCCGCCACGCGCGAAGCTCGCCACCGTTGAGATAGAAACGAATCACATCGCGCATCATGTTGCGCAATGCGCTCAGGCCTGCGGCGTCAGGAGACTGGTCTTGCGCCAACGCAAGCAGGTCGCTTCCCCTGAGCGCTTGCGCCGTGCCCGGCAGACAGGGCACGGGGCCGAGTTCGACGTGATAACGATAGAACCGTTCCGGTTCCACCGGCTCGCCGTTTTCGGCCTGGAACTCAAGCTGGAGTGCGTAACCCAGTGTATCGAGCAGATCGCGTTCGAACCGGCGCAGGCTCCAGGCAAGCGACTCGCTGGCCAGCCGCGGCAAGGTCATCGCATAGGCATCGAACAGATCCGGCAACGGATCCTGTCGCCCGGTGAGCCGCACGATCAACTCGTTGAGGTACAGGCCTGCCAGGTTGGCGTCGCCGACCAACCGCTGGGGTGTACCGGCGGCCTCTACGCCCCGTAACGTTGCCAGTTCGCCGCGCATGAGCAAGTCGACGGCAAGTGGCTGGAACGGTTCCAGCAAAGCTCGCTGCAACCGCGCCTTGCCCCTCTCGCTGCGCACGCCACGCGCGACCATACCCACGCGACCCAAGTCGCGCGTCAGGCATTCGAGCAGCAGCGAGGTTTCCCGGTAGGGCCGCGCGTGGAGGATGTAGGTGGGTTGTTGGTCTAAGTGCATGGCGTCGCCTGCTATGCAGGCTGTAAAGCCGCGCCTGCGGCGCTGTAAAGAGTAAAGGGTAAAGAGGAAAAGCGTGCGCTTCGCCACGGCTCTTTCCCTTTACTCTTTACAGCCCGCAAAGCGGGCGGCTTTTCAGCGCCAAAGGCGCGACTTCACGCTTTATTCGTAACCGAACTTCTTCAACATCGACTCATCGTCGACCCAACCCTCGCGCACCTTCACCCACAGCTTCAAAAATACCTTGCGTTCAAAGACGCGTTCCATGTTGCGGCGGGCCGAACTGCCGATGGCCTTGAGCTGCGCGCCGCCCTGCCCGATCACGATGGCTTTCTGGCCATCGCGCTCGACCCAGACAATGGCATGGATTTCGGCCACGCCGTCGGGGCGATCCGCGAATTGCTCGATTTCCACCGTGGTGGCGTATGGCAGTTCCTGGTCAAGGCGCAGCATCAATTGCTCGCGCACCATTTCCGCAGCGAGGAAACGTTCGCTGCGATCGGTGACTTCGTCTTCGCCGTAGATCGGCGCCTGTACCGGCAGGCGTTTCAGGATGCCTTGCTCAAGTTCCTTGAGGCCTTTTTCCTTAAGAGCGCTGACATAGTAGATGTCGTCGAAACTGTGCCGTGTAATCAGCTCGGACACGAACGGCAACATCGCGCTCTTGTCCTTGCTGAGGTCGACCTTGTTGATCGCCAGGAGACGCGGCACTTTCTGCTCGACCAGGGCGTCGTAGAGGGTTTCGTCCTCGTCGGTCCAGCGGCCGGCCTCGATCACCTGCACGATGACTTCGACTTCGCTGATGGCCGAACGCGCAGCGCGGTTGAGGCTGCGATTCATCGCACGCTTGGCGCCGCGATGCAGGCCAGGCGTATCGACATAGAGAATCTGCCCGGCCTCGCTGGTGGCGATGCCGAGAATGCGATGGCGGGTGGTTTGCGGGCGCGGGCTGACGATCGACAGCCGGAAGCCGATCATGGCGTTGAGCAGCGTGGATTTGCCGACATTGGGCCGGCCGGCCAGGGCGACCAGGCCGCAGCGGAAATCCTCGTGCGGCAGCTCGGGCGCGCCGACGTCTTCAAAACTATCGTCGTTATCATTCATGGCTTGGAGCCTGTTCGGTGAGTCGGCGGGACGGGCCCAAGGCCGCGCGTACCCGCTAAAGGTGGAGGAGAAGTGTAAGTCAATGTGCGCCGGAGCGCTGGAATCAGCCGGCCTGGGCGTCCAGCAACTGGCGCAGGACCGTCTCGGCGGCATCCTGCTCGGCGGCACGGCGGCTGCCGCCGTGGCCTTCGGCATGAATCACCCTGGGTTCGCTGATGGCGCAAAACACGTCGAAGGTCTTGGCGTGATCCTCGCCGTGGGCATCCTTGAGCTCGTACTGCGGCAACGGCAGCCCACGCCCCTGGAGCCATTCCTGCAAACGGGTCTTGGCGTCCTTGGAGGAACGGGGGATCGCCGCCACTCGGT
>Ga0105240_10016309_pt1 | contig 10063 bp, 8 predicted proteins | sample KBSC54metaG_FD_80426 | JGI IMG/M metagenome (GOLD analysis project Ga0105240, IMG submission 80426) | Corn rhizosphere microbial communities from Kellogg Biological Station, Michigan, USA - KBS C5-4 metaG | ecosystem: Host-associated > Plants > Roots > Rhizosphere > Soil | place: Michigan, USA... | reverse complement strand
GCCACGCAGAAGACCGCAATGATACTCGCCGCGATCGCGCGCCCGATCGGCGACGGCGGCGATTCGGTAATTTCGAGCGCCGCCGGCAGGAACGCAATCTCGTGCTCGCGGCGGCGAGCCGGCGGTTTCGGAAACGGGACGATCTTCGTGCTAGCGGACGCCATGGATACCTGCTTGGAGGAAGTGGAGCTTCGCATAGCGGCCGTTCGAGCGGATCAGCTCGTCATGCGTGCCGTCCTCGACAATGCGGCCTCGCTCGATGGTGATGATGCGATCGGCTTGGCGGACCGTCGAGAGACGGTGGGCGATGACGAAGACGGTCCGGCCGGCGGAAATTCGTTTCATGTTCTGCTGGATGGCGCGCTCGCTTTCGTAATCCAGGGCGCTTGTCGCCTCGTCGAGGATGAGGATGCGCGGATCGGTAATGAGCGCGCGAGCGATCGCGACACGCTGGCGCTGCCCGCCGGAAAGACTGCTGCCGCGTTCACCCACGATGGTGTCATAGCCCTCAGGCAGCTCCAGGATGAAGTCGTGAGCGCCGGCAAGCAATGCCGCCTCGATGACCCGCTCCATGGGCATGGCTGGATCGGCGAGCGCGATGTTCTCGCGAATGGAGCGGTTGAAGAGCACGTTCTCCTGCAGGACGACGCCGATCTGGCGTCGCAGCCATGCTAGATCCACCATCGCCAGATCGACGCCGTCGACCAGCACGCGTCCGCTCTCCGGCACATAGAGACGCTGGATCAGTTTGGCGATGGTGCTCTTGCCCGAGCCAGAGGAGCCCACGATGCCGACGACCTGACCGGGATCGACGCTGAACGACACGTCGTGCAGCACCTCGGGGCCGTCGATGCGGTAGCGGAAAGTCGCATGCTCGAATGTGACTTGCCCGCGGATCGCCGGCAGGGCTGCGCGGCCAGGATTGAAGCTTGGTTCGGGAATGGTGTTGAGGATGTCGCCGAGACGATCGATCGACAGACGGGCCTGATGGAAATCCTGCCAGATCTGCGCGAGCCGCAGCACCGGCATGCTCACGCGCGCGGCCAGCATGTTGAACGCGACGAGCTCGCCGACAGTGAGGTCGCCGCCGATCACGAGCCTGGCGCCGAAGTAAAGGGTTGCGGCGACGACCAGCTTGTTGATCATCTGGACCGCCTGGCTCGCCGTATTGTTCAGGCTGAGCACGCGGAAGCTCGCGGCCACATAGCCGGCAAGCTGCTCCTCCCACCGGCGTTGCATCTCCGGCTCGACCGCCATGGCCTTCAGCGTCTCGACGCCCGTGACGCTCTCGACCAGGAAGGCCTGATTCTCGGAGCCGCGATTGAACTTCTCGTCGAGGCGCCGGCGAAACAGCGGCGCAGCACCCGCGGAGATGCCGATGTAGAACGGGAAGGACGCCAGGACGATCAGCGTCAACGTCGTCGAGTAATAGAACATCACCGCAAGGAAGACGACGGTGAACAGAAGATCGATCACGAGCGTGAGCGCCGAGCTCGTCAGGAACTGGCGAATATTCTCGAGCTCGCGGACGCGTGCGACCGAATCGCCAACACGGCGGGTCTGGAAATATGCGATCGGCAGCGCCATCAAGTGACGGAACAGCCGGGCGCCGAGCTCGACGTCGATGCGGTTCGTCGTATGCGCGAACAGATAGACGCGCAGCGTGCCGAGAATAGCCTCGAAGACGGTCAGCGCGACAAGGCCCGTGACCAGAACGTCGAGCGTGCTCATGCTTCGATGCACGAGCACCTTGTCGATGACCACCTGGAAGAACAGCGGTGAAATGACGGCGAAGACCTGAAGGAAGAACGACGCGACCAGCACTTCGCCGAGAAGACGGCGATACTTGTGGACCGCGCCGACAAACCAGCCGATGTCGAATCGCCGCGAGAGATCGGTCAGGGGCGCGCGCCGGGCCATCAGGATGATGTCGCCGTCCCAGATGGCCTCTAGTTCGGCCTGCGTCATTAGTTCCGGTCGGGGGGACAACGGGCGCTGAACGAGGAGTTTGTCGTCGACAATTTTGCCGAGGATCAGGAATCCGCCGTCGCGCAGCATGGCGATCCCCGGCAGCGGGGTAACCGCAAGCCGATTCCAGCTCGTCCTTTGTACCCGTGCCTTGAGCCCGAAATCCTTGGCGCAGCGCAGGATTTCGGTAACATCCACTCGCGCCGCGCCCACCCGATGCCGGATTTGGCCCGGATCGGCCGCGATGCCATGGAAACGAAGCAATATCGCCAGAGCCACGAGCCCGGATTCATCAGCGCTATCAGATTCGGTGCTCGCCGGCTGGGCGGCAATATCGCGTCGATCGGTGAAACCCGCACGCATCAAGGTATCGCGGGCTCGCATCAACGGATCGCGGACACGCGCCACGACATCGCCGGCACGCCGCGTCAGGTCACGTCCGCGGGCGCTCATGCCGGCAAGTGCATGAAGAACCCGATGCGCGAGGCTCTGTGATCCGGCCAAGATCAAACGGCCGTCCCAGATCGCTTCGAATTCCGCGCGCGTGATCAGCTTCGGATGCGCCGCGGTTGGATGCAGCACAAGCGCCGCCTGGTCGTCGACCGTTCCGAGAAGCAGAAATCCGCCATCACTAAGCGATGCAATTCCGGGAAGCTGTATGCTCGCAAGTCGCTTCCAATGTGTCGTGCGCGAACGGACCTTCACCCCGAGCTCGCGGGCGCAGCGAAGCATCGCGCGGATGCCGATTGCTTGGCTTCCGCAGCGATCGCGGAGCTGGTCGGGCTCGGCGTTCACGCCATGAAGGCGCAGGAACAGAGCTAGCGTTCGAAGCCCTAGATCTGCGGCGTGGGCATTCCCATTCTGGATCGCCATTTTTTAGCTCAACCCTTCGCGGCCACCGACCGCGTCCGGTGTTCCTTCTCTGCATTCACAAACTTGGTGGTGCCGCACCCTGGCGCTGATGCACCTGGGTGCGGAAGCGGATCAATGTTGCGGTCTGGCCAGGAAAGCTTCCTGACCCCAACCAGCCGCTTGCGACACGGCCGCCACGACCTGACCGGGATCGACCCGGCCGGAGTTGCCGGCCAAATACTGGTTCAGCAGCGCGAAGCTCTGGCTTGCCAGGGACGCCGTGGTTGTGCCGGTCGCAGGCAGATGATCCGCGAAAGTGATCGCCTGCGGCGCGGTGGTCGCCAGAGTGTTGGTGACCGAATCCAAATGCTGCTGCAGCAGCGCAAAGCCCTGGTTTGCCAGGAACCCTGTGCTCGCCGCGGTCGCAGGCAGATGATCCGTCACAGTGATCGGCTGCTGCGCCGTGGCCGCCGCGGTGCTGGTGACCGAGTTCACGTGCTGCTGCTGCGCAAAGCCCTGGTTTGCCAGGAACTCCGTGCTCGCGGCGGACGCAAGCGGATGATCGGTCACGGTGGTCGTCTGCGGCGACGTTGCGGTCATGGTGGTCGCAGGTCGAGGATCCGTCACGGCGATGGTCTGCGGCGAGGCTGTGGTGACGGCGCCAGTGGCCGGGTCCTTCGCGTTTGCGGTCAGCGTGAGTGTTGCGACCGGATGAGCGGCGCCTTTGTAATTCGATTGCAGCGTCAGTCCGCTGTCGACCTGCGCCTCCGTCAGGGTGATGCTCTTTCCCTGGAACGTCTGACCATCGAGCCTGTCAGTGATCGTCTCGTACTTCGGCAGGCCGGCGATGTTTACGGTCACCAGATCGTTGGAGTCGGTCGTTGTCACCTCGGCCCCCAAGTCGACCGTACCGCCTCGGCCGGTGACCGTGAGCGTTGGATCCGCGACAGTGAGGACCGGCTTGGTCACGGACGGTGTCGACGGCGTTGTCGATGACGTCGCGACCTGGAGGCCGGAGAAGGTCGTCACCGCGCCTGCGAGGTTCGCCGCAACACCGGAGGAATCCTTGATGCTCGCACCGCTCGGGAGATTGACCCCGGTGACGGCGAGCGCCGAGGTGTTCGTGTTGGTCGACGCGACGGTTGTCTTGAAGGTGAGCGCGCTGGTCCCGGAGCCGCCCACATAGGCGGCGGTCGCGCCGTCATTGAGCGACAGCGTCGGCGTGCCCGCCACCGTCACGGCCTCGTTGAAGCCGAGTGTCAGCGTGACCGTGTCTCCCACGTGCTCGGTGCCGGTTGCCGGAGAGGCTGTGTCCTGCGTCACCGCCGGCAAGACAGGATCGATCTGGAGACCGGAGAACGTCTTCACCGCGCCCGTGAGGTTCGCCGCGAGGCCGGACGCATCCTTGATGCTGGCGCCGCTCGGAAGATTGACCCCGGTGATGGCGAGCGCCGACGTATTGGTGTCGGTCGACGCGACCGTCGTTTTGAAGGTGAGGGCGCTCGTCCCGGAGCCGCCCACATAGGTGGCGGTAGCGCCATCGTTGAGCGACAGCGTCGGCGTGCCTGTCACCGTCACGGCCTCGTTGAAGCCGAGTGTCAGCGTGACCGTGTCTCCGACGTGCTCGGTGCCGGTCCCCGGGGAAGCCGTGGCCTGCGTCACCGCCGGCAAGACAGGATCGGCCGCGGCCGCCCCGGTTGTTATCGTCAAATTTCGATAATCGGCGGCAACAGTCTCGGATGTCGACGACCGATAGAGTCCTTGCTCCCAATAGGTGGGTTCCCCAAAGCCTAAGGGACCGTTATAGTTCACAATCTGGTTGCCGTTGATCGAGACGTGCAAATACCCGCCGCCGGTGTTGGATACATTGGACTGGATGCTGATGTTATAATACTGGCCAGTTGTAATGGGATTGGGATCGGTCCACAGCGTCATCATATGAAGATCGCTGGACGAGTTGCTGGGGTCCCCACCGGGCGAGACGTAGCGAGCGACAACCTGCAGGTGGTCGCCATCAAGCTGGATCGCGAATGGAGGCGAGGTAACTACACCAGTAACCCAGTCAGCACTATGCATTTGTCCAGTAACAAACCATGATGCCGTGTTTGTAAACGACCCATTCGGCCCGTTTGGCTCCAACATAAACTGATAGTTTAGGTTGATAGGCGTACCGGCCGGAATGACTGCATTTCTGTTTGCGGAACCGTCAATATCCGCGCGATCAACAGCATGTCCAGCATCGTATGTCCATTGATCACCCGGTCGAATTTCGAAGCGCAGAGTTTGGGCGTCAGGATTGGTCAAGCTGTAGCTCTGGCCCGCCGTCTCCACCCTGTAGGAATCGCCACCGATATCAAAGATAGTGTTCGGCGTAGACGTAAAGCTCGTGATTGTGCCGGTCGTATCCATTTGATATCTCCATCGAGTTACAGAGTTGTTCTCTTTGACGTTGAGTTGACGAGGGTATTCCACTGCCGCGCACCGCGAAGGCGCGCGACATACCGCGTGCTCGCAAGCGTTTGGCATTGCGAACGCATTTCATAGCAGCGGGATTTGAGGGTGCCCCCCAACTGCTGACGGTCGGTTGGTTAATGAGCGAGTGTGGCGAAAAAAATAAGCGAGTATGGCGAAAATCCGGAACCGCAAATGCGGCCCACCTATGGCAGCGACAGGCAGGTGGCTGCAACTGCTGCTGATTTCACCGACGCTGCCTTGGGGGAAGCAACATAAGGTTTTCATTGATTATACCAACGTATGTGCTCGCCGTCGTAAATGATCTTGTGTTCTCGCTCCAAGCAGCTCTCCGTTCCCACAAGTTCAAAGCTAATCGCGCCAAACCTTGAACGCTTAGCCCGCACGCCCGTGTCCTGAGGCCTCCTTTGCATCCTCCGGCACGAGGGCCTTCAGCTCCGCCTTGGCCCGATCATGGTCAAGCGCGGCAGCGCGGGTCAGCTGGTAGAGGTTGGCAAAGTCTGCCCACGCTTCGAGCCGCTCATGTCGACGGTTCTGACGGCCTCAACCTGGCCCGCGCCGGCTCAATGCCGAAGAGGCGAGGGGGCTCGCCGCTCTGGACGCAGCGCCAGAATTTCCGTTCCGCGGTGAGCAGCAGGTGCTAGTAGAGCGGGTCGGCGAAAATGGTCATTTCCACCCAGTTGCCGCCGCCGGTGATGATGGAGAGGACCGCGGTCCTTGACGCCGCCACCCACATATTGTGCTGCAGCTGCGCCATGTGCTTCGCAGCCCCCTCTTCGGAGAAATTCCACGGCAGCATGAACTTGGCCTCAAACACGGCCCCGGTCGCTTCGATCTTTCCATCAATCGTTGCCGCCATCCAGCGGTGCACAGCATGAAATAAACTCCGCTGTACGTCGGTCACCACTTGCCCGGTGTTCTTTTCGTACCAGTGCCGGTTCAGGTGCTCGGTCACGGTGCCGAGCTGGACCAGGAGCTCTCCGGACAAATCCTCCGGCTCGATCTCGCCACGCTTCTCGCGCCACAGCCGCAGGAGGGCGGCCCTTGCGTCGGAATCCGGCGTCTCAGAGCCCACGATCGCTCGCCTGGAGTCGGTCGATGGCGAATTAGGAGGGCGAGAGGCAACCGTGCAAAAGATACGCGCCGCCCTTGAGAAAGGAGGTATTCAGTTCATCGATGAGAACGGCGGCGGACCAAGTGTGCGCCTTCGAAATGAGAACTGGCGGCGACGTTTTTTGCGAAACGAACCCCATTTATCTGCTCGAACGAAGCCGTGCGCCTTGCGGAGCCAGACTCCGAATTATGCCGAGGCTGCCTCCCACGACCACGGCGTTCGTCCGCGCTGCAATGCTCTTCGAGGCTCCGCTCATCAGCTTCACTCAATTCTAGGTCGCGCGCTCGACGCCGGCGGTTCGCTCCTGCCGAAGGTTGAGAACCATGAGGCGCACCGTCACGTCAGGTATGTGCCTCCGCGTCATGCACCCTTCTCCTTGACGCATCGAGGACAGCTTTAATTTCTCCCCACAGACCACTCGCCTTAACGAGCAGTTCGTGCTGGTCCGCATCGTCCGGGATGCAGATCCTGCGCAATGTGAAGAGCGGAGTCGTTTTGGTATTGAAGCCGCGATCGAGGGTCAAGGCGCAGCTATAACCCGCCCTCTCCGCCAGCCGTATTTCGCGTTCGGAATAGGCGCCGTTCGGAAAGGCCAGCGCATACACTTCGTGTCCGAGCGTGGTCTCAAGATCCGATCTCGATCCTGCCACCTCGGCCTCCGCCTTCTCTGCTGAGCAGCGTGGCAGGATCGGGTGGAAAACGGTATGCGATTGGAAATCCACCCTGCCATTCAGGTGTCTGATCTCGCCCACGGAAAGTACCTGCCGGTCGTCGAACTCTTTCGCCTCCTCGAAGCCGGTCCGACGCAGGGCCGCGAGGCGTTCGTCGTCAGGCACAGTCTTGAGCCGTTGAACGATCGCCGACGCCCTCTCGTGCAAAAACCAGAATCTTCGCTGCGTGCCGATGAGACCGCTGCAGAGAAAGATCGTAATCGGAATGTTGTGGCGCTCGAGAACGTCCTTCAAGGCGAAGTTGCTGCGATGTCCATCATCAAGGGTAACGACCAATGCCTTCGGCGGCAGCTTGCTGAAATCTCTCGTCCGCCTTGCGTCGACATAGGCCGATAAAGGGACAATGTTGTAGAGGCGCCTGAGAACGCCGATCTGCGCATCGAAGACCTGCGGCGTTGGAGCGTGATAGACGAGAATCGTGACTTTGTTGCGCTGGAATACCTCTCGAAGAACGAACGGAAGCAACGTCAACCGCAATGCCAGAAACGCCAGTTTCCGCATCGCCGTATTCTCAAGCCGCCGCATTGTCGTCATCCGCTCCGCAGCAAACGCCTGCCCGCCGCCCTTGCCCTGAAGTTGGAGAGAACGTCGGCATATACCCCGACGATCTTTTCCACGGTGAGCGCCTGGTCGTACCTCGCCATTGCCGCCCGCCCCCGGAACTCGCTGCCCCGCGACCAGTCAAAAACCTCTCGAAGGTTGCGGGCAATCGTGCCGGCGTCCGGCGGACAGATCCGCGTTCCCGCGATGCCGCTTAACAGCTCGCCAACGTCGCCGACCTCCGTCGCCACCACCGGACGATTGCACGCGAGAGCTTCCTTGATAGAGGTCGGCGACCCTTCATAATCCGAGCAGAGAAGCAGGGCGTCGGCCGCGCCGTAGCACCACGGCATTTCGCCGTTTGGCACATTGACAACCGTCATCAACTCCGCGTCGACGCCCTCCTGCACGAGTCGCTCGACCGACGCTCTTGCCAGATCGTATCTCTTCTCAGGGCGCGCCGGATCAAATGGAAACAGAACGATATGCCTGTCTTTCGGCCACCCCAGCCGCGCTCGTGCTTTGTCGCGATCGTACGGCTTGAATACGCCGAGGTCGACCCCGCAGGGAATTACGACTCCCGGAATCCGTCTCCGCATCCCCTCCGAAACGACTATGACGGCATCCGCGAAATGCGACACAGCCCGCGTGCACAGCCTTTCAAAGATATTTTTTCCGAGCACGTCGGTCCCGTGCAGCGTGATGACGAGTGGCGCCTGCGAACGAAACATTGCAGGATATGCCGAATAACCGTAATGCGCATGGACGACGTCGTATGGCACCGCGCTCGTCATTCGCATGACATCAAGAGTGCACCTCAGATAATTCATCTTGGACTGGGATCCGAGAATATCGATGACGTCGACCGTGTGGCCGAACCGGCGCAGCTGCTCTACCTGCTGGCACACGAAGGCTCCGGAGCCCGGTCTCTGCGGACTCGGATACATGTTGGTGACACAGAGGATTCTCACGATTAGTGTTCCCTCGACGCTTGGCACGAACTGCCATCGAGTCACTGGTCTGCGCCGCTAGCCTCTTCGAGCCGTTGTCGGATCCTCGCCGGGACGCCCATTACGAGCGCACCGTCGGGCACGTCCTTCGTCACCACCGCGCCGGCGCCGACGACGGCGCCAACGCCGATTCTGACGCCTGGCAGTAGGTTGGCTCCCAGGCCGATCGCCGCGCCGCGCGCGATATTGGGCCCGAGCATGGGCGAACCGTCGTAGCCGTTGCGGCCGATCGCATTGTCGTTCGAAGTGCCGACGCAGCCCGAAATGAACACGTCGTCTTCGATCGTCATATTGCCCGCCAGCCAGGTGTGATCCTGTACCCGGACGCGATCGCCGATTCGCGTGTTGTAATTGAGCGTGACGTAACGTCCGATGACGGTCTTCGAGCCGATCCGCGATTGTTCACGGATCGAGGCGCCGTCACCGATCAGGGTCCCCGCGCCGACCGAGACGTCGTAGAAAATTACCGCGTGCGGTCCGATAGAACAGTCGGCGCCGATATCGACCCACGCCTCGAAACGCGGCGCGCGCGACAACGCGCCGGCCCCCTTGGGCGCCTTGCCGATACAGGCTCCCGGAAAGATTTCGACGTTGTCCCCGATTCTTGCGCCGCTCTCAATCACGACATGCGGGTGAATGACCACCCGGTTGCCAATCGCAACATCGGGCCGCACCACGGCGAACTCGGCGATCGTCACGGCCGCACCGATCGCCTCGGTCTCGACCACCGCCCATGGGCTGATTCGATTCATCGCCACTCCTTCCCGCCATCGGCGCGCAGCGCGGCGGGCGCATACGTTGACTTCCGCCACAATTTCTTATGACCGTCCCGCTCGGCCGCAGCGCCCGCAATCGCGGCGATACGGCGCACCTGGTCGCGTGCGAGCTCGGGGAACATGGGCAGGGACAATGATCGCGCGGCCATCGATTCGCAGCACGGCAAGTCGCCCTGCCTGTAGCCGAGATGGGCGAGAGCAGGCTGTAGGTGGAGCGGCAACGGATAGTGGATCCCGGTCGCCACGCCGGCCTCGTCGAGCTTGATCCGCATTGCGTCACGCTCGTTCGTGGTGATCACATACAAATGGTAGACGTGCGTCGACCCCTTTCGAACGAACGGCGTCTTGATCCCCGACTGCGCCAACTCCGCGGCGTACCATTCCGCAGCGCGCCGCCGATTGGTGTTCCATTCATCCAGACGCCGGAGCTTGATCTGCAGGACTGCCGCCTGGAGAGCGTCGAGCCGGCTGTTGAACCCGATCTCGGCGTGGCTGTAGTGGGTGGTTCGACCGTGGTCACGCAGTCGTTCGATCCGCTCGGCGATCGCGGCACTGTTGGTGGTGACCGCTCCGCCGTCGCCATAGGCCCCGAGGTTCTTC
>Ga0105240_10016308_pt1 | contig 10063 bp, 9 predicted proteins | sample KBSC54metaG_FD_80426 | JGI IMG/M metagenome (GOLD analysis project Ga0105240, IMG submission 80426) | Corn rhizosphere microbial communities from Kellogg Biological Station, Michigan, USA - KBS C5-4 metaG | ecosystem: Host-associated > Plants > Roots > Rhizosphere > Soil | place: Michigan, USA... | reverse complement strand
GGCGAAGGGAAATAGGTAATCGCGATCCTGATTCAAGATCCCGAGCTTTTTTGGCTCAAATTACTTGCAGGCATGTGCGAAGGGAGATTACAGACTTATGCTTAAACAAGAGCGAATTAATAAACGCATGGTGTCGCGCAGTTTGTGCGTCGTTCTCGCACTGCTCGCGACTGGGGCTCTTGCAGCGGTGACTGCAAGCAGCGGACAGGCAAGTTCGAAGGCAGGCGGGACGCTGACGGTCTCCGACTGGGAGTTCACGGAGAACGGCGTCGGTCCGCACATGGAGAGAGTGCTGAAGACGTTCGAGAAGTCGCACCCAGGCGTCACCGTGAAGTTCCAGACGATGTCCTACGACACGTACGCCCCGACGATCAAGACGCAGATCGGTGCCCACGGCGGGCCCGACATCATGGTCAACGTTGACTCGACCTACGCCGCCCTTCAAGCGGCGAACGACCTCTATCCGATCACATCGCTGACGGCGGCCGAGAAGAGGGCGTTGCAGCCCGCGAATCAGACCGCTGTCGTCAAGAGCAACCGCTACGGGCTCATCTGGGAGACGGTTATTTACGACTTCCTCTACAACAAGGTGCTGCTCAATACGGCGGGTATCACGAAGGCGCCGACCAACTTCAGCACGTTCCTTGCCGATTGCAAAGCGGTCAAGGCGAAGACGGGCAAGTGGGGCTACGCCGCCCGTAACATGCTCAACGAGACCGAATCGTGGTATGAGGACTTCACGGGAACGTGGATCTACGGCTTCGGTGGCGGCTGGACGAACGCCGCCGGCAAATGGACGATCGACAGCCCGCAGAACATCGCCGCGGTCAACGCGTTCAACCGGGTCTACCACAGCGGTTGTATGGACACCGGCGTGGAGGCGAGCGTGTTCCGCGCGTCTTACGAGAACGGCGACGTCGCGATGTTGATGGACAACTCAGATGCCGGCTACACCTACACCTACCAGACGAAGGTGAGCAACGCCATGCAGGGTGGCGGGGCGCTGCCGTTCCCGACGAAGTACTCGGGCGACCAGCAGCTCTATCTCTCGATCAACAAGTACGCGAAGAACAAGCCGCTGGCCGAGGAGTTCTTTCGCTGGCTCCTCCAGCCCGCGCAACAGCGCGCGCTGATCGCGGCGACCGCGCCACAGACAACGGCGACGAAGGTGCTGCCGTCGAAGGGGTTCACCAAGGCGCACGCCTGGGCGAAGCCGTTCTACGCCCAGGTGGCGAACGGGAAGAGCGAGCTGGTACCGAAGCGTCCGCAGATTACAGCCCAGTTGGAGGACATGGTGATGCCATACATCGCCCGCGTTCTCAGCGGCCAGCTGAGCGCAAAGGACGCGCTGCAACAGGCCCAGAAGGCTGCTAACTCGCAGTTCGGACGGAGCTAGCGGGTCCAGAGGAAGCAGGAAGAGGAAGCGGAAATTGGCCAAGTCAACCGTCGACCTGGACGAACAAGGGACGGCTGTCAGCCGCTGGAAGTGGTCGCGGCGCCGCCGGTGGAGCTCCGGCGGTGGCGCCGCGTACCTCTACGTCCTCGCGGCGTTCGCGTATCTCGCGACCTTCGTTCTCTACCCGATGGGAAGGGCAATCTGGCTCAGCCTGACGGAGACAAACTTGCTCGCCCCGACGGACAGTCGTTACATCGGCCTGGCCAACTACCGCTTCCTCTTCAGCGGCGGGATGATCGACAACACTCTGACGGTGACCGCGGTCTTCGTCGTCGTCGTCAGCGCGGGCTCAATGCTGGTCGGGCTCGTCGCTGCGCTCCTCGTCGAGGCGGTCCGCCGTGGCCGCTCGCTCCTCCGCTTAACGCTCGCTCTGCCGTGGGCGATCCCGTCACTCGTGGTCGGTCTTCTCTTCGCGCTCATCTTCGATCAGCGCATCGGCGTCCTGAACCGCGTGCTTGAGAAGGCGGGAGCCTCGCCGGTCGGCTGGCTCACGAACGATTCGATTGCACTCTGGGCCGTGATCGCTGCGACGGTCTGGAACCTTTTCCCATTCGTGATGCTCGTGACCATCGCTGCGCTGTCGGCGGTTCCGGCGGAGCTTGCCGACGCCGCTGCGGTCGATGGCGCGGGCTATTGGCAGACGACCCGCCGGATCACCTTGCCGTCGATCGCGCCGACGCTGCGGGTGATCGCGGTCTTCCTCGTCATCTGGGCGTTCCAGCAGTTCCAGGCAGTCTGGATTATGACTCAGGGCGGGCCCATCGACGGCACCGACCTCCTCTCGATCGATCTTTACCGGCGCGGCTTTCTCGAGAACAACCTCGGCCCGGCGGCAGCCCTTGGTGTGATTGGGCTCGTGCCGGCGATCGCGGTCACGGTTATTTACTTCTGGCTCAACCGACGGGCGGCGGTGGCGTCTTGACGCGGCGGCGGTTGCATCGCTCGCGGGTTGGGCGGCAGGTCGCGCGTCTGCCGCGTCACGCCGGCGTGCTTGTCATCGCGGTCATCGCCCTGGCGCCGCTCTACTGGCTGGTGACGTTGGCGACGCAGAGCAACAACCAGATTGTCGCCGCGCATGGCCGCTTCTTGCCGACGCTCGAGCGTTTCGGCGGGCTCTCGCACCTTTCTGGCGTACCGCTCTTCACCTGGCTCCGCAACAGCGTCATCGTAGGCCTCAGCACGGCCACGCTTAGCGTCGTCCTCGGAACGCCGGCCGCGTTCGCGCTCTCACGCTACCGCTTCCGCGGCTCCGGCACTTTCGGCTTCCTTGTTTTCGCGACGCAGATGCTGCCGGCCGCACTGCTGATCGTGCCGCTCTACAATATCTTTGCCGGCGTCAACCTCATCGACAACCTAGCCTCGCTCGTAATCGCCGACAGCGCCTTCGCCATGCCGGTCGCGATCTGGGTGATCAAGGGCTCGATGGACGGGGTCCCGCGCGACCTCGACGAGGCGGCAATGATGGACGGCGCCCACCAACTCTCGATCTTGCGTCGGATTGTGCTGCCGGTCGCCGCGCCCGGAATCGCCGCCGCGGCGATCATCGCCTTCCTCGCCGGCTGGAACGACTTCCTGTTTGCGAACACATTCATGATCACGACCGACAAGTGGCCGGCAACGAAGGGGCTGGCGTCGTTTTTCGGGCAGTACTCGACGCCGCTCGACCTGATCATGGCCGCCTCTGTCCTCTTCGCGCTCCCGCCGATCGTCTTCTTCCTGCTGCTGCAGCGGCGGATGGTCGCCGGGCTGAGTGCCGGGGCGGTGCGAGGCTGATGTGGCCGATCCCGATGCATGGCGAGCATAAGTCTTGGAGGAGGAGGAAGCACACGTGACAGCACGTCTAATCGACACACCTGCGGACGGCGTAAAGCCGGTCGCAAGCTATTCCCCGGCGGTCCGGATTGGCGATCTCGTCGCCGTCGCCGGTCAGGCGGGAATCGACCCCGAGGCGAACGCGCGCGTCGATGGGGGCGTCCGCGCGGAGCTGCGGCAGGCGCGCGCGAACATCGAGGTCGCGCTCACCTCCTGCGGCTGCACGATGGATGATGTCATCAGGGTCGACGTTTTCCTCCAGGATCTCGAGGACTTCGAGGTGCTCAACGAGGAGTACCGGGGCTGGTTCTCTGAGCCCTATCCGAGCCGGACGACCATCGGCGCCAACCTGCTCTCCGGCCTCGCCGTCGAGGTGACGGTGCTGGCGGTGCGTCCGGGGAGTGGCAGTTGAGCGAGACCCTCGGTGTGCGACGGGTCGTCAACGCGGCTGCCACCCTGACGGCACTGGGCGGCGTCGTGATGCCCGAAGTCGTGATCGAGGCGATGGCCGATGCCGCGAGGCGACCGCTCGACATGCACGAGCTCTTCGTCGCCGCCGGCGATGAGCTCGCCCGCCTGACCCGCAATGAGGCGGCGTATGTCACGTGCGGCGCAGCATCCGGGCTTGCGCACGCGCTGCTTGCCTGCGTCACCGGCGGTGATCCGATCGCGATCGCGGCCATGCCCGCGGGCGAGGGCCTCCGCACCGATGTCGTCATGCACCGAGCCCACCGCATCCCGTACGACCGGGTCGTCGAGCTGATCGGCTGCACGATCGTGGAGATCGGCAACGCGATCCAGACCTTCGACTGGGAGCTAGAGGGCGCGATCGGCGAGCGGACCTCCGCCGTCCTCTGGGTTGCCGGCCGGCATTTGCCCGCCGCTGCGCTCGACTTGGCGCGGACGGTTGAGATCGCGCACGCGCGCGGTGTCCCGGTGATCGTTGACGCAGCGGCGCAGCTGCCGCCGGTCGAGAATCTCTGGCACTTCACGCAGGAGTGCGGCGCCGATGCTGTCGTTTTCAGCGGCGGTAAGGCGCTGCGTGGGCCGCAGGCGAGCGGCCTGCTTGTCGGCTCGGCGTCGCTAGTGGCCGCAGCGCGCGCCAACGGAACGCCGCATCAGCGACTCGTCCGCTCGATGAAGGTCGGCAAGGAAGAGATCGTGGGCCTCGTCGCCGCCGTGCGGCGCTACGTCGCGCTCGACCACGCAGCGCTGCTCGAGCAGTGGGAGCAGACGGTCACGGACTGGGCCGAGCAGCTCTCCCGACTGCCTGGCATCGCCGCTGAACGCGCGTTCCCAAACGAGGCAGGACAGCCGACGCCGCGCCTCCGCGTCCGCGTCGATCACCCCGGCGCGGGGATGACAGCGAGCGAGCTCGCAGCCGCACTCTGGAGGTATGAACCGCGGGTCGCGGTGCTGGAGGAGTCGGAGGACATCTTCTACCTGACCCCCGACACCCTTGAGCCTGGCGAGGCGGAGCTCGTCGCGACTGCGGTCGCGGAATCGCTCACTCAACATGCGGAGGTGCTTTGAGTGCCAACGAGTGCGATCGACGAGCTGCTCGCCGGGCTGCAGCGCGAGCCGGTGCGGACGGCGCCAGTCGGCGACGTTCTCGACCAGCTGGGCCGCAGGCGCCAGTTCCTACCGGCGGGTATCACGCCGCTGGCGCCGGAGATGGTGCTGTGCGGGCGGGCGATGCCCGTGCTGCTCGCAGACGCCGACCCCGACGAGGACGGCCCTGCCTACGGCAGGCTGACGGAGGCGCTCGACCAGCTCAAGCCCGGCGAGGTCTACTTCGCCTCCGGCTTGAGCGTGCCGTGCGCCTCGTGGGGCGAGCTGATGACGGCGAGGGCGCGCGCACGCGGCGCGGCCGGGGCAATCGTCGACAGCTTCCACCGCGACAGCGAGCAGGTGCTCGCGCAGGACTGGCCGGTCTTCAGCCGCGGCGCCTACGCCCAAGACGCGGCCTACCGCTCGACCGTCGTTGCCTTCCGCGTCACGCTTGAGATCGAGGGCATCGTCGTCTCGCCCGGAGACCTGGTGCTTGGTGACCGCGACGGGATTGTCGTCGTCCCGCGCGAACTCGAGGAGGAAGTGCTGCGGCGGGCGCGGGAGAAGTTGCGGACGGAAGACGTGGTACGGCGAGCGCTGGATGGCGGGATGAGCATCGGCGATGCCTTCAAGGCCTATGGGGTGATCTGAGCCGTGGCGACAGTAGAGTTTGACAGCGTCAGCAAGAAGTTCGGCCGCGGCGCCGTCGCCGTCGACGACCTCAACCTCGAGATCGGTGAGGGAGAGTTCCTGATCCTTGTCGGGCCGTCCGGCTGTGGCAAGACGACGGCGCTCCGGATGCTCGCCGGGCTAGAGCAGATCACAGACGGAAAGATCAGGATCGGCGGCCGCGTCGTCAACGATCTGCCGCCGCCCGACCGCGACATCGCGATGGTCTTCCAGAATTACGCGCTATACCCGCACATGAGCGTCTTTGAAAACATCGCCTTCCCGCTGCAGCAGCAGAAGGTACGCAAGCACGAGATCCGGCAACGCGTCGACGGCGTCGCGAACCTGCTCGGCATCCACGAGTTCCTGACGCGCAAGCCGCGCGAGCTCTCCGGCGGCCAGCGACAGCGGGTCGCGATCGGGCGGGCGCTCGTGCGGCGACCGCAGGCATTCCTGATGGACGAACCGCTGTCGAATCTTGACGCCAAGCTGCGCGTCCAGATGCGCGCCGAGCTAATCAGCCTCCACCACCGAGTCGGGACCACGACGATCTACGTCACCCACGACCAGACCGAAGCGATGACGCTTGGCGACCGGGTCGTCGTCATGAACAAAGGCGTCGTGCAACAGGTCGACACGCCGGACAACCTCTACCGGCACCCGGCGAACGTTTTCGTCGCCGGCTTCATCGGCAGCCCTGCGATGAACTTCTTCGAGGGCGAGCTCGACGGCGGCAGCCTTCGGTTGGGTGCGCACGCACTCGAACTGCCCGAGCGGCTGCGGCAGCAACTTTCGCGGACGCACGGGTCGGTGATCGCTGGTCTCCGGCCCGAGGATTTCAGCGGCGTCGGCGAGGCGGGCGACGGCGGCATCCCCGCCGAGGTGCAGATCACGGAGCGGCTCGGGCCTGAGGTGCTCGTGCATCTGCGCAGCGACGGCCTTCGGATCGCAGAGGTCGGCGAACGCGCCGCCCGCGCCGAAGAGGAGGAGTCGGCCGAGCTCAAGGACACGATCGTCACCCGCTTCGACCCCGACTTCGTCCGGGTTCCTGGTGACACGGTTACTCTGACGATCAATCGCGATCGGCTACAGCTCTTCGATCCGGACTCCGGAACCTCTCTGGTCGCCTAAGCAGGCGCGGTCGATGCGCATCGCGAAGATAGAGGCGATCCCGGTCAGCGTGCCGTACACGCACCGCGAACTGAGCAGCGTCGTCGCTCGCGATGGCGTCAGCGACGTCCTCGTCCGGATCGAGAGCGACGACGGCCGCGTCGGCTGGGGCGAGGCCTGCAGTGGCGCCGACACTGCTTCAGTTGCCGCCGCGGTCGATGCGATGGCGCAGATGGCCGCCCGCCGCGACCCCTGGCAGCACGACCGCCTCCGCGCCGATCTCTTTCACCAAGGGTTGTGGCAGTTCCGTGCCGGCACCGGCAACTTCGCGTATTCGGGGATCGAGATGGCGCTGCTCGACCTCTGCGGACAGGATGCCGACCTTCCGCTTTACAAGCTTCTCGGCGGCCTCCGCCGCGAAAGTGTCTCCTACTTCTTCTACCTCTCGCGAGGGAGCGCCGAAGAGATCGCAGCGCAATGCGCGGCCGGTGCCGCGCAGGGCTTTGACGTCTTCTATCTCAAGGTCGGCATCGACGAGCGCGCAGACATCGCCATGGTTGCCGCCGCTCGGGAGGCGCTTGGCGCTGAGCCTCGTCTCAGGATTGACGCCAACGCTGCCTGGACGCCGACGCAGGCGATCCGGATGCTGCGGGCGGTAGCAGCCTACGACATCGATTTCGTCGAACAGCCTGTGTCCGAGACCCCGATCTCGGCCCTCGCCGAGGTGCGTGCCCGTAGCCCAATCGCGGTCTGTGCGAATGAAGGCCTCTGGAGCGAGTCGGATGCATACGCCAGAATCGTCAGCCGCCAGGCCGACGTCTACTGCTTCAGCCCCTATTGGGTCGGATCGCTCGCGATTTTCCAGCGGCTGGCACACGTAGCGCACCTCGAGGCGCTCGCCGTCTGTAAGCACACCCACGGAGAGTTGGGGATCGCAGCGACTGCCTGCCAGCACGTCCTCCTGACACTTCCGAACGTAGTCGACGGTAACCAGCAGACCGCCCACCTAATGACCGCTGATGTAGTTGCTGCGCCGCTCCCGATCGCATCCGGCCCCAACTGGGGCGTCCCGGATGGAACCGGACTTGGCGTCACGGTCGACGCAGATGCAGTGCAGGAGGCGAATGATCGCTTCCGAGTCGAAGGTCAGTTCCTACCCTGGAGTCGTGAAGCCCAGAACAGGACTGGCTAATAATCCGCGCGGGTCATTCTGACGAGACCGTAAACCTGCCAGGGGTGCAACCCGGTTCCCCGCCGCGATGAACCTGGGCCCGTGCGGCGTGGACGGTGGCGCCAGCCCTCGACGTCAGCGGGTAGCAAACCTCGTTGCTGACCTCCCCTCGCGGCGGGCCAAGCGGATGGATAAGCGGTCGGTGATCGCCCGGCGCTTGGAATGCGACGGTCGTGGTGGGGCGACGACGACGTCGGTGAGATAGCGGGCGACCTGCGCCGGGCTTTGAGGTCGAGCTGATTGAAGGCGCTGCGGTCGGTGGGCAGCTCTTGTGCGTCGGCCGTCTCTGGGCCGGAGGCTTCGTTTTGGATGTACCAGCACTCCGCTTCGTGTGTGCGCCGGGTCGTCGTAGCCAGCGCGGAAATCATCTGGGTCGAGCGCGAAGGGCGCCAATATCGGTGTCGCGGTGGCGGAGCGAGTGGCCTGGGAGTATCAGCGGTATGGCCTTCTCCTTTTCTCTACCTCGCCGTCCGGGCTCTGCTGGGCGGCGCTCGTCCGCAGCCGTCGCGGCCTGGACGTGAAAGACATCGAGCTACTCGTTGCTGCGGCACGAGCTGGCGATCCTGCGTCGCCAGGCTGGGCGGCCGAAACTTCGCCCAGCGGACCGTGCGCTACTGGTGGCCGCTGCTCTCCATCTGCCGCGACCGCAGCGGACACTCCTCTTGGTGACGCCGCGGACACTGCTGCGCTGGCATCGCGGGCTCGTGAGGCGAAAGTGGCGGCAGCCAGCGGGCCGCGTCGGCCGACCGCCGCTGCCGCCAGAGATTCGCGAGTTGGTGCTCCGCCTCGCGCGCGAGAACCCGCGCTGGGGGCATCGCCGGATCTGCGGTGAGCTGGCCAAGCTCGGCTTCCGAGTATCGCCGACGACTATCCGCCGCTTGCTCGCTCAGGCAGGGATCGACCCCGCGCCGCGTCGCGGCGGGCCGAGCTGGCGCGAGTTCCTGCGCTCGCAGGCGGCCAGCATGATCGCCTGTGACTTCCTCACCGTCGAAACGATCCTGCTGCGCCGCTTCTACGTGCTCTTCTTCATCGCGCACGCGAGTCGCCGCGTCTGGCTCGCTGGCTGTACCAGGAACCCGACGGGGGCGTCGGTGACCCAGCAGACGCGCAACCTCGGCCTCGACTTCAGCGAGAGCGGCGTCCGCTTCTTGATCCGCGACCGGGACAGCAAGTACAGCGGCCCTTCGACGAGGTCTTCCGCAGCGAAGGGATCCGGATCGTGAAGACACCGGTGCGAGCGCCGAAGGCGAACGCGATCGCCGAGGGTTCGTCCGCACTGTCCGCTCGGAGTGCCTGGATTGGCTGTTGATTCTCAACCGCCGCCACCTTGAGCACGTCCTCCGCGTCTACGTCGACCACTACAACCATGAGAGGCCGCACCGCTCGCTCGACCTGAAGGCACCAATCGCGGACGGATCGGCGCCAGGACGACCCGGATTACGCGGCGACATTGAACGCCGCGACCGGCTCGGCGGGCTCATCCACGAGTACTACCAAGCAGCCGCTTGAGAGGTGACATCAATAATGGCGCCCTTCACGCTAGAGCCTCTGCTCGGACAGCCGAGCGGGAGCCGCGAGTTTTGCGGGGATGGCTACGAGCGCCGGCCGGAAAACTACGGCACCGCGTGCGCTTTCCAAGGGCTTTCCAGAGGCGTGTCCGCAACCTCGCGTCGGCCCTGTCCTGACGCGAAAAAGGTGGGTTACGCAGGAACTTTCTAAGCCCTCTGACGGACTCGAACCGTCGACCCCTCCTTGCCATGGACGTGAGGGGGGAGTCGACTCATGCGGGATTCGGCTAAACCAACGCAATCCGAGAGTCCCTCCCCGGACGTCGCTGATCGTCGCGCATTGCAAGATCGTGCGACCCCGGTGCGACCCGGCGCCTGTGGCGCCTCGTTCGAGCCTCAGATGTAAGAGCTCGCGTAGGCCTAGCCTCGCGACTTTCAGTAGGCCTGCGGTGCGCCACACCGCCGACGAGGAGCGGTACAAAGTGACGGCTCGTGTCGCGTGTGAGGTGGGGCGGCGAGACTGGTAATGCGTATTGGATGTTCGCGGCGCCCGTCAACTCACCTGGCAGCTCAGTCGCGATAAGTCCTGTCGGACTCGCGGAGCAGCCCGCCGTGACCAGGTCCGCGGGGGAAGATCGGCCAGATGTCGATCACGCGGTCTTCTTGGACTACGTGGTAGGCGTCGTACAAGTTGACCGTTCCGGGCGCGTAGCCGGGGATGAGTTC
>Ga0105240_10016307_pt1 | contig 10063 bp, 9 predicted proteins | sample KBSC54metaG_FD_80426 | JGI IMG/M metagenome (GOLD analysis project Ga0105240, IMG submission 80426) | Corn rhizosphere microbial communities from Kellogg Biological Station, Michigan, USA - KBS C5-4 metaG | ecosystem: Host-associated > Plants > Roots > Rhizosphere > Soil | place: Michigan, USA... | reverse complement strand
GGATATATCTATCAGCGCAGGGTATATCCCCGTGCGAAAATTGAGTTTTGAACCCTCAAGGTAGAGATAATAACCAATTCTAAGGTTTAACCCCTACCTTTACACCCAATGTCAACAACGCCCGTAAATTCAACTCCGCAGGAAAAGCAAATCCTGCACCCGCGCAACCTTCACCGCGACCGGTATAACTTTAAGGTGCTTTGCAAAAGCAACCCGGCCTTAAAACCGTTTGTAGCTGTTAACCGGTACGATATTGAATCGATAGACTTTACGAACCCAGACGCAGTTAAAGCCTTAAACAAAGCTTTGTTAAAACATTTTTACGGGGTTGATAGCTGGGATATCCCGTCAGGCTACCTTTGTCCGCCTATACCCGGTCGCGCTGATTATATCCATTACCTGGCCGATTTACTGGCTGAAAGCAATAATGGCGTTGTCCCCACAGGCAACAAAGTAAAAATCCTTGATATAGGCACAGGTGCCAATGTTGTTTATCCATTAATAGGCAGCAGTGTGTACGACTGGAAATTTGTCGGCACCGAGGTAGACCTTATTGCCCTTGCCTCGGCAAAAAATATAATTGCTTTAAATAAACACTTAAAGGACAAAATTGATATTCGCCGCCAGGCAAGCAAAACCAATATTTTTAACGGCATAATTAATGGTGGCGAGGTATTCGACGCAAGCATTTGCAACCCGCCTTTCCATGCATCGGCATTGGAGGCAAAGGATGCAACTGACACCAAGTGGAAAAAGCTCGGGGTTAATCCCAACCAGAAAACGCCGCTAAACTTTGGCGGACAAAAAACCGAATTGTGGTACCCCGGCGGTGAAGCGGCTTTTATTACCCGGATGATTGAAGAAAGTGCCGTTATCCCCGAAAACTGCAAATGGTTTACAACGCTGGTATCAAAAAAAGAAACGTTGCCAATAGTGCAACGAGCATTAACCAGGGTACGTGCCATTGATGTTAAAACCATCAACATGGCGCAGGGGCAAAAAGCCAGCAGGATTTTGGCCTGGACGTTTTTGGGGTAAACTACGCGGCGACTAAAATTTCATTTTCATTGGAATTTAATAAAAATCGCTACATTTAACTGGCTGCCTAACCAGGCCTTTTTACAATTTATACCATTACCATGTTCGGGATAAAACACATTAAATTCGACGCGATGACTTACGTACTCCATTTTAAAAATGGGGGCATCATAAAAGAAGGTCGCGGCCTTTCTTTTTTTTACTTCGCGCCAAATAGCTCCATCGTTGCCATCCCGATGGGAAGTAACGATTTGCCGTTCATCTTCAGCGAGTCGACAAATGATTATCAAACAGTAAATATACAAGGGCAGATAAGCTACAAAATCAGTAAACCGAAAGAGCTTTCAGATGTGCTTGATTTTACGGTTAACGATTACGGGCAGTACAAGAAAAACGACATTGAAAAGCTAAACCAACGCATCATCAACGAGGCGCAAACGGCAACGTCATCCTATATACACGGCATCAAACTTAAAGATGCCATCCGTGCGGCAAAGGTAATTGAAGAGCGGATAATTGAGGGCCTAAAAGCCGCACCTGCTATTGGCATGCTTGGGATTGAGATACTAGGTGCAAATATATTAGGCATTTCAGCTACGCCGGAAATGGCCAGGGCTTTGGAGACAGATACGCGGGAGAAACTTCAGCAGGAGGCCGACCAGGCTATTTATGAAAGGCGAAATTTTGCAGTGGAACAGGAACGGAGGATAAAAGAAAGCGAGTTAAACACCGAAATAGCCGTTGAGGAGAAGCAAAAGCAGATCGCCGAAAAGAAAATGGAGTCGGATGTTCAAAAAGCGGATAACGATCGGAAGCTTAGGGAAATGAAGCTGGAAGCTGATATTGCAGTTGAAAACCAGCGGAAACTATTGATAAAGCAAAAAACTGAAAACGACCGCAAAGAAGCAGAAACGCAGGGCTTTGTAATTGAAACTACGCTGGCGCCGTATAAAAATATCGATTGGAAGACGCTGACAGCCTTAAACAATAACCCCGACCCGAAATTTAATATATCGCTTGCATTTAGGGAACTTGCTGAAAATGCAGACAAAATAGGTAACCTCAATATCAGCCCGGATTTATTGGACACACTTTTGAACGACAAGACCGAGAGGAAGGAAAAGAAATAAGAGATGGGCGTAGAATATGCAATCATCGTAAAAAATAAAACAAGGCTCGAGTCGCTAATCGAACGTTTCAATACAAAGGCACAGGCTAAATTTTATATAGAAAGGCTTGGCGGCAACTTTGAAGATTATGAGGCGGAGCACGAAATGTTCCATATTTCGTTAACCTCATTGCAAACCCAGCTTTCAAAAGTTATTAAATACAAGCTTCTCGACCGCAGTTTTATGCCTTCGTTCATTTTTTCAGAAAAAAATGTAATTATCGTCATCGGACAGGACGGGTTGGTGGCCAATACCGCCAAATATTCAAAAGGAATCCCGATTGTTGCTGTGAACCCTGACAAAGGGCGCTATGACGGGGTTTTACTTCCGTTTGATTCAGGCGATTTTATTGGCGGTGTAGAAGGCGTAATCACCAGCCAATACAACTCAAAAACAATACGCTTTGCCGAAGCGAAACTTAACGATGGACAGCGACTGCTGGCATTTAACGATTTATTTATCGGCGCATCGTCACATGTTTCATCCCGGTATAGAATAATATTTGGCGAAAAAAACGAGGAACAGTCTTCCAGCGGCCTCATCGTTTCAACTGTTGCCGGGTCAACCGGTTGGTTAAGTTCCATATTCAATATGGCTTATGGCGTTGCGGGTATGTTCGAGAAAAATCTGAAGCTTAAAAGACCCAAGCTAAAAGATGACGAACTACTTTTTGCTGTACGTGAACCTTTCCAAAGCATCAGGACGCAGATAGGAATAACTGCTGGGTTAATAAAAAACAAGCACTCGTTAACTATCGAATCGCTGATGCCGACGGGCGGTGTGATATTCAGTGATGGGGTCGAGGCCGATTTTATTAAATTCAACAGCGGTTCCATAGCTACAATTGGGTTGGCTAACGAGACAGCAAATTTGGTTACAAAGTAACCGACCATCTCAATTACTAATAGTCACTGTACTAAATGAAGTCACAATATTTACCTTACACTTTGCGGTAGCATCCCCGCTTTGGTAGGTTTTTAATTTTTTAATCAGTTTAAGTTCCTGGAGTTTTTTTAGCGGCATTATTTTGTCTTTACTGACGTCGCGTTTAGTAGTGTCCACCCGGTTGACATCGGTCTTTAAAGAGTCGATCTGCGTCTCCATTTTCGCCGCTGGATAAGGGCTGGACTCGCCAAATTTCAGGCCCGAAAGATTATTAAATTTCGACAGGATAAGGTTGATCTTATAAAAGGCTTCGACATTACTTACGCCGCCAATATTTATTTTGCGGATATTATCCGACTTAATCATAAGCCCGCTGAAGGTTTTGGTGAAATTCATTTCCAGTAAATCGCCGGAGGAAAGGCCTGCAGATATTTCCCCGGAAACTTTTGCTATTTTGATGTGAGTAAACCCCCTGCTATTCAGGCCCCCGCCCTTCATGCCGTCAATATCTATGTTGCCCTGTGCAGTAACGATTTCGCCGGGGGCGAGTAAATTCCCGCCAGTAAAATCGCCAAACTTTTGGTTGATGTTTAACTCGCCGGCATAGTTGCCGAGCTTAATATTGCCGAATTGGTTTTTAATGTTTAACGGCAGGTCGGCAGGAACATAGACCAGGTAATTAATACTGTAGCTCCCAGGCGATTTTGCCGAAGCTGCTGAATCAATAACGGTTGTACAGGCGATAATGGATTTGCTTTTGCCTGCTTCAATATGTACCCGGTTATCCTGCTTTGTTCCACGGCTGGCTATAACAATGTCAATCCGTACCTCGTTTTTTGTCCAGGTTTTTACTTCGATATTTCCATATTGATTATCAATAGCAAGCCTGTCGCCTTTGATTATTTTGAACGATTTGATAACCCGCGTTTTAACTTGCTGCGCATTGGCCCGGCTAATTACCGGGAGAATTATTAAACAAAGCAAAATTCCGAAGCTATATTTCTCTAACAGATTTTTCATTTTTGCCCTGGTTATTTAATTGCATCTCCCTGATGAGTTGTAATTGATTATTCAAAACACGCTCCTGCATTTGCAGGTTTTTAATCATCAGTTCTATTACTTTTTGCTGATCAATACTCCCGTGTAACTGGCTTTTAAGCTGGCCGTAAATTGTGTTTAGACCATCAATAGCGTTTTGCGATTCTTTGTATATATCGGGATCTATCACGCGCAATTGCTGTACCTGTTTTTGTTCGTTCTGAACCAGCCGGGTATAATAATTTATGGATTGCCCATACTCCGTACCTGTTAATTCAAAAACACCTTCTTGTTTTACGCCGCCTGCTTGCATAGTTATTGATTGCTGCTTCGCTATTTTCAGGCTGTCGACGTTGGGTTTGCCGGGCGCAGGGTCGGCTACCGGTTGTTTTCGCGACGCTGCAATGCCGGTATTTACAGGTTGTTTAACAGTTTTTAAAAACGATACACCTATCGCAATAAAAAGCAGGCTTGCCGCAACGCCTAAGCCAATACGCCTCATTTTCACAACCCGGGCCTTTTTTTTATGATGCGCAGCAAGCTGGGTTTGCAGTTGCTGCCACACTTTTGGTGATGGTGCCCCCTTCTCAAACTCCGGCTTGTTTTGCTTAATATATTTCTCAAATCCGCTTTCCATATCCCTTAAATTTTATGGGCGATACTGTTTAAAATCTTTTGCCGGCCACGTAAATATTGGCTCCTTACTGTTGATGAGGGAATTTCCAACGCAATCGCGATTTCTTCAAAGCTCATATTTTCAAACACATGCAGGTTAATAACCACCCGGTATTTATCGGGTAATAGATTTAGCGCTGCAGTAGTTGCCTCAACCTTTTCTTTAAAGATGTCCTCATCTATGCGCTCTTCCTCCGGCAGGTTATCCAATTCGGTTTCGTCAACAGCCAGCCAGGTTGTACGGTTTCGTTTAAGGTGGTTTAACGCTTTATTAATAACCGTGCGCTTCAACCAGCCTGCAAAGGCATCAATGTTTTTCAGCCTGTTAAGGTTGATAAAAGCCTCCATAAACGCTTCCTGCAAAATATCTTCGGCATCTGCTTCATTCACAACCATGCGCAGGCAGGTATGGTACATAGCGCGGCTATACCTGTTATACAACAGCTCATAGCTTTTAATGTCGCCTTGCTTGCAACGGTTTATTAATTCGGCCTCTTCTTTACTCAAAGGTTGTACTCTTCCTGTTAGCGCTTTGTATCAGGTAACCGAAACGCCTAAAGTGTTGCATAAATTCTTAAAAAATATTTTATCACAAAAAAATGCAACGGAAACAAGCTAATGGCTACCTGATATAAAATTACGATTAAACGCTAATGAAAAAACTATTGCTTATCACAGCCCTGCTTACTTCTGCCTGTTTTTATGCCAATGCTCAAAACCAAAGACAAATACGGGGAACCATTATCGACTCAGCCAAAAATCAAGTTACCGGTGCAAATGTCAAACTGGTTTCAGAAAGAGGCGACTCGGCCGTTACCGTAACGAATACAAAAGGCGACTTCATTTTCAACAACGTAAAAGGCAACAAACTCACTATAACATTTTCGTCAATTGGCTACCAAACGCTTGTACGGCATTATTTTTTGGACAACCAGGCTACCATCCTTGATGCTGTGATGCTAAAGCAACAGGCCAACATGCTTAAACAGGTGGATATCACCGCTGTTAACCCTGTAAAGTTTAAAGAAGACACCATTGAATACAAAGCCAGCGCCTACAAGGTGCGAAACAATGCACCTGTCGAGGATGTGATACGCAAACTGCCCGGTGTTGACGTGGACGTCGCCGGCAATGTGACTGCACAGGGAAAGCCGGTTACAAAAGTGCGGGTAAATGGTAAAGATTTTTTCGATGGTGATGTGCAAACCGCCACCAAAAACGTACCGGCAGACATTGTGGAAAACATCCAGATAATTGACGATTACGGCGACCGCGCAAACTTAACCGGTGTGAAAACCGGCGACCCTGCCAAAATCATGAACATCACCATAAGAAAAGACAAAGACTTTGGCTACACAGGCCAGGGTACCATTGGCGATGGCTCGGATGTAATACCAAAAAGTTCCGGTAACAATGATAATCGTTACATCGGCCTGGTTAATGCCTTTAAATTTAACGGCGACCAGCAAATTGCAGTGTTGGGCAATATCAACAATACCAATATCAATACATTTTCATTTGGTACACCAAATGGACCCGGGGCATCCGGATCGTCGGTTTTAGAGAAGAAAAAGTTGGCTGCGGATGCGGCAATGTCCGGGCTGGGTAAAACCGCGGCCGGTGGCGGCAATTTTGTGAGCCAGGCCGGTGCGCAAAACGGCATTACCGATACCCATGCACTTGGTGCCAACTTCCGCGACCAATGGGGAAAAAACCTTTCGGTTTACGGCAGCTATAGCTTTGCCGATAATACAGTGTTTACCAAAACCAATACGCTGCAACAAAACACATCGATAACCAACCCTGGCAACAGCAGCCAGGCAAATTCACAAACGGCAAAAAACATCAACCATCGTTTTAACTGGAACATGGAGTACAAACCTGATGCCTTAAATTATTTAAAAATTACCCCGACTATAAATTATACCAGCAATAACGCAACCGCTGTTGGCGCTGTTAATGTTAGCAGGGATGGTAGTGTGGTTTATACTTATACTTCAACAACTGCATCTAAACTTACTTCGCCCGATTATGGTTTGAATGTATTGTTCAATCACCGGTTTAAAACACAAGGGCGCGATTTTAGCCTCGAGCTTGCTTTGACAGATACAAAGGTAAACCAGTACCAAAACCCCGTTTACAATTTCGTCACCGGGCCGGAAGGAGCACCGGTAAACCAGCAGATAACTGCCAGCGGGCACAATAATGATATCCGGGCCACGCTATCCTACATGGAACCGCTGGGCCAATATTCATATTTCGAATTTAATTACACGTTTAACCGGGCCAACACTGCCAACAATAAGGAAGCTGATGTACTTGATACTGTTCGACAGGTGTTTTATCGCGACAGCGCTTTAAGCAACAAATACAATTATAGCTTTACTACCAACCATTTCGGTTTAAATTACCGGTATGTTCAAAAAGGAAAATACAATTATACCATTGGCTTTGCGGCAGAGCCATCAACCCTAAATGGCAGTTCGCCGATGACGAACATTAAAACGCATAGCGAAGCCTTTAACTTTTTCCCGGTTGCCCACCTGGTTTATAATTTTTCGCGGAGCCGGGCATTCAGCTTTAACTATAGCGGCGCCAGTAGTCAGCCGGGGTTTAGCCAGCTGCAGCCGGTTACTGATTTTTCAAATGCGCTGTACCCGGTTGAAGGTAATCCGGGGTTAAAGCCGTCGTTCAGCAATAACGTTTCTTTACAATACAACCAGTTTGATTTTGAAAGCGGCAATATGCTTTTTACCAATTTCAGCTACTCGCAGGTTAATAACCAGGTGGTGACCAATACCACCACTTACCCGGGCGTTTACACCCCCAATCCCCGTTTGGCCGGCACCTATTTAACCCAATATTTAAATGCCAGCGGATACCACACCGCCTCGGGCTTTTTTAGCTATGCCAAACCCTGGGACAAGCGAAAATATACCTTGCTTTTTAACGGCACTATAGCCTACACCAACAACATCGGGTATTTGACGGATATCGACCCGGTTACCTACCAGGCCACCATGCAAAAAAATACGGCCAAAAACTTATTGATCACGCCCGGTATGCGTTTCAGGGTTGATTTACCCGAAATTATCGATGCCCAGTTTTTAACAACTTATGCCATTAATAAAACCGATAATTCGGTTAAAAATACCTTCACCAATGGCATCGACAATGTGCGCACCTGGAACATTGGCGTCAGCGGTAAAAACTATTTTCACGATTGGACCTTAAGCTACGACTACAGCAAGAGCCTTAACTATGGCTATGCCCAAAGCGTACATGCCACCAACCCCAACCTCTTAAACATGTACCTGGAACGCCGTTTTTTAAAAGGTAAACAGGCTACGTTAAGGCTGGCTGCTTTTGATATATTTAACCAAAACACAGGCTTCACTACTGCCACAACAGCCAGTGCTTTTACCCAAACCAATACCAACCGGCTGGGCCGGTATTATATGGCAAGCTTTACCCTGCGGCTGCAAAAATTTGCCGGGCGAAAAATTAATTGACTCTCTGCAATTTAAAATCTGTTGGCTAATTTGTATGTTTAATTATTAATAACTAAACCTGCAAAATAAACCCAATGGCAAATAACGACGATAGCCACACACAAGGCGCAACCTGGCCGATGGCAACATTCAGGTTCGAAGTCGACTTTGGCGACGACTTAAAAAACGTGTCCTTCCAGCAAGTATCAGGGATGGACGTTGAGAACCAAGTAATTGACTACCGCAAAAGCGACAACCCGCTTTTTTCGGCTGAAAAGATGCCGGGGATTGTTAAGTATGGTAATGTAACCATGAAACGGGGCGTATTTGTTAACGATAATACCTTTTGGAACTGGCGTAACCAAATTGCCATGAACACCATCAAAAGGGTGACGGTAATAATAAGGCTGCTTGACGAAAGCGGCAACGCAACTATGCAATGGCAGCTTAACAATGCCTGGCCCATCAAAATTACCGGCACCGATTTAAAAAGCGAAGGCAACGAGGTAGCTGTTGAGTCGCTGGAAATTGCGTACGAACAACTGATTGTGACGAATGGGTGATGCGCGGCCTCATAATCAGCGTATATTTGCCGCGGGGGAGATAGTAAATGAAAGACATTACCGGTATAGCAGATATTAAACTTTTTGTAAATGAGTTTTACAACAAAGTGCGTAAAGATGAATTGTTAGGCCCTGTTTTCTCAGAAAAAATAACCGGCGACTGGCAGCCGCACCTCGACAAGATGTATGCTTTCTGGAATGCAGCCCTATTTGCGGAACCCGGATACAGGGGTAACCCATTTGCTAAACACGCTCCACTAAAAATCAGTTCACCTCATTTCGAGCGCTGGCTTGTTTTATTTGCAGATACGATCGATCGTAGTTTTACCGGGCCTATGGCTGTTGATGCAAAGAAAAGAGCTGGTTTAATGGCAGATATCTTCCTTGTAAAATTGGAACGAATGAACGGTGACCCGGGAAAAGTAATAGTTTAATAGCCTCACAATGGCAGCGCCACAATAAACGAAGTACCGCTGCCCGGTGATGATTTAACGGCGATTGTACCGTGCATTTGCTCAATAGCCTGTTTAACAAAATACAGGCCCAGCCCCATACTTTTTTTGTTGAGCCCCGACTTAAAATATTTGTTAAAAATATTTTTATACTGGTTGGGTTTAATACCTATCCCATTATCCTCCACCTCGATCACGCAATGTTTGCCATCGCTATATGATTTCACTTTTACCCATTGCTCAGGCTTGCTGAAATCGGCATATTTTATAGCGTTCGATATCAGGTTGTTAAACACAGTTTTTAAATCGGTAACATTGCAATTAACTTCCCAAACCGCCAGTTCACTTAAAAATTTCACCTTCTTGCCTTCTGCAAAAAAACTATTTTGGGTTATTACATCTTTTACAATTTCGTCGAGTTTGCAAAGTTCAACACCGGTGTTTTCATTACGGATGGTATGCAGTACTTCCTTTATATAATTGTCCTGTAGCTGGATTGTTTCCTGCATCATTTCAGTATAGGCCGAAATCTTAGTGATATCTTTCTCTTTTTCGAGCACCGAAACCAGCCCGCTTAATGACGTTAACGGCGCTCGTAAATCGTGCGTAACGGCAAAAACAAAATGGTTTATCCGCTCATTCATGCTTTTAAGGGCCAGGTTTTGGTCGATAATTACCTTTTTCGAACTGTGCAGTTTTTTAAGCATCAGCCCGGCAAGCAAAGCGGTGCTGAATAAAATAATGGCGGATAT
>Ga0105240_10016305_pt1 | contig 10064 bp, 8 predicted proteins | sample KBSC54metaG_FD_80426 | JGI IMG/M metagenome (GOLD analysis project Ga0105240, IMG submission 80426) | Corn rhizosphere microbial communities from Kellogg Biological Station, Michigan, USA - KBS C5-4 metaG | ecosystem: Host-associated > Plants > Roots > Rhizosphere > Soil | place: Michigan, USA... | reverse complement strand
CATCCGCTAATGTGGAGCATTCAGGAAAACCTGCAGGGTAGTCATGAAAGCGCGGCGGCACTTGCCGGGCACAAGGATTGCTGTCCTCCCTGTCTAATGACCTATCCGACCTCGGAAACGAATCCCCACGGCCGCGACAGGGCGTTGAATGCGGCGGCCACAGAAGCGCTTGTACGCCGCCGCGATCCACATTCGGCATCATTGCCATCCTTAATTGTGAGCCTGCCCGCCCGTCGGTTGCGAATCGCGCTGGTTAACCAGCCGCAGGACCCAATTGAGGCCGGCGAAGAGCAGCGAGGCTCTGTTGCCATCGTAAATTGGGAGCTGGCGAAACGGCTTGCGGAACGCTATGAAGTCACGGTCTACGCGCCACGCGCCACCGGACAAGCGCTGTGCGAGCGCTGGAAATCGGTCGAAATCCGGCGCGTGCCCTTTGTAGCTAAGCTGTTTCACAAGGGTATGCAGCTCGTTGCCGGACGCATTGGCAGCCGGCAGCCCTACATCAACTCGCCGCTCTACTACCGTGAATATTTCATGCAGGTCGCGCGTGATCTGCACGCGCGTCCCGTGGAAGTTCTGCATTTCCCGCAACAGTTGCAGTTCGCCGGGGATTTCAAACAGTCGGTCCCCGGAGCGAAGATCATCTTGCACATGCATCAGGACGAGCTCGCCCAGCTTGACTATGATCTATTACGCGAACAGCTCGGGAATGTTGACTCGGTGGTCACGGTTTCTGACTTCGTCACGACCCGGGCGCGTGCCCGCTTTCCGCAGTACGCCTCCGCCATTCACACTATCGGCAATGGGGTCGACGTACGGCGCTTCAGCCCGGACGCGCACTGCGCCGCGCGGCCGCCGCAATCTCCCCTGCGAATGTTGTTTGTGGGCCGGATCTCACCGGACAAGGGTGTGCATTTGCTGGTCGAGGCATTCGACCGGATCGCGCGCGAACGGCCGGACGTGGAGCTGACGCTGGTAGGCAAAGTTGGCATGCTGCCGTTCGACCTGGTGAGCCTACTGTTGAATGATGATGCCGCGGCGCTCGACAGTTTGCGCCCGTTCTACGGCCACTCGACATTCGCCTGGCTGACGAAGGAAGTCCTCGGACAGAAGCGCAGCTATCGGCAACAGTTAGAGACACGACTCTCGCCGCAGGCGCGCGCGCGCGTACGCTTTGTCGGCAACATCTCCCTGGAAGAGCTTACTCGACTCTATAGCACGTCAGACCTACTGGTGCTGCCCTCGATCTGGCGCGAATCATATGGCCTGCCCGTAGCCGAAGCGATGGCGAGCGGCGTGCCCGTGCTCGCGAGCGATTGCGGCGGCGTGCCCGAGCTTGTGGACGAGGGAGTCACCGGGCTGCTGGTCCCAAGGTTAGATGTCGACGCATTGACGGACGCGATGCGTGCACTGTTGGCGGATCGCGAGCGCCTTAGAGTCATGGGTCAGGCCGCGCGCCTGCGCGCCGAGCGCCTGCTCACCTGGGACCGCAGCGCCGAGCGTCTGGAGCGAGTTTACCAGAGCGTAGTTAAACCAACCTAACTTAGCGCGGCCTGAGCGGATAGCGCGTGAAGATCTCGGTCACCGAGTGATCGATGGCTTGATCCGGATGGTCCAAAACCTTTTTAGTCAGTTCCCCAACGGCGGTGCCGCTCCACACCACTTCATTGCGTGCGCGATCGACCAAATCAACGATCAGCGAGCCCTCGGTTACCGTCTGGATGTCGTTGTAGTAACCGTCCAGCCCTAAGCCGTAATCGTAACCCCAAGGGCGGCCCCAACCATAACCGCCCCACGCTCCACCGGGTCCTAGGTCGCCCTGGACTTTGTCCTTCTCCTTGACGTTGAAGTTGATGACCAGATCCGGCTCGGTGCCCGGCGCGGCGGCCATATAGCCGCGAGCTAACATCTCGCGTGTTACCGCACGCTCCAACGACTGCGTCGTCAGCGTTTTGTAGCCATCCTTGTCAGTTCCAGGTTTGGCCATGAAGGCGAAGGTTCGGTAGCCTGCGAGGTTGGTGTTCGCCGCAGCCTGGGTGCGGACCACCGGCTGCGTCGCGCAGGCTGCCAGTAGCAGGGCCAGAGCGAGCACGGTGGCTGAGCGGAGCGTGATCAATGTATCTCGAGTGGCCATGGCTGCTACACCTCGTGCACAAAATACCACTACTACTCTTCGCCGTCGTCTACGTTTGGATGGCGAGATTTCGCGAACACCGGCCGCTGCGCAGCGCCTGCAACAGACTCGATTGCGATCCCCCTCTGCAAGCACGCCAACGCCGCAGCGGGCTCGTCCACGAAAGAAAAGAGACTCAGATCCTGCGCGCTGATAACGCCGTGCCGAACTAGCGCGTCGAAGTTGATCACTTCCTGCCAGTAAGTCGAGCCGTACAGCAGAATTAGCATATCCCGGTCCAGCTTGCGCGTCTGCGCCAAGGTGAGCATTTCGAAAAGCTCATCGAACGTGCCGAAGCCACCGGGGAACACCACAATGGCTCGGGCCAGATGGGCGAACCAGAGCTTGCGCATGAAAAAGTAGTGGAACTCGAACGAAAGCTCTGGCGTTATGTAGGGGTTGGGGCGCTGCTCATGCGGCAACCCGATATTCAGCCCAACGCTGCGGCCGCCTGCCAGGGCGGCGCCCCGGTTGACGGCCTCCATAATCCCCGGTCCACCTCCCGAGCACACCATCAGGCGATGGCCATTCTCCGGCAGAGACAGGCTCCATTGGGTGACCAGCCGCGCCAGCTCGGTCGCCTCGGTTACATAGCGACCGTTTGGACCGTCCGCGCGCAGCCGCGCCGAGCCGAAGAACACCACTGTCTCGCTCACATGGGCTTCGCGAAATGCGCGCAGCGGTTGCAGGTATTCGGCCACGATGCGCAGCGGTCGCGCCTCGTCTGAGACTAGGAAATCTGGGTCATGATAGGCCAGCACGGGTCGATGTGAGCTCATCCGCTCGCTCCTGATCGCTAAAACTTGTCATATTGGCCGCTCACCGAGGCCAGCCGCGGCGGCAGCCAGCCACTCTAACATTTAGCTCCTCCACGAGTTCGCCGCGGCATGAGAGACTGTCCCCATCAGCAGCGATGCGAGTGAAGCTTGCCGGCGGCCCCTTTCCATACCACCCTTTTCGGCGGAGCGCCGTTGGCGGCCGCTGTGCTTGCGCACGTTGCACTGGCCGGTGCCGCTGGGTCATCTGGCGCTCTGCCGCCGTTGAACCCTACAACCTCGCTGCTAGTGGTCGCGCCGCATCCGGACGATGAGACGCTGTGTTGCGCCGGGGCTATACAACAAGCCATTGCATCGGGCGGGCGTGTTAGCGTCGTGTGGATCACCAGCGGTGACGGCTCCGAGCTCTCGATGCTCATGGTTGAGCGAAGCCTGTTCGCACCGGCAAAAAAAGTGCGCGATCTTGCCGCGCGGCGCATGCGCGAAGCGCGCGCTGCCACGAGCCTCCTAGGCTTGCAAAGTCCGCAACAGCTTTTCCTGGGCTACCCGGACGGCGGCATTATGAAACTGCTGACCGAGAATCGATCGACGCTCTACCGCGCGAAATTTACCGGTGCGACGCACGTCCCCTATTCCGACACGCTGTTTCCCGGTCATCCGTATACAGGGCAGAGCCTTGAAATGGACTTCGCAGCCGTGCTTGACCGAATCAAACCGACGCTGGTGCTCGCTCCCAGCCTCGCAGACACGCACCCGGATCACCGGGCAAGCGGACTGCTCACAATGCGCGTGTTGGCACAGCGAGGCGAGTCATCGAAGGCTCGTTACTGGATTGTTCACGGCGGCGAGGGTTGGCCCAACCCTCGGGAGTATGTGCCCAGTATCCCACTCAACACTCCGGCGCGCGGACGGGAGCTCCCCTGGAAGGAGTTGGATCTCAGCGACGACCAGGAAACCGACAAGCTGCAGGCGATCAGGGCGTACGGGACACAAATGAAAGTGATGTCGCCATTTTTGCTGGCGTTCGTACGCACGAGCGAGCTGTACTCGGCCGATCCCGGCCAGATACCAATGCCGTAGAGGCATATACCGCCGCCGCTAACGCCTCAGGGGATTTTAGGGCGTCGCCAGCGATCCAACATCCGGTCCAATGCGCCCGCAATCCGCTCCTGCAGGCGGCCCCCCCAGGCACGTTGCGGCCAGCTCCTGCGGCTCAGTATTTCCGATTGTGCACAATCTTGCTCGAAGACGGCCGCCGCGACGGCGGCAAAGCGCGCATTCTGCACCTCCTGGTTCGCCTCGAGATTCCACTTGAAACTCCAGCGGTCCAGGTTGCTCGAGCCGACCGACACCCAGTCATCAGAAATGGTCATCTTCGCGTGCAACATACGCGGTTGGTATTCGAAAATCTGTACGCCACTGCGCAACATCTTGCCGTAGTACCGGCGCGCGGCTTGACGTACCCACGGATGATCGGTCAGGCGTCCTGGAACGAGTAGGCGAACGTCGACTCCGCGTCGAGCCGCCCGCCGCAGAGCCTTCCGAAAGCGGCGCGACGGCACAAAATACGCACTCATGATCCAGGCTCGGGTGCGCGCAGAATCGATACGCCGGACCACATCGTTCGCAAGAATGGATTGCGCGCGCGCCTCACTCAGAGCCACACGGCCATCAGCGTTGCCGGGAAGGTTAATATCAGAGGGGAGATCAGGCAGATCCAACGTCCCGCCGCTGCGTCGCCAGGTTCGATCAAACGCCCGTTGCCAGTCCTTAATGACCGGCCCCGCAATCTCGACCACTAGGTCACGCCAGGGCTGCCCCGGCGGTCCGGGTATCCCAAACTCATCGGTAAGACCCACACCCCCGACAAAGGCGGTCTTGCCGTCGACCAGCAGTAGCTTGCGGTGGTCACGCAGGAAGTTCTGTAATCGGGCCCGAAGGCGGACGGGGTTGAAGATACGCAACTCCGCTCCGGACTCGGTGAGGGTGCGGCGATAGGAGGCGCCAAGGCGCAACGAACCAAAGCCGTCGAAAACGACACAAACGCGCACGCCGCGCCGTGCAGCACGTCCCAGCGCCTCAACGAACCGACCGGCGATAATCCCCGACTCCACCAGGTAAATTTCCAGCAGCACGTACGCCGCCGCAGCTTCAATGGTCTGCAACATACGCTCGAAGTACTGGTCGCTGTCAGCGAGGAGCTCGAAACGGTTCCCGCTCCGCCACGGCCAACTCGCGCTGCTAAAGTGTCCGCCGTTCTGCAAATCCGTCATGGGATAACAATGACCCAGTCCTCTGCCTTACGCTACCTGCTTTTCACCACAGCACTCACGCTGCTCCCCGTAACCGCGGCAGCAGACGTAGTGGGTTCCCTAAACAAGGTCCGTGCCCACGGCTGCCCTGGACGGCGTGGCGGAGAGAAGCCTCTGCGCCAAAGCCGTCAGCTGAACACAGTGGCCCGGGAGCTGTCGCGCGGAGTCGATCTTCGTCAAGCGGAAAAATACGCCGGCTATCATGCGGTCTCCTCCGCGTCGGTCCGAATCTCAGGGGTACCTCCTGACGGCAACATCGAGGGCATCATCGGAAGGCAATTTTGCTCTGCCTCGACCGAGACGGATTTTCGGGAAATCGGTACATTTCAGAACGGGACGGACGTTTGGATCGCACTGGCGCAGCCCTTTACCCCTCCAGCTATCCGCGACGCATCTGCCATAAGTCGCCGGATTCTGGCGTTAACCAACGATGCACGCTCTCATACGCGTCGTTGTGGGGGAACGGCTTTTGCAGCGGCACCTCCTCTTACGTTGAACGTTTCACTGGAGCGCGCAGCGCTCGAGCATTCAAGGGATATGGCCGCGCACGGCTACATGGACCACATGGGACGCGACGGCAGCTCGCCAGCGGACCGAATTACTCGCACGGGCTACAAATGGCGCATGGTTGGAGAGAATCTGGCCAGCGGCATTATGACACCGGAGGAGACCGTAGCCGGCTGGCTTCAGAGCCCGCACCACTGCGCAAATTTGATGACGGCACGATTCACCGAAATGGGCGTGGCCTTTGCGGTGAACCCAGGAACCGATGCGGGCGTCTACTGGACGCAGACTTTCGGAACAAGACGTTAGTTACAAGGGTACTACGCGTGGGCGACGTCGCGTGCCGCCGGCGGCCTTGGCGCACGGTTGCTAGAATCCGTGTCGCCAACAAGGTCAATCACACGCTCGCCAGTGGCGAGCAAACAGGTGCATCCGGGTTTTGCCTTAGCCAGCGCCTTCGTCTGCCGCAGACGTTCTGCGATGACGTCCGGAGTAATGACTCTTGTGCCGTCGACTTCAAACGCGGCGATTGAAACACTTAACAGCGGAAAGTGGCACTGTGTTCCGCCGCGATCAATACCTGGGAGCCCACCGGCCTCACGATGTTGGATAGAATGGAAGTTGACCAGCGAGGCAGACAACTCCTCGATGATTGTAGTGAGCCGCAGCGTCCAGTCTTGACTGCGCAGCAGGAACACGAAATCGTCGCCGCCGACGTGCCCGACGAAGTCGACGCGCGGGCGTACACTGCGACTAACGACTTGTGATACGTGCAGCAATACCTGGTCACCCGCCGCGTAACCGTACGCGTCGTTGAATACCTTGAAGTGATCGAGATCGAGGTGGCAGGCCACGAAATGCCGGCGTCGTGCAAGCCACTGCGCCAGATGGCGTTGGATCTCACGGTTACCGGGCAGCCCGGTAAGCGGATTGGAATGCCGCGCCGCCTGAATCTGCTGCGTGGTGATCTGACGCAACAGGTCAAACGTACGCCCGAGCCCGAGGTAGAGGCCGTTACGCGTGATGATGAAGTCATCCCCGTGCGCGCGGGCGCTCCGCGCGGTGACTACCCGGCTTACCTGTTCAAGCCGGGCACGCGCCTCCACTTGGACCGTCTCGCGAGTCATCATGCTCTTGATGGGCTTGCGATTGTAGATTTCGGGGTGCAGGGGGCGAGTTAGAAAGATGAGTAGCTCATCACGATAGACCAGCCCAACCGGGCGTTCCCCCTCCAGTACCGCGAGCGCCGTCCATTCCGCCTTGGAGCGAAAAATCTCGACCACCTCTGCCACGGGCATGTTGGCCGGAATGCCTGGAATGGACAACACTAGATCTTCGGCACATTCCGCCGTCGGCCCCGGTGTGACCGTTTCCAGCGCGTCCAACACGGCGGAATTGCCGCCTGGGACGCGCTGTGGGCGCCCGAGGAGGTAGCCCTGCAAATAGTCAACGCCCAATTCAAGGAGCAGAGCGTACTGCTCGCGGTTCTCGATACCCTCGGCGATCACACGGCAGCCGGTGACTCGGCCCATGTCGACGACAGAGCGCAATATCTCACCCCTTACGGCATCCTCCTCGATGCCAGCGACGAAATAACGGTCCACTTTTACATAGTCCGGTCTGATGGCCGCCCACGTCTTTAGTCCCGAAGAGCCGGCGCCGAGATCATCGATAGCAATGTCACATCCGAGCGCGCGCAGCGGAGCGACTGCGGCAGCGAGCATCGCCTCGTCCTCTGTTAGGCCATGCTCTGTGATCTCGAGCACAATGTCATGCGGGTCGATGCGATTTAACGCCAACTGAGCGTTCAACCAGTCCGCCAGATCGGCCCACTCCAGCAAATTCTGCGGTAGCAGGTTTAGAAATAAGCGGCCTTCCAACCGCAGCCCGCGATAGCTGCGTAACGCGGATTCGAGACAACGTCGTTCGAGCTGGGTGCTTAACCCTGCGCTCGCGGCGGCCGCAATCAATGCAGTGGGTTGCTCAAGCGGACTGCCCTCCGGACCTCGCGTCAACGCTTCGTGGCCGATGGGCTTGCGGGTCGACCCGTCAATAATTGGCTGAAAAAGCGTATAAAGCTCTTCCCCCGCCACCAGCCTATGAATCTCTTCGTTCATTTACGCGCCAAGGTACGCGGGGCGCGCCTCGGACGCTGTGAACGGCTCAGCAACTCGACTTCCGCTTTAGATGAAAGTTTTCTTACAAAAGCGGTGGCCATGGGTGCATGCGTCGCAGAAATCGGCGCGGCACAAAGTTGATCAACGCTGGTGCAAAGTTCGCAGCGCAGCAAGCCTATCGTCCGGCCCGCCGCATGGCCGCGCGACCCAGGACAACGCCGAACTCCTTCTCGCCTTCACCGCGACTGAGTGCCTCGAGCATTGAGTCACGAATCTGACTCGCCTGCGGCAGTGGCGTTGTAACCGCCTCACCCGCTGCGATCGCGAGACGGATGTCCTTGAGTCCAAGCGACGCCTTGAATCCGGCTGGCTCGAACGCGCTCGTCGCGATGAGCCGTCCATAGCCCTCATAGACAGGCCCTGGGAATAAGGTATGACTTACGAGCTCGAACAAATGAGCGGGCTCGATGTCATAGCCGGCAGCCAGAGCAGCGGCCTCCCCGAGCGATTCGAGCGCCGCCCCGAGCATGAAATTCATCGCCAGCTTGGCGACATTGGCACGCGCGGGAATTGCGCCGAAACGCCAGGTTTTCTGTCCCGCGATATCGAACAAGGGCTGCGCTGTGTCGAGCGCCGGCGCCGGACCTGCAGCGATGATGTTGAGTTTTCCTGCCGCAGCAACCTCAGGTCGGCCGAGCACCGGCGCCGCGATGTAGGCGATACCCCGCTGCGCGTGTCGGTTGGCAAACTCTTCAGCAAACGCAACTGACACCGTGGCCATGTTGACATGCACGGGAACTGTCTCGCGTGACGCGCGATCCAACATGCCGCTGTCAAGAAACACGGAACGCAGGGCAGCGTCGTCTCCAAGCATGGAGAACGCGATGTCTCCCTGAAACGCATCCTCGGGCCGTGCCACGACCTCTGCGCCTGCCGCGCCCAACTTTCGTGCATTGTCGGGCGAGCGATTCCATACACGCACGCAGTGCTGCGCTTTGACGAACCTGCCGGCGACGGCGCTTCCCATGTGACCTAGGCCGATAAATCCGATATTCATATGAAGCTCGAGGCGGTTAACCGCGAAACACGGGCGGACACTGATTGAACAGATGAGAGACAAGTAGGTTTCCACCATGCCACCGATCTCGTAAGATCGCGCGACTTGAGCTTGGGCGCTTCCAGCGGAGCAGATGAATGGCAGAAGTCGAGATTCACACCGGACACGAACACTCAAACGATGAGTTCGGCCGTCGTGTCGGTGTCATTGTGGGTGTCATCGGCATCATCCTTGCCGTTGTCACTATCTCTTCACACCGGGCACACACCGCTGCAGTGATTGCCCGGACGGAGGCCAATGACCAATGGGCGTTCTATCAAAGCAAAAAGCTGCGGCAGCATCTGGCGGAGATCGGCGCGAGCCTGGCCAGCGCGTTGTCGAGCGATCCTGCCAAAGTCCAAGGCCTCGTGGACAAGCTCGGCAAAGACCGCGAACGCTACGCCCATGACACCGAGGAAATCGAAAAAGACGCCCACGCCAAAGAAGACGACAGTGCGCACGAGGAACGGCGCGCTCTGAGGCTTGACATGGGCGAGGGTTTTCTCGAGCTCGGGCTGGTGCTGTCGTCGCTCTACTTCTTGTCGAAGCGACGGTTCTTCCCTGTCATCGGAGGCATCGCGGCCATCATCGGCACCGTGCTGGGTGTCGACGGCTTTATTGTGTAGTCCGATCTAAGGCTTACCCCGGAGGCGAGGTCGCGGTCACTCAGGTCTCCGGGATCAGCTCTGGCTTGCGATTCAAGGTGACGAGCAAACCGACCGCGAGATATAGCACCACGAACCAGGAGATAGATCGGGTCAGCAACAGATAGATGACACGATAATTAGTCTGTCCGAGCAGAGCGGCCCGTACTGCGAGGTAGCTGCCAATCCCGGCGGCCGCCGTAAATACCAGCAGCAACAGCACCAGGCGTCCGGGGGAGGACGTTGGAGCAGGCTCGACCGGCGGCGTGGATAAACGGCGGTACCAAATTGCCAGGATCAGAAGGCCGGCCACGGAGCTCGCGTACTGCAAGACGTGACAAAGCGTCCCGGTATAGCCGCCAAAGGCAATCGGTGCACTCAGCGCCGAGACACGTCGAACCATCCAGCCGTTATCGTGCGTAAACGCATCCCAAATGAGGTG
>Ga0105240_10016302_pt1 | contig 10064 bp, 6 predicted proteins | sample KBSC54metaG_FD_80426 | JGI IMG/M metagenome (GOLD analysis project Ga0105240, IMG submission 80426) | Corn rhizosphere microbial communities from Kellogg Biological Station, Michigan, USA - KBS C5-4 metaG | ecosystem: Host-associated > Plants > Roots > Rhizosphere > Soil | place: Michigan, USA... | reverse complement strand
TCCGTTACGAGTTCGTCAAGATGCTGCGCACCCGCGCCTTCTCTCTCTCGGTTCTCGGCTTCCCCATCATGTTCTACCTCCTCTTCGGCGCGTCGAATCGGCACACCGATTACGCTCGCTACCTGATAGCAAGCTATGGATGTATGGGCGTGGTCTCCGCATGTCTCTTCGGCATCGGCATGGGCATCTCCATGGAACGCGCTTACGGCTGGCTCGAACTCAAGCAGGCCAGCCCCATGCCGCGCGTCGCTTATCTCGCCGCAAAGATCGTAAGCAGCGCCGCATTCGCGCTCATCATCGAGCTCGCCCTGATCGGCCTAGCGTTGACCCTGGGTGGCGCGCAAGTAACAGCGAGCGAAGCGTTGCGCCTTCTTACGGTGGATATCCTCGGCTCTGTTCCCTTTGCGGCCATGGGACTGCTGGTTGCTGTCCTCGTACCGGCAAACTCTGCGCCCGGCATCATCAACTTGATCTATCTCCCGATGTCCTTCGCGTCCGGATTCTGGATGCCCATCTCGGTCCTCCCCCATTGGCTCCAGCGCATCGCTCCAGCCCTGCCAACCTACCATCTCGCGCAGCTTGCGCTCTCCATCATTGGCGACGCAGAGCCAGGCCACATGATGTCTCACGTCCAGGCGCTTGCTGGATATACTCTGGTGATGTTCGGAGCCGCCTGGATCATCTTCAACCGGAGCGAAGCCAAGGCATGACCCTCCTGGATTCCAAAACCGATCCCGTGCCAGCCAACTCGGCCGGCGCCAGCGCGTGCGACTCTGCTCCAAACCTCGTCGGCAGCATCAGGAAAGCGAATAATTCAATCCGCGCAGGTGGCTTTGCTGGAATGAGGGATCATTCCCGCCGCTGGTTCGATTTCATCTGGCTCATCTACACGGTCTTCTTCTTTATCGAGCCCGTCCAGCGCAACTCGGGCCCCTACTGGCTTCAGTTCGCCGCCGTTTACGCGCTCTTCCTCGTTCTCTATACCGGCGTCATCTACGCAAACTCTCGCCGCATGGCATACCTGTTCCTTGCCGGCATGGGAGCCCTCGGCCTCGTCTACTACCCCGTGAACACCAGTTCCTCGGGGATGATCATCTACGTTATTGCCTTCGCTCCGTTCATCACCGACTCCATCAAAGTCTCCATCCTTATTTTCGCTCTCAGTTCAATGAGTCTCATGGCCGAGGGCCTTCTGCTCCAAATCAATCCTTGGACGTGGGGATTTCCAGCGTTCTTCGGATTGTTGGTCGGGGCGGGCAATCTGATCGCCGCGCAGCGCATGAGAGCGAATCAGAAGCTCATGCTCGCCCGAGAGGAGATCGAGCACCTCGCAAAAGTCGCCGAGCGCGAACGCATCGCCCGCGATCTGCACGACGTGCTTGGCCACACCCTCTCCGTCGTCGTCTTGAAATCCGAACTCGCCGGAAAGATTCTCCACCAGAATCCTGAACGCGCTCAGAAAGAGATGGCCGAGGTGGAGCAGATCGCACGCACCGCCCTCGCCGAAGTTCGCGAGGCGATTCGCGGCTATCGCGCGGAAGGCATTGCCGCAGAACTCGATCGCGCGCGCGCTACCCTCGATGCTGCCGGCGTTTCGCTCGACTGCTCTTCGAAACCACCCAAACTGCTACCCGCTCAGGAAACGGTACTGTCGCTGATACTCCGAGAAGCCATCACCAACATCGTCCGCCATGCACACGCGACCCGCTGCAGAATCTCCCTTGAGCAGAACGCCGGAGGGACCACTCTGCTGGTCGAAGACGATGGCAAAGGCGGAATCCGCAACGAAGGAAGCGGTCTGCGCGGAATGCGAGAACGCGTGGAAGCACTCAACGGCCGTTTACAGATCCTCTCGGAGAACGGAACCCGTCTCACCATCGATGTACCCGCATAGGCTCGAAGAATGACGAAAAAGATTCAAGTCGTATTGGCGGAAGACCAAGCTATGGTTCGCGGAGCCCTTGCTGCTCTGCTCGAAACCGAGCCCGACATCGCCGTGTGCGCGAGTGCCGCCAATGGCCGCGATGCCCTCACTGCAATCGCAAAGCAAAAACCCGACGTGCTGGTCACTGATATCGAAATGCCCGAAATGACCGGGCTCACGCTTGCAGGCGAAGTACAGAGCCGCTTCCCGCAAACCAGGGTCGTCATCCTCACTACCTTTGCGCGGCCGGGCTATCTGCGCAGAGCGCTCGACTCAGGCGCGAAGGGCTATCTCCTAAAGGACCGTCCGTCCGCCGAACTTGCCGATGCAGTGCGCCGCGTTCATCAAGGTATGAGAGTCATTGATCCGGATCTTGCCGCGGAAGCCTGGGAGTCCGATCCAGATCCGCTCTCAGAACGCGAGCGTCAGATTCTCTGGCGTGCAGGAGAAGGCAAATCAAGCGCCGAAATTGCTGAAGAACTCCACCTCTCCGAAGGCACCGTCCGAAACTATCTTTCGGAAGCCATCAGCAAGCTAGGCGCCTCGAATCGCGTAGAAGCCGCCCGAATCGCCCGCGCCAAAGGCTGGCTGTAGCACCACAGCGAACATCATCCGCTCTGTCGAACAATCCTGCCCTCAAAAGGCAAGAGCCAGGAATGTGTGAGTCCCTGGCCCAATTCCCTAGTCCCTGCTTCTTAACTCAGTCTCAAATACGTCTTCGACAGCCGGTCGTGCCAGCTCATCTGGTCCTCGTCGAAGATCGACCAGAGCATTCCCAGTCCCACAGGGAGAACCGAGATCAGCATCGCCTTGAGCCGGCCGTTCACTTGTTCGCGCGTCGGCATCTGCTCGTCGAAGGTGCATAGCGCAAGCTGCGCATAGCGCATCCCCGGCGTCACCTTGGCATACGTCAGGAAGAACCACTCGTACAGCGCGGCAAGTCCCAGCACTCCAATCACTGCGCAAGCCTCGAAGGCATGCTTACCGGGGAGGCTGTCGAGATTGGAAGAGATCAGGTAGATCGTGCCGAACACCAGGCCCATGATCACCGCCGCATCCACTACCGTCGCCATCATTCGTCGTCCGAAGGGCGCCTGGTACAGCTTGTGCTCGTCTGGAACCAACGCATAGTAGTCCGGTAGCTGCTCCGCGTTCGGCTCCTCATCGAGCCGCATCTGCTGCCAGCTCGATCCGATCCACACCGGATCGCCCGCCTCCACGCTCTGCCCCATGGGCTCAGTCGACACCGAGTTCGGGTCGACCTCGAAGATGCTTAACTGCGGCGACTCGGCTTCGGCCGGGCCGTCTGCAAGCCTCGGACGCATACGCCGCGTCGCTATAATCTCCCGCGGAAACTGAATCAGGTTTGCCGGGATCGCCTGCGCCTCGATCTCCTCATATACCGGAGCCGAGTCGTACTCATCCTGCGCGGCCCAGTCGTATTGAACAGCGGAATACGTCTCCGTCGGCGTCGAGCGCTGCGGCAGATCCTGCTCCCACCGAATCTCCACCCCTGCATGGCTCACCGGCCCCGGTTCGGCATTTACCTCTGCCTGCCAGCGCGGCTCAGCCCCTTCAAAGGACTGCCGCTCCGGTTCCCGCCCCTCGATCCTCTCTTCGATCGAAGTCTCGAAGTGATCGAGCACTGCCTGTGCCGCAACCTGAGCCTCAACGGCGGCCCGCGTCGCAACCTCTGCGGCGCGCAGAGCAGCCCGTGCCTCCGTAGCCTGCAGTTCGCTATAACTCGGCGCTTTCGCATAACGCGCAGCAACCCGCGCCGCTGCGGCAGCCGCCCGGTTGTTAGCAGAGCCTTGCTGTTCGGCGGATTCGTCTTCATCGACAACGGAGATGCCCCTGCGAGTCTTGTGCTCGGCAAGGCGGCGATTGACTTCCTGCTTCCACGTAGGCAGCGATGTGGGCGAGCTGGGCAGTGTGCTCAAAACTCTAGTTCCCTTCAAATATGCTTCAACCACGCACATTCCGGTCACATGCGCAGTTATTTTCTAATAACCTCCGGCTGGCCGGTAAGCCACCGCAGGCTCGGACTCGGCACGTGCATTTGCTATGCTGGCCTTGGTCCTCGATGCATCCTCGTAATTTCGTGTTTATCACGCTGATGACCCTCTGTCACTTGCAACTTGCGAGTCAGATGTTGACCAATCCGTTACCTCCTCAGCAACAGTCTTCCGGCACGCAGAATTCAGCTCAACAACCCTCCGTTTCCACGCTCCCCGACGAGCCCGGACTGGACGCAATCCCGGTCGCGACTCCCGAGTCAAATCCACCCACGGGCGTCCCCCTGCGATGGGAAGCAGGCGTACAAACATGGCAGAACGAAACCGCCACGCTCTCCGGGGGAGTGGTCATCTACTACCGCGACTACATCATTCGCGCCGACCGAGTAAGCTACAACCGCGCCACAACCGAACTGCACGCTGAAGGAAACCTCAAGGTCACCGGCGGACGCAGCGATGCCTACATCACTGCGTCGCACGGCGACATGCGCCTCAACATGCACACCGCCCGCTTCTACGATGTCAACGGATCCATCGGCCTTCGTCGCTCTGGGCGCACCGTCGTCTATTCGACGACAAATCCGTTTCTCTTCTCCGCGCGCGTCCTGCTGCAAACAGGCGAGGACAGCTTCAAAATCATCGATGGCAGCATGACCAACTGCCGCATCCCCAAACCTGACTGGCAGGTGATCGCCCGCTCCATCACCATCGCGGACGACAAGGCCATTACTCGCAATTCCTACTTCAAGCTGCTGGGCATACCGATTCTTTACCTTCCCTATCTCAGCCATCCGGTCGAGATGACGGGCCGTCAATCCGGCCTTCTCATTCCCGTCATCAGTAACTCCACCGTCAAAGGCCTCACGGTCGGCGAACAGGTCTACATCGTCATCAACCGCAGCATGGACATGGTGGTCGGCACCGAGTACTACAGCAAGCGCGGCTTCGCCCCTAACGGAGACTTCCGCTACAAAGGTCCTGGCCTCGATCACTTCACCGCACGATGGAATGCGCTGTTTGATCGCGGAGTGAAGATCCCGCCGTCAACGCAATTTATCAATCAGGGTGGCGCCGACATCCTGGCGGACGGCCGTGTCGATCTCTCCCCTTCCACGCGCGCCGCCGCAAACGTCGAGTACCTCTCCAGCTACGTATATAAGCTCGTCTTCAACGACAACTACCAGCAGGCAGTCACATCGCAGGTGCACAGCACCATTTCGCTAACTCATGTGTACAACGGCCTCGTGCCGTCCGCCTATCTCGAACGTGTACAGAACTTCGCAAGCTCCAGTGCAGGTGACGAAGTCCGCATCCTTCACCTCCCCACGCTGCGCTTTGATGTCCTGGACGAGCCTCTGCACACATCTCCGTTTTACTGGCGGCTCGGCTCCTCCCTCAGTTACCTGGGCAGATCCGAATACGGATTTCACGTCCGCAACATGGGCCGCTTCGATCTGTACCCGCATCTCTCGCTTCCCCTTGCCGCAGGTGGATGGAGCATCGTTCCCGAAATCGCGCTGCGGCACACCTTCTACACCACAAGCCAGCAGCCCGACCTCACCGGCGCCAACGCCGGCACACCCAGCGTCAGTCACGATCCTCTGACTCGCAGTGACGCAGAAGCGAGCATCGACCTCCGCCCGCCCGCGCTCGAGCGCGACTTCACCATCGGACGCCACCTGCTCCGTCATGTGATCGAACCTGAGCTGACCTACCGCTTCGTGGGAGGAATCGGACAGAATGCCCGCAACACGCCCCTCATCGATCCCACGGACATCGCCACCGACACAAACGAGATCGGCTACTCCGTGATTCAGCGCTTCTATTCCCGGGATCTCCACCCTGAACCCTGCTCCGACATCGACCAGGCCGATGGTAAATGCCGCAACACTCCGCGCGAGTGGGCCTCGTGGCAGATAGCGCAGAAATACTTTCTAGACCCTAACTTTGGCGGCGCCATCATTTCCGGCCGCCGTAACCTCTCTGATTCCACCCTCGATCTCACCGGCATCGCCTTCCTCACCGACGCCCGCAACCTCTCCCCGCTCATCTCTCGGCTCCGTTTCGAAGCCGTCAGCAATCTCCGCATCGAGTGGGATATGGATTACGACCCGAAGGCCGGTCGCCTCGACGCCGACAACATCTTCGCTGGCTACAGTCGCGGACGCGCTACCCTCGGCATCGGCCACTCCCTCCTGAATGCCGTAGACGAGAAGGGCAGCGCAGCCTCCATCATCCAGAGCCAGCAACTCCAGCCTTTCTTCGAGTACGGTCGCCCCAACTCCGCCGGCTTCAACCTCGCCGCAAACGGGGGCTACGATTTCGTGCATAAAGATCTGCAATACGCAGGTGTGCAGGCCGTCTACAACTGGGACTGCTGCGGGCTCAGCCTCGGCTACCGTCGCTTCGCGCTCGGCTCCGTTCGCGACGAAACGCAGTATCTATATAGCTTTACCATCGCCAACTTCGGCTCCGTCGGCGACATCCGACGCTCCAATACATTGTTCCACGACGCCAACCTTCCTCCCGCTTACTAAGTGGCCAGATAGGAAGTGCGGGCTTCAGCCCTGACCTCCACAAACGCTTAGGAGCTTTAGCCGCTGATGTACCTTCTGCTCTGTCTTCGGCACCCGGCCCGCTTGCCTTTCCCTTCCCGATCCGTCCACCACTCAGTAACCTTGCGACGGCCCGCTCCGAGCCCCCCGGCAGAGCCTTGCTGGGATATCCTTTCTGAAGAGGAAACACATTTGTCCCGTATTCACCTTTTGACCGGCCTGTTGGCATTAAGCCTGGTCGTTGGCTGCAAGGCGCAGTCTGCAAGCGCCGGCGCCTCTGATGCCGCTCTCAACCGCCGCATTGAAGTCATGGTCCGCTCTCAGTTCGGCGTGCCACCCGAGGTCTCCGTCTCCCTGGGCCAGCGCAAGCCGAGCCAGATCTCCGGCTACGACTCCCTTCCCATCACCCTCTCGCATGGAGCTTCAAAGAAGGAAGTCGATTTCCTCATCTCTAGCGACAACTCCAAGCTAGCGCGCCTCGAGACCTTCGACCTCGCCAAAGATCCCGTCTTCAACATCGACGTCGCCGGCCGCCCCATCCGTGGAAACCCGAACGCCAAAGTGACGGTGATCAACTTTGACGACCTGCAATGCCCCTACTGCGCGCGCATGCACTCATCGCTCTTCCCTGAGACCCTCGATCGCTACAAAGACAAGGTCCGCTTCATCTATAAAGATGATCCCCTGACCGAGATCCATCCCTGGGCCATGCATGCCGCCGTCGACGCCAACTGCATCGCCGCGCAGAGCCCGCAGACTTACTGGAACTTCGTCGACTACATCCACGCCCACGGCCAGGAAGTTAGCGGCGCAGATCGAAACGTGCAGAAGAGCTTTGAAACTCTCGATCGCGTCGCCCGTCAAGAAGGCACAGTGGCGAAACTCGACGGTACAAAGCTTGACGCGTGCATTGCCAAGCAGGACGATTCACAGGTAAAGGCCTCAGCGAAGGAAGCAGAGTCGCTGGGCATCGAAGGAACTCCCGCTGTATTCGTTGACGGCGAGCGCATCAATGGCGCTTTGCCCGCCGAGCAGGTTTGGGTTGTTATCGACCGCGCCCTGCGGGCTGCCGGAGTTGAACCTCCGCCGCCCGCACAGCCGGCACAGCCTGCCGCAAAAGGCCAATAACCTTCGGGCTGCTTCGTTGTAAATTGCTGTTTTGCTCTGGAGCCAGTGCGCGAAGCAGCAGCCCTAAATGAGGAGTCGCCGCAGTCAAAGCCGGATCGGGGATTTATCCTGTAGTACCGGACAGATGGCAGACTCCCGAGGAGATTCAAGGTTGCAAGTCGAAGGGTTCTTTTTCAAGCGCCGCAAGCCGCTTGCGCTGGCACTTTCAAGCACGTTCCTCTTGATCGCTTTTTCAGGCTGCAATCACGCGCCATCGCCGGACGTAATGGCTACCGTGAACAGCAAGGACATCTCCCGCTCCGATCTCGACAAAGCCTACAAAAACTACACAGCGAACCAGGGCGAGGCTCCTCAGACGCCCAGCCCTGAACAAGGCAACATCATCCGTCTGAATGTGCTCCGCCAGCTGATCGACGAGGAGATTCTCGATCAGCGCGCAGCAAAGCTGAACCTCGCCGCCTCCGATGAAGATGTGAACGCCAAGCTGACTGAGTTGAAGGCTCCTTACACGCAAGAGGAGTTCGACAAGAAGCTCAAGCAGCAGAGCATGACGCTTGACGATCTGAAGCAGCAGATTCGCCGTCAGCTCACCTCGACGAAGCTCATCAATAAAGAGATTGAATCCAAGATCAACATCACCGACGCGGATATCAACAATTACTACGCGACCCACAAGTCCGAATTCAACTACATCGAGCCTCTCTATCATCTTGCCTGGATCGTAGTAACAACCACTTCCGCGCAGCAGCCAGGAATGCAAAAAGGGGGAACCATCAGCGACGCTGATGCTCGTAGAAAGATTCAGACGATCCACAACAGTCTGACCACCGGGCAGGACTTCGGCGCTCTTGCCATGAACTCGTCAGAAGATCCGAACACCAACTCCAATGCTGGTGACATGGGCTTCATCGCGGAATCAGCTCTCCAACAGCGCGATCCTACAGCTTTTGCTGCGATCACGAAGCTCAAGCCGGGCCAGGTGACGGACATACTGCCTGTATACGGCGGTGTAGGACCGTCACAGCGCGCGATCGGCTATGCGATCTACAAGCTCATCGGTCGCGAGCCCGCTGGACAGCGCGAACTGAACAATCCCAGCGTTCAGCAGAGTATCCGCCAGGGTCTCCGCGAGAGCCACGCCCAGCTTCTCCGCCAAGCCTACGTCGAGATGCTCCGCGACGACGCGAAGGTCCGCAACTACTTTGCTGAAGAAATCCTTAAACAAGGCGCAAAGTAACTCACGCGAAGGCATTGCGCTGCCAAAGTAATCATTACTATCCGAGTACCCCGGGGTTCCTGGCGGTTGTGGTTCCTGGAGAGCGCCGGACTGTCCGCAAGTCTTGTGTCATGGACGGACTTATTTCCGAGCAAGTAGCCCCTGCCCAGATGGAAACGGAGAGAGCGGCAGCCTTAGACTGCCAAGGGTTGCCCCGAAGATTCGAAGCGGCTTGAGCCGCGGAAGATCCTCGTCAGCGCCCAATGAGACTGGTAACTGCGCAAACGCAGAACGGCCCCCGCATCGCGGAGGCCGTTCCCATCTGAAGTTGAAGCGTCGCGGATTTCTATTTGAAGTTGCCGCTCGAGTCCATCGTGATGCCGCCGGGGCCCTTGTCCTTCTTGGCTTCGTTTTGCTTGCGAGTTCCCATGGCCTTCGAGCTCCAGTCCTTCGCAGCGGCCACATCGGCCTTCACCGCGTTCGGATCCTGATAGTCGACATCGGCCTTGCGTCGATAGATCAGGTTCAGGTACGACATCGCTTCGTCGTAATTCCCCCGGTTCGCCAGCGCCTGATTCAGATACTGGAGCCCTTCGGTCACCAAGGGCTCGTTCTCATCCTTGATCTGCTGCAGCACCTTCTTTGGCGCCTTGGCATTGCCTTCGCCATCATCGTTCATATTCGCGGTGGCGAGCAACTTTAGCGTGTTCTCGTGTGCCAGCGTCCAGTCGATCACGCCGATTGTGTAAGCAGCTTCAGGATCTTTCGGATCAGCCGCCAGGACCTTCTTCTGATAATCCTTGGCCTTATCGAATTGCTTAATGCTGAAGTAGATCGACGCGATGTTTTTAAGGCTGTTCACATCATTCGGTTCTTTGTTGAGAACCTCCTGGAAAATGCTGATCGCCTGCTGCGCGTTCTTCAGGTTATCGGGGGTGGTCAGGCCCGGAACTACATTCTGCGCCAGCGCCGTCGCCAGATAGCTCTTGGCCATCGGCAGGCTCGGGTCCAGCTCAGTAGCCTTTTGGAAGTGGCCGATCGCCTCTTCATAACGGGCGGACTTATAAGATTCCACTCCCTTGTTCAACTGATCACGGGCTTGCAGGCGGTTGCACCCGCCCATGGAAAGCACCATGCCGGCCAACGCAACCGTGAGCGCCGTAATACGTGCGGGTCCATTCATGTCCTTATTCTTCTCCTTCAGATCGTGCGTCGCGATTGCGCAC
>Ga0105240_10016298_pt1 | contig 10065 bp, 9 predicted proteins | sample KBSC54metaG_FD_80426 | JGI IMG/M metagenome (GOLD analysis project Ga0105240, IMG submission 80426) | Corn rhizosphere microbial communities from Kellogg Biological Station, Michigan, USA - KBS C5-4 metaG | ecosystem: Host-associated > Plants > Roots > Rhizosphere > Soil | place: Michigan, USA... | reverse complement strand
CGACTGGGACGCCTTCGGCCAGAAGCAGACCGACAGCGGCACCGTGGAATTCGAGCGCGTGGCGATCGATCGCGAGGACGTGCTGGTCGCCCCCGGTGCGGTGCACACGCCGCGCATGACGCTGCGCCCGCTCGTCTCGCAGCTCATCATGGCCAATCTCTACCTCGGCATCGCCCTGGGCGCGTTCGAGGAGGCGCGCCAGTACACCCGCGAGCAGGCGCGCCCGTGGGCCGGCTCCGGCGTCGGCCGCGCGGCGGACGACCCGATCGTGCAGCACCGCTATGGCGAGATGCGCCTGCCGATCCGCGCCGCCCAGGCCGTGGCCGACGACGCCGCGCATCGACTGCAGGCCGCGTTCGTGCGCGGCGTCGCCATCGATGCCGCCGAGCGCGGCGAGGTCGCCATCGCGATCGCCGAGGCCAAGGTGCTGGCGCACCGCGCGGCGATGGACGTGAGCTCGCAGTTCTTCGAGCTGGCCGGCGCGCGCGCCACGTCGCAGAAGCTCGGCCTGGACCGCTTCTGGCGCAATGCGCGCGTGCACACGTTGCACGACCCGGTCGACGTGAAGCTGCGCGAGATCGGCCGCCATGCCATCGAGGGCAAGGTGCCCGAGCCCGGCTCGTATTCGTGAAACAGATCCATCGGAGTCTCCCCGTGATCCAACGTCGCCATGTCCTCCAGCTGGCTGGCGCGGCCGCCGCCGGCCTCGCCGGCGTCGGCGCGCGCGGGCAGGCCAGCCCCCTGAGCGCGCTGCGCCTCGACTACGCCTACTACTCGCCCACGAGCCTCGTGCTCAGGCGCTTCGGTTGGCTGGAGGAGGACTTCCGCAAGGACGGCGTGACGGTGAAGTGGACGTTGAGCGCGGGCAGCAACCGCGCGCTCGAGTACCTCAACGCCAACAGCATCGACATCGGCTCGACGGCGGGCCTCGCCGCCCTGCTCGCCAAGGCCAACGGCAACCCGATCCGCTCGCCCTACATCTTCTCGCGGCCGGAGTGGACGGCGCTGGTGGTGCCCAAGGACTCGCCGATCAGGAGCCTGGCCGACCTCAAGGGCCGCAAGATCGCCGCGACCAAGGGCACGGATCCGTACCTGTTCCTGCTGCGCTCGCTGCAGACGGCTGGCCTGAAGAAGAGCGACATCGAGCACGTGCCATTGCAGCATGCCGACGGGCTGGCGGCGCTGCGCGCGGGCCAGGTCGACGCCTGGGCCGGGCTCGACCCGCTGATGGCGTCCGCGGAGCTGGACAGCGGCGCGCGCCTGCTCTATCGCAACGTGGCGTTCAACACCTACGGCTTCCTCAACGTGCGCGAGGACTTCCTGGCGCAGCAACCCGCCGCGGTGCGGCGCGTCATCGCGAACTACGAGCGCGCGCGCCAGTGGACGCTGGCCAACACCACCGAGGCCGCGAAGATCCTGTCCGAGGAGGCCAAGGTGAGCCTGCAGGTGGCGCTGCTGCAGCTCAAGCTGCGCACCGACCTCAGCAATCCATGGCCTTCGGCCGAGCACGTGCACGCGCTGCAGTCGGCGTCGCCGATCCTCCAGGCCGAGGCACTTGTCAAGCCGGGGGTCGACCTGAACCGCACGGTGACGGCGCTGGTGGACACCGGCTTCGCGGCCGACCTGCGGCGCGCCTGAGCAACAGCCCATGGGCGTCGACCAGGCGATCCTTCCCGAACTGGGCTCCGCGCCGCCGCTCGACACGGGAGCGGCCGCGCATGCGCCCGCTCCCGTGCGCGAGCGGGCACGGGATGCGCGCCGTGCACCGGCGATCGCGCGGGCCTGGCTTGTTCCGGCCGCGGTGCTGTTGCTCGGCGAGATCGCGGGCCGCCTCGGCTGGATCGCCCCCAACCTGCTGCCGACACCCAGCGACGTGCTGCGGGCGCTGGTCGACCTCGGCGGTCACACCGTCGCCCAGCACGTGATGGCGAGCACGGCGCGCGTCGCCGCGGGCTACGCGATCGGTGTGACGCTGGCGCTGGCCATCGGGTCGCTGGTGGGCCTGTCGACGACGGCACGCGTGCTGCTCGACCCGAGCTTCCAAGCGCTGCGCGCGATCCCGTCGCTGGCCTGGGTGCCACTGCTGCTGCTGTGGCTGGGCATCGGCGAGGCACCCAAGCTCGCGATGATCGCGATCGGCGCGTTCTTCCCGGTCTACATGGGCGTTGTCTCGGGCATCACGGGCGTCGACCGCAAGCTGGTCGAGGTGGCTTGCCTGATGCGGCTGCGCCCGCTCGCGCTCGTGCGTCGCGTGCTGCTGCCGGCCGCGCTGCCGTCGGTGATGACGGGGCTGCGCAACGGCTTGAGCCTCGCGTGGATGTTCATGATGGCCGGCGAGCTGATCGCCGCCAGCAGCGGCCTGGGCTACCTGCTGACCGACGGCCGCGAGACCAGCCGCGCCGATCTCGTGCTGGCGGCGATCATGCTGCTGGCGGTGCTGGGCAAGCTCAGCGACACGGGCATGGCGTGGCTGGAGCACCGGCTCCTTGCATGGCGCGACGTGCTCGGCACCGGGAGCGACACGCGATGAGGATCGTCGAGCGCCTGCGCGGCGCGCCGGGCCGCGGCGACACCGTGCGCGCGTCCGCGGCGCGCGCCGGGCGCGGCCGCGACAGCGCAGAGCCCGAAGCCGTGACGACCGTGCAGGCCACCCTCGATGTCCACGTGCGCTCCAAGCGCTTCGACGCGCGGCAGGTCCTCGGCGACGTGCGTGTCCGGATCGCGCCCGGCGAGCTCGTCTGCCTGGTGGGCGCCAGCGGCTGCGGCAAGAGCACGCTGCTGCGCATCGCGGCAGGCCTCGACGCCCAGTTCGACGGCAGCGTGCATGTCGACGGGCACGCGCAAGGCGGCCCGACGCGGGACGTCGGCGTCGTCTTCCAGGAGCCGCGCCTGTTCCCGTGGTGCACGGTCGCCGACAACATCGCGTTCGAGAGCGGCGGGGCCGCGCCCGACGACGCGGCTGTCGCGGCCCTCCTCGACGAGGTGGGCCTGGCCGGCTACGCGAGTGCGCTGCCGCGCCAGCTGTCCGGCGGCCAGGCGCAGCGGGTCGCGCTGGCGCGTGCGCTGGCCGGCCGACCGCGTGTGCTGTTGCTGGACGAACCTTTTTCTGCCGTCGACGCCTTCACGCGCATGAAGCTGCAGGACTTGCTCGCCGGCCTGGTCCGCGGCAAGGGCATTGCCACGTTGATGGTGACGCACGACATCGACGAGGCCGCCTATCTGGGCGACCGCGTGCTGGCGCTCGACGCGAACCCTGGCCGCCTGCGCGAGGAGATCGTGCTGCCGAAAGGTGCGCGCGATCGCGATCACCCCGGGCTGTCCGCCTGCCGCAACCGCATCTTCCACGCGCTGCGCGATGCGCATGCCATCTGAGACGCGATGACTGCCAGGAAGATCCTGCTGAACGCCTTCGACATGAACTGCGTCGGCCACATCCAGCACGGCCTGTGGACGCACCCGCGCGACCGCTCGGTCGACTACGCCACGCTGCCGTACTGGACGAACCTGGCCCGCACGCTGGAGCGAGGCCTGTTCGACGGCCTGTTCATCGCGGACATCGTCGGCGTGTACGACGTCTACCAGCGCAGCGTCGACCTGACGGCGCGCGAGGCGATCCAGCTGCCGGTCAACGACCCGATGCTGCTGGTCTCGGCGATGGCCGCGGCCACGCGCCAGCTCGGCTTCGGCGTGACGGTCAACCTCACCTACGAGGCGCCCTACCTGCTGGCGCGCCGCTTCTCGACGCTGGACCATCTCACCGGCGGCCGCGTCGGCTGGAACATCGTCACCGGCTACCTCGAGAGCGCGGCCCGTGCGATGGGGCTCGAGGCGCAGCTGCCGCACGACGAACGCTACGACCGCGCCGACGAGTACCTCGAGGTGCTCTACAAGCTGTGGGAAGGCAGCTGGGAGGACGGCGCGGTGCGGCGCGACAAGGGCGCGCGGGTGTACGCCGATCCGACGCGCATCCACCCGGTGACGCATCATGGCAAGTACTTCGATGTCGAGGGCATCCACCTTTCGGAGCCGTCGCCGCAGCGCACGCCCGTGTTGTTCCAGGCCGGCGCGTCGGGGCGCGGCCAGCGCTTCGCCGCGCGCCACGCCGAGTGCGTGTTCATCGCGCCGACCACGCCGGCCGAGGCGGCACGTTCCGTCAAGGGGCTGCGGGAGGCGCTGGCCGGGGCCGGGCGGCGTCCCGACGACGTCAAGGTGTTCATGGCGGCCTCGGTCGTCGTCGCACCGACAGCCGCCGAGGCGCGAGACCTGCTCGCGGACTACCGCGACCACGCGAGTCGCGAGGCCGGCCTGGCGCACTTCGCGGCCGGCACCGGCATCGACTTCGGCCGGTACGGCCTCGACGAGGCCATCGACCACGCGCCGGGCAACGCGATCCAGTCCCATGCGCGTGCGGCGCAGGAAGGCGGCTGGACGCGACGCCGCATGCTGGAGATGTTCGCGCTCGGCAGCCGCTATCCGGTGATCTCCGGCGACGCGTCGCAGGTGGCCGACCAGCTGCAACGCTGGATCGCCGAGACCGGCGTCGACGGCTTCAACCTGGCGCGCACCGTCGTGCCCGAATGCCACGAGGCTTTCGTCGATCTCGTGGTGCCCGAGCTGCAGGATCGCGGCGTCTACAAGACGGGCTATGCCGAGGGCACGCTGCGCTGCAAGCTCCACGGCGACGGCGATCGCCTGCCCGCGCGCCATGCGGCCGCCGCGTTCCGCCGAATGCGCAGCTGACGCGTCGCGCACGAGCACAGACGAAAAGCTTCGTTCGCCATGGCTGTTGATTCCGCAACACTCGCGGAATGCATCCCGTAGAACCGACCGGCGCGCGTGTCACGCCGCTCTCCGTCGCGCCGCCGCTGATCCAGCTCGAGGGCGTGCGCAAGTCCTTCCGCCTGCCCGATGGGCGATCGTTCGAGGCCGTCAAGGACACCACGCTGGCCATCGAGCGCGGCGACGTCTTCGGGCTCGTCGGCAAGAGCGGCGCCGGCAAGTCCACGCTGTTGCGCCTCATCAACCTGCTGGAGCGGCCGGACGCGGGTCGCGTGCTGGTGGCCGGTCGCGACCTGACCGCACTCGGCAAGTCCGCGCTGCGCGACGCGCGCCAGGGCATCGGCATGATCTTCCAGCAGTTCAACCTGCTGCAGAACGCGAGCGTGTTCGACAACGTCGCCTTCCCGTTGCGCATCCACGGGCAGCACTCGAAAGCCGAGCTCGCGGCGCGCGTCGACGCCTGCCTGGCGCTCGTCGGCCTGCAGGACAAGACGGCCAGCCACCCGGCGCAGCTGTCCGGCGGGCAGAAGCAGCGCGTGGCCATCGCGCGCGCGCTCGCGAGCCAGCCCGACGTGCTGTTGTGCGACGAGCCCACGTCTGCGCTGGACGCCGAGACCACCGAGTCGCTGCTGGCCACGCTGGCCGACATCAACCGTTCGCTGGGCGTGACCATCGTGATCGTGACGCATGAGCTGTCGGTGGTCACCGCGCTGTGCCGTCACGTCGCGGTCGTGGAGGACGGCGCCATCGTGGAACGCCTCGCGCTCGACGACGCCACGCGCCTGTCGCCGTCCGCGCCACGCACGCGCCTCGGGCGCGATCTCGTGCGCCTGCGCGACACGCCGCCGCAAGCCACGCTCGACATCGCGGAGGCCGCCCGTGCCTGAAGACATCCTCAACATCCTGCCCGAGCTGTGGACGGCGCTCGGCCAGACGACGCTGATGCTGGCCATCGGGCTGGGCAGCGCCGTCCTCGTCGGCGGCCCGCTGGGCATCTGGCTGTTCCTGCTCGGCCCCGGGCAGTCGCTCGACAACCGCGTGCTGCACGCGATCGTCGGCTGGTTCGTGAACCTGGTGCGATCGTTCCCGTTCATCATCCTGCTGGTCGCGCTGGTGCCGTTCACGCGGGCGCTCACCGGCACCTCGATCGGGCCGGTGGCGGCGGCGGTGCCGCTGTCGTTCGCGGCCATCCCGTACTTCGCGCGCCTGGTGGAGCAGAACCTGCGCGACGTGCCGCGCGGCGTGATCGAGGCGGCGCACGCGATGGGCGCCACCGACCTGCAGATCGTCGCCCGCGTGCTGCTGGTGGAGGCGCGCTCGGGCCTGGTGCTCGCGCTGACCGTGCTCGCGATCAGCTTCCTGTCGTATTCCGCCGTGGCCGGCGTCGTCGGCGGCGGCGGCATCGGCGACCTCGCGATCCGCTACGGCTACTACCGCTTCCAGACCGACGTGATGGTGCTGACCGTGGCCATCCTCGTCGTTCTCGTGCAACTGCTGCAGTGGGGCGGCAACGCGCTCGCGCGCCGGCTCGACAAGCGCTGAGCGAAGTTCATACCTCAATCGACTCCGGACATCATCATGACCCTGCATCGCCGCGGCCTGCTGGCCACCACGCTCGCCATCGCCCTGGCCGCCGCCTCGTTCGCGCCCGCGTTCGCGCAGGACAGGAAGGAACTGGTCATCGGCGCCACCGCCGGCCCGTACGCCGACCAGGTCAAGCTGGGCATCAAGCCCTTGCTGGAGAAGAAGGGCTACAAGGTCAAGGTGGTCGAGTTCAACGACTACATCCAGCCCAACTTCGCGCTGGCGCAGGGATCGCTCGACGCCAACGTGTTCCAGCACATCGTCTACCTGGCCAAGTTCTCCACCGAGAACAGGCTGGCCATCTCCGAGCTGCTCAAGGTGCCGACCGCGCCGATCGCGCTCTACAGCCACAGGCACAAGGACCTCGACGTCAAGGAAGGCGCGCTGGTCGCGCTGCCGAACGATCCGACCAACGCGGCCCGCGCGCTGGTCGTGCTTCAGGAGCTGGGCTGGGTCAAGCTGCGCGATGGCACCGACCCGATCAAGGCCTCGGAGAAGGACGTCGCGGTCAACATCAGGAAGATCAAGCTCGTGCCGATCGAGGCCGCGCAACTGCCGCGCTCGCTGGACGACACCGACTACTCGTTCGTCAACGGCAACTTCGCGCTCGCCTCGGGCCTGAAGATCACCGATGCCCTGGCGCTCGAGAAGACCGGGCCGACCTACCAGAACGTCGTGGCGATCCGCACGGCCGACAAGGGCCAGCCCTGGGCCAAGGATCTCGCGGACGCCTACCGCTCGCGCGAGTTCCTGCAGGTGACCGAGGCGAAGTTTCCCGGCTTCGTGAAGACCGACTACCAGCAGGCGCTGATCGCGTCGGCGAAGTAGGCTGTCCGAAATCGCGCAATGCCTGGGCGGGCGCCAGCACGGCTGCTGCAAGGGCCGCAGCTCCGCACTGGCGGCTGCGGACCGCGCCTCCTGCGCCAGCGGGATCAAATCTTGCGTCGCTGCGTGCCGACCGGCGCCACGCTCGTGCGTCCGGCATCACGACATCAGGAGAAATGCATGATCAAGACCGTCATCGCCGCAGCTTCGCTCGCCGTGCTGGCATCCGCCGCCGTGGCGGCTCCGGCCAGCGCCGTCAACGGCGTGCTGGCCACGCCTTCAGGCGCCACGCTCTATACGTTCGACAAGGACGTGGTCAACGGCGGCAAGAGCACCTGCAACGCGCAATGCGCGAGCAACTGGCCGCCGCTGGCGGCACAGGCCTCGGACGCGGCGTCCGGCGACTGGTCCATCGTCACCCGCGACGACGGCTCGAAGCAGTGGGCCTACAAGGGCTCGCCGCTCTACACCTACGCCAAGGACGCCAAGGCCGGAGACGCCTCGGGCGACGGCAAAGGCAACGTCTGGCACGTCGTCAAGAACTGACGGAACGGCCCGAGCCGCGCGGCGGGCCGAGCCGCCTCAATAACGTTTGGCCGAGAGCCGGCGCACCACGTCGACCATGCGATCTACCTCCTCGCAGGTGTTGTAGAACGCCAGCGAGGGTCGCACCGTCGTCTCGAGGCCGAAGCGGCGCAGGATGGGTTGTGCGCAGTGATGGCCCGTGCGCACGGCGATGCCTTCCTCGTTGAGCGCCTCGCCCACCTCCTGCGTGGTGTAGCCGTCGAGCACGAAGGACAGCACGCTGGCCTTGTCGCGCGCCGTGCCGACGAGCCGGACGCCGGGGATCGGCGCCATGCGTTGCGTGGCGTACTCCAGCAGCGCGTGCTCGTAGCGGCCGATGTTCTCGATGCCGATGCGCTCCACGTAGTCCAGCGCCGCGGCCAGGCCCACCGCATCCGCGATGTTGCCCGTGCCGGCCTCGAAGCGCGCCGGCGGCCCGTGGTAGATCGTCTTCTCGAACGTGACGTCGGCAATCATGTTGCCGCCGCCCTGCCACGGCGGCATCGCGTCGAGCGCGGCCTTCCTGCCGTACAACGCGCCGATGCCGGTCGGGCCGAAGATCTTGTGGCCGGAGAACACGAAGAAGTCGGCGTCGAGCGCGCGCACGTCCACGCGCATGTGCGACACCGACTGCGCCCCGTCGACCAGCGTGCAGGCGCCGACGCGCCTGGCGAGCGCGACGATCTCGCGCACCGGCACGACCGTGCCCAGCGCGTTGGATACCTGCGTCACCGAGACGATCTTCGTGCGGTCGTTGAGCAGCTTCTGGTATTCGTCGAGCAGGACCTGACCCGAGTCGTCCACCGGGATCACCCGCAGCGTCGCGCCGGTGGCTGCGCACAGCTGCTGCCACGGCACGATGTTGGCGTGGTGCTCGAGATGCGAGACGACGATCTCGTCGCCGGCGCGCACGTTCTGCGCGCCCCAGCTCTTGGCCACCAGGTTGATCGCCTCGGTGGTGCCGCGCACGAAGACGATCTCGTCGGTGGACGCCGCGCCGATGAAGCGGCGCACCGTCTCGCGTGCACCTTCGTAGGCGTCGGTCGCACGCGCCGCCAGCTCGTGCGCGGCGCGGTGGATGTTGGAATTCTCGTGTTCGTAGAACGCCTTCAGGCGATCGATGACGGCCTGCGGCTTCTGCGTGGTGGCGGCGTTGTCGAACCAGACCAGCGGCTTGCCGTTGACGCGCTCTCGCAGGATCGGGAAGTCGCGGCGGATCGCGTTGACATCGAAGGGCGGGTGGCGATCGGCGGCCGCGTTCTGCGTCGGTGCCGCGGGGTCGAGGAAATAGAACTGCGAGGCCGACGGCGCGCGCGCACCGCGAGACGGCTGGTGCGTGCCGAGCAGGCCGCGCAGCGCGTCGGCGTCCGGCAATCCGAAGCTGCGCGCGTCGGGACCGTCCAGGCTCGGCACGGCGATCGGCGCCGAGTCGGGCACGGGCGTCGTGCCGGTGCCGCGATCGGCCAGGAAGTAGTACGGCGCCGCATCGCGCTCTGACGACATCTGCGAGGGCACGGCGTGCGGCGCCTGCACAAACGGCGACGCGATCGCTCGCGGTGCGCCGAGCGCCTGCGGCACGCCCAGCGCGACGCCGCCCAGTCGCCCCTCGTAGCCCGGCGCGGCCTGCAGCACGAGGTCGTTCAGGCCGGTGGCAGGCACGGCCGCGTGCGGCAACAGCGCGGGTGCCGACGCGCCGACGTTGGCGGCGGTCTGCGGCGACGACGGCAGCAGGTTCGCGCCCGGCGGCAGCGCCCCGAACGGTACGGCCGACGGCGTCGATGGCCCGGTCGCGCCGGGCGGCACGCTCACGCCGGCCGGCAACGGGTTGGACGGCACGGGCACGCCGCCGACGGATCCGAGTCCGGGCAGGGCGCTGAAGAATTCGCCCGCGAGGCGGTTCAGCGCCGCGAGATCGGGCAGGCCCGCCGCGAGCGCGGCGGCGTCGCTGCCGGTGTCAGGAGTCGACATCGCGGCTTACTTGTAGGTGTCGGGATAGTCGTGGTACTTGCCGACCTCGACGTCCTCGAGCACGGCCAGGGCATCGGCCGTGTGGACGGCCAGCGAGCAGTACAGCGAGATCAGGTAGGACGCGATCGCGTTGCGGTTGATGCCCATGAAGCGCACCGACAGTCCCGGGCTCTGCTCGCCGGCGAGGCCCGGCTGGTACAGGCCGACCACACCCTGGCGCTTGTCGCCGACGCGAAGAAGAATGATCTTGGTCTTGCCGTCGGCCACCGGCACCTTGTCCGACGGGATCAGCGGAATGCCGCGCCAGGTGAGGAACTGCGAACCGAAGAGGCTCACGGTCGGGGG
>Ga0105240_10016297_pt1 | contig 10065 bp, 8 predicted proteins | sample KBSC54metaG_FD_80426 | JGI IMG/M metagenome (GOLD analysis project Ga0105240, IMG submission 80426) | Corn rhizosphere microbial communities from Kellogg Biological Station, Michigan, USA - KBS C5-4 metaG | ecosystem: Host-associated > Plants > Roots > Rhizosphere > Soil | place: Michigan, USA... | reverse complement strand
TTGGAGTGGTCGGGGCTCCGCGAGCTACTAGCGGATGGATAGGGCGCGCATTCTCATCGCCGACGAGGACGACGTCCTCGCGCGCACCATCTCGTGGCTGCTCAAGGAGCAGGGATTCGACGTCACCGTTACGTTAGGCGGCGAGCGGCTCCTCGAGGCCCTGACGGAACAGGAGCCCGACCTCCTGATGTTCGACGTGATGATGCGCGGCGTGGATGGGTACGACCTCTTGCACCGCATCAACGCCGACCCGCGGTGGCGCGACATGCCGGTGCTCGTCGTGTCGGCGCTGCCCACCGACGAGGCCACGGCGCGCTTGCTGAGCCTCGGCGCCACGGACTTCGTGAGCAAGCCGTTCCACGTGCGCGAGCTGCTCGCGCGCATCCGCATGCAACTGCGCGTCCGGCAAGAGCTGCTGCACGCGCGCTCGGCACTGCGATCCACGGAGGTCGAGCTGGATCGCGTGCGTGCGGAAGCCGAGAACCGCCGCAAGATCGTCGACATCCTGCACGAAGTCACGGGTGACTTCTCGTCGGAGGAGTTGTACCACATCCTCGTTAGGCGTGTGGCGCGCGCGTTGGACATCTCGCATTGTTCGCTGGTGCTGGCGCGGCCGGGTGACCAGGTGGGTGTGGTGGCCGCGGCGTACGAGGCACCCGGCCTGGCGCACCTCGAGATCCGGTTGGAGCGGTATCCCGAAATTCGCGCAGCGCTCGAGACGGGCGAACCCGTGTTGATCGAGGACGTGGACGCAAGCGCATTGTACAACGACGTGCGCCTCGACTGGGCGGCGGCCGGAACGCTGGTGCCGTATCGGTCGGTGGTCGCGTTGCCATTCCGCCTGGATGGCGAACAGGCCGGCGTGATCTTCCTGCGGACCCTGTTGGACGAGCCGCCGCTCGCGCGGGCCGACGTCGAGTTTGCCGACACGGTCGTTCGTGCGGCGGTGGCGGCGATCCGGCGCGCACAGATGATCGAGTCGACGCGTGCGGACAAGGCGCGGTTCGAGGTACTGGCGCTCACGGATCCGCTCACGCAGACGCACAATCGGCGCGCGCTCATGGAGCGGCTCACGTCCGAGCTCGAGCGCGCGCGCCGGTACGCGCTGCACCTCTCCGTGTTGATGGTGGACCTCGATCACTTCAAGTTGATCAACGACTCGTATGGCCACGTGGTGGGCGACGAGGTGCTGCGCGGCGTATCGCGCGTGCTGCAACGCGAGGCACGCGCCGTGGACGTGGTGGCCCGCTTCGGCGGCGAAGAATTCCTCGTCGTGCTGCCCGAGACGGGCGAGGAAGGCGCCGTTGCGTTAGCCGAACGTATTCGTGCGCGCGTGGAGGAAACGCCGCCGGTGACCGGTGGCGAGTACGGGTGGCTACGCGTCACCGTCAGCATCGGCGTGGCGACGGTGCCGTCGCCGCGCGTGAATTCGCCGGAGGAGTTGATCGCGGTGGCCGACGAGGCGTTGTACCGGGCCAAGGCGCAGGGTCGCAACCGGGTGTGCTCGTGACGCAGGGGACGTATTGCCCAACGTGCGGCACGACGTATCCGGAGAACGCGCGCTTCTGCACGCGCGACGGGACGCGGCTCGAGCCGGTCTCCATTGCACCGCCGCCAGCGTCGGCGCCGAAAGAGGCCGAGGAGACGGCGGGCCGGGCGCCATCGCACGCGCGGGTGTTCGAGCCTGTCCATCCGGAGGAGGCGCGCGCAGCTCGGCAGAGCCGGCGGTCGCGTTCGTCTGCCGCGGCCGGGGCGGTGCCCGCGACCGAAATTCGCGAGCCTTCCGCCGAGCTGGTCCAGCTCGTTGGGCAGACGTTGGACGGCCGCTATCGCATCGAGGAGAAGGTGGGCGAAGGCGGGATGTCGTTCGTGTACCGCGCGACCGACACGAAGATTGGCGACACGCTCGCGATCAAGATGTTGTCCCCGGCGTTGAGCCGCGATGACAACGCCATGGCGCGGCTGCGGCGCGAGGCCGAGCTGGCGGGCCGGCTCGAACATCCGAACGTGTGCCACATCATTCGGTTAGGCGAAGCACCGGGCGGCATGGTGTACGTCGTGATGCCGTACATGGAGGGCGAGCTGCTGTGCGACCGTGCGATCCGCGAGGGTCAGCTTGCGTTGGGCGTTGTGGCCCAGTTCGTCTCCGACATCGCGGCCGGGCTGCACGTGGCCCACGAGCTCGGCATCGTGCACCGCGACTTGAAGCCGGAGAACGTGATGCTCTGTCCGCGGCCCGATGGGACGATGCGGGCGGTGGTGATGGACTTCGGTCTCGCGAAGGAGCGCCGCGTGGGCGCCGAAGTGCGCAAGCTGACGGCTACCGGGATTGTGTTAGGCACGCCGGAATTCATGAGCCCGGAGCAATTGCGCGGCAAGCCGCTCGACGCGCGCAGCGACATCTACTCGCTGGGCCTCATGACCTACGAGCTGCTCACGGGACAGCTGCCGTTCAGTGGAAAGACGCAGCAGGACATGATGATTGCGCGCCTCAAGGGCGATCCGATGGCGCTCCGCACCATGCGTCCGGAGCTGGGATTTTCTGCGGCTGTCGAAAAGGTGCTGCTGCGCAGTCTGGCGCGGGATCCCGGCGACCGGTACGCTACGGCGCCACAGTTCGCGTCGGCGTTTGCCGCGGCGGCGCGCGAGCGCTGAGGCGTCGATCGGGCGCTACCTACGGCCGCTCGGTCGCGCGGCACGAAAACGGCTGCTTGCTCACCATGGCGGGACTGGGCAGACCGGCGTTGCCGGGCGCGGCCATTCGTCTCTAATTTGACCTATATGCAACGCTTCGCGGCTTTCGATCCGCCGGAGTACACGGCGTGGACGCGCGTCGACGCCGACGTCGATGCGTTTCGCGAGACGATTGCGCGAGACCCGGCGCGCGCCAAGGTCGTGGATGCGCTGGATGAAGACGGGCGACTCGCGCTGTATCGCGGTCTGGTCCGCAATCGCCTGACCGACGTGGCGCTCAAGCGCATGGTGCGGCAGGGCGTGATCTCGAAAGCGTGGTTAGGCACAGGCGAGGAAGCGACGACGATCGGTCCGGTGCACGCGCTGCGGCGCGGCGCGCACGCAGCGCGGAGCGCACAGCGCGACGTGGCCGCGCCGATGATTCGAAACGGCGGCGCGTGTCTCGAGATGGGCATGTCGGTGGGCGACACGCTGCGCGCGTACATGGGGACGGCGGACGGTCCGTCGCACGGACGCGATGGCCACTACGGCGATCTCGCCACGGGTGTGCTGCCACCGATCAGCCACGTGGGTGATATCGTGCCGGTGGTGACGGGGATCGCGCTGTCGTTCCGGCTGCGCGGGCAGGATGCGGTGGCCATGACGTGGATCGGCGACGGCAGTACGAAGGCGGGGGTGGCGCACGAGGGGCTCAATTTCGCCGCGGTGCAGCGGGCGCCGGCGGTGTTCATCATCCAGAACAACCAGGTTGCGTTAGGCACGCGCCTCGAGCAGCACCACGCCGCCGCGGGGCACGGGAACTTTGCGGACTGGCCGAAGGCGTACGGGATGTGGGGCGGCGTGTTCGACGGAAACAACGTGCTCGACGCATACGCCGCGGCGGCGCTCGCCGTGGCGCGGTGCCGGCGCGGCGAGGGGCCGGCGCTCCTCGTCGCGGAAACGTTCCGGATGGGCGGCCACGCGACGCACGACGAGGCGGAAGCGCGGCACACCTTCTCGCCGTCGTTGTTCTCGAGTTGGGGCCGGCGCGATCCGGTCGCGCTGTACGAGGAGTATCTCTCAGACGCCGGGGTGGCGCGCGAGCGGCTCGAGGAGATTGCGGCCGGCACCGCGGCGGAGGTGGAGCGGGGCGAGGCGGAAGCGTTAGAGAGCCGGGCGCAGCACATGCCCGCCGGGGCGAGCGCGCTCGACGGGGTGTACGCGGAGACGGATTCCTAACGGAAGCTCGACGTGGGAGGGCTCCATGGGGCGATGGCTGTGGGTCGGTGGCGCGCTGTTCGCGATGGCGGCGGCGTGCTCGACGCAGGATCGCACGGCGTCACCGACGTCACCGATCGACAGCACGAGCGCGGCGCTCGCCGGCCAGCTGACAGTGCCTAACGGATTTCAGGTCGCGTACTTCGCCCGCAACCTCCCCGGCGTGCGGTTCATGGCGCTCGGCCCCGACGGTGCGGTGTACGCGAGCGAGCCCGGCGCAGGGAAAGTCGTGCGCCTGTGGGATGTGGATGGCGACGGCGTGGCCGACAGCGTGGCGACGGCCGTGAGCGGGCTCGACCACCCGCACGGGTTGGCGTTCCACGGCGGATATCTCTACATCGCGGGCACGTCGCGCGTGGTGCGCGTCCGGTTAGACGCCGACGGCCGTGCGACCGCGTCGCCGCAAACGCTCGTGTCGCTCCCCGGCGGCGGAGGCCACTGGACGCGGACCGTCGTGTTCGGGGCCGACAGCATGATGTACGTGTCCATCGGCTCCTCGTGCAATCTGTGCGTGGAGACGAACACCGAGCGGGCGTCGGTAATGCGCTTCGACGCCGATGGGCAGCAGGGCGAGCGGTTCGCGTTCGGACTCCGGAACGCCGTCGGGATGGCGGTGAATCCGACGACGCACGAGATGTGGGTGTCGCAGAACGAGCGGGACAATCTGCCGCCGGACCACCAGAACCTGCCACCGGAGGAGATCAACATCTTGCACGAGGGCGGCGACTACGGCTGGCCGTACTGCTACACCGACCACGGCGCGGCGGTGCCGAATCCGGAGTACCATGATGCCGCACGATGCGCCGGAACGGTTCCCGCGGCCCTCGAGATGCAGGCGCACTCGGCGCCGTTAGGCATCACGTTTCTAACCGGCGCGAGCGCGTTTCCGGAGGACTACCGCGGCGACCTGCTGGTGGCCTTCCACGGATCATGGGACCGGAGCGTGCCGACGGGCGCGAAGGTGGTGCGCGTGCACGTGGCGAACGGCGTCCCCGCGTCGTACGAAGATTTTGTCGCGGGCTGGCAGCGGGCGGACGGGAGTCGCTGGGGACGTCCGGTGGACGTCATGGTATACAAGGACGGCACGGTGCTCGTCAGCGACGACCTGGCCGGCGCGATCTATCGCGTGTTTCGCTGAGCGCGTTACGCGCGCATCCAGCGTCGCGTCTCAGTACGTGAGACTTTCCCGGCTGGGCCTGGGCATCGCCACGGGCGCGGTGTGTGTGGTGATCGGCGCGGCGTCCGGCCGGGCGCAAGAGGCCGTCATCGCGCACGCGGACACGCTGCTCATCGCCGGCCGCGTGTTCTCCGCCGAATCCCTGTACTATCGCGCCGTGCGGATGGACTCGCACGATCCGGCGGCCCGTTTAGCGTTAGGCAAGTACCTCGCGTCGCGCGGCGCGCTCCGCGTGGGCGCGGTGCTGATGGAAGAGGCGCGGTACTTCGGCGCCGATGCGGGCGACGTCGCGCGCGCGCTCGCCCCGGTGTACGAAGCGTTGGGCGACTACGCCGCGCTCGCGTCGCTGCCGGCCTCGCCGCTGCCCTACGCCGAGCGCGCGCGCGCCGAATGGTTAGGCGCGCATCCCCCGGCGGCGGCGGGGCCCGATTCGGCGTGGGTCCCCTATCGCGTGACCGACAGCCATCTGCTCGGGCAGGTCGTGCTTCGGGTAGGCGCCGACTCGGTGGTGGCGGCGGTCGACGCGCGCGTGCGCGGGCTGGTGCTGGATCCGTCGTGGCTCCAGCGGCGCGAGCTCCGGCGCTTTGCGTCGCGCGGCGCGCGCACCGCCGCCGAGGTCGCGGCGGTCGCGCTCGCCGTCCGGTTGGGCGCGTTCACGCTGACCAACGTGCCCGTTCGGTTCGAGCCGCAGCACGCGCGCGACGCCGCGGTGATCGGCCTGGATGAGCTGGCAGCGCTCGCCCCCACGTTCGATCCCCTCGGCGGCCGCATGCTGCTCCGTCGCTCGGGTGATGTCGCGGCGAGCATGAAGGGATTTCGCGTTCCGACATTGGCCACGGAGCGGGGCGTCTTCGTGATCAAGACCGAAACGGTCTTCCCGATCGGCCACCCCGATGTCCAACGGTATTTGCGACAGGCGCGGTGGACACTGGATGCGCGCAACGGTGAGGTGATCGTCTCCGGACGATAGTCGGCGCCTGGCGAAGGCAACACCGCGGATGCAACTTGCTGAGACCAGCCCCAGCATTTTTGCAGCGAGCTCATGGCCATCGAGCGCATCTCGACCGTCCTCCTCTGTCATGCGGAGGAACCACTCCATACGGAAGGTATCGCGCGGTGGCTCAACGCCACCACGGATCTGCGCGGCATCATCCGGATACACGATTCGCGTCGCACGTTCTGGCGCCGCGTGAAGCGCGAGTGGCGCCGCAGCGGCACGTTGGGGTTGGCCAACGTGTTCGCGTTCCGCGTGTACTATCGTCTCGAGCGCGGATCCTACGACGCGGCCTGGGAGCGCGCGGCGTTGGAGGCGCTCGAGCGCGAATGGCCGGCCGTCCCCGACACGGTCCCGGTGCTCGACACCCCCCGGCCTAACGGACAGGAGTGCGAGGCGTTCCTGCGCGAGCGGGCGCCGGACGCCGTGGTCGCGCTGTGCAAGCACATCCTGCAGCCGCGCATCTTCGAGATCCCGCGCGCGGGCACCTTGATCTTCCACGACGGCATCGCGCCGGAGTATCGCAACGCACACGGCTGCTTCTGGGCGATGGCGAAGGGCGACTTCGACCGTGTCGGCCTAACGGTGCTCCGCGCCGATCGCGGCATCGATACGGGTCCCATCTTCGGCTATTTCCGGTACGGGTACGATCCCGTCCGCCAGTCGTACGTCGAGATCTCCAACCGCGTGCTCCTCGACAACCTCGCCGAGATCACGGATCTGCTGCGGCGCATCGTGGCCGGCGAAGCGCGCCCGATTCCGGCCGACGGCAAAGCGTCGGGCGTGTGGGGCCAACCGCGGCTCACCACCTATCTCGGACTGAAGCGCCGTTTGCAGAAGGGGAAGGGATGATGCGCGCCATCGGGTTGGAGTACCATGATGTCGTCGCCGGCGACGACTTCGACGCCAGCGGATTTCCGGGCGCAGCAGCCGCCAGTTACAAGCTCACGGTGCCCAGCTTCGAGGCACACTTGCGCGCGATCAAGGAGACGGGCGTTCGCGTGGCGCGCGCGGATGCCGTGTCCAGCGACGGCGCGATGCCGGTGTTTCTCACATTCGATGACGGCGGCTCGAGCGCGCTGCACGGTACGAGCGGATGCCTCGCGCGGTTCGGTTGGGCAGGGCACTTTCTGGTGACCACGTCGCGCATCGGCACGCCGGGCTTTCTCGACGCCGAGCAGATCCGCGCGGTGCACGCAGCCGGTCACGTGATCGGGAGCCACTCATGCACGCACCCGCTGCGCTTTTCTGCGTTGGGCAGAGGAGCGATGCTCCGTGAATGGGCGGACAGCCGCGACGCGCTCGAGCAGATCCTCGGCGCCGGCGTGACGGTCGCGTCGGTTCCCGGCGGCTACTTCCGCCGCATCGCGGCGGAGACGGCGGCCGAGGCGGGTTTGCGCACGCTGTTCACGTCGGAGCCGGTGTCGCGCGTGCGGACCGTCGCCGGCTGCACGGTGCTCGGCCGGTGCTCGATCCGTCGTGCGACGCCGCCCGAGGAAGCCGCGGCCCTGGCGTCAGGCCAGCTCGGGCCGCGCGCGCGGCAATGGGTCGTGTGGAACGGAAAGAAGGCGGTGAAGGCCGCGGGCGGACGTGTGTACCTGGCAGCGCGCGAGTGGTTGTTCGAGCGCGGTGCGCGGGAGCAGCCCGATCAGACGCGCGACGCCGCGGTGCCGGGCCGGCGCCCGCCGGATGCCTAACGGCACGGGGACGCGGACCCGTCAGCGTTGGGCGACGCCGTACTTGGCCAGGATGGCGCGCACTTTGTCGAGCGGAATGGCGTGTGCGGTGTGACCGTTGCTCGTGACCGTGGTGGCCATGAACATCGAGTCGTAGATCGCTTCCTCGGTTGCTTCGATCACGGCCTCGAACAGGGGCGACATGTCATCGTTGGGCAGCTCTGCCGTTGTTCGCGGCACGGGCGGCTGTGGCGCGGCGCCCGGCGCGGGCAGCGTGATGTGCCGCCGAACCTGCTCGGCGGTCGAGAACGCGATCACGTAGTCGCCCGATCCGTTGGACTCGTCGGAGCCGGTGCGTGCGAGGCCCGACATCGCACGCGCGGCGAGTCGCTGAACGTTCCGATCCGATACGGGCGCGTCGGTGGCAACCACGATCATGATCGAGCCGTCACCGCGCTCGGCGGCGACGTCGTCCTTGAACGAGTAGCTGCCTAACTCGCGGCCAACGGGAGCGCCAAGTACCTGGAGAACGCCACCGAAATTGGATTGGACGAGGACGCCAACCGTCCAGCCGCCGAGCGAGTGGGGCAGAGTCCGCGACGCGGTGCCGATTCCGCCCTTCCAGCCGAACGCACGCGTGCCCGCACCGGCGCCCACGCTGCCTTCGGCGACCGGTCCGCCCGACGCCGACGCGAGTGCGCGGTGCACGTCGTCGGGCGTGACGGGGCGTGAGCGAATGGCGTTGAGCCATCCGTCGTTCGTCTCGCCAACCACCGGATTGATGGACACGACACTCTGCATGCCCGGTTGGGCGAGCATGTCGGCGACGAGCGCATCGGCGGCGCGCCAGACGCACAGCGTGCAGGTCAGCAGGATGGGCGTCTCGAGCTCGCCTAACTCATTGACCTGTGTGGCGCCGACCAGCTTGCCGAACGCGTTGCCGACGTACACCGCGGCGGGCACACGGTCGAGAAACAAGTTGCCGGCGTGGGGCAGGATCGCAGTGACGCCGGTGTGGACGGAATCACCTTGCGTGATCGTGACTTGCCCAACGAGCACGCCGCGCACGTCGGTGATGGCGTCGAGCGGACCGGGTTGGAAGATACCCGGCTTGACGCCGATGGCGCGTGCGCGCGCTCGGGTCTCCTGCGCGTGGACTAAGTGAGAGTGCGCCATGGCGGCGAGACAGGCGATCGCGCCGACGACGGCGAGCGCGGCATGACGAGGGCGACTTGGAAGCAGCGCGTGCACTGTGCAGTCCTCGCGGCAAAGACTCAGAAGGATAACAAGAGATAGTTGTCGTGGTGTGACTGGACGAACTGCTTGATGAGAGGGAGAGAGCATCGCCGGACGTGCGGGCTGGCGTCTACGCTCATGTGGAACGGACAAAGCCCGGACACATCGGACACGACCGCGTCATTCGCCTGCGTATGCCGGTCCGTCCGAACTGGACGGTGACGCGAGGTTGTTGTACAAAAAAACCACCAGCGACTTCTCCAGGGGAACACTAAGGATTGGTGCACACTCGTTGCCACGGCGTGAGCGCGGCGCTATTTCTGTCCCGCCACCGATAACGATGTCCCTCACTCCATCCGACACCATGAAAACAACGCGTTGTGCTGTCGTGTTTGCCGCGGCCACGCTGTGCGTATCGGCTGCGGCGGCGCAGCAACCGCGGCGGCAGTCGCGCGCGGCCACACCCGACACGACGGCTGCGGCAACGCCGCTCGATAACTTCCTGAAAGGGTTCAGCCTGCGATCGATCGGCCCTGCCGCGTACAGCGGACGCGTGACCGCGTTCGCTGTTCCGACACCCTATCACAACACGATCTACGTTGGCGCTGCCGGCGGCGGTGTGTGGAAGACGTCCAACGACGGCATCACGTGGCGCGAGATCGGCGACTCGCTCGGCGTCACGACGATCGGCGACATCGCCGTGGCGCCGTCGGACACGAACGTGGTGTGGGTCGGCACCGGCGAGAAGAACAGCCTGCGCTCGCAGTCGTGGGGCAACGGGGTGCACAAGTCCACCGACGGCGGGCGCACGTGGCACCACATGGGGCTCGCGGACACGAAGGCCATCGGCAAGATCGTGATCGATCCGCGCGATCCGAACACGGTGTACGTGGCGGCGTTGGGCCACTTGTGGGGGCCTAACGCAGAGCGCGGCGTGTTCAAGACCACCGATGGCGGGACGACGTGGAGCAAAGTCTTGTTCGTCGATGACAGCACGGGGTTCGTGGACCTGGTGATGGCGCCGGGCAATC
>Ga0105240_10016293_pt1 | contig 10068 bp, 6 predicted proteins | sample KBSC54metaG_FD_80426 | JGI IMG/M metagenome (GOLD analysis project Ga0105240, IMG submission 80426) | Corn rhizosphere microbial communities from Kellogg Biological Station, Michigan, USA - KBS C5-4 metaG | ecosystem: Host-associated > Plants > Roots > Rhizosphere > Soil | place: Michigan, USA... | reverse complement strand
CGGCGAGCACACCGGCACCCATTTCGATGCCCCGGTTCACTGGGTCACCGGCAAGGACCACCCGAACAACGCAACGCACAACATTCCCGTCGACAAGTTCGTGGGTCCGGCGTGCGTGATCGACGTTGCGGACCGCGCGAAAGCGGATCCCGACTTCCTTCTGACTCAACCGGTCATCGAGGAGTGGGAAAAGAAGCACGGTCGCATTCCTCCGCACGCCTGGGTGCTCATCCGCACGGACTGGTCCAAGCGCAAAGGCGCGCAGTATTTCAACGCCAAGGAAGACGGTCCTCACACCCCCGGATTCGATCCCAAGTGTGTCCCGTTCCTCGCCAAAGAGCGCGACATCCTCGGCGTGGGAGTTGAGACGGTCGGCACCGATGCCGGGCAGGCCTATCGCTTCGATCCGGCGTTTCCCTGTCACACGATCATGCACGGTTCCAACAGGTTCGGGCTCGCGAGCCTGACCAACCTCGATCAACTGCCGCCTACGGGCGCTGTTGTGTTTGCTCCGCCGTTGAAGATTGTGAACGGCTCGGGCAGTCCATTGCGCGTGTTGGCGCTGGTACCGGCGTAATGGCAGAGCGCTCTTTCGCCAAGGAAGTTGAGAAGCTCCGCCTCGAGGAAGGCGAGGAGTTTCATGGCGAGGGCATTCTCGCAGTCACCAAGGCGTTGCTGCAGTCGGGCGTTGCCTATGTAGGCGGTTATCAAGGCGCGCCCGTCTCGCACCTCATGGACGTGCTGACCGATGCCGAAGGCATCCTCAATGAGCTCGGCGTTCATTTCGAAGCCAGCGCTTCAGAGGCGACGGCCGCGGCGATGCTCTCCGCGTCAATCAACTATCCGTTGCGTGGCGCGGTTACCTGGAAATCCACTGTCGGCACCAACGTAGCTTCAGATGCGTTGGCAAACCTCGCTTCCTCGGGAGTGAAGGGCGGCGCGCTCATCATCCTCGGCGAGGACTACGGTGAGGGCGCGAGCATCATGCAGGAGCGGACCCACGCTTTTGCCATGAAATCTCAGATGTGGCTGCTCGACCCCCGTCCGCAATTGCCGGCAATCACCCGGATGGTCGAAAAAGCATTCGAACTGTCCGAAGCCAGCAGCACGCCGGTCATGTTGATGCTGCGCATCCGCGCGTGTCACGTGCATGGCATGTTCCCGGCAAAGAACAACCGTAAGCCCTCATTTTCGGCCGCCGACGCCTTGGCGGCCCCCGCCCGCGACTACGGCAAGATCATCCTTCCCCCATCGACATTCGCGCAGGAGAAGGAAAAGGTCGAGAAGCGTCTACCGGCCGCTGTCGACTTCATCGCTCGCGAAGGTTTGAACGAGTTCATCGACGGTGACGAGCACAGCATCGGCATAGTTCTGCAAGGCGGCCTGTACAACAGCACCTTGCGCGCTCTCGAATTGCTCGGCTGTGCTGATACGTTCGGTAACAGCGGAGTCCCGCTGTATGTGTTGAACGCAACGTATCCGCTCGTCCCTGACGAGTGGGTGAAATTCTGCAGCGGCAAGAGCGCTGTCCTGGTGGTGGAAGAGGGGCAACCTGAATTTATCGAGCAGGCTGCCACACAAATGCTGCACCAAGCGGATGTGGGCACCCGCATTGTGGGCAAAGAGGTGTTGCCGCGGTTCGGTGAGTACACCGTCGATGCGGTGCGTACCGGAATCAGTCGCTTCCTCGACCAGTACGCTCCTCACTTGCGTGCGGACGGGAAAATCCCCCCTGCTCGCAAGACCCAGGTTTCGCCCGAGGCCGCCGCTAAGCTGGCCGCTCTCGTGCCGCCGCGGCCGTCGGGGTTGTGCACGGGCTGCCCTGAGCGCCCGTTCTTCGCAGCGATGAAGATCCTTCAGAAAGAGACGGGTCCCCTACACATCAGCGCCGACATCGGCTGTCATTCGTTCGCCACGCTGCCTCCGTTCAACATGGGCAACAGCATCATGGGGTATGGGCTGGGCGCCGCGAGTGCTTCTGCCTTCGGTACCGACGGTGGCAAACGTGCTGTCGCCATCATGGGCGATGGCGGCTTCTGGCACAACGGATTGACCAGCGGAATCGGCAACGCTGTTTTCAACAAGCACGATGATCTGACGGTCATCATCGACAACAACTACTCGGCTGCGACAGGTGGTCAGGACATTCCGTCGTCGCGCTGGGCTAACGAGCACCGACAGGGCAACAATACGATCGTCGATGCCGTCAAGGGCGTCGGCGTCAAATGGATCAAGCACACGCGCACCTACGACATGCAAGGCACGCTCAAAGTGCTGCGCGAGGCACTGCGAACGCCGGAGCGAGGCCCCAAGGTCATCGTCGCCGAAGGCGAGTGCCAGTTGAACCGCCAACGTCGCGTCAAACCGCAGATGCGCAAAGCCATCAAAGATGGCCAGCGTGTCGTGCGTGAGCGCTTTGGCGTGGATCCCGACACGTGTACAGGCGATCACTCGTGCATCCGCTTGTCGGGTTGCCCTTCTCTGACGGTGAAGGAGAACCCCGATCCGTTGCGCACGGACCCCGTCGCACACGTTGATAACAGCTGTGTTGGCTGCGGAGTGTGCGGCGAGGTGGCTCACGCCGCGGTGTTGTGTCCGTCCTTCTATAGGGCTGAGCTGGTGTATAACCCTTCCCGCTGGGATCGATTTATGGAATCGCTGCGCAACTCCATCATCGGAGCCTTACAGCGACGGAGCGAGCGAAGCCGGCTCCTGATATGACCGACCGTCCGATCAAGCTCACAATCGCTGCGTTGGGTGGACAGGGTGGCGGTGTTCTCGCCGACTGGCTCATCGAAATTGCTGAAGCCGAGAACTACATCGCCCAGTCGACTTCGGTTCCTGGCGTGGCTCAGCGCACCGGCGCGACGATTTACTACCTAGAGTTTTTCCCCCGCGCTGCTGCCGAGCAGGCCGGACGTGCGCCCGTCCTGGCATTGATGCCAGTCCCGGGCGACGTTGACTGCGTCATTGCATCTGAATTGGCCGAGGCGGGTCGAGCGATTCAGCGCGGTCTGGTGACACCGGATAAGACAACGCTGATTGCTTCCACACACCGCAGTTATGCCGTCGCGGAGAAAAGCGCGATGGGGCAGGGCGCCGCGGATTCCGAAGGACTCGTCAACCTCGTTCGCACCCAGGCCAAGAACGTGGTGCTGTTCGACATGAACGAGACGGCAGAGCGTAATCACACGGTGATCAGCTCTGTGATGCTGGGGGCGTTGTGCGGCGCCGGTGTGTTGCCGTTTCGGAAGTCTAATTTCCAGGAGACGATCAAGCACAGTGGGATTGCTGTGGCTGCCAACCTGGCTGCATTCGAAGACGCTTACCAGAGTGCTCAGCGCGGCGACAGCGGATTCACTGGCAAGGCCGTCAGCAAACCATTGCCCGACATGCCTTCGCAAGCGCGGTCGGCGCGACTGCAGCCTGTGCTGGAGCGGATCAAGCGGCTCCCTTCGCTCGTTCAGCCTGTCGTGTTGGAAGGCGCCCGCCGTGCTGCTGACTACCAGGATGCTGAGTACGCTGAGCAGTACCTCGATCGAGTGGAGGCCACCGCGGCGCTCGAGGCGCGCTTGTGGGCTGACGCCAGCTCATACGCATTACTGGAAGCTGTGTCGCGCAGCTTGGCGTTGTGGATGACGTTTGAGGACACGATTCGCGTTGCAGATCTCAAGACGCGGGGCTCGCGGTTTGCGCGCGTCAAAGAAGAGATCCGTGCGGACAAAGATCAGTTGTTCGGTATCACGGAGTTCATGAAGCCGCGCGTGGAAGAGATTGCCGGCACGATGCCACTGGGCCTCGGCCGCTGGGTGATGAGCTCACCCGGCGTGAGCGGCTGGCTCGCGAAGCACACCTCCGGCCGTCAGATCAAAACGCGAACGCTGCGCGGTTTCGGCCTGCTATATCTGTTGGCAGGCCTCAAGCGCTGGCGCCGTGGAACACTCCGTTTCCACGAAGAGAACGCACGCATCGAAGCGTGGCTCGCCAAGATCGAGAGCGTCGCCAAAGACAACTACCTGGTCGCCGTCCAACTCGCCAAGGCCCAACGCCTCGTAAAAGGCTACGGCGAAACCCACGAACGCGGCTGGCGCAACTTCTCGACCTTACTAAGCCAAGTCGATACGTTGGTCGGCAGATCTGACGGCGGCGCCGTGTTAGCCCGGCTCATCGACGCCGCGTTAGCGGACGAGGAGGGCAACGCCCTCCAAAAGGAAATCGCCGCCCTCGGCGCGTCAGTGCCAGCGTTCCCTAGCCAGCGGTCAGTCGCGTAGCGCGAGTTTTCCCTGCGCAAGCGTCCGCGCCGAGCGCGTCCCCCGCGAATCGCCGCGTGGCAACTGCTCGGTCGCGCTGTTAGAACGCGTTGACCCCCGTCAGCGCCCGCCCGATGGTCAACTGATGGATAGTCTCGGTGCCCTCGTAAGTGATGACACTCTCGAGGTTGAGCATGTGGCGGATGGGCACATACTCGGCGCTGATGCCCGCGCCACCCAACATGTCGCGGGCATCGCGGGCGATATCCAGGGCCATGCGACAGTTGTTCCACTTGGCCAGGGAGACGTGCGCCGGGGTCATGGCGCCTGAGTCCTTCAAGCGCCCCAACTGCAGCGCCAGCAACTGCGCGGTGGTGATCTGCCGCGCCATCTCGGCCAGGCGCACCTGGATGGTCTGGTTGTGAGCCAACGTGCGCCCGAACAGCACCCGCTCGTGCGTATAGTCCAGCATCTGCGCCAAGCAGGCTTGGGCGGCCCCGATCACCCCCCAGGCGATGCCATAGCGCGCCTGGGTCAGGCAGGACAGCGGGCCCTTGAGTCCCACGACCCCCGGCAGCACGTTCTCCTCGGGCACCCGGACGTTGTCGAAGAACAGCCCCGCGGTGACGGAGGCTCTGAGTGAGAACTTGTGCTCGATCTCCGTGGCCGCAAACCCCGGCATGCCCTTGTCCACAATGAATCCGCGGATACCCTCCTCGGTCATCGCCCACACGACCGCAAGATCCGCGATGGCCCCATTGGTAATCCACATCTTCGCGCCATTGAGCACCCAGTCTTTCCCGGCGCGCTTGGCGTGGGTCTTCATGTTCGCCGGATCCGAGCCCCCATGCGGCTCGGTGGGGCCGAAGCAGCCGATGAGCTCCCCCTGGGCCATGCGCGGCAGGTAGCGCTGCTTCTGCTGCTCGGAGCCGAAGGCATAGATCGGATACATGCACAGGGAGGACTGCACGGAGACGAAGCTGCGAATGCCGGAGTCGCCGCGCTCGAGCTGCTGGCAGATCAGGCCGTAGGAGATCCCGTTCAAGCCCGCGCACCCATAGCCCTCGATGGAGGAGCCGAGCAGCCCTAAAGCGGCCAGCTCGGGAACGAGCTCGCGCGGAAAGCGATGCTCCTCAAAGCACTTCTGGATGATCGGCAGGATCTTCTCATCCACCAGGCGTCCGACCGAGTCCTGCACCATGCGCTCTTCTTCAGTCAGCGCTCCGCGAACATCGAACAGATCGAGAGGGTCCAGCACGGCTGCTCCACCAGATAGTTTAGACCTAAAGCGTACCACACTGACGCTTGCGTGGCCTACGTGCGCACAGAGAAAATGGGGCCATGGCGACACGCGCGACACAGTTCAGAATCCTGCAAGCAGCACTCGAGCTCTTCAATGAGCACGGCAGTGCCGCCGTGTCTTCCAATCGCATTGCCGAACGCTGCGGCATCAGCAAGGGCAACCTTCAGTACCACTTCAAAAACAAGCAGGAGATCATCTACGCAGTGTTCCAACAGGCCATCCATGAGATGGATGGGGGTTGGTACCGTGATCACCTCGCTCCGACGCTGGATCACATGGCGACGATGTTCGTGCGCCAACTCCAGCTGATTCTGAAGTACCGGTTCTTCTATCGCGAAATGGGCGATCTCCTGAGGCAGGACCCCCAACTGCGAAAACGCTACGCTGACAATCGCGAACGCCGCATGCGCGACCTGGAGAAGTTCATGTTGACGCTGCAGTCAGCAGGTCTCATGCGCTTCCCGCCCGACCCGAAGCGGCTGCGATCCATCATCGATGTCACCTGGATCGTGAACGAGAACTGGCTCAACTACATGGATTATCACGACCGCGAGGTGACAGTGGAAGTTATGCTGGAGGTCAGCAACGATGTAGGGACGGAGGACTTCGAGGGTCTCGGCGTATCCCTCCAGCAGATAACGCGCGAGTCCTATCACACGATCGAGCGACTCGCTGCCCAGGCAGCGGCAGAAGCCGAGGCACGCCTGGCTGTTTGATGCGACGCAACGCCCTCCATCTGGGCGGCGCTCTCCCTCCGAGCCCCAAAATCGAGCGATTAGGCCCGCCAGCCTAAACAGGGTCTGTACAAGGACTTTGCTGTTGGGGAGAGTACGGCGATGGACAACCCCGTTGTTGCGCGCCCGAAACCATGTCTGGTGAACGTCAAAGCCGGTAAGACGTATTTCTGGTGCAGTTGCGGGCGTTCCTCAAAACAGCCTTTTTGCGACGGCTCGCATAAGGGTACCGCCTTCAGTCCCATGAAGTTCACTGCCACACAGGACGACGAGCTCCTGTTTTGTGGCTGTAAACACACACGTAACGGACCGTTCTGCGACGGTGCCCACACGAACCTTCCCGGCGGTTCGCCACTCGACGACCCGCTGAGTCCGCAGAACCGTGACATCCCCGTCGTGACTGATCGTGACGGTGCGCGAGCCCTGTTGAACGGTACCTGCTACGTCTTCTCGTCCGACCTCGCGGCAATGCAGACAAGGGGCTCTCTGCGGTACTGCTATATGGTGTCGGCGGAAATGGGCTCGCTCTATCAGACGCAACTGCTGATGGAAGCGACCGACGTGCCCTCACCAGTTTTCACCCTGGGCACGCGCGATGTAATTCTCTTTATCGGCGCCGGCGCGGGCACAGTCACCATCTCAGGTGAGGCCTTCGCCGTAAAAGCCACCGACGGTGTGTACATCCGTCCGTCGGAAGCAATCCAACTCAGTGCCTGCGCGGGACAAACTCTCAAAGTGTTTGTGCTCGCCTGTCCGCTGGGCGAGATCAGTTGGTTGGACGACATGCCCGCCAACTTCGAGGCGCAGTATCCGCAGCGTGTTGTGTCCGTCGATCCGCAACAGCGCACGGAAATGGGCCCGCGCTATTTCCAGATTCTCGTGGACAAGCGCATCGGCTCCAACGTCATCACTCAGTTCATCGGTCACATACCGCCCTCGAAAGCCGCCTCCCATCGCCATCTGTATGAAGAGGCGATCATTGTGTTGAACGGGGAAGGGTACATGTGGACGGAAGACAAGAAGGCGCGCGTGCGTGCCGGCGATGTGATCTTTCTGCCACGCAAGCAACTTCATTCGCTGGAAGCCACGTCAACGGATGGCATCGATGTGGTCGGGGTCATCTGCCCCGGCGACAATCCGAGTATCAACTACTACGACTGAGCGCTCGACGAGCGCCGTACAACCAGGGGTCTCACCAACGTGCCAAACAACAACGGCTCACGAATCATTGCGATTTCTGTTGCCAGTATCCTGTCCGCGAGCGTCGCGGTGGCGGCCGATGCGCCCGCGCCCGACGATGCCCAGCTCGGCGAAGTGGTGGTCACGGCCAACAAGCTGAACGCCACCAAGGTGTTGGATACGCCGGTGTCCATTCAGGCGATCTCGGGCGATGCCCTGCAGCGCTCCGGCTCTACCAACATCATGGACATTGCCGGTGAGATTCCGGGCCTGGCCATCCAGGACCTCGGTCCCGGCGACAAGCGCTATGTGATCCGCGGCATCAACTCGGCGGGCGCCGCGACTGCGGGTATCTACTACGGTGAGGCCGTGATCAGCGGTGCCAACGCCGATGACGGCGGCGGCTTCCAGGCTGACATCCGGTATTACGATCTCGATCGCGTCGAGGTTCTGCGCGGGCCGCAGGGCACCCTGTACGGCGCGAGCTCGATGTCAGGCACAATCCGCTTCATTCCCAAGTCACCCGACATGCATGACGTCGGCGGCTACGCCACCATGGAGGGTTCGCAGACCGCACACGGCAGCGGCAATTACAACTTCAACGGCGCGGTCAACCTGCCGATTATCGATGACGTGCTGGCTCTGCGCATGGTCGGCTGGAAGGAATACAACAGCGGCTACATCGATCAGGTCCGTGTGGGCACGGGCGTGCCGGTGCAAGGCTCCATCGGCACGGGCACCACCCCGGGCACCGGGCAGACCGCGGCGGCTGTTGGTAATGGCGTTCTCAAAGGCATCAATGACGACGAGGTCGGCGGCGGCCGCGCGATTCTGCGTTACACCCCGTTTGAGCAGTTGGCCATCGAAGCCAGTTACACCGCGCAGACGGAGCACGCGGGTGGTTCATCGCGCTACACGCCGGCCGGCGTCAAGGCTTTCAGCGGCGGTCTGCTGCCGGATGTCAACGGCTGCGACCTTTGCAACACGGATGTGACCCAAAGTCCCTGGCGCGACAACATCAAGGTGTTCGGTCTGAAGATCGAGTATGACTTGGGCTTCGGCACGGTGACCGGGACCACCAACCAGTTCAACCGTCATTCCGACTACAATTTCGACTCGACGCCCATCCTGATCTCATTCGGTCTGCCGATCGATGCCGTACCGGGTGAAACCCTGGAGCCGCGCGAGCGCAAGGTGAACAACAGCGAAATCCGCTTCGCCAGCAAGTTGGCCGGCCCGGTCAACTTCGTGGTCGGCGGCTATCGCGAGCATGATTTTCAGGATCTGAACGTACAGGTTCTTGCGACCAACGGTTTCGGCCTGCCGGCCGGCCCGTTCTGTACCAGCAACGCGTGCGACTACGCGGTGGCGCCGTTCGGTGCCGGCACCACGTTCTTCGGCCGTGACGACCAGCGTTTCAACACGGAATACGCAGCCTTCAGTGAAGTAACCTGGAACGTGACGGACGCCCTGACCGCGGTCGGCGGTATTCGCTATTACACCCAGAGTCTGAACGGTATCCAACAGACGACTCATCCCTTCAACGGCTTTCCGGCTGTACCCCTCGATTTGAACCCACCGGACATCGGTGCGACCTTCAACAAGATCACCTGGAAGGAAAACATCAGCTACAAGTTCAATGACGCAGCCCTGGTGTACGAGACGGTCTCCACCGGATTCCGTGGCGGCGGTCTGAACGCAGTCAGCAACCCTTTCGAGCCGATCCCAGTGGGCTTCGGTCCGGATACGCTCATGAACTTCGAGCTGGGCCTGAAGGGGCGGCTGTTCGGCGGCCTGTTCGACTACCAGGTCGATGCCTATTTCATCCGCTGGGATAACATCCAGGTGCAGGAGACGACGCCGGACAACTCGTTCGGCTACCAGGGCAACGCCGGCCAGGCGCACGTCAAGGGCTTTGAATGGGAGCTCACGGCGCGGCCGATTCAATATCTGACGGTCAACTTCTCCGGGTCGTTCCAGGACGCGAAGCTGAGCGATGTGGACCCGCAGCAGCTCGCGAACAATCCGACCCTGGGCGCCGTCGGCGATCCGATTCCGAACGTGCCGCGGTTCCAGTTCGCTTACGGGATGAACTACACCCGGCCGATCTACGGCGACTGGGAAGGCATGCTGGCGACCGATATCACCTATCGTGATGCCATCAACGCCTACTTCGAGCGCAACACGGCGTTCAACATGAAGCTGCCGCCGTACACGCTCGTCGGATTGCGTGCCGGTGTGATCAAGGGACCCTGGAGCGTGACCGCATTCGCCCGCAATCTCACCGACAAGCGTGCGCAGGTGTCTGCGATCAACTCGATTCAAGATCCCAGTGCGCTGCTGACCGTGCAGCCCCGCACAATCGGCCTCTCCTTGACGCGTAAATTTTAGTATGGTCCCGTCGCGGCCGGAGCCGCGCCGGGTGGCTAGTACCTTTCGATTCCGGCCTGTACTCGGGCCCGGTCGCGACGCGGAACGCGACCGGACCGAGTACGGGTCCGGACACTTATGAACGCAACCTCCATCAGCGAACGCGAAGGCGGCCTGCACCGCGGGCTCTCGAAGGCGCAGATCGTCATGATCGGCCTCGGCGGTGCCATCG
>Ga0105240_10016289_pt1 | contig 10070 bp, 10 predicted proteins | sample KBSC54metaG_FD_80426 | JGI IMG/M metagenome (GOLD analysis project Ga0105240, IMG submission 80426) | Corn rhizosphere microbial communities from Kellogg Biological Station, Michigan, USA - KBS C5-4 metaG | ecosystem: Host-associated > Plants > Roots > Rhizosphere > Soil | place: Michigan, USA... | reverse complement strand
GTATGGAGCGACACGTGGCTCCGCCGCAAAGAACGGTGGCAAATCATTGCAGTTCAAGACAACCGGATTGAGTGCCCTGCCAAATAGACACACGCCTAACTATTCGCTCAAGCGGACCGCTGCAACAGGTTGCGGTATCCTGACACTCTCGGCGGCCGCGGCCGCTTAGCTCAGCGTTAGGCATTCTTATGAACCATTGGGCCAAAAGGCTACTCCTGCTTTTCACCATAGGCGGTGGCTTTACCGGCATCGTCTTCATTCTTCAGGCTGCAACCCAAGCTGTAATGACACCGGCAAACTTCCTCCTGATCATTGCCTTTTTCTCTTTCTTTTCATTTGGCATCTGGGCTGGTTGGCGGCTTGTCGAAGACGAGCCCTCTGGTATTGTTCTAGTCAAATGGTATGCCGCCCTGCAAATGCCTTACTTGTCTTCGCCACTCCTGGGTTTTGGGCTATTGAGTGCACTAGGTTTGCGCCTGGGGATCGGTTCTGGCGGTTTCACATTTACCTATCGGCTCGGTAGTGAGGCATGGTTATCGCTCGGCCAAGGGGCCCCTTGGGGTATATCAATCAATGTGGTCGCCGTAGCCCTATTTATCTTGTGCAGCAGGAGTATTCCGAGCACAACGCAAGCGCATAGTTTCCCAACCGATGCCTAACTATTCGGTCAAATGGACCGCTGCGATGTCGCGCGGTAATCTGACGCTCACTGTGGCAGCGGCCACTTACCTCAAGCGTTAGGCCACATGAGCGAAGTTCTCGGTCATCTTATCGGCATGGCCCTTCTCGCCGCCGAAGCTGACGACGAATCGGCAGGCCTTGAATTCACAGGCTGCTCGTTCTCTGCGTACTCAAAATATGTTTCTTCGCGGCCCCTTCGCAGCCTCATTGGCCTTACGGTCCAGTCCGTTTCCCACACTCCAGAGGAGTCTTTGGCTATCAACTTCTCAACCGGCGAGCGCTTTTCAGTTTCGCTGGCGCCCCGAGACTACGTTGGCCCTGAGGCGTTTTGTGCTCGTTTCGCCAGCGGCTCTTGGGTCGTCGAGTAATATGTTGCCTAACTATCCGCTCAAGCAGACCGCTGTGGCAGGTTGCGGTATTCTGATGCTCACTGCGGCAGCGGCCGCTTAACTCAAGCGTTAGGGCTTACTCATGCGCTTCCTTGCCAAAGTGCTCGCGTGTCTACTTTTACTGTCTTCGACCTACGTATTGGCAGGAGGGGGTGGAGATCCGGCGGGCCTATCTCAAGATGAAGCCACAGCAATCGCCAATAAATTCTTCGCGGAAAAAATCCGAATGGCGGGGGCCGTGACGACGCCACATCTCGAGGGAGACTTTTGGGCGTTTCCGTTGAAGGTCGGTTATGCGGGCTCCCTTGTGCGCGAACCACTGCTAGTCAATCGTTTCACCGGTAAGGCAACTTGGGCGGGCCTTGCAGAAAGTAAACCCTAACTATTCGCTTAAGCGGACCGCCGCGACGGGTTGCGGTATCCTGACATCTCTCGCGGCAGCGGCTGCTTAGCTCAAGCGTTATGCCTGTGTATCAGCTCGTACTTCAATTCGAAGAGCTAGATTTCGATACGCTCACCGAGATCGAAGATGCCCTCATAGAAGCATTAGCATCGTCTGCCGAGGTCGATGGACATGATATTGGTAGCGGCGAGGCAAATATCTTCATTGTCACTACCAAGCCTGAAGAAACCTTCGAGAGGGTACGTGAACTCCTGGCAGCCAACCCTTCATCGCCCAACTACCGAGCTGCCTATCGTCCAGTCACTAGCGAGCAATTCATGGCGCTTTGGCCGCCAGGTCTCTCTCGGTTTCGGTCGCGTGAGCGCGCACAGGCCTAACTATTCGCTCAAGCGGACCGCAGCGACGTGTTGCGGTATCCTGATGTTCCTCGCGGCCGCGGCCGCTTACCTCAAGCGTTAGCCCTTATCATGAAAGCCCTTGGGCGGCCACTTCAATTTGCTTGCTTTGCTTGTCGCAAAAGCTTCAAACGCCCTCAGATGTCGGGAAGCGTGAATCGCTTCATGCTCTCAGAGCAACAAGCAGCGCAGCAACGCGAGGCTAACGAGCTCAATATACGGTCCTACAAATGTCCAGACTGTGGCGGCAGGGCTCATTTCATGGGCATAGACTTCAAGGCTCCTAAAAAGTCGGACGCGAAAGCCTGGCTTGAGGTCAAAGAGTTTATCCAATCCGGCAGGGTCTACTACCGCGGTTCGCAAAGCTCGGTCGTTGAGGCCTAACCATTCGCTCAAGCGGACCGCGGTGACGTGTTGCGGTATCCTGACACTCCTCGCGGCGGGGGCCGCTTAGCTCAAGCGTTAGCTGCCATGTACACGTCCAGCCCGATTGTGTTGCGAACTCTGATCGCTGGCTCTGTACGTGGCTTACTACAACCAGCGCTATTGAGTTTGGTGTTCGCGGTAGTTGTCGTCCCATTATTCTTCTTTCTCGGCCGCGGTTGGGGCCTCGGCCTCGGGCTCAGCGCAATTCCACTCATAGTGGGCGGCGCCGTATCAGGCCCGTTATGTGTCACTAGCCTTCGGTCAAAATTGGCTATTCCTTTGTTCTCGCGCCAAACGTTGCTTGCAAGTGCATTTGGCGCAATGTGGGCCTGCGCTTGGGTTGTTCCATACAACTTGCTCATCTACAGCCGGCAGCAAATGTTTCTGCCATTCTCTGAAAATCTCGCCGCCGTGGCAGTGGCATCAGGTATCGGCTTCTGCATGTCCTTGCTGCGCTGCGGCTAACTATTCGGTCAAGTGGACCGCTGCGACGGGCCAAGGTAATCTGACATTCTCTGCGGCGGCAGCCGCTTACCTCAAGCATTAGGCACCAATGGGGAGTCAAATGGAATTGAACTGGAAACGTGGTCTCACACGGCTGTATTTCGTCTTTTGGGGCCTTTGGATTGTGTTTATTGCTATTCGGGCTGCGGCCGTTACACCTCAAATAGTCTTCGGCTCTATTCCCAGTGCCGCTATTTTTTCATTCATCGCAGTAGGGCTTGTCTTTCCTGCCGCCCTTTTTCTAGCGCTTCGATGGGCTGCGAAAGGTTTTTGGGGTAGTGACGCCTAACTGCTCGCTCAAACGGACCGCTGAGACGGGTTGCGGTATCCTGCCATCCCTCGCGGCAGCAGACACTTAGCTCAAGCGATAGCCTTCAGGAGTCGTCGAGGTGCGTCGTCAAATCACTGCCGAGGAACTAGCAGCGCTCTATCAAGGCACGGGCGCGTGCATTTGGGACATCCAGTTTCTGGAAGATGCACTTCATACGTTCTTGACTCTGAAGATTGAAATTCGAAGTGTTGGCGCCGTGAACCAACAGGAGGCCCTGCAGCACTTGGCCAAGCATCGACGTGCAACACTCGGAACCTCGATCCGAACGGCGGAAAGTCATAGTGCCTTGCCGGCAGGCGCCATGGATTCACTTCGTGAGCTTAAAGAAGATCGAGATTGGCTAGTTCATCGCTCCTTGAATGAGCACGGGGCTAGCCTTTATACCGATGAGGGAAGGGCCTACGTCTTTCAGCGTCTCCAAGGCATTCGGGAACGCTGTGTATCTGTGAAGGGTGAAATTGTGAAAGAGCTTGAAGGATTCTGCGTCGCAGCCGGGATCTCCCTAGAGCAAGTGAATGAAACGGCAACGAGAGAGGTCTCGGCCTTACGTGGTGAAGGCTAACTATTCGCTCAATCGGACCGCTGCGAGGTGGTTCGGTATTTGGGGCCTTTTTGTTTGGTAATCGCGTTTTTTGTCGATGTGGACGAGTTACCGCGCGAAGCACCCATTGCGCTCGCACTGCGCAAGCTTTTCCTTCCAACCGCGCCGGCACTCCCACTGATCCTTCTCGTGTGACTCGTCGAAAGTCTGCCATCGCATGTTGCTTGGCTCGTCATGGCCGCCGACACGGTGCGTCGACGTAGCCGAGTTGCCGCATTGCCACCAACCGGATATGGCCATCCAGCAAGATGTGCAGACCGCTGGTCTTATCGACCCTGCCAATACTCAAGGGTTCGATCAGCCCGGCGATCTCGGATTCGTGCAGTCCGTCATCGACGAACCAACGATAGATCTGATTGACCGTAGCCACTTCTTCATCGGGCCCTGGTACGCGAAAACAAACCCGGTACTGACATGCGTGGCAGTTTCAGCCATCTATCACATCCAAATGTTCTCCGAGAACGATGCGTAGGCGAGCAGATGACGGCGGCCTTGAAAAGAAAAAGGCCGCCCTACGGCGGCCCCTTCTCCAATGCTGCTCGCCAGCTGGTGGGCTCAGGCGCTCGCTTCGACTTGGTCGAGGCTGGTTTTGTCGCCCTTCGGCCGCGGCGCATCGAGCACATTGCCGGTGACGAGGTAGTAGATCGATTCGGCGATGTTGGTGACGTGGTCGCCGATGCGCTCGACGTTCTTGGCGATGAACATCAGGTGCGCGCCGATCGCCACATGCTGTGGGTCGGCTTTCATGTAGTCGATCAGGCGGCGCGAGATGCCGGTGTAGGTGTCGTCGATCTGCTCGTCGCAGGCCCACACGGTGATCGCTTTTTCCTGATTGCGCTCGGTGAACGCGGTGACGACGTCGGCGAGCTGTTTCTTCGCCAGTTCGCCGAGTTCGCTGATTTCGATCAGCCAAGGCTCGGGCGAGTGCGAACCGAGCGCAATCACGCGCTTGCAGACGTTCGCGGAGAAATCGCAGATGCGTTCGAGTTCGACGACGATGCGCAGCGTCGAGATCACCTCGCGGAAATCGCGCGCGATCGGTTGGCGCAGTGCGAGCACGCGGATCGCGCGCGCTTCGATGTCGCGCTCGAGGGCGTCGACGTCGATGTCGTCGCGGATCACTCGTGCTGCCGCTTCCACGTCGCGCGTGCGCAGCGCCTTCATCGTCGCGGCGAACTGGATTTGCGCCGATTCGCCCATGCGCGCGATCGCCGCGTTGAGCTGGGAAAGTTCGTCGTCGAAACTTTTTACAATGTGCTCGGGCATAGGTTAGCCGTACCGTCCCGTGATGTAGTCTTCGGTCATCTTCTTCGTCGGATTCTCGAAGATCGTGGTCGTGTCGCCGAATTCGATCAGTTCGCCCAGATACATGAACGCAGTGTAGTCGGAGACGCGCGAGGCCTGTTGCATATTGTGCGTGACGATCGCGATCGTGTAGCGCTCTTTCAGTTCTTCGACGAGTTGTTCGATCTTGCCGGTCGCAATCGGATCGAGCGCCGAGGTTGGTTCGTCGAGCAGGATCACTTCCGGCTTCAGCGCGATCGCGCGCGCGATGCACAGGCGCTGCTGCTGGCCGCCGGAGAGGCCGAGCGCGCTTTGGTGCAGTTTGGATTTCGCTTCTTCCCACAGCGCGCCTTGGCGCAGCGCTTCCTCGACGCGCACGTCCATGTCGGCCTTCGACAGCCGCTCGTAGTGGCGGATCGCGTAGGCGACGTTGTCGTAAATCGACATCGGGAACGGCACGGGCTTTTGGAACACCATGCCGACCTTGCTGCGCAGGCGGTTGAGCGGGTACTTCGGATCGAGGATGTTGTCGCCGTCGAGCAGCACCTGGCCCTTGGCTTCGAGCTTCGGATAAATCGAATAGATGCGGTTGAAGATGCGCAACAGCGTCGACTTGCCGCAGCCCGACGGGCCGATCAGCGCGGTGACTTTCTTTTCCGCGATGTCGAGGCTGACGTTCTTCAGCGCATGGAACTTGTCGTAGTAGAAATCCAGGCCGCGCGCGGACATCTGCGGCGCCGCCGCAACGGATGCTTTATCGGTACCGGGCGGCGGCGTGATCAGCGAAACACTGCCTGCCGTTGCGAGAGGGAGGTTCGGATTAGTCATTGGACACCTTGTTGCGCAAAAGAATCGCGCGCGAGATGAGGCTTAGCGCGAGCACGAACAGCGTGACGATCAGCGCGCCGGCCCAGGCCAGCGATTTCCAGCCCGCATCGGCGCTCATCGCGAACTTGTAGATCACGACCGGCGCCGAGGCCATCGGCTGGCCGATGTTCGTGCTCCAGAACTGGTTGTCGAACGCGGTGAACAGCAGCGGCGCTGTCTCTCCGGAGATGCGCGCCAGCGCGAGCAGCACGCCGGTGACGATGCCGGGCAGGGCGGCGCGGTAGAGAACCTGCATCGTCACCTTCCACTGCGGTACGCCGAGCGAGAGACCGGCTTCGCGCATCGCGCTTGGTACGAGCTTGAGCATCTCGTCGGTCGTGCGCACGACCACCGGCAACACGATCAGCGCCAGCGCGAGCGAGCCGGAAAGTGCCGAGTAGTGGCCGACCTGTTTGACGACCACCGTGTAGACGAACATGCCGAGCACGATCGACGGCGCGGACAGCAGAATGTCGTTGAAGAAGCGGATCGCCTCGCCGAGGCGCGATTTCTTCGCGTACTCGGCGAGAAAGGTTCCCGCGGCGACGCCGATCGGCGCGCCGATCAGAATCGCGAGCAGGCAGATGATCGCGCTGCCGGCGAAGGCGTTGAGCAGGCCGCCCTCATCACCCGGCGGCGGCGTCATCATCGTGAACAGCTTGCCGTTAAACGCCGCGAAGCCGTTCCAGAACGTCGTGATCAGGATCCACGCCAGCCAGAACAGGCCGAAGCCGGTCGACAGCAAGGCGAAGGTGAGGCCGACGGCGTTGAAAATGCGGCGGCGGAAGTAGAGGCGATCGGCGACGGCGGCGCGTTTTTCCGCCTCGATGCGATGGGCTTCGTCGCGGTCGGGTTGCGCGCTCATACCTTGCCCTCGCGTTTTTCCATTTGCCGCAGCATCAGCTTCGCGATCATGAGCACGATGAAGGTGACGACGAACAGCAGGAAGGCCAGCGCGATCAGCGAGGAGCGGAAGATGTCCGAATCCGCTTCGGCGAATTCGTTGGCGATCGTCGCCGCGATCGAGTTGCCCGGCTCGAGTAGCGACAGTGACAGGCGATGCACGTTGCCGAGGACGAAGGTCACCGCCATCGTCTCGCCGAGCGCGCGGCCGAGGCCCAGAAAGACGCCGCCGATGACCGCGGTGCGGGTGTACGGAAGCACGATGTCCCAGGCCACCTCCCACGTCGTCGAGCCGAGCGCGTAGGCCGATTCCTTGAGCCGCGTCGGCACGGTGAGGAACACTTCGCGCATCACCGAGGAAATGAACGGGATCACCATGATTGCGAGCACGATGCCCGCAGTCAGCATGCCCAGACCCATCGGCGGGCCGCGGAACAGCGCGCCCAGGACCGGCAGCTCGCCGAGATGGTCGTTGAGCCAGGGAATGACGTACTTCCCCATGATCGGCACGAAGACGAACAGGCCCCACATGCCGTAGATGATCGAGGGAATGCCCGCCAGCAATTCGATGGCGGAGCTGACCGGCCCGCGCAGCCAGGTCGGCGCGACTTCGGTCAGGTAGAGCGCGATGCCGAAGCTGACCGGCACCGCGATAAGCAAGGCGATGGCCGCCGTCACCAGTGTGCCGTAGACCGGCGCGAGCGCGCCGAACTGCTTGCCGACCGTATCCCAGTCGGACGAAACGAGAAACTTGAAGCCGAACGTGGCGAACGCCTCGCGGCCGCCCCACAGCGTGGTGAACGCAATGCCGGCCAGGGTGATGAGGACGAAGATACCGGCGCCGGCGACAATGCGCCGGAACAAGCGGTCGGCAAAGCCGTCGCGCCGCGCACGCGCTTCGTCGGTCTGGGGGACGGTCAGGGATTCGGCACTCGCGGCCATGGTCGATTCCGAGAAACTTTTTTGCCGCTATCGAAAAAGAAAAACGCCCCTCCCGAACAAAGCACGAGAGGGGCGGGGGAGGGAGATTACAGTTTGACTTCCGCCTTCCAGTAAGCCTCGATCTGCTGAAAGAGAGCGGCCGGCAGCGGCACGTAGTCGAGTGCTTCGGCAGCTTTGCCGCCTTCGGTGTAGGCGTACTTGAAGAAGTCGACGACAGCCTTAGAGTGCGAGGCATCCTTCGGCGTCTTGTAGATCAGCGCGAACGCGGTCGCGGTGATCGGCCAGGAGTCGTCGCCCGGGGCGTTCGTGATCACGAGCTGGAAGTCCTTGGCGCTCTTCCAATCCGCGTGCGAGGCGGCAGCGGCGAAGCTGGCGAGGTTCGGCGTGATGAACTTGCCGGCCGAGTTCTGCAGCTGCGTGTAGGCCATCTTGTTCTGCAGCGCGTAGGCGAGTGCGACGTAACCGATCGAGCCGTTGATCTGCTGCACGTAGGCGGCGACGCCCGCGTTGCCCTTGCCGCCGACGCCGACCGGCCATTGCACCGTGGTGCCTTCGCCGATCTTTTCCTTCCAATCACCGCTGACCTTGGACAGATAGTTGGTGTAGTTGAACGTCGTGCCCGAACCGTCCGAACGGTAGACGGCCTGGATCGCCACATCCGGCAGCTTCACGCCGGCATTGTTCGCGGCGAGCGCCGGATCGTTCCACTTCTTGATCTTGCCGAGATAGATATCGCCGAGCTGGGCGCCCGTGAGCTTGATCTCGCCGGCCTTGACGCCTTCGATGTTGACCACCGGCACGACGCCGCCGATCACGATCGGGAACTGGCCCAGACCCGCGGCCGAGAGCTCGTCCGGCGACAGCGGCTTATCCGAGGCGCCGAAGTCGATCGTCGCAGCCTTGATCTGGGCGATGCCCGCGCCCGAACCACCGCCGCCGTAGTTGATGTGGTTGCCGGTCTTCTCGGCGTAGGTCGCCGACCACTTTGTGATGATCGGCTGCACAAAGGTGGAGCCCGCGCCGGTGACATCGACGGCCTGGGCCGAGCCCGCGAACAGCGTGGCGGCGACGGCAAAGGCCGTCAGCGAATGACGAATGCTATGGAACATGAATACCTCCGTAGGTGGAAAACTTGCGGAGGCGCGGACGACGTACCCCGCGCCGCTCCTTACGCTGGCGCAGGCTACGCGGGGAATTTGAAACTTTTATGACAAAGGCCGGGGGTCGGGAATAGGGAATCGGGAATCGTTTAAGAATCAGCAGATTGAAGGCGGCTACAGAAAGGGAGGGATGCCGGATATCTCTCCGATTCCCCGTTCCCGACCGCCAATTCCCGGTTTTCGTAACAAAACGGTAAACTTGCCGCCTGTTTCACAAGGACGAGCACGTCATGTTTTCACTGCAGACCATTTTCGGTAAGGGCGACAAGTTTTACGGCCTGCTCGAGGCGAGCGCCGACGCCGCCCGCCAGAGCGCCCGCGCCCTGATCGCCCTGGCCAAGCAGAAGACGCCCAATCCCTCGCTCGACGAATTTCGCCTCGCCCGCCGGCGCGAGAAGCAGCTCTTCAACGACATCAGCGCCGAGCTGGTCAATACTTTCGTCACCGCGCTCGAGCGCGAGGACATCGAGGCGCTCTCCGCGGCGCTGTACAAGATTCCGAAGAACGTCGAGAAATTCGCCGAACGCTACGCGCTGTTCGCCGGCCAGCTCATGGATGTCGATTTCACCTCGCGCGCGGTCATGTTGGAAAAGGGTTGCGAAGTGATCGCCGAGATGGTTGGGCTGCTGCGCAAGGGTATGCCGCTCGACAAGATGAAAGAACTCAACGACCGCATGCAGGCGATCGAGGGCGAAGCGGACCGGCTCATTCTCGACCTCTACCGCGACCTGTTCACCAAGGAAAACGACACGGCGCGCCTGCTGCTGCGCAAAGACCTGTTCGAGATGCTCGAAAAGGCCATCGACCGCTGCCGCGACGCGGGCAACGTGATTTACGCGATTGCGCTGAAGAATTCTTAAGGACAGGGGCCTGCGCGTGACTCTGACGCTCGTTTTCGCCGTCGTCCTCGTCGCCCTCGTTTTCGAGTACATCAACGGTTTTCACGATACGGCGAACTCGATCGCGACCGTGGTCGCGACCAAAGTGCTGAGCCCCGGCCAAGCCGTGCTGCTCGCGGCCGCGACCAATCTGATCGGCGCACTCTGGGGCACCGCCGTGGCGAAGACAATTTCGTCGGGCTTGATCGACTCCAACATCGTCAACGTGACGCCGGAGTTACTGATCTGCGCGCTGCTCGGCGCGACGATCTGGGACCTGATCACTTGGTGGTGGGGCCTGCCGTC
>Ga0105240_10016286_pt1 | contig 10071 bp, 7 predicted proteins | sample KBSC54metaG_FD_80426 | JGI IMG/M metagenome (GOLD analysis project Ga0105240, IMG submission 80426) | Corn rhizosphere microbial communities from Kellogg Biological Station, Michigan, USA - KBS C5-4 metaG | ecosystem: Host-associated > Plants > Roots > Rhizosphere > Soil | place: Michigan, USA... | reverse complement strand
CGCTTTCTCCGTCCTTCACATCGCCAAGGTGAAAATGCCAGCCTTTATCAAAATCGGCGACCGTACGGCCCTGCTGGCCATATCCCTTGTTTGAAAATATGCATGTAATCAACACAAGGCAAAATAAACACGCCGCTTTTTGCAGAAAAGTTTTAATGATTAACATAACAGCTTATTTAGGTATAAATGTATATGCGACACTAAATTAGGCATAATTGAAATAAAACCTGCGAACTTCAGAAAAGTTCACAGGTTTCAAGAGCGATGGCAAACGACAACAGCCAACAATTTCGTATTTTTGCCCCTATGAATACCGATGCCATCAAGCTGCTTCCCGGTCGTTATTGCAATTCTCTTACGACGTATTCGCGTTTTGTGACCCGCGAAGTGGCGATCGGCGATGTACCCATGGGTGGTAATAATCCTATCCGTATTCAGAGCATGACGACCACCGATACCATGGACACTATAGCCACGGTGGAGCAGTCGATCCGGATGATCGAAGCAGGATGCGAGTATGTACGCATTACGGCGCCCAGCATTAAGGAAGCCCAAAACCTGGCCGAAATAAAAAAACAACTGCGGCAGCGCGGTTACACAACCCCGTTGGTGGCGGATATTCATTTTACGCCTAATGCCGCCGAAGTGGCCGCGCGCATTGTGGAAAAGGTGCGTGTAAATCCCGGCAACTATGCCGATAAAAAGAAGTTCGACCAGCTCGATTACACCGACGCGCAGTACCAGGGCGAGTTGGAACGCATATATCAAAAATTTGCCCCCCTGGTAAAAATATGCAAGGAATATGGCACGGCGATGCGCATAGGCACTAACCACGGCTCACTGTCCGACCGTATTATGAGCCGCTATGGGGATACCCCACAAGGCATGGTCGAGTCGGCCATGGAATTTATACGCATGTGCGAGGCGCTGAATTATTATAGCCTGGTGATCTCGATGAAGTCGAGCAACCCGCAGGTGATGGTACAGGCTTATCGCCTGCTGGTTGAAACCATGGTGAGCGAGGGGATGAATTATCCTTTGCACCTGGGCGTGACCGAAGCTGGCGACGGCGAGGATGGCCGCATAAAATCAGCCGTCGGCATAGGAACATTGCTGGAAGATGGTTTAGGCGATACAGTACGTGTATCGCTAACCGAAGAACCGGAAGCTGAAGCCCCCGTAGCGATTGCTTTGGTGAAGCGATATGTGGAAAGGGCGAAAGGCGAAAGGTTAAAGGTAAAAGCCGGTGTTGCCGAAGACGAAAAAAACCTTTCACCCTTCACCTTTCACCCTTCACCTTCCTATTCACCTTATGAATACAAACGCCGTTCTACCTACGACGCCAATGCATTCATCGGCGGGCATATGGTGCCGCGCGTGGTGATCGATCTTTCGCGCCAAAATTTAAAAGACCCGGCCGTATTGAATGATGCCGGTTACCTGTATTCGCCGTTATTGGATAAGTACAATATGGCCGAGCAATCCGTCGACTTTGTTTACCTCGCCGATCAGCTGCCGTCCTTTACTTTACCGGGAAATTTAAAGCAGCTTTATAACTATAGTACTTGGCAAACGCTGGCTGATAAAACCAATTGCCACCCGGTATTTACTTTAAGTGAGTATATCGGTGCAACCGGCCGCACATCCGCTTTAAATATGGTGCGGTTAACCTCAGCAGATGTCGATACCGAAGATTTTGCTTTATTACCATTTGATAAATCACTCGTATTTATATTAGAGACCAGCGCGCCGCACGGCATGGCCGATCAGCGTTCGTTCTTTTTCAAAATGGAGGAATTGGGACTGGATGTGCCTGTTATTGTTAAACGGGATTATTCGTTTAATTCTGGGAGCGAGAGTTCAAAAAACGTAAAAGTCTCCCCTACCGGGGGAGATTTAGAGGGGGCTACAAACTTACAACTATACGCCGCCACCGATCTCGGCGCCTTGCTGGTAGATGGCTTTGGCGATGGTATCTGGATCGATGCCCCGGAAATTCCACTAAGCGTTATTACCTCAACCTCTTTTGGAATTTTGCAGGCGACACGGTCGCGCATTTCCAAAACAGAATACATATCATGTCCCAGCTGCGGGCGCACGTTATTCGATCTGATGGTTACCACGCAAATGATCCGTAGCCGCACCAGTCACCTGAAAGGGTTAAAGATCGGTATCATGGGCTGCATTGTAAACGGCCCCGGCGAAATGGCCGATGCCGACTATGGCTATGTGGGTTCAGGCACGGATAAAGTTACTTTATACCGGGGGAAGGAAGCCGTAAAGAAAAACATCAGCTCGGCCAATGCGCTCGATGAGCTCATTGGATTGATCAAAGACGATGGCAACTGGATAGAGCAAGGAACTTAACCGCTTAATATTTCAAAATAACACATCGCTGTACTCAGGGGTGGTGTCAAATATCTTTTTGGCGAAAACGCAAAGCGGCAAAATTTTCATGTGATGTGCGCGGGCATAATCTACACCGGCTTTTACCAGATCGCGTCCTAACCCCATCCCTTGATAAGCGTCCTCTACCCCGGTGTGTATAATGACCATTTTTACCGGGCCCGCAAACATATACTGCATTTCTCCGATGCGTTTACCACCATCTTCTATAAAAAAGCTGCCGCGCTTGCCGTCGTTTTCGTTTTTTATTTGCATATTGTTATTGGTATTATTTGCATGGTACTTTTTTCCCGATCAACCGACTATAGTTAAATTGCATGAACATAGTAATCAATGACATGTAATTTAATAAAGTTAATTTACACGGAATGAAAAAAATCGTCTTTACCGCCATTTGGTTTTTGGTCATATCACAAACCAATGCTTTTTGCCAGTTTGATACCGGGCAAACCGGCCAGCCGGTTTCCAAATTAACAACCTTTTTAACAGCCCGTCCGGCTGAGAAAGCCCACCTGCACTTTGACAAACCCTATTATGCGGCCGGGGATACGATGTATTTTAAAGCGTATGTGACCCTGGGCGAAAAACACAGACTGTCGGACCTCAGCGGGGTATTGCATGTAGAGCTGCTGAACACGAAGAATAAAGTTGATCAGTTCATTAAAGTGCAGATAACCGACGGTGTAACCTGGGGCGACTTCGCGCTGCCCGACTCGCTGCCGGCAGGCAATTACCGGATAGTGGCCTATACCCGGTGGATGCGAAACGACGGGAGCTATTTTGAGCGGATGATCCCGGTCGGCTCATTGCAAGGCAAGATACCTGAAAGCGGTATCCATCCAAAACCGGTAAACGAAAAAGCCGACCTGCAGTTTTTTCCGGAAGGGGGGCAGCTGATTACCGGAATAACTTCCAAAGTGGCTTTCAAGACCGTGGGTGTAAATGGGTTGGGGTTGAATGTGACGGGTATTATTACCGATAATACCGGCGCGGAAGTAAGCCGCTTTGCTTCAACCCGCCTGGGCATGGGCTCTTTTTACCTTGATCCTTCGCCGGGCAAAACCTATTTGGCCAAAGTCTCTTTCGCCGATGGATCAACGAATACCATTAACCTGCCTAATGCGACGATGAGCGGTATCATCTTATCGGTCGATAATGACTCTGTCGCAACAGCAACCGTAAAAATAGAAGCCAATGAAGCTTACTTTAATGAGAATAAAGGGAAGGATTATACCCTGCTCATTTATTCAGGTGGGGTAGCAACCACGGTTAACCTAAAGCTGGACAGCGCCGTTGTAAAACTCGACGTGTTAAAGCGCAAGCTACATACCGGCATCGCCACTGTTACACTATTCTCATCAGCAAACGAGCCACTGGCCGAACGGTTGATCTTTGTTCAGAATTACGATCAGCTGAACCTGGAAGTAAGCAGCGATAAAGCGGTTTACGCAAAAAGAGGGAAAGCAAACATCACCCTCCGCGCCATCGACCGCAGGGGTGACCCGGCATCGGGGCATTTCTCCGTATCGGTTACCGATGAAAGCCTGGTACCGGTGGATGAGAACAGCGAAAGCTCTATCCTTACCGACCTGCTGCTTACTTCCGACCTGAAGGGAACCATCGAACAGCCCAACTACTATTTCAACAACATTAATAATAAGACAAATAACGACCTTGATCTTATCATGCTGACCCACGGCTACCGCAGGTTTGAATGGAAAAAACTGCTAAACAATGAATATCCGCCTGTCGCTTTTCAGCCCGAAAAGGGGCTGGAGGTAAACGGACAGGTGACCAACCTGTTCGGCAAGCCCATAGCCAAAGGAACGGTTACCCTGATCCCGGCCAAAGGCGGCCAGGTGCTTAGCACGACCTCGGATAATAAAGGCATGTTCCGTTTCTCAAATCTGGTTTTTAACGACACCACGCATTTTGTACTGAGCGCCGTGAATGCCAAAGGAAGAAACTCAACAAAGCTTACTTATTTTGCTGATAAACCGTTATCGATAGCCAATCCAAATTTAAATCAGGCTGCGCCCGTTGTCGACACTGCCATGAGCAGGTACTTGGCTGCCGACAAGCAACAGCACGACGACCTGATTAAATACGGCTTTAAAGGCAGGATGTTAAAACAAGTGAATATCAAAGAGAAGAAACTGGACAATAAATACGAAACTTCAGGCATGCTAGGGGCCGGACACGCAGATCAGGTGATACATTCGGATGTGCTGGCGCACGGCGGTGGCTCAGTATCATCTTCACTCATAGGTAAAGTGAAAGGAATTCATTGGTATCCTACTGCCAATGGCTTAAAATTTATCCCGGCCCAAAATGGTGATAATGCACCCATGTCTGTAATTATTGATAATAGCCCTGGAGATTTGGACGATGTGCCTGTCAGCCTGGTTGAAACAGTCGAGATATTTAGAGGAGCCAATGGCGCTATCTATGGGAGCCTTGACGGCGTCATTGTTGTAACCACAAAAAGTGGCGGTTCAAAAGCAAGCGATATCGCTTCTATTGGCGTTTTACCCATTGCACCAACAGGATTTTATAAAGCGCGGGAGTTTTATTCGCCGAAATATGCAAATACGAATGTCAATTTGCAGCGCGACCTACGTTCAACCGTTTACTGGAAACCGGAGCTGCAACCCGGCAAGGACGGAAGGGCGACAGTTGACTACTTTAATACTGATAGAACGGGAAGCTACCGGGTAGTAATTGAAGGCGTCGATGATAAAGGCAATCTGGGTACGCAGATTTACCGGTATAAGGTAGAATAACATCCCGAGCTTGAAAATTTAACGTAAATAAAACATTGATGGCAATTGTCATGAGCTTATATTTACGTCCGCCATGGATACCCGCAGGGATTTTATAAAAAAAGCCGCTTTGTTAGCTGGCGCAACCGGTCTGGCCGGTGCTTTGCCTGCGTCCATACAAAAAGCATTGGCCATCACCCCTGTTACAGGAAGCACCTACCTGGATGCCGAACACGTCGTGATCCTGATGCAGGAGAACCGCTCATTCGATCATTGCTTTGGAACGCTAAAGGGCGTGCGGGGTTTTAGCGACCCACGGGCCATCGACCTCCCCAACAAAAACAAAGTCTGGCTGCAATCCAACAAAAAAGGCGAAACGTATGCGCCGTTCCGATTGGATATTAAGCGCACACGGTCTACCTGGATGGATTCGTTGCCTCATTCCTGGCGTAACCAGGTGGATGCCCGCAACGATGGCAAGTTTGACCAATGGCTGGATAATAAGCGTAACGGTAACCCCGAATATGCCGATATGCCGCTAACGCTGGGCTACTACACCCGCGAGGATATCCCGTTTTATTACGCGCTGGCCGATGCTTTTACTGTTTGCGATCAAAATTTTTGCTCGGCGTTGACCGGTACCAATCCGAACAGGCTTTACTTTTGGACAGGTACCATTCGCGCGGAGCAGGATGAAAATTCAAAAGCCCATGTTTGGAATGAAGATATGGACTACGGCACGCTGAATTGGACCACCTTTCCCGAGCGGCTGGAAGATCAGGGTATTTCATGGAAATGTTATCAAAACGAGGTTGCCATCGATACGGGTTTTGAAGGCGAGGAAGAGGCCTGGCTTTCGAATTTCCAGGATAACGACCTCGAATTTTTTGCTCAATATCACATTCACTTGCACGAGCCGCATCTAAACGCCATGGAAAAAAAGTCGGCGGAGCTGCCGGAAAAGATCGATGCGCTGCAAAAAAAGTTGGCGGCGCTGCCGGCGGGCGATTCGGGTGCAAAGCCGCTGAAAAAGCAATTGCGCGAGATGACATCCGAATTGCAAGCGGTCAATAAAGAGCGCGAAACATGGAAGCAGGGAATGTTTGAAAAGCTGTCTGAAAAAGAAAAAAACATCCACCGGAAAGCGTTCGACACCAACAAAAACGATTCCGATTATCGTCGCCTGACCAGCCTGAAATATAACGACGCCGGCATCGAACGTGAATTAAAAGTTCCTAAAGGTGATGTACTGCATCAGTTCAGGCAGGACGTGGAAACCGGCAAACTGCCTGCTGCTTCGTGGATTACTGCGCCCGAAAATTTCTCTGATCATCCCAGTGCGGCCTGGTATGGCGCCTGGTATATTTCGGAGGTAATGGACATCCTTACCCATAACCCCGAAGTTTGGAAAAAGACCATCTTTATACTCACCTACGACGAAAACGACGGCTATTTCGATCATATTCCCCCATTTGTGGTACCGCACCCGCATAAAAGCGGAACCGGCAAAGTTTCGGATGGGATAGATACCCGTGTGGATTTTGTAACACGTGAGCAGGAGCTGGCGCGAAACAACTTCCCCGAAAAGTTTGAGCGCGAAAGCCCAATCGGATTGGGCTACCGTGTACCGATGATCATCGCCTCGCCCTGGAGCAGGGGCGGCTGGGTGAACTCCGAGGTGTTCGACCATACCTCCACGCTGCAGTTTTTGGAAAAGTTTTTAAGCCACAAAACCGGCAAGCCTGTAAAGGAGCCTAACATCAGCGAATGGCGCCGTACGGTTTGCGGCGACCTTTCTTCTGTTTTCAGGCCCTGGCATGGTGAGGCAATTCCCGCTACAAGCCATCTGCCCAAAAACGAGTTCCTCGAAAGCATCCACAAAGCGCAGTTTAAAAAACTGCCCGACGATTATAAAGTATTAACCGCCGGAGAGATCGGCCAGATCAACCACGACCCGCATTTGTCGCCATACATGCCAAAGCAGGAACAGGGCATTAAGCCGTCATGCGCCCTGCCCTACGAGCTGTATGCGCAGGGAAGGCTGACCACCGACAAACGATCATTCGAGATCAACCTCACAGCCGGCAACGAACTCTACGGCGCATCGGCGGCAGGGTCGCCTTTTAATGTGTACGCGCCCGGTAAATATTTGCGGGAAGATGTGCGTACCTGGGCGTATGCGGTAAAAGCCGGCGACAGCGTGACCGACAGCTGGCCATTAAATGAATTTGAAAACGGGCAGTATCATTTACGTGTATACGGCCCCAACGGCTTTTTCCGGGAGTTTAAGGGCAATGCCGCCCACCCGCGCATCGAAGCCGCTTGCGACTATGACACCAAGGCAGCCGATCACTACAGCGTCAACATCACCCTCGAAAATTTCACCGGCCAGGATCAGTACGTCGAAATCATTGACAACGCGTACAACAGTAAAAGCATCCATCAGGTGTTACCCGGCGCCGAAAGATCAGCCGGAGTTTTTATCGCGCTTAATACAAGTTTTGGATGGTATGATCTTTCCGTCAAGGTACCCGGGCACGACATTTACGAACGGCGCTTCGCCGGACGCGTGGAAACCGGCCGCCCCTCTTACACCGACCCGCTCATGGGAAATATTACGTAGCCATTGCGGTCTTGACTCTTGCATCTTGATTCTTGGCTCTCGCCTCCTGCCTCTTGATTCTCCAACCCTGCAACTGCTACTGCCACTGCTACTCCTAACTGCTACTTCCATCCAGTATCCTTCTCAAATAATTGATCTGCCCCAGGTGGTAATTCAGGTGGCCGTAAAAAAATGTCAGGTAATACGCGGTGCTGTGTTTGCCGACGATCTCAAGCGGGTAGGTTTCTTCGAGTTTTGCATGATCTGTTTTCTGTAAACCGCTTTTAACCGCTTCTATAGCAGCATCGATATCCGCGACCAGTTTTTCGCGCGGAACACCGGTCAATGAAAATTCCTGCTCGCGGTTCCTTACATATCCCGAACCGCCCAGCAAGGCGCCGATGGTGTAGTTCAGGTTGCCGAGCAGGTGCAAAACCAGCGTCCCCGCCGAATTACTGATGCCATCGGCTTTCTTCCAGATGTTATCCTCATCCTTAAATTGCTGGATTTCGGTTTTTAACTTTAAGAGGTCGCGTTCATAAAGTTCCGTAAAATAATTTTCCATGCGTTCGATAAGTTAGTTAGCGAATGTTGGAATATAAAATAACAGCCGCGTTATTCTATTGTAAATTTATTCGTGACACGGAAAAAGTGAATAAACCAAAATTCGCCCATTTAATGAAGCGCTTAAGAAAGTAAATGTGGGGTGGTTAACTACGAATAGCTTGTTAAAAAGCTTTTTCCAGTCTCTTTTCAAGTACGGGGGTGATATCCGCTACAATATCGTGAACGATCTCGTTTTTCAGCTTTGTTTTCTCATCAGCCGAAATTGTCCTTTGGCCGCTATGATCTGCGGAAGTCGTCCCCGGGTTTGCTTTTAGCAATCGTATGATGTAAAACGTGGAAAAGAAAACTACGACTGCGAACAATACACCGACCGCAATCCAGGGAATAACTTGGCTAAATGACTCCATATTGGTCAAATTTTCTTTAATAACGAATAAACGTACAAAAATAGTGCTACAATTCCAATTAGAACCAAACAAATAAAAACCCAACCTAACGTTAAAAGTGTTTGTTGAATTGCCGTCAGACGATCGATATTATACAATGTCAGTATTCCTCCGCCAGTTGCTAACAATACCACCATTAAAAATTTAATGATTTCGGTATGTAATCTGATTTCCTCTTTAATTCCTTCCGGGGTCATAAATTATTTGATGACCTAAAGTACATAAAAAGTCATAAATCAGGAAACAAAACGAAGGCGCTATTAATTTCCCGTTAGCAACGGATTATTAACAGTTCCTACAAAAAGAATAAGCCCGCTTTTCATTTCGCGGATCGCGAAGATAAACGGGTGGTCGATAACCGTCGGCGGCAGCTGTGCAGGAGCACCATTGCCTATTTCGACGGAAGTGGCCGCGGCAGCGGTCGTGCCGCTTTCGTCCACATCGATAAATGCCTTATGGACCACGTCGGTTATCAGTAACTGCTGCGTAGCATTAATTCCCCTAAAATCGGCGGCATCCGAAAACGCGATATCCATGCCTAGCGCGCGGAGAGTACTGTTAAGGTCAACGTTATAGCTGAATGTAAACTTTGGTAGTTTTAGCTCGGCGCTACCGCCTGCCAGGTTATGCATCCAGCTGCTCCATTTCGCCGAGTCGAGGCCGGCCGCCAGTTGGTTAACCGTTTGGCCGTTTGCAGGCATCACAATAACCATACTGTATTTGCTGTTGGAATAGGGCAGCTCAAAAACATGCGCCTCGGTGTTGTCAAACCGGTTAAAGCCGATATTGCCGTCCATAAAATTGGTCTGCACGGTCGAATTATCCGGCAAATAAAAATCTTGTTTAGCGGTTTTTGCGGGGTCGAACTTTTCCTTCCAGCCGCTCTTAAAATAAATGGCATTGATGAGGTACATCACCGCGTTTGCTGGAATCTGGCCGACGATCGACGGGATCTTGCCGTTGGTTTGCTGGTTTACCCAGCCGTTGATGGTGGCAGGCGCCGAAGAACTGCTAAAATCAAGGGCTTGCACCTTAGCATGATAATAACTGCTGTTGGTTTGTAAAAAAGCCGGCAATACGCTAAAACCCTGCCGGTACCAGATGGAATTGGCAATGTTGATGGTGGTAAGCGGGTCGAGCTTTGGCAGGTTCGTGATCAGGTTATCGTAGTAATTGTTGACCAGGTCCTGCGTAAACTGGTTAAAGTCCATCGTATTCCTGATTGCCGTTAAGGTTTGACCGTTAGCCCCGTTACTCGTCATGCCGAAAGCAAAGCTCACGCTTAAGG
>Ga0105240_10016285_pt1 | contig 10071 bp, 5 predicted proteins | sample KBSC54metaG_FD_80426 | JGI IMG/M metagenome (GOLD analysis project Ga0105240, IMG submission 80426) | Corn rhizosphere microbial communities from Kellogg Biological Station, Michigan, USA - KBS C5-4 metaG | ecosystem: Host-associated > Plants > Roots > Rhizosphere > Soil | place: Michigan, USA... | reverse complement strand
GCAACGCAGCAGTGCCTGGAGCTACTGCAAGGGGGCGCGCCGGGCGTGCACTTCTACACGTTGAACCGCAGCAAGGCGACGCGAGAAGTTTTAACGGCAGTGCGCGCGCAGATGATGACTGGCGTTACGGCCAGCTAACTCTGCTTCGTCGTCAACAAAATTCCGGAAGGGGTGGACACGCCTGCGATCTGCGCCAATACTTCATGATCGCCATCGGCCAAGCCGGCCGGGACCGTGACGTTGAACTGGCACAACCCGGGGGCCGAAAGTCCGGCGAACGAGGCGGACGCGACGGCCGCCCCAATGGTAATCGTCACTGGATTAGAGCGCGGCGCCGCGGCGGTCACGGGCGCTCCTGGGGCGATGGCTGGCGTCGTCGGTCCGAATCCCGTGCCATACAGTTCTATGACCTCGCCTGGCTTCGGCGCGGTGAGCGTTCCATCCAGCCGCACGGCCAGAACGTACTTTCCGGAGGCCAAGAATGCTGGAAGAATCTGCTGCATGGTTGCCGCCGCAGGATCGGATGTGCCGGCGGCATTCGTCACCGTCACGTTGACCGAACCGCTGTTTGCATCCGCCGGCGCTTGCGCGTTGATCTGCGTCGGGCTCACATAAGAGAGGAACGCCGGTTGGTTATCGATCTGCACGTTTACGCCGCTCAAAGTTGTTGGAAGATTTCCATTCACCAGGTCGGATGAACCAACAGTGTGGGTCGTTGCTGCGAGGTTCTGCCCGAATATTGTGGTCCATGCGGCGGGAGCAATGCCAGATTGAAATCCGGCCGCGTTGACGATGCCGCCCGCGGTGATCACCGGCTTCAAGGCCGCAGCCGTTTTCACATTGACGCCGATATTCGCAACGGCCGTATAGCCCGTACTGGTTTTCGTCAGGGCGGCGTAAACCACCACGCCGTTTGTTGTCCCGGTCAGCACCATGTCGTTAGCATTGCGCGTATCGCGACTCCCTCGCGTGTTGTAGGGCGCCGTCGTGAAGACCGTATCGGTAATCGTGTCGTCGAAAAAGATCTGCGCGGTAAAATTGTCCAGCAGCGTGGAACCCGAATAGGTTCGAATCCTCACGTGAATGTGGGCTGTCCGGCCGTTGTACCAGCCCGGATAGATGGTGGTGAATTGCACGCTTCCGGTATCATCCGAAATCTGATATCCGCGGAGAAACTTTTTGCCGACGGAATTGTTGGCCTGCTCGTCCGAATAAATTCCGCCGGCATCGCAATGCCAGATGTCGATCTTCGCGCCACCAAGCGGACCGCACGTCGAACCACTGACTTCCTCCACCGTGATTCCGAGATTCATAAGAGTTCCGGGCCGCGTGGTGTTGTCGGTCGGGTCGACGCGGATATCTGAGCGATTCAACATCTCATCCACCCAATACGGCCCTTCCGTTTGCGCTCCCGCGAGCGTCAGGCAGGAGCCCGCCGCCTCGACGGACTCTTCGCCGAGCGGACCAGTCAAGGCGATCGCGCCGGCGCCTCCGAGTAAGGCTAGCGTTCTCCGTCTGGTTGGTTTTGTCATAGGCGTCTTTCCTCCAAATTTCAACTGTTACGCTGGGCAAAGACAGCAATCACGCGACGGCACGGAGCCGCCAGGAAATCGCTGTGATTGCCGGGCTTATATAGGTAAACACGGAGGGCACGGGACGGGTGTGCGCGCGCCTGTTAAGTTTTGTAAAATCCGCTGAGAGCAGATTACTTGCCGTTCTTGCTCAGTTTCCGGAAGTACTCCGCGATCGCGTCGCCGTAGCCGGCCTACTGCGCGTCCTTGAACCGCAGGAAGGCAACGCGGGAAGTATCGACAGCGACGCGCAGACGAAGGGCGTTACGGCCAGCTAATTCCAGAAATCGACATCGAGCGCGCAAACCGTGGGGTTAAGCTTCTGCATCACAATATCGCTCGAGCGCAGTTCGGTCTCATTTCTTAGGTTCTCACTGCCTCATCCTCCTCGCGAGTGAGCTTCGGAGAGGGACTGCCATTGGCACACAAGTGGATCCAAAGTCGATCGTGATCCGCGAGTTTCCCGCTTTGCCAAGACCGGACGAAGTACGCTCCGCCCGTGACAACCAACGCGAAAGGCCTGCCGTTTATCGCTTCAAGCTGACGTAAAGTGCTGTTGATCCCAATTGCGCGGGTAGTTCTCCAGCGGCAGGGTGGGCTTTGGCTGATACCTCTTCCGTAACAGACAAAGATCATGCGCGGATGAGCCGGGTCGTTGGGGCCTTCCCACAGAATTGCCAGAGCCCTGGAGGGATCTTCCTTGTGGACAACCGTGCCCGGATCGATCTCACCCTCACCCACGTCGATTCCAGAATCGACGACCCATTTGTCGCCGAACGCTTTGCTGACATCCTGTCTGGTGCTGGACTTCGTGACTGGCCCGATGCGAACACCAGGGACAATAACCAAGTCGCGCGTGTTCGCTCCCTCGATCTCCGCGATCAAAAGAACGAGCGCCCCCAAAAGGATCGCGCGCACTATTTGCCGTTCTTGCTCAGTTTCCGGAAGTACTCCGCGATCGCGTCGCCGTAGCCGGCCGGGATCTTGTCGGTCATGCCGCTGCGCACCTGGCCCGCCTGCTGCGAATCGAGTTGCCGCCGTAGTTGTAGTTCCAATTGCTCAACCGACGGCAGAATCTCCTGCCGAAGTTGCTCCAGCAATTTCTCATTTCCCATCGCGGCTTTCGGATCGAACTTCTGCAGATCGCGCACCACGTCGCCCATGTCGCGCAACATTTCAGGATTGTCGCGGAACTGCTGGCGAAGCTGCGAAAGATCATGCACGCCTTCGCGGTAATTGCGCTCGGCCTGCTCAGCCGTGTAGTAAGGTCCGCCCTCGCCGTACTGGTCCGGACGGCGAGCGCCACCACCGTAGTTCGCGCCGCCGGGGCCGCGTTGCAGGCCAAGCTGCGCGTCACCACCTTGACCGCCGGGTTGACCTTGACCAGGCTGCTGGCCCTGCTGATTCCCATTTTGGCCGCCGCGCTGGCCGCCCTGACCCTGTTGGCTGCCTTGGCCCTGTTGGCTGCCTTGACCGTTCTGGGCACCTTGGCCTTGCTGACTCTGCCCAGGTTGTTGTCCGGGCTGCTGTCCAGGCTGTTGACCCGGTTGCTGGCCGTTCTGGCCTGGCTGCTGACCTGGCTGATTTCCGTTTTGGCCGCGCTGCCCATCCTTGCCATTCTGACCGCTATCCGCCATACGCTGCAGTTGCTCGCGCATTTTTTCCACGCGTGCCAGCGCTTCTTCCGTCTTATCGCCCGCGCCGCCCTTCTTGCCGTCACCGGGCTGGCCCATCGCCGATTCTGCGCTGCGCAATTGATCCCGAAGCTTGTTCAATCCTTCCGTCACCGGCGCCTCGCGTGGCACGACATTCGGGCCCCAGCCCTTGCGAATTCCATCCCCATTGAACTTCATTCGCAATGGCAGCTCTTTCTGTTCCGCCTCACCCAGTGCCTCGCGAATCTTCGACGACGTCGACCGCTGTGTGCCGGCCATGCTGCGCGCCGCGTCCTGCATGTCTTTTTCCAGTCTGGTTACGTCCTTCTCCATCTGCTCGTGCTCGCGGGCAAGCGCTTCCTGCTGCTGCTGACCGGCCGCCGACCGCGCGCCGTCCTGACCAAACTGATTCCCCGATTGCGGGAAAGCCTTCTGCACCTTGTCCGCCAACTCCTGCTGCTGCTGAGCAAGCTTCTCGGCGCGGCGTGCCAAATCGCTCATCTGCTGTCCGGTTTCCTGCTGGCGTGCGCCGCCCATCAAATTCTTTGCCTCGTTCAGACGATCGGCCGCACGCCGGGAATCCGCCGCACTCTGCTGCGATTGATCCGACGGATCGGACGCCTTCCGCATGTCATCCGTGGCACGGGAAAGTTGCTCGATGGCCCGCTGCATCCGCTGCTCGTTGCCAGACTGGCCGGACTGTCCACGTTGTTGGGCGCTCTGCTGGCCACTCTGGCCTTGCTGCCCGCTCTGCCCCTGCTGGTTCTGTTGTCCTTGCTGCGACCCGGACTGCGATTGAGATTGCTGGCCGCGCTGTTGATTGTTGCGCGACAGTTCTTCCATTTTCCGCTTCAGCTCTTCAGCTTCGCGCCGAAGCATCTCCTGCTGCCAACGCTGTTGCGGAGTCTGTTGCTTCTGGTCGCGCTGCTGAGCGAGTTCCTGTTGACGTCGGGCCAACTGTTCCAGCTTCTGCAACGCATCATCGATCTCCTTATTGCGTTGCTCCTTCTGCGCCTGTTGTCCCGTCTCATACTGATTCTTTTCGGTATCGAGTTCGAGATCGAACAGACTCTCCAGATCGCGGCCGGCACCGCCACCTCCGCCACCGCCGCCCTTATTACCGAATGCAACTTGAATCTGGCGGAAAATCGACTCGGCCCGCAAGAGATGCTGCAAAGCCTTCTGCTCCGGCGGCAACGCATCGTTCCAACTGGAGCTCTTGAGCTTGCCGACTGCTTCGCCCATGGACGCCGCCGCGGCCTCCATATCCTTCGTGAACTGCTGGAATTCCTGATTCGTGCCCGCCAATTCGCGGCTCTTCATGCGGCGCGCCAGCGACAGACTCTGCTCCTGCAACTTCGCCTGCGTATCGGAAAGAAACTTACTCGTTTCCGCGGCCTTACCTTTGTCCTGCTTCTTCTCGCGCTGTTCATTGAAAGTAGCGGCAATAATCTCCTTCTGCCGCTGCGAGATCTGATTCTGCTCTTCCTCGCCTCCACCGCCGCCACCGCCGCCCTGCTGCGATTGCGAATACTCGCGCTCGTAAGGCTGCGCTTCCACAAACGCGATGTCCGATTTCGTCGTCGAAAGCGCGTCCTTTGCCGTGGCGTACATGCTCACCACGTCGCCCAGCACAAGTTTGAAATCTTCCAGCGTGATCAGCGTCTGGCCGTCAGCCTTCTTCACGCCCTTCTGCTTCAGCAGAGAAATTTCCTTCTCCGGACCGCCATTAACGGAATAGTGCAGGGCGATCTCGTGCAGCGCAAAATCATCTTCCGCTTCCACAGCCACCGTTACTTCCTCGATGGGATGCACTTTCAGATCGCGTCCCGGCCTGACAATCTTCACTGTTGGAGGAGTCTCTTTTTGCGCTTCAATAAAGAAATCTTCGCTGATGCGCACGTCTTCGCCATGATCGACGGCGACCACATGAAACATCCCATCCTTCTGTACCGGTATCTTCGCCGTCAACCAGTTCCCGTCGCCCTTCACCAGTTCAATTCGCTTGTCGTCATCGAGTGAAAGAACACCCTGGCCAAGCGGCTTGTCAGTGAGAACGGCCACTTCGGCGACAGTTCCCTCCACCGCGCGAATATCGCCGCCGGGATCTTCCACAACATCTTTCATCCCGGCCCACGCGGGATAGTGATACGTGATCCGCACCTTCTTCACGCCAGGGACATCCACGGCAGTCAGCGTGAAGTTTTTCGACCGGACGCCACTCGCCTCAGCATAGTAATCCACGGTTTCCGGCAGTCCGGCAAACAGGAACTCATGGCTTGTCCCGCCCGGCTGCGGCATCATCGGCGCCTGCTCCCACTTCGACGTTCCACGGTAACGCGCAAAAAGATTTACACGCGACGCCTGGAAGCCCATCAGCCGCGCCGTCACGAGTTGATCGGACTTTCGCCGTACACTTCGATTGCCCGGCGTCATGACGATGTCGTAAATAGGCGCAGCTCCCGACTTGGGCGCGCCGGCCCAGAGCAGAGACGCGCCGTAGCCCATGTAACCGGGTCCGGCAAAGATCAACCAGATCAGCGTCGCGGCCGCGACCGCGGCTGCCGAGATGGAGCCAAAAATCCAACTGCTGGAAACCAACGTCGCCGGTTCGGCGTGTTTGGTTACTTGAATCGTATCCTCGGCGAGCAGTTCCAGGAACGGATCGTCGGTCGACCGCTTCTCGGCCAAGGTCAGCAATCGTTGCTTGAACTCCGGCACGGCCTTCTCCGCGTGGCGCGCCGTCCACCAGCGATTGAGACGCAGCAGCGGTATGGCCAGCGTGAAGCCGATCACCAGCGCAATGGACACAAACAGCAGGAATCGTGCGGACGTCAGGCTGCCGGATGAGAAGGCGAAATAATTTACGATGAGCACCAGCAAGACCGTGATGATGAGAGCCGCAATCGCCGTGAGCGCAGCGCCTCGGGAAATCGCATTCCATCGCAAGCGCGTTTCCAGGCGCTTCAAATACGAGTTGACCTGCTCAAATGGATTCAAGCTGCCTCCTTCCGAACCATCGCCTGTTTCTCAACCACCAGATAGCGGCTGCCAAACAAAGATTCCGCAAGCGAAACGATTAGTAACGCCAGCACAAAATACCACCAGAGACTCACGGGCTGCTTCTGCTCCACGGCGCCATTCGGGCCGTTGGTTTTTTGCTGCCCCTGTCCTAGATTCTCCCAGAGTTCGAGGGTTCCTTTGGGAACAGGGGTCAAATCCGACTCGCGGCGGTCCGCGTGCACGGCGAGTAATTCGTGCCGCCCGTTGGCGCGCCGCAGTTCCCAGAACCCTTCGCGCGACAGCTTCAACGTTTGGGCGGACGCGGCCTCGCGAAGCGACAAAGGCCGCTTTCCATCGGGATCCACCACCTCAACAGCCGCGCCCTGATCTTTCGCCGAGTGCAAATCCACATATGAATCGACCGCGAAATCCGCCGCTGTCTGATCGATGCCGCTGAGATACGACGCCGACTGCTCGACAAACGGAACAAAGCTCGCGTGCAGCGGCAAATCATTCGATATGTTGTCGAACGTGGATGTAAACACGAGCGCGCGGCCTTCGCCGATTTTCTTTTCGAGTATCAAAGGCGTGCGGTCGGTGAGCCTCGCCAGCACCCGCGCCTGGCCCGGGTCTACTTTCACCGTCTGGTAGAACTTCACACCCTCAAACCCATTCGTGCGGCTCAGCGCAGGATGCCCGGCGTCCACCGAGGCGGCTGTCTGGAAGCGATCTCCGCTGCGATCCGAGTAGCGCGTCTCCGTAATTGCCGCATCAAACACCGGCACGCGCGGGTGTATCGCCGCCACCGGCCCGAGCGCAATGAGAACCGACCCTCCGCCCTGCACGTATCGCTGCAACGCTTGTTCAAAAGTCGCCGGTATCGTGCCGACGTCGGACAGAACGACGAACGAATATTTTTCAGGCGAGAGCCCGCTCGTTTGATCCACCGTCACGTCATCCGTATTGAGCCCCGCATCAGCGCCCGAATTCAGAGCGGCGCGGTAGTAGAAAGCGCCCCATCGCTGCCGGCCCTCGTGGACAAAGAGAATACGGCCCGGTTCCTTCCGGTCGAGCGAAAAATACATGTGATCGTCGCCGGGCAGCTTGTCATGCGAAGCGATGCGGATTTCACCGCGATTCAGACCGTAGGCCGCATCCGGCAGAAAGAATTCCACCGTCGCACGGCCGTTCGGCGCCAACTTCACCTTCTTGGTCTCGAGCGTTTTGCCGTTCAGCACCATCGAGACATCGGCAACTGTCTCTTCTGTATTTGTACCGGCCACGACGGCCAGTATGCGTGTCTTCTTCGCTTGATAAACACTACGGGGCGCATTCACGCTCTCCACAAACCAGTTCGGCTCGGCATTGCCGCTGGAAACCGAATGCAGAATATAGCGCGCGTTGCCCGGAACAGAAAGCTCTGCGAACGCAGGCGGCAAGGAACTATTCTGCATATCGCTAAAGATGTGAACTTCCACTCCGCGCGGCGTAGACTGCGCCAGCGACTTCACGTATTGCGCAATCGTCGTATAGGCGCTCCGCCCATCACCCTGCTTGATCGATTGGACCGCGGTGCGCAATTCAGCAGCGCTATTCACTGGCTGCGTCAACTGCGAGATCTGCGCATCGAACGTGATCACCTGCCCGACATCGGCGCCGCCAAAACTTGAAAGAACACTCGCCGCCTGCTGCTTCGCCTGGTTCAAATGATCGTCCGCGCGCATGCTGAATGAGTTATCGACGGCAATCAGTATAAATTTTCGGCCATCGGTGCCGCCCGCAGCCGCGCGGTTCACAAATGGATTCGCGAACGCCAGCGCGAGCAGCGCAATGAGCGCCACGCGCATGGCGAACAACAGCAAATATTTCAACCGGCGATGCTTGACGGAACTCTGCGTCCGCTTCTCGAAAAACATAAGTGAGCTGAACGGCAACGGCACCGATCGGTGTTGCTGCAACAAATGCAGAAACACCGGCAAGCCAATAACGAATAGACCACCCAGGAACCAGGGAGCGAGAAAACCCATCTACCGCCTCCCCTGCCGTATCGTCAGATATTCGCGCAACGCGTCATCCAGCGGACGGCCGGTATTCAAAAGATAATAGTCGAGCCCGGCGCGTTGTGCACGGTCCGACATTGCGCTCACGTGTGCATCGATCTTGCTGCCGTATTCATGGCGGACGTAATCCGGCGTTACTTCCATGGCATCGTCCGTTTCCATGTCGAGCACCAGCACGGGATCGTTCAATTTCGGCCGCAACTCCTGCGGATCGAGAATGTGAAACAGGATCACCTCATTGCCGTGAAAGCGCAGCGGCTCCACTGCTTTGATGACTTTTTCCGGATCCTCGTAGAAGTCGGATATCAGGACGATAATTCCGCGGCGATGAAGGAACTGCAGGCAATGCAGGAGCGGCTTCTCGAAATTGGTACGGCGTCCGGGCTCGGCCTTCTCAATGGCGTGCAACAGCCGCGCCAGCTGTCCCTGGCGTGTAGACGGTTGAACGTAGTTCTTGACCTCGTCATCGAAAACGATGATCCCGGCGGCATCGCGCTGCTGATTCGACATATAGCAGATTGCCGCCGCCAGAAACCGCGCGTAATCCATCTTGTTCACGGATTGCGATCCGTACTTCATCGACGCACTGACGTCGAGAAGGATCGTAATCTGCGTGTTGGTCTCGCCGCGGTACCGCTTTAAATACGCTCGTTCGGTCCGCGCGTAGACATTCCAATCCACATGGCGCAGATCGTCGCCTTCCGAGTACGCGCGATACTCGGCGAACTCCTGGCTGAATCCAAAATCCGGTGAGCGGTGCATTCCGGCGATGAAACCGTCGACCACAGTTCTCGCCACCAGCTCCAAGCCGGAAATGCTTCCGAGAACCGATGGATCGAGGAATCTCTGCAACATCTATTTGTCTCGCGGGACCGGCTTTGCCTCTAGGAGCTTTTTCAAAATATCGTCCTGAGTCAGTTTGTCCGATTCTGCATGGAAATTCAGCAGAATGCGATGCCGCAGAATGGGCGCGACCAAGGCGGTGATGTCCTCGTAGGTCACGTGATAGCGTTTGTGCATCAGCGCGCGAGCCTTCCCCGCCAGCACCAAAAACTGCACTCCGCGAACGCTCGCTCCGAAGTTCACATACTTCTTGATGAAGTCGGGAGCGGATGGATCGGTGGCTCGCGTTGCGCGGACGATGTCAACGGCATAGCGTGCAACCGAGTCGGCGATCGGCACCATGCGCACCAGTTGCTGAAACTCCAGAATCTCTTCGGCGGTCGTTACAGAAACGGCGCCAGCGGTGTCGGTCGTAGTGGTGCGATTGATTACCTTCAGTTCGTCTTCAGCCGAAAGGTAATCGAGAATCGTGTTGAACAGGAAACGGTCGAGCTGCGCTTCGGGCAGCGGATAGGTTCCTTCCAACTCGATCGGGTTCTGCGTGGCCAGCACGAAGAAGGGCGCGGGCAGTCTGTAATTATGGCCGCGCACGGTGCAAGCGTGCTCCTGCATCGCTTCGAGCAACGCCGATTGTGTTTTCGGCGGCGTACGGTTGATTTCGTCGGCCAGCATCACGTTGCAAAATATCGGACCCGGAACAAACGTCCACACGCGGCGTCCGTTGTCTTCTTCGATAATGTCGGTGCCGGTAATGTCGGACGGCATCAGATCCGGCGTGAACTGGATGCGCTTGAATGCCAGGCCCAGCGTGTCCGCCATGGTGCGAACCAGCAGCGTTTTCGCCGTTCCAGGCAAACCGGTAATGAGGCAGTGGCCGCCCACAAACAGCGAGATCAGCACCTGTTCAATCACTTCTTCCTGGCCGACGATCACGCGCCG
>Ga0105240_10016284_pt1 | contig 10071 bp, 8 predicted proteins | sample KBSC54metaG_FD_80426 | JGI IMG/M metagenome (GOLD analysis project Ga0105240, IMG submission 80426) | Corn rhizosphere microbial communities from Kellogg Biological Station, Michigan, USA - KBS C5-4 metaG | ecosystem: Host-associated > Plants > Roots > Rhizosphere > Soil | place: Michigan, USA... | reverse complement strand
TGGTCGATCACGGAGACGATGATAGCCTGCTGGCTGGATTGTGACGACGAGGTATGGCGATCCAATGCGGCGGTAATGCGCAGGATGCGGCGCTCCGGCGCGATGGCGGCCATCGCCTGGATGGCGTTGCGGGTCAGGTTCAGCAAGACTTGTTCGAGCAGCACGGCGTCGCCCAGCACGTTGGGCAAGTTGGCGGGGATGGCGGTCTGCAGCACCACAAGGAATTGCTGTGCCTGCAGTTCAATCAACGGGGTGACGTTGTCGACGATGCTCTTGATCGAAATCGGCTGGCGTTCCGGCTCGCGCTTCTTGACGAACTGGTGCACGCTGCGGATGACGTTGCCGGCGCGCTGTGCCTGGGTGTTGATTTTTTCCAGGGCGGGTTGCAGCGAGGCGGGATCAAGCGCGCCGTTCTGCATCATATTGAGCGCGCCGGTGGTGTAGCTGGAGATGGCAGCCAACGGCTGGTTCAGCTCATGCGCCAGCGTCGAGGCGATTTCGCCCATGCTGGCCAGACGTGCGCTGGCTTGCAGTTTTTCTTCCTGCATGCGATTGAGGTCTTCGGCGCGTTTGCGGTCGCTGATGTCGAGAATGGAGCCCATCCAGCCGGTCTGCTTGCCGTTCTGATCCACCAGCGGCGATTCAAAAATCAGCACAGGAAAACGTTCGCCGTCGATACGCTGGAAGATGGTTTCGAATTGCGGCGTGACGCGTCCGGCCAATACGTTGGAGAAGCGTTCCTGATACTCATCCATGGCTTCCGGCGCCCAGTAGGGCATGGGCGGGATCTTGCCGACCAGCTCGTTGGCGGAAATGCCGACCATCTTGCAGAAGGCCGGGTTGACGTAGGTGATGCGGCCCTCCAGATCGCGTGCGCGCATGCCGGTCACCAGCGAGTTTTCCATCGCGCTGCGGAAAGACACTTCATTGACCAGGGCATCTTCGGCCGTCATCCGGCGGTTGATGTCGCGCCACAGCGCCCACAGGCTCCATAGCAGGCCGAGTGAGAGCACGATGACTGAGCCGACCAGCAGGTTCGGTAAAAGCTTGGGTGCGCTCTTGGTGCTGTTGGTGTGCAGACGCAGAGTCAGGCCGGGCAACTCCAGTTCGCGGCGATGGGTGTAGACATTCAGGCCGGGACCGCCGGCGGTGCGGCGCGCCACGACTTTGTCGTCGGTATCGGTGAGGACAATTTCATTGTCCTGGGCAAACCACCACGGCACCATTTCATTGAGCACGCGCGAGACCGAATAGCTGGCGACGACGCTGCCGATGTAATGGTGATCGCGAAACAAGGGGATGTGATAGTCCATCAAGACCGGCTCGGCGATGCCCGGCGGCACAGCAGGCGCACTGTAGAGGGGACGGCGAATGGTGCGGGAATGCTCTTCGGTTTGCTGTGACGGCGCCGACAGCGCATTGCGCGCGACCGGAAAATCATCGGTCGACGCCATGGGTTTGCCGTCGACATTGAACCAGGTGACGCGATAGAACTCGCGGTTGTTGCGTAGCAGTGCATTCAGGCGGGTGCGGAATTGTTCTTTTTTCAGATGCTCGCCGACGATCTCACGCGCAATGAGTCGCATGCTTTCATCATCGCGGCTGAGCTGGAATCGAATGGCCTGTTCGACCCACAGCGAGTCGGCGATCAGTTGTTCCTGCCGCTCGCTGGATTCCATTTGCTGTGCCTGTCGCGGCAGCCAGATCAGTGTCATCAGGAACAGCAGCACCAGCAGGATAGGCATGACCCAGCGCAGCAGATGCCGGCGTCCGGGTGACAGCAAGTGAGAGGGCGAAGAAATTTGCGGCGGGGTCATGGCGCCCTGTGTTGTCAATGAAGAGGAAGTGCGCCTAGTTTAGCGTGCTTACGCCGCCATGAGACAAGCGGAAACAGGTGGAGTGGATGTTGCGGCGCGTCATGCAAATTGTGGTTATCCACACTTGTGACGTAATTCCTTCATGGCAAAATGCGCTCAAGTCAAACTTGTGACTACCTATTTCTATAACCAAAAAGGGGACGACAATGAAGCTCAAGTCATTGGTATTTGCACTTTCCGCAGCAACCATCATCGCCGGCAATGCATTCGCGCAGGCGCCTATCCTGATCAAATTCAGCCATGTGGTGGCGAACGATACGCCAAAGGGAAAAGCTGCTGAGCGTTTCAAGGAACTGGCCGAGAAAGCTACCAAAGGCCGCGTGAAGGTCGAGGTCTATCCGAACAGCACGCTCTACAAGGACAAGGAAGAGCTGGAAGCGCTGCAACTGGGCGCAGTACAAATGCTGGCGCCATCGCTGGCGAAGTTCGGTCCGCTGGGCGTGAAAGAATTCGAAGTATTCGACCTGCCGTACATCTTCCCGAGCAAGGAAGTGCTGTATCGCGTGACCGAAGGTCCGATCGGCAAGGATCTGTTCAAGAAGCTGGAGCCGAAGGGCATCACCGGCCTGGCGTATTGGGATAACGGTTTCAAGGTCATGTCGGCCAACAAGCCGCTGCATGTGCCTGCTGATTTCCGCGACCTGAAGATGCGCATCCAGTCGTCCAAGGTGCTGGATGCACAAATGCGCGCACTGGGCGCCAACCCGCAAGTGCTGGCCTTCTCCGAGGTGTATCAGGCACTGCAGACCGGCGTGGTCGACGGCACCGAGAATCCGCCATCCAACCTGTACACCCAGAAGATGCATGAAGTGCAAAAGCACGTGACCGTCTCCGATCACGGCTATCTTGGCTACGCAGTCATCGTCAACAAGAAGTTCTGGGACGGTCTGCCACCTGATATCCGCACCGCACTCGAAGGTGCGATGAAGGATGCGACCAAATACGCCAATGCCATCGCCCAGCAAGAGAATGACGCCGCGCTGGCCGCCGTGCAAAAGACCGGCAAGACCACCATCTATCGCCTCAACGACAAGGAAAAAGCCGAATGGCGTAAAGCCCTTGCACCAGTACAAGCGCAAATGGCCGACCGTATCGGTAAAGACCTGATCGCTGCAGTGAACAAGGAAGCTGCAGCGCTGGGCCAGAAGTAAGTCAGTAGTCGGTCAGAAATAAGAGTTCAAAAAAAGTCCGGCGCAGGTTTGTCCTGCGTCGGAGTGCTGACAGGGCGGGGCAAGTTTAACTTTCCTACCCACTGAGGAGACACGATGTTGAAATTTCTCGACCACTTGGAAGAGTGGCTCATTGCATTCCTGATGGCGGCTGCAACCGTCATCATCTTCATAGCGGTGTTGCACCGTTATGCCTCCGGTTTACCGATTCCCTGGCTGCAGGACGAACTGATCCAGATCAACACCAGCTGGGCGCAGGAATTGTGTATCTACATGTTCGTGTGGATGGCGAAGTTCGGCGCCGCTTATGGCGTGCGTACCGGTATCCACGTCGGCGTTGACGTGCTGATCAATCGTATGAACACGCCATGGCGCAACAAGTTCGTGGTGTTCGGCCTGCTCGCCGGTGCTTTGTTCACCGGCATTGTCGGCACGCTGGGCGCTGAGTTCGTGTGGGAAATCAGCCAGCATTCCAGTACTTCGGAAGTATTGGAATTGCCGATGTGGATGGTCTACATGGCAGTTCCGCTGGGTTCGTATCTGATGTGTTTCCGTTTTCTTCAGGTGGCCTGGGCTTTCATCAAAACCGGTGAATTGCCTAAACATGACCACGCTTACGTTGAAGGTCTGGACGAAGAAATCAAGGGAGAAAAAGCATGAACGCAGCCATTATCTTCATCCTGCTGTTCGGCTTGATGCTGACAGGTATGCCGATCTCGATTTCGCTCGGCCTGACCGTACTGACCTTCCTGTTCACGATGACCGATGTGCCGATTCAGTCGGTGGCGTTGAAGTTGTTTACCGGGATCGAGAAGTTCGAAATCATGGCAATTCCGTTCTTCATCCTGGCGGGTAACTTCCTTACCCACGGTGGTGTCGCGCGGCGCATGATCAACTTTGCCACGGCCATGGTCGGTCACTGGCACGGTGGTCTTGCGTTGGCGGGCGTGATGGCCTGCGCACTGTTTGCTGCAGTGTCAGGTTCGTCGCCGGCGACGGTAGTGGCGATCGGTTCGATCATCCTCCCGGCAATGGTGCGTCAGGGCTTCCCAAACAAATTCGGTGCGGGTGTTATCACGACTTCGGGCGCATTGGGTATTCTGATTCCGCCATCGATCGTGATGGTGATGTATTCGGTGTCGACCAATACATCGGTAGGCAAGCTGTTCATGGCCGGCGTTGTGCCGGGTCTGATGCTGGCCTTCCTGCTGGGTCTGACCACCTGGTATCTGGCGCGCAAGCACAACTATCCACGTCTGCCGAAGGCGAGCTGGGCTGAACGTGGCGCGGCGTTCCGCAAGAGCGGCTGGGGCTTGTTCCTGATCGTGATCGTCATGGGCGGTATCTACACCGGCGTGTTCACACCGACGGAAGCTGCGGCGATGGCGGCGGTGTATGCCTTCATCATTGCGGTGTTCGTCTACAAGGACATGAGCCTGAAGCAAGTTCCCAAGGTCTTGCTGGATTCTGCGTCGATGTCGGCGATGCTGCTCTATATCATCACCAATGCGGTGCTGTTCTCCTTTCTGGTGACCAGCGAAAACATTCCGCAGGCGATGGCGGCGATGATCACCGACAGCGGTCTCGGTCCGATTACCTTCCTGCTGGTGGTAAACGTGCTGCTGCTGCTGGCCGGTAACGTGATGGAGCCGTCCTCGATCGTGCTGATCATGGCGCCTATCCTGTTCCCTGTGGCGATGAAGCTGGGCATCGATCCGGTGCACTTCGGCATTCTGATCGTGGTCAACATGGAAGTCGGCATGTGCCATCCGCCGGTCGGTCTGAATCTGTATGTGGCGTCCGGGATTACCAAGATGGGTATCACCGAGTTGACCGTGGCAGTCATGCCGTGGCTGCTGACGATGCTGGCGTTTCTGGCGCTCGTGACTTATGTGCCGCAGATTTCGCTGTGGTTGCCGAACCTGGTATTTGACTGATGCACTTGCCGCCAAGGCCCGTAGAATGGGGCTTTTGGCGGCAAGATTGTTTTTGTGAAATATTGTCGAAAAGTATCTTTTCCGTTTGCGCAAAAAATACTTTTAATGCAGGACAAGTACTGTTAAAGTGCGACCTTCGTCTGAAAAGACACCGAGATTTTTAGTCGCGGCTTGGTAACGATGTTGTTGTTCATGCTTTAAAAACAGAATTTAAAGTGGGTGATGCATAACAAACGGTATTAATACCGAGGATACTGAGGAGACGTGGGTTCAAGAGACTGTTAAAACGGCCGGAACGCACAGGGTTTAGTTTGAGGCGCATCGCGAGATGCGCCTTTTTTATTTTGTGCGCCGGAATCTGACGGATACCGTCTTCAGTTAGGACATTCACCCCGACAGTCCAAGCGGATGCATCCCCGTCGGCGTCTGTATCAGCGCCAGCAGATGTGGCGTCTGTCCTGCTGCCGGGTGATGCATCGCAATCTGGCTTTGCAGGCCGATCAGCTTGAGATTTTTCGTGATGACTTCGGCCTCGGGATGAAAACCTTCCAGCTTGACCAATGAGCAACCCAGATCCTGCATGTTGTCGGTCGGATGGCTGGAGGTGCTCCACTGGATCAGGCTGGGCATCACGCCATTCATTACCAGCTTGCCGTCCAGCGGAATGGTGATGCGCCATTGCAGCGCGCCGCGGCTCATGTCTTCCACCGGGCCGAGCGGGATCTCCGACGCCGCTGCAGCCGCATCAATGTCGTCTGTGCGTACCACCCAGCTTGCCAGGCGGGGCTTGCTGCCCGCAGCCAGATGATCCAGGCCGAACCAGCGCGCGCGTTCCACCGGCGGCGCTGCCGGATTGATCGCAATCACTTCCAGATAGAATCCGCGTCCCAGTTTCAGCAGGGCATTGTGCGTGCCCAGGCGGACATGTTCGCCGCCGGCTTGGGGCGACACACCCAGCGTTTGTTCGATGTAGGCAATCCCTTCGGCGAGCGTCGGGGCAGTGACAACGAGGTGATCGGCGTGGCTGACTGGCATGGGCGTATTGTTCTTCCGTAGGATTGGCAGGGACCGGTGGCGATGTGCTTAAATAGCGTATTCCATTTATATGTCTGAATGATGAAGAATACTCAGGCGGGCGATATTTTTTCTGCCATCGTACACGTACCGTTCGGTGGCGTCGGCATTCGTACCTCAGCGGGCGTGATTCAGGAGATGGTGTACCTGCCCAAACACTTTCGCGAAAAAGACGCGACCGATGCGCTGGCCGACAAGGCCGCCAGGCAGATCCTGCGTTATATCGACAAGCCGGGCTACAAGTTCAGGCTGCCTTTGGCGGAGACCGGCTCCGAATTTCAGCGCAAGGTCTGGGCTGCCATCTCGTCGATTCCGTGCGGCGAAGTGCGTACCTACGGGCAGATCGCCAAGTTCATCCGGTCAGCGCCACGCGCGGTCGGACAGGCTTGCGGCGCCAACTGGTTTTCGCTGGTGATTCCGTGTCATCGCGTGACGGCGTCGGGCGGACTCGGCGGTTTTTCACATCATGACGACGAAGATGCTTTCCCCCTGAGTGTGAAGCGCTGGCTGTTGGCGCATGAAGGTGTTGATGGCTATTGAAGCAGACAAGGCGGTTAAGTCCACTAAGCCCGCCAAGCCCGTGAAAGCAGCCAAAACGATTAAGGCAGCCTCCAAGCCTCGTAAGGTCGCCGGCGGCAAAGCACCCAAGGTCGAAGCCACCGGCGCCAGCCTGGCCGCCATCGATGAGTTTTGCGACACGCTGTGGCTGGAAGACGGCCTCGCCAAGAATTCGCTGGAAGCTTACCGGCGTGACATGACGCTGTTTGCTCACTGGCTGCAGACGCAACGGCATAAGGATTTACTGGCGACGACAGCGGACGATCTCAACGCCTATTTTGCGGCGCGCCATGGCGACACCAAGGCCAGCTCGGCCAATCGCCGGCTGGCAGTGCTCAAACGTTTTTTTCTGTTGGCTCTGCGCCAGAATCGGATTACCGAAGATCCCTGCCTGCGCATGAAATCGGCCAAGCAGCCACCGCGATTTCCCAAGGTATTGTCGGAAGGCCAGGTCGACGCCTTGCTGGCGGCGCCGGATGTCTCCACACCGCTGGGACTGCGTGACCGCACCATGCTGGAGCTGATGTATGCCAGTGGTTTGCGCGTTTCGGAACTGGTATTGCTGAAGTCAGTGGAAGTCGGCATGAACGAAGGCGTGCTGCGCATCACCGGCAAGGGCAATAAAACGCGCCTGGTGCCTTTTGGAGAGGAGGCGCGCAGCTGGATCGAGCGTTACCTGCACGACGGGCGTCCGATGATCCTGGAGGGCCAGATCGACGATGCCTTGTTTGTCACCGCACGCGGCGGTGCCATGACGCGTCAGATGTTCTGGACGCTGATCAAGAAATACGCCATGCAGGGCGACATCCGCGCGCCCTTGTCGCCGCACACCTTGCGCCACGCATTCGCCACGCATCTGCTCAACCATGGCGCCGACTTGCGTGTGGTGCAGCTGCTGCTGGGGCATGCGGATATTTCCACTACACAGATTTACACGCACGTGGCTCGTGAGCGATTGAAGAAATTGCACGCCGAACATCATCCTCGTGGTTGAACGGGGCAAAATAAAAGTGGTGGCATAATGTGCGCCAACTCAGGGTTCCGCAAGCGTATTAAATGAGCTCCAAAAAAGATCACATCTCCGAAACTCCCGCCACGCAGTTCTTGCGCAAGCAGGGCATTTCCTTTACCGAACATCCTTACGCGTACGAAGAGCATGGCGGCACCAGCGTGTCGGCGCGCGAACTGGGCGTGGACGAGCACAGCGTGGTCAAGACGCTGGTGATGCAGGATGAGGCCGCCAAGCCCATGCTGGTGCTGATGCATGGCGACCGCAAAGTCTCGACCAAGAACCTGGCCCGACAGATCGGCTGCAAGTCCGTGGAACCTTGCAAGCCCGAGGTGGCCAATCGCCATTCTGGCTTCCTGATCGGTGGCACCTCGCCGTTCGGCACCCGCAAGGCCATGCCGGTGTACGTGGAAGGCAGCATTCTTGAATTGCCGAAGATTTATATCAATGGCGGGCGTCGCGGTTTTCTGATCGGGATAGCGCCCGAAGTGATTGCCAAGGTCTTGCCCAGCAAACCTGTACACTGCGCGCTGGAAGAATAAAGAAGCAAAAGCCGCGGCATCGCAGAAGCGGTATCAGTAAGAAAACAAGACAGAACAAAAGAGTAAAAGAGGAACCAATGAATACAGTGCTGTTTACGATCGCCGCCTACCTGATCGGCTCCATTTCCTTCGCCGTCGTGGTGAGCAAAGCCTTCGGCTTGTCCGATCCGCGTACCTACGGTTCCAAGAATCCTGGCGCCACCAATGTGCTGCGCAGCGGCAACAAAAAAGCTGCCGTACTGACCCTGATCGGCGATGGTTTCAAAGGTTGGCTGGCGGTCTGGCTGGCGATGAAATTCGGCCCGCAATACGGCATTGACGATACCGGTATTGCGCTGGTGACGATTGCCGTTTTCCTCGGTCACCTGTGGCCGGTGTTCTTTCGTTTCGTCGGCGGCAAGGGTGTGGCAACGGCGCTGGGAATCCTGCTTGCGCTGAATGTCTGGCTCGGCCTGGCGACGTTGGTGACCTGGCTGGTGATTGCCTATGCTTTCCGCTATTCATCGTTGGCAGCGCTGATCGCCAGCGTGTTTGCGCCGTTCTACTACGGCCTGTTGTTCGGCAGCGCTGACGGCATCTTGCTGGCCGTGTTGGCGATGAGCGCCTTGCTGATCTATCGTCATCGCAAAAACATCAGCAATCTGCTGGCCGGCAAAGAAAGCAAGATCGGCTCAAAGAAGAAATAGTACATTGCCGGCATGGTTCGCCGAGACGTAAAAAAGCCCGGTGCAGACCGGGCTTTTTTATGCGTCACGCAATCAGAGGAGGCGTTCGATCCGCTTAAGCGGTGTTCCGCAATTCATCCAACGGCCAGCGCGGCCGCACGCTGAATGAGTAATCGCGCTTGGCGGCTTCTGGATGTTCTTGCAAACGCATCGCCCCGGCAAAGGCAATCATCGCACCGTTGTCGGTGCAGAACTCGAGTTCCGGATAAAACACCTGATAACGGCGTTTCGCTGCCGCAGCATTCAGGGCTTCGCGCAATTGCTTGTTGGCGCCGACGCCGCCGGCGATTACCAGGCGTTTCATGCCGGTGTGCTTGAGCGCGTTCATGCACTTGGCGACCAGTACATCGACGATGGCGTCGACGAAGGCGCGCGCAATATTGGCTTTATCCTGCTCGCAGATGTTGGTGGTCTGATTCTTGACGACCGTCAGCACAGCAGTCTTGAGGCCGGAGAAGCTGAAGTCGAAGTTCTTGGAGTGCAGCATCGGACGCGGCAGTTGATATACGCCGGGATCGCCGAACTCTGCCAGTCGCGAAATCGCCGGTCCGCCCGGATAGCCGAGGCCGAGCAGCTTGGCCGATTTGTCGAAGGCTTCGCCGGCAGCGTCGTCGAGCGTCTCCCCGAGCAACGCATATTGGCCCACGCCATCTACGCGCATCAACTGTGTGTGACCGCCGGAAACCAGCAAGGCGACAAACGGAAATGGCGGCGGATTGGACGACAGCAATGGCGACAGCAAATGCCCTTCGAGGTGATGCACGCCGACTACCGGCTTGTCCAGAGACAATCCCAATCCGCAAGCCACCGAAGCCCCGACCAGCAATGCACCGGCCAGTCCTGGCCCCTGCGTGTAAGCGATGGCGTCGATATCGCTGTGTGCGATGCCGCTTTTTTCGAATACCTGTTTCAGCAAGGGAATGGCGCGGCGCACGTGATCGCGCGAGGCCAGCTCGGGGACGACGCCGCCGTATTCTTCATGCATCGCGATTTGCGAATGCAGGGCGTGAGCGAGCAGACCTTTTTGCGTGTCGTATAACGCCAGGCCGGTCTCATCACAGGAAGATTCAACACCGAGAACTATCATTGCAGCAGGGAAAACAGTGAGAACGCGAATGCGTCCGAAGGCGCTATTGTAAAGGAAAGGTGCTTGCTGCCCCGGCGGCGCACAAATCGCCGG
>Ga0105240_10016283_pt1 | contig 10072 bp, 6 predicted proteins | sample KBSC54metaG_FD_80426 | JGI IMG/M metagenome (GOLD analysis project Ga0105240, IMG submission 80426) | Corn rhizosphere microbial communities from Kellogg Biological Station, Michigan, USA - KBS C5-4 metaG | ecosystem: Host-associated > Plants > Roots > Rhizosphere > Soil | place: Michigan, USA... | reverse complement strand
GGTCAACTTTGGAGATCTTCTGGTTGTTAGACTGCCGCGCCGTCAGCCGAGCCGGCCGCTCGCGTGGGCGAGCATGGTGTAGACCTTGCCGCGGTCCGAGGTCAGGTAAGCGCGGGTCTCGGCCACCGGATCGGCGCCGCTCGCCGCACGCTGCAGGAGCTGCTCGAACTCGCTCATGTAGCTCTGGGCATTCTTGGCGAATTCGGCGTCGCCGGTCAGCCGGCGCTTGACCTGATCGTAGGTCGCCTGGCCGGTCAGCGTATAGATGCGGCGCGAGAACACGTTCTGCTCGCCCATCTGGTAGCGCTGCCAGGCCTCGGCGAGGGCGCCCGGGTCGATCGAGCGGGCAATCTCATCGGTCAGCGCCGTGAGGTTTTGCTGCTGCGGCGCCGAGGCGGGGCCATTGGCGTTGCGGAGCACGTCGCGCAACCAGCCGCCGTTGGCGTCGTCACCACGAGTGGTCGGGGCGGCGGGGGTGGGCGCGGCCTTCAAACCTTCAGCGATCGGCGCAAATGTCGGACGCGGGGCCGGAGCCTCGGCGACGGTGACCGTCCGGGGCGTCGGCGCGGGGGCAGGAGCCGGAGTGGCCGGCGCTGCTGTAGCGGCACGCGGGGTTTCCGGGCGATAAGAGGGCGTGGGCTCGGGGCGCGGCTCCCGTGTCTCCCGCGCCTGCTCCGGACGGGCGGTCGAGCGCCGCTCGGTCAGGTCATGGGTTGCCGACTGGGCGCGCACGATCGCATTGAGCTCGCTCAGCGCCTCGATCTGCTCGGCCACCACACGCCGCATCGCGGCCGCGCTGGTCCGGGTTTCCTCTGGCAGCTCGATGACGCCACGGGCGAGTTCCGAACGGGTCGCCTCGAGTTCGCTGCCCATTTCCTTGGCCGTCTGGCGCATCGCGGCGGCGGTTTCGTTGAAGCGCTGGGTGGCTTCTTCGAGCGCCTGTTGCATCTCCAGGATCATGGTTTGCTGCGTCTGGCGCAGAACATCGGAGGCCTTCTCGGTCTCCGTGCTCGCGGCCTCGCGGAAGTCGCCGAGGCGACTCTCGAGTTCGGTGGTCGCTGTGCCGAGCGCCGAATTGACCTGGTCGCCCGAGCCCGAAAGGAGCTCCTCCATCCGGGCGCGCGCGTCGAGCAGACGGCGCTCGGTGCCGTTGATGGTATCGGCGATCGACTGCGCGAAGCCGCGCATCCGCTCGTCGATCTCGTCGGCGCGGGTCGTGAAGGTCTCGGCCAGCGCATCCATCGCAGAGCGACGTTCCTGCAACTGATCGAGCGAAGTCGCGCCGGCCTGGCTGAGATTCTGGGCCGACTGATCGATGGCGGCGACCTCGTTGTTGAGGGTGCCCAGGATCGAGCCGAACTCATTCATCATGGCGCGGACGGTGGTCTGCAGCGTCGTCACCTGATCGCCAACCATGCGGCCGGCGGCCTCGGTCGAATCCACGGCCTCACGAACGGCCGAACTATAAGCCGAGGTCTGATTGGCGACCGAGGTCTCGAGCTCGACGAGGTTATGGTTGGCGCCCTCGAGAACCTGCTGCAGGATTTCGTTGGCGCGGCCGAGACGGCTGAAGGCTTCGGTGGCGTCGGACTGGATACGCTCGGACGTGCGAGCCATCATGTCCTGCGTCTGCTGCGCAGCCGCGGCCAGCGCTTCGTTGAGGATATTGCCGTGGGTGCGCAAGGCGCTCTCCAGCGCCTGGCGCTGCTCGGCCACGGCCTGCGTGATGGCATTGGACTGCTCGCCGACCACTGCGGAGATGCTGCCCGACTGCTGCGCCACAACGGCCGAGAGACTGTCGCTCTGCTGCGTGACGACCGAAGCAAACGCGCCGGTCTCCTGGGTGACCACCGCGGCAATGTCCTGGCTGTGGCGCGCGACGGCAGCCGCCACCGCGTCGCTTTGCTGGGCGACGACCGAGGCAAGGCTATTGGTCTGCTGCTGGACGACATCGGCAATGCTGCCGGACTGCTGCGCCACCACGGCGGAAAGGGTGTCGCTCTGCTGCGCCACAACCGAGGCGATGCTGTTCGAGCGGTCGTTGATGAGCCGGCTGAACTGGTCGGTCTGGTGCGAGATGAGGTCGGCGAGGCCGGCGCTCTGCTGGGTGACGGCCTGGTTGAGGGCGACGACGCGGCTCTCGATCGCTTCGGTCGCGGTGACCGCCTTGATCGAAATGAGCTCGTCGATCGAGCGCGAGGCCGTGGTGATCTGCTCCATCGCCTGGCGCACATGGCTGTCCATGCGGTCGGCCGTCTCGGCCACGTCGAGGGTGATGTTGGCGGTCGCGGCGACGATGCGCTTGCTGATGGTCTCCTCGATCCGATCGGCGCCGGATTCGAGGTCGGCCATCGACTGCACCAGCGCGGTGTTGATCGCGGTGTTGAGCGAAGCGAGGCGTTCGGCCGTGATGTCGGCGCGGGCGGTGATGGCCTCGGGGAGGGTGCCCAGACGCTGATCGACCATGTCGGTGATCGCCTTGCGGGCCGAATTAACGCCGGTTTCGATGATGTCCGCGGCCTTGCGGGCGCTCTCGCCCACCGTCGCGGCGGCCCCGTCGATACGAGCGGTCACGCCGCCCTCGGCATCGGCGATGCGCAGGATGGCGGAGTCGATGCCGCGGCCAAGATTGTCGTTCACTTCGGCCACCTTGCTGGCGATCAGCGAGGTCACCGCGGTGGTGCGATCAGCCATCACGTCGGTCACCGACCGCAGGCTGGCGTCGATCTTGTCGCGGGCACTGGTTCCCTGCGCGTCGATGGTGCGCGCCAGCTCCATGGTGCGGTCGCCGATGGCGCCGGCGATGGCAGCGGTGTGCGTGCCCAGCACTTCGGCAAGCTGCTGTGTGCGGGTGTTCAGCGCTTCGCTGAGTTCAGCGGAGCGTGTCCCCACGGTGGTGGCGAGGAGCTGCGTGCGCTGGTCGAGTGCAGCCGAGAGCGCATTGGTGTGCTGCTCGAGGGTTTGGTCGACGCCCGAGAAGCGGGCCTCCATCACCTGGCCGATGTTGTTGACATGCTGGGTCAGGCTGTTGTCGAGCAGGGTGGTGCGGCCGGCGAGGAGCTCATTGAGCTCGGACGCGCGGGAGAGGAGCGTGTCGCTCAGCTCGCCAACGCGGCTCTGCAACGCATCGCTGAGCTCGCTCGACCGGCCCTGCAGCGTGTCGCTGAGCGTACTGGTCCGACTATCGAGCGCATCGGCGAGAATCTGGGAATGCCCCTCGAGGGCATCGGACAGCTCACGCGAGCGGTTGGAGATGACTTCCGTGATCTGCTTGGAGCGCTGCCCCAAGGTCTCGATCATTTCGCGCGTGCGCTGGTTGACGATGTCGTTGAAGTGGCCGGACTTCTCGTCGAGCGCCATTTCCAGCACGTTGGCGCGCGCGGCAAAGCTCGCGTTGTGCTTTTCGATGGCGGCGATCAGTTTGTCGCCGCGATCGCCGACGACGCCGTCGAGTGCCTGCAGGCGGGTATCGATGACCACCGCAATTTCGTCGAGACGCGCGTCAAACTGGGTGAGATTCTGGGAACCGGCACCCATCAGGGTAACGCGGGCGCGCTCGGTGGTGTCTTCCAGCGCGCCATTGAGCTCGATCATGGCGGTCTGGAGCTTACTCTCCATGGAGTTGACCTGGATCGAGATCGACTCGTCGAGCTGCTTGGTGAGCTGGCCCATGATGGTCTCAGCCTCGCGGCTGCGGGTCTGGATGTCGGCGGAGATGCGCGAGCCGATCATGTCGAGGGCCGATGAGACCTCGTGACCGCGGTCGCGAAGTTGGTCGAGCAGGGTGATGCCGCCCTGGCTCAGCAGCTTGGCGAGCGAGGACGTCCGGTTCTCGATCGCCTCGGCAAGGGTCGTGGCGCGATTGTCGAGAGCTTCGGTCAGCCCGTTGGTCCGGGCGTCGATGACCTGGCTCAGTTCCATCGTGCGGTTCTCGAAGGCCTGGCTGATCGAGCCGGCGCGGTCTTCGAGCGTGATGTTGAGGCGGCTGGCACTGTCGTCGAGGGCGCTCAGCAGGTGGCTGGTGCGCTGGTCGATCAGCGACACGAAGCTTTCGGTGCGCTCGCCGAACGCGCCGTTGAGCGAGTTGCCGGCGGTCTCGAGCGCCTTGGTGAGATTGCCGCCGGATTCGACGATCGTGCCGGCGATGCGCTGCGAAATCATGTCGAGGTCGAACACGAGGCCGGTGTGGCTCTCGGTGATCGCCTCGCGCACGCGCTCGGTGTTGGTGATCACGGCTTCGCGCTGGCTGGCCAACTCCTGGATCAGCGCGCGCATGCGCGATTCGTTGTCGGAATACGTACGCTCGAGGGCGGTGACCTCGTTGTGAATCATCACCTCGAGCTCGCCGGCGCGGGAGAGCGCGCGCTCGAGACCGTCACCGAGGGCGTTGACCTCGCGGCGCACCGCCTGGCCCACAGACGCGACCTTTTCGGATGCGGTGGTTTCAGGCTCCGCCAGGCGGATCGCGGCATGGGTCACCGCAGTGGCGGCGTTGCGCAGATCCTGGGCGCGGCGGATGAGGGTGGCGATGGCGAAGAAGCCCAGCACCGGAATTACGGTGAGAGCCACGAGGCCGATGAAATCGTTGGAACCGAAGAAGCTGGCCGAGCCGAAGTCGCGGCCGTTGCGGATCACCGCGATGGCGAGAACGGCGATGACCCAGCCGACGGCGACCAGAATGGCGACCAGATTCGGTGTCGAGGACGAGCGCGACTGCAGGCCGTAGAGGATGCGCGAGCCCTGGAAGCGATCGTCGTTGGCGACCGAGCCGGACATCGCGGCCTGCTTGTCGGCCACGCGCGCCCGTTCGGAGCGCCCGCCAGACTGCTGCCGGGGTGACGAGATCATCGGCTCGGGCTGCGGCCGCGGGTCGTCGGCTGGACCGCCAAAGACCGAGTCCTTGAGGGCGTCTTCAACCGCCGAGAAAGCGAGCGTTGCCGGATCGTCCTGGGTGTTCGATTTCTTCGCCATAACTCTATACAACTCTCACGTCGGCTGGTTGCGACTAAGGCGGCCTCGGGAGTTGTCATGGACCGGCGGCCCTTTCGGGTCTCCAGACCATTTGGGTAAAAAGCGATTCAAATGCCCGCCCAGACCCCGCCCGATTGCCGCCGCGCTCCGGGTAAGCCTCACCATACATTCAATTTGAGGCAAACCGAGAACGAACTTAAGCAAAGGTTAATTTGGGCGGATTGGTGGCGTGCTAAGGAATTGCCGGGGATGCAAGCAACCGGCTTAAGGGGCTGTTCACCCGCCATCTCTAGGGTTTCGGTGCCACCAGAATGGGTGGCGCATGGGGATCGCGTGAGGCCGAAATGCGTGGACAGAGTGCGGCGAAAGCCCATCCGACGGGGGCATCGAGCAGACAGATTCGGGGGCCGATCGACCTCGACCATCTGCGCCGGCAGACGCTGGGTGATTCCGGGCTCGAGATGGAAGTCCTCCGTCTGTTCGACGAGATGACGCATGTCTATTACGGCCGGCTGGAGAGCAGCACGACGGTGTCGGATCTGCTGGCCAATCTACACACGCTCAAGGGGGCGGCAGCGGGCGTCGGGGCATTTGGTCTGGCCGAGCTGGCGCGCGTGGCGGAAACCGAACTGCGCGGAGGGTCGCCGGTCAATCCGGAACGGATCGACGATCTGCATATGGCGGTCGAGGAACTTTCGACCTTTATTTCGGCGCGGCTCAAGCAGCAGGCGGCATAGCAGCACCGCCCAGGCTTTGCTTGCGGGGCTCTGGCGCCGCGGCTATATGCGCGGCCATGCCAAAAATCACTTTCATCGAGGCCAACGGGACGACGTACGAGACCGAAGGCGAAGTCGGCGCGACCGTGATGGAAACGGCCATCATGAACGGCGTGCCGGGGATCGTCGCGGAGTGCGGCGGCGCCTGCACCTGCGCGACCTGCCACGGCTATATCGATGAGGCCTGGACCGACATCGTGGGGCCGCCCTCGATGATGGAAGAAGACATGCTCGATTTCGCCTTCGAGGTGAAGCCGAACAGCCGGTTGACCTGCCAGATCAAGGTGAAGCCGGAGCTGGACGGGCTCATCGTGCGGGTGCCGTCGCGGCAGGGCTAGCGATTTCGTTCCAAGTGGCGGCGGCCCGGGGGAACGATTTGGCAGTGCAGCCGGCAAGACGTGTTGGGCATTCCTTCACGCTACCCGCTAATGGAAAATAAAAGCTATTGTATTTCAATGGCTTGCCGCAAAACCCAAAAGTCGCTTATACCGCGCGGCGAAAGGCCGTGAATGGGTGAACTCAACACATTCCCCGTCAGCTACAAGATCAAGGGTCAGCGCATCGCCATCGTCGGCGGTGGAGAAGAAGCCCTCGCAAAAGCCCGGCTGGCCGTTAAGACGACTGCTTCGGTCGTCATTTTAGCCACTGAAATCACAGCGGATTTTTCCGGGCTCGACGTGGAGCTGCGGGAGAGGGCGTTCGAGCCTGCCGATCTCGACGGCGTCGCGCTGGTCTTCGTCGCCGATCATGGCCCGGACGGCGAGGCCGCGAAGCGTGAATCGCATGTGCGACATATCCCCTTAAATGTCGTGGATTCACCCGATGAATGCGATTTCTACGTGCCCTCGATCGTCGACCGCGCGCCGCTGACGGTGGCGGTGTCGACGGAGGGCGACGCGCCGGTGCTGGCGCGGCTGGTGCGGGCGCGGATCGAGGCGATGCTGTCGCCGGAGACGGGACGGCTGGCACGGCTCGCGGGGTCGCTGCGCGGGAGAGTGGCGGCGCTGCTCAACAAGGAGCAGGCGATCCGCTTCTACCATGACGTCGTGTCAGGCGATGCGCGCTCCCCCGAGGCGCTGCTCGAGGCGCATGCGTCGGGCACCGATGGCGCCGTCTGGCTGATCGGGGCAGGGCCGGGCGCAGAGGATCTGCTGACGCTTCGGGCACAGCGTCTGCTCCAGGCCGCCGATGTGATCGTCCACGACCAACTCGTGCCCGATGCGGTGATCGAGATGGGCCGGCGCGACGCCGAGCGGATCAGCGTGGGCAAGAAGAAGGGGCATCACTCCTTCACGCAGGCGCAGATCAATACGCTGCTCGTGCGGCTGGCGCGGCAGGGCAAGCGCGTGGCGCGGCTGAAGAGCGGCGACCCGATGGTGTTCGGGCGCGCCGGCGAAGAGATCGCGGCGCTCCGCAAGGCGGGGATCGCCTACGAGATCGTGCCGGGCGTGAGCGCGGCGCTGGCGGCGGCCGCCGACACGGCGACGCCGGTGACGCTGCGCAAGGTCTCGACCGGCATCGTGTTCGCGACGGCCCATGGCGCCGACAATACGGAACTCGACCATTGGGCCTCGCTCGCCGGCTCGGGCCTGACGCTGGCGCTCTACATGGGCAAGTCGATCGTGATGGAGACGGCGGGCAAGCTCCTCGGCCGCGGCATGCGACCGGACCTGCCGGTCGGCGTGGTGGTGAATGCCGGACGCAGAGACCGTTCATTCTACCGCGCTACTCTGGCCGATATCGCGGTGGACGGCGCCGAGATGGCGGATGGCCCGGCGATCATCTTCATCGGCGAAGCGGTGGCGTACGGCGACTGGGCCGATGCGGAGACGCTGGCGGCAAAAGAATTCAAGGTGGCGTGACGTGGAAATTCTCACCGGCAACGAACTGGTCAGTGGAGCGACGGTCTACCTGAACAAGGCCGGCCGGTGGGTGGAAGACCTGCAGCAGGCTCGCGTCTTCCTCAAGGAAGAGGCGGATGCCCGCGACGCGGCGCTCGATGCTACCAAGAAGACCATGCGTATCAATTCGCTCGAGGTCGAAACGGTGCAATTGCGTGGCGGCCAAATCTATCCAGACCGCATCCGCGAACGCATCCGTGCCGAGGGGCCGACCGCACCCCGCCGCGACCAGCGCCAGCACCTCAGACAGGACGACCATGTATCGATATGACGAATTCGACGCCGCGTTCGTAAAGGAGCGAACGGCGCAGTTTCGTGACCAGGTCATGCGGCGCGTGCGCGGCGAGATCAACGAGGATCAGTTCCGGCCGCTCAGGCTGATGAACGGCCTCTATCTGCAGCTCCACGCCTATATGTTCCGCATCGCCATTCCATACGGAACGCTGCGCTCGAAGCAGTTGCGCAAGCTCGCCTATATCGCGCGGACCTATGACCGCGGCTATGGCCACTTCACGACGCGCACCAACATCCAGTTCAACTGGCCGCGGCTGAGCGACGTGCCGGACATGATCGAGCACCTCAACGAGGTGGAGATGCACTCGATCCAGACCTCGGGCAACTGCATCCGCAACATCTCGACCGACCAGTTCGCGGGCGCTGCCGCGGATGAAATCCTCGATCCGCGGCCGATGGCGGAAATCCTGCGCCAGTGGTCGAGCCTGCATCCGGAATTCTCGTACCTGCCGCGCAAGTTCAAATTCGCGATGACGGGGTCGCCGAACGACCGGGCCGCGATCAAGTTCCACGATATCGGCATGAAGGCCGTCGCCAACGAGGCGGGCGAGATCGGCTGGGAGGTCTGGGTCGGCGGCGGGCTGGGACGCACGCCGATGATTGCCAAGAAGATCCGCGACTTCGTCGAGCACGAGAATCTGCTCGCCTATCTCGAGAGCATCTTGCGCGTCTACAACCGCTACGGCCGGCGCGACAACAAATGGAAGGCGCGTGTCAAAATCCTGGTGCACGAGACCGGGATCGACACGCTGCGCGAGGAAGTGGAAGCCGAGTACGCGCAGATGAAGGGCGGCGTGCTGACGCTGCCGCAGGCCGAACTCGACCGCATCAGCGCCTATTTCGCGGAACCGGCCTTCGAGCTGGTCAATGCGACGCAGATCGACGTGCCGCGCGAGAAGGCGGCCGATCCGGCCTATGGCGAGTGGCTCGAGAACAATGTGCACTCGCACAAGCACCCGGGCTATGTCTCGGTGACGATTTCGCTCAAGCCCATCGGCGGGGCGCCGGGCGATTGCACGGCCGAGCAGATGGACGCGATCGCCGAGCTCGGCGAGACATATTCGTTCGACGAGGTGCGCGTGACGCATGAGCAGAACCTCGTTCTGCCGCATGTGAAGATTTCGGACCTCAGGACGATCTACGACGCGCTGGTCGAGGCCGAGCTCCAAACCGGCAATGCCGGGCTCATCACGGACATGATCACCTGCCCGGGGCTCGACTATTGCTCGCTGGCCAATGCGCGCTCGATCCCGATCGCGCAGGCGATCTCGCACCGGTTTGCCTCGCCCGAGCGGCAGCGCGAGATCGGCGAGCTCAAGATCAAGATTTCGGGCTGCATCAATGCCTGCGGCCACCACCATGTCGGCCATATCGGCATTCTCGGCGTCGAGAAGAAGGGCACCGAGCTCTACCAGATCACCGTCGGCGGCGACGCCACGGAGAGCGCGGCGCTGGGCGATACGATGGGCCCCGGCTTTGTTGCCGACGACGTACCGGACGCCATCGAACGGCTGGTGGACACCTACATCAAGCGGCGGGAGACCGCCGACGAGCCGTTCATCGAGGTCTATCGCCGGGTGGGCGACGCGCCGTTCAAGGAGGCGCTCTATGGCAACTAACCTCGCCCTCAAGCAGCCGGAGCCCGATCCGAACCGGGCCCTCCAGATCCTGGCGCTCAATGGTCTCTATGACGAGATGGATGCACTGGGGGTGCTGCGCTACGCGGTGACCGACGTGCTCAGAGACGACGTCGCGATCGTCTCGTCGTTCGGCGCCGACTCGGCGGTGCTGCTGCATCTGGTGTCGCTGGTCGACGCCTCGCTGCCGGTCTACTTTCTCGAGACGGGCAAGCACTTCCCCGAGACGCTGCAGTATGTCGAAACGCTGCGGACGCATCTGGGGCTGACCAATGTGCGCTGGCTCCGGCCCGACCCGAGGGATCTGGCACGGTTCGATCCGCGCGGCGATCTGTGGGAGACCGATCCCGATAGTTGCTGCCATATCCGCAAGACCGAGCCGCTCGACGCCGAGATCGGCAAGTTCGGCGGCTGGGTGACCGGCCGCAAGCGCTACCAGACAGCGGAGCGCGGCGTGCTGCCGCATTTCGAGCTGACCTCGGACGACCGCATC
>Ga0105240_10016282_pt1 | contig 10072 bp, 7 predicted proteins | sample KBSC54metaG_FD_80426 | JGI IMG/M metagenome (GOLD analysis project Ga0105240, IMG submission 80426) | Corn rhizosphere microbial communities from Kellogg Biological Station, Michigan, USA - KBS C5-4 metaG | ecosystem: Host-associated > Plants > Roots > Rhizosphere > Soil | place: Michigan, USA... | reverse complement strand
GTGGACGGCGGTCCATCCTCTGGCTGGCTTCCAAGCCGGCTTATTGATGATGACTTACTTCTTCATGGCCGCTGCCGCCCAGCCGCTCATGTTTGCCCTCTTCTTCCACGACCTGCTGGAGCGGCTTCGAATCGATCTTCCGACCGGGCTTACGTTGACCCTAGGCGTTCTGCTGTCGAGCGGCCCGATCGCGTGGGCCTGTCTGCGGGGAGCCGAAGCTTCGATCAAGAGCACCGTACAGCTCATGCTGCTGGAAACCCTTGTCGTGGTCGGCCTGTCGGCCACCATTTTAGTCGTGAAGGCGGGTGAACCTCACGGCATCAATTTATCGGCCTTCAACCCGCATCAGGCAACTAACTTCTCGGGTTTCTGGCTCGCCATGATTCTGGGCGTACTGGCGTACTGCGGCTTTGATGTCGTCTCCACTGCCGCCGAAGAGGCTCACGCGCCACGTGAATACCTTCCTAAGGCCATTATCTTGACCTTGATCTTCATTGCGGTGTTCTGGGCCATCAACGCCTGGGTATTCACACTCTCCACTCCCTCCGAACAGGTGCGCGACTACACTGCACGGGGCCTGACGGCGGTGACTCCCATGGCTGCGGCCTACTGGGGCTGGGGAAGTCTCGCCGTCATCTTGACTGCCTTTACCGGGCTGACGGCTGTGTACTTGAGCAGCATGCAAGGCACATCGCGTATTGTGTTTGCGCTCGGCCGACATGGATTGTTGCCCACCGGGCTCGCCCGCCTGTCCGGTGAGCGACGAGTACCTCGAAACGCCGTGGTAGTCATTCTGTTGGCCGTCATAGTACTTGACCTCGGATCGCTGTACCTCCTCGGCAATGGGCTAGATAGTTTCACGTGGTGGGCCAACGCACTCGTGTTCTTCGCCACCCTCACCTTTCTCGCCGTCAACATCGCGAACACCTTGTATTTCTGGCGTTGCGCGCGCAGCCGGTTCGGGATTGTGAAGAATCTTCTGGTCCCCGTGCTCGGGGTCCTACTTAACGCTTATCTCATCGGGGCTGCGTTTTTCTCTGCGCTCTGGGGCGGAGACTTTCGCACCGGCAAAAGTGTCGTCATCGCCTGCGTGGCGATTCTCATTCTGCAACTCGCTCTGGTGTGCTACGCGCGATTCTGCAAACCCGGACTTTTCACTCAGGGGACGCTGAGCGGCGTGGATGCCTGAATGCAACTCAAAAATCAGTCACTGTTGGTAACCGGTGCCGCGCGCGGTGTTGGTGAGTCGATCGCTCTGGGCGCGGCGGCGGAGGGAGCGCTCGTTACCGCGGTCGATGTGGATGCTGCGGGCTTGAATCAATTAATCCAGAAAGCCAGCTCGCAGGGATTGGCAATCCAGACGGTTGTGGCGGACGTCGCCACGCTCGCGGGTAACGCTCGAGCAGTCGACTGCGCCGAGAAGCGTCATGGACGCTTGAATGCTTTTGTCGCTAACGCAGCGATCATTCGTTTTGCCGACACCCTAGCGACGAGCGAGGAGGACTGGGACGCCATTCATCGTGTCAATCTCAAGGGCGTTCATCTCGGAGTTCAGGCGGTATTGCCCGCGTTACGCCGCGTCGGCGGGGGCAGCATCATCCTGGTGGCCTCCGTTCTGGGGGTTGTCGGGGATCCACTCTTGCCGGCCTACGGTGCCACCAAGGGCGGTTTGCGCGCGATGTGCCGCTCGATCGCGGTGGCTTATGGGGCGGAAAACATTCGCTGCAACACCATCTGCCCAGGTGACATTGAAACGGAGATGATGCGCGCGCAAATCGCGTTGGAACAGGATCCAGAGGCTGCCCGCAAGCTAATGCTCTCACACTATCCACTACGGCGGTTCGCCTCCGCGCAGGATGTAGCCAACGCCGCTATCTTCTTAGCTTCAGAGCGGGCGAGCTACATCACCGGCACCGATCTGTTTGTGGACGGTGGACTACTAGCTAAGTGCTACTAGGATAACCGCCAAAAGCTAGTGCGTAGTGGGCCAGTTTGAATTTCCGGCTGACTAGATGAAGACGCGCGCGTAGCTTCATCTCGATAGGCGCCGCCCGACGCTCGGCAAGAGGATAGATGAAGGATGGGCCGGCCCGTGGTACACGGCTTGGTGCGCTACGACCGCCTCGGATATCGAGACGCTGGCGAGATTGTCTGCTCCGGTGTTCAAGTTCGGCAGGAAGTAGGGGTACCAGCTGGATGAGATCTCAACCCGTATCCGATGGCCTCTGGCGAACAGATTCGCAGTACCGCGCCAAAACCGGATCACGTATGGGTAAATGGCGCCGGGATCGAGGGTGCTTAGACTCGCGGCGTTGAACTCCCCTTCATTGGAGCGATCCCGGTTCCGGGCACGCATAACACCGTCCGCAAGGAGTAGTGAGCGGCCGTCCGGCTCCACGTCGACCAGCCGCACCATCCAATCGGTATCGCGCGCTGACGTGGCGGCATATAAGGTCGCCTCAATGGGTCCTATGACCTTGACTGGCGAATCCAACGGAGATGTCTGGTACACAAGGACCTCGTCTCCGAGTGCGGAGAGCCTGGTGTCTAACGCCCCGTCAATATGACCATTGTGGTTGGGAAACGAGCTGAACGGGTCGAGCGTTGGATTCCTGGGATCGTATACGTAATGGTCGCAGGCCTCCTCGTGAGGTGGAACCAGGGTGAGCACGCCATCACCCTTCAATGAATTGGCGTGACCGCCTGAGGCCAGATAGTACCTTGTAGGTTTTGCTTCCGGGACAGGCCAGTCGTCTTCGGCTTGCCAGCGGTTCTCCCCCATTACAAAGAGATGAACTCGTGGATCCCGCTCCACCCCGTTATCGACTCCCTTAAGATAATGGTCGAACCAACGAACCAGGTAGCCTTTCACATCGGCGGCCGCTTCGGGTCCGTAGTCGATCCCGCCAGTGACTCGACCGTAATCCCAATGCGTCCATGGTCCGATGATGAGAGCCGGTCGTCGGGCCTCAGCCGTCGCCCCATACTGCTTCATCCCCAGGTAGTTCATCGGCGCCCCGGGGTAGTTCGCGTCGAACCAGCCGGTGACCCCGATCGAGGCTACGGTCATTTTTGAATAGCTCTTCGGGCTCTGATACGCGATCCGCGCCCAACGAGTAGCAGAAGACCTGTTCTGGCTATACCAGTCGTGGAACCACGAGGACGTATTGCCACGATACGAGTTGATATCCCAATACGGGGTGTGCTTGAGATCCTCGGCGTGGCTCACCCAACCGCTGTAGGGACCACTACCCACATCCTGATTGGTGCGTCCGGACATCATGGCAGCCCAATCAAAGACCCACTCCCCTGTCAGAACACCGTTCTGATAGGGGAAGTTCTCGAACGCGTCCGGCGGCGCGCCTTCTGGCGCTATCGCAACCAGGTGGGGAGGTGTGGTGCTGGCGGTCCACCACTGATTCCGACCCGAATACGATGGGCCGATCATTCCGACCTTCCCGTTAGACCAAGGCTGCTTGGCAAGCCACTCGACAAGATCGTATCCGTCGGTCTTCTGCTGCGGGTCCTCCGGATCGAATACTCCGTCGGAATCGTAACGACCGCGAGAGTCTGCTGCGGCCACGACGTATCCGCGGCTCGCGAAATCACGTGCCCACAGTTGTAGAGCACTGTTGTCGTAGGGCCAGATGGTCAAAAGCGCGGCGTGGGTTTCCGCCGATCTCGGAATGTACAGATCTACAGACAGCCTAGTGCCGTCGCGTGCAGTCACTGATACATTGTGATGCTCGTCGACCTCATATTGCGCGGGCGAGTAGTTCCCCGTGGGAGGGGCCTGAGCCGCGGCCGGCTCGGCCACCCCCAGAAACAGGGCTGCTATCCACAATGGTATCTGTAGTCTCACCGCCATCTGCCCTAGTTCGGGAAATCAGCCAGCGTTGACGCGAGTCGCCTTAGGTATATTCGGACACACACCAACTCCCCGCTGCATCTACCCTCGCTGATGACGCGAGCCACCTCTTACCAGTGAAAGTTTGCCGTGACACCAATCGTTCTGGGCGCCAGCGTATAGGCATGACCCACTGGAGCCAACACCGTCAGCGGCGTCACGTTCAGTAGCGGGTGGTCATTCAATACATTTTTCGCGTAAGTCGCGATATCCCACTCATGCCAAATGGTGCCCAGTCGCAAATTGAGGAGGTTCTGCGCTTCATTGATCGACACCCCCGGGAAATAGCTGACGGAATTTGGATTCTGGAAACTAAATGGACCCGGGTTCCTGCTGTGGAATTCGTCATCAACGCGCACATAGGCCTCCTGGCCGCCGCCGATCACAAATCGATATTGGGCCGCGGCGGTGACATTCCACGGAGATTGGGTCCGGTCGAGTTGCTCTCCTTTGTTGACCAGCACGGCAAAACCCGGAATCGAGATCGTTTGGGCCGCCTTGGCGTCTGTGTAGCCGACCGCCAACGTAAGGTTTAGGTTCTCAGTAGCTTGTGCCCTGACAGACAGATCGAATCCGTCGCTCGTCGCGCTACCAATGTTAGCCGTGAATCCCGTTGCACACGCAGGTACGTATATCGACTGCTGCATCGCGCTCCACTTCATATGATAGACGCTCGTTTCCACTTCGACCCTGTTGTTGAATAGCCTGTTCTTAGAGCCGACCTCGTAATTCCAGAGGTAATCGGATTGATACGCGCCGGGATTCGCCGGTAGACCGAGTGCGGCTAGTGCTTGGCCGCAAGCCGGCAGCGCAAAGAACGGAGCATTGGCTCCCCCCATGCGATTGCCCTTCGACACTGTCGCATAGAACATGTTGCTGTCATTGAGCCGATAACTGACGCCATATTTTGGCGTGAAAACATGTTCGCTTTCCGAACCGTTCGTAACAGCCGTCCCGCCCTCCAATGGACCGGTAATCAGTTGATGGAAATCGACGCTTTGCTTGGCATAGCGCCCGCCTACGGTCAGCGTCAGATTTCCGATGACCTCCCAGTCAACTTGAGCGAAGCCTGCCAATTGCCGTTCGTGGAATTGGTCGGTGCTGGCATAGGATAGATTGCCCGGCTGCAGCAGGCCATCTGTCCCACAACATCCGAACGTTTGCAGAATATCTTTGCCGGTATGCTCCAGAAGATAGTTATTCAGATTGGGCTCGACAACGAATTGATTGTACTGTTGCCTGGCGAGCGAATACCAAACTCCCGCCAGCCACTTTAATTTTGAGCTCGGGTCGGTATTTTGCAGCCGTATTTCCTGGGTAATATTCTTTTGCAGGTTTGAAAAGGGGTCGTTTGCGGAGTCAATCGCGTTCGTCGGCAAGGGTAGTCCTAACTCCATTGGAATGATGTCGGAGTAATCCGATGCATATCTATCTTCGCGATACAAGAAGGCGGAGATTGAAGTAAGCGTGACCGGCCCCGTTTCCACTTGGAACTGCAACTGCGGTAGAGCTAACTGATTATGCGCGGGCGTGCTCAGCAAACCGCCGTTGACGTAAGTACTCGTCGATGGATTGGAAAGATTCGGGTCGAAAGCGGAAATGTCATGCGTATAAGAGTTTTGCAAGAAAATCTTCGGTGTAATTTTGACAGTGTCAACCGGCTGGAACAGCAATGCCGCATTGATTTGGCCGATTTGCGACCAATTGGAATCCGCTTGATACTCGCCGCCTGGGATCGTGCTGTAGTGATCTACATGGCCCCCCACAGTGCGATAGGCGGCGCTCACACGATAGCCAACGCCGTCGACAATCGGTCCACCAACGGCATAGCCGACTTCGTAGCCCATACCGCCTTTATCGATACCGCTGATCCCCTCGCGAGTGTATCCCGTCGTTGCTGCGGTACTTGGAGTTGGAGTCACAAAGCGCAGGGTCCCTGATTCCGCACCCGCGCCAAAATAAGTACCTTGCGGCCCCCGCAGCACTTCTACACGATCGAGGTCGAAGACATAAGGAGTTGCCGTACCTGACAAGGCATAAGATCGGATTTGGATGGGTACATCATCAATATAGATGCCCGCCGTCGCGGCACCGGCTCCCGATGAGGAAATGCCCCGAATGGTGAAAGTATTGAGCTCGCCCTGGCTCTGGAAATTGACGCCAGGGGTGATTTGATAAATGTCCTCGAGGCCTGCAACTCCTTGGCGATCCATCTCCCCCCGGTCGAACACGGAAATGCTGATGGGAACGTCCTGTAGACGTTCCTCACGCTTTTGGGCGGTGACGACAATCTCTTGTAGCTGAGCACCCCCCTGTTGAGGAGCTTGCTTGTTGTCTGGACGCTCTCGGGAGAAATCGCCGGACGCAGTTACCTGATCCGCTTGCGCCATTCGCAAACGGTTATCGCCGAGTGGCAGCGACTCGACTGCGGTGCTGGGCGGACTCTCCGCCCGCGAGGTATGGATAGCGATAGTTTTGGCATTAACGTAGTGGTACGACAGGCCTGTAGTCTCAAGAATCTTGGCGAGCGCGACCTCGGGTGTGTACATCCCCGAGACAGCGGGTGCGATGAGCCTCGGGCTGATGTCGTTGGGTTGATAGACGAGCTGTAGGCCAGTCTGATCGGCGAAGGCCGCCAGGGCGGTCGACAACAGTTGGCGCTCGATGTGCACCGATACCAGCGCGTTCGCAGAAGCCACTGGAGCTGGTTCCTCCGCCGTGACGGGCGCTGTCCTGATCCCCAGCCCGAACACCCATAGACAGAAAAGTAGGATCTGGCTTAGCGCTCTTGGGTGTTCCCGGTGTTTTTTCATTTGCCCTCCCCCGCATTTCAGTTGTAGAACCTGGTCGTCACCGCGATAGAGCGAAATGACACCCCCCGCTGCCCTCCTTCCAAAATATTTTTGGAATGAAGGGGGGCAAAAGGGTTGCCGAAAAGCGTCTAGGTGTATACCGGCCCTCTGGTTCACTATGAAGACACGCGCCGACAATAGCGCTCCCCGTCTGGCCGACGTGGCGGCAGAACAGTATGGAAACCGGCTGCACCGGTTTCTATTGCGACGAATGGGCCCGAACGCAGCGGAGGACGTCGTCCAGGAGGTCTACGTGCGGCTCTTGCAGGTGCCCCTTCTGGAGTTTGTCCGTGACCCAGAACGCTACATCTTTACGGTGGCACGGCATGTAGCGGGCGACTTCGCCCGACGGGAACAGCGGCAACGCTCGGCGCTCAGAATCGATTCCGAGGAGATTGACCGCCTGGATGAGAATCCCGAGCAGTTGGGTTTGGATGAGACCGCGCACTGGGTGAGCTCCGGGGAGCTCTTGCAGTCATTCTTCGAGCAATTGCCGCCCGAACAGCAGGCCGCACTGCTGTTGCATCTTGAGGGCCACTCGTTTGTCCAAATTGCACAGCGGCTCGAGGTATCGGCGCGCGCGGCGAAGCGGTACGTGGAGAAGGCCCGTGAGCGCCTGCGGCAGATCTTGGAGGGACCAACATGAACCCACACCCGTTTAGCAAAGGTTCGCCAGATGAGGAGGCACTGCAGTTCCTCGAAGATTTGGGCAGCGGCGACAGTATGACGCGTGAGGCCTTTGCGGCCTGGATCCGTAGATCGCCAGAAAACCTCGGCGCCTTTCTGCGACAGCGCGCCCTTGGGGCGGAACTGCAAGGGCTGCAATTTGAGCGCAAGCCCGATCTGGAGGTGTTGATTGCTCGCGCCAAGGTGCGTAGCAAGATCGTTCAGTGGCCGAGCTCCGGGAGCGAAGCACAGACGGGCGCCTCGCAGCTGGAACCAAACTCAACCCGTTGGATTCTCCACAGACGCGCCGTCGCAGCGGCGGCCGGGCTGGTCGCGTTGATCCTCGGCGCTGTTGGCTACCGCATCTGGATTGCTCCCATTGCACCGACCTACACCACAACTCTTGGGCAGCAGAAGCGGGTCGTGCTCGCAGATGGCTCGGTGATCGAGCTCAACACACTGACCTCTGCCCGAGTCTCCTTCTCGGCGAAAGTTCGCGACGTCTACTTGCTGAACGGCGAGGCGCTGTTCAATATCCGGCACGACGCGGCGCGGCCCTTCCGGGTGCACGTAGGGCGAACGCTTATCGAGGATGTTGGCACACAGTTCAGCGTCCGCCGCGCGACCGATTTGTCAACCGTGTCACTCGCTGTGCTCGAGGGCAGTGTGCGCGTATCAATGGATGCACTCGCTCCGGCAGCCACGGCTTCTAACACTTCAATGCAGACCGCCGTCATCAGCCGCGACGAATATCAGCCGTTACGTCCGAGCGCCCAAATCACTGCCGGTGAGCAAGTTCGCATCGTCGCGGATGGTGCGTTGATGCAGCGCGTGCCCGCAAACTTGATTCAGGCGATCGCGTGGCGGCACGGACGACTCTCTTTCAACAGCGCCACCCTGGCTGAGATCGCCACCGAATTCAACCGCTACAATGCTCGCCGCATTGTAGTCTACGGCGATGGGTTACAACACCGCCGTTACACTGGCATCTTCGACGCGCGTGATCCGGAGTCCTTCATTGCGTACCTGCGCGAAAACAAAGCGATCACGGTCAATGACGGGATCGATTCGTTCGTCGTGCGCGATCGGTAGATCTAACGACGTTTACGGTTCGCTGCTCGGGTTGTAGGTCGCCAGCAGAGCCTTTTCGACGATCGCGCCCGCGTCTTTGTCGAGCATCTCCGGATATTTCGCTAAATAGTCCTGTACGATCATCAGCGCTTTGCCGCAGGAGGGCTCGTCAGTGACGAAATCGCTCTTCATCAGCGGGACGAGTATTGGAACGGCGTGAGTCATTCCTTCGAGCATGCGAGGATCGAGGTGTTTTCTCTTTTTTCCGTCCTGTAACGCCCCTGAGAGCAGCGTGGCACGATGGACCATCTCTTTCTCAAGATCGACCACGGCACAGATGTAGGATGTCACGAGAGTGGCCTCGTTGAGCTCCTTGTCCGATAGGTTTTCATGCGCATTCCAACGCTGCTGCTGCTTGATTCCATTTTGCAACCACGCGCCGTCGCGCACCGGCGGTAACCATGGCGCGCCCCACGCTCCACAGCTGTAGGCAATGCACGCCAAAACAGTGGCAAGAACTCGCATGATCCGCCTCACATCGCGTTCGCCCATTGGGGGCGAAGTCTACACCGAGGATCAGCTCTTCTACGTATAAACCGCAGACCCCACGAGGGCTGTCTCACAAAACAGCAGGTCACTGCGGGAAAGTGCGTATAGCGCCTGTTGCACCCTCACTCCAGCATTGGCGCATGCGTTTAGGTGCGAAACTCGGCCTCATGCTTCTGCTTACAGCGGCTGCCCTCGCGTGCCGGGCGCAGAGCACGGCGACCTTGGGCATGCTCGAGAAGGCGAAAGCGCTGAAGCCTGATTTACAAAGCGGAGAGCACCTCTACATTCTGTACTGCTCCGCTTGTCACTATCGCAGCGGCTGGGGAAACGGACCGCGGAAGGTGCCGGCCCTGGCCGGGCAACAAGATTTGTATCTTCTCCAGGAGCTCATCCAATTCTCCAGGTTGGAACGCCAAAGGGGGGAGATGCATGAGGTCGTCGTCCGGCCGGCGATCACAGGTCCCCAGTTGCTACGTGACGTCTCCTCGTACATGGCGCAGTTGCCACGCAACGCCGATCCGGATACGGGAGAAGGTATGCAGCTACGCAGGGGAGAACGGCTATACGCTCAACGGTGCCGAGTCTGCCATGGGCAAAATGGTGAAGGCGATCGCGAGGGTCTCATTCCGGCGATTGGCGGACAACAATATGGGTATTTGCTCATGCAGATGCGTCATTTCGCCAAGGAACACCCAGCGCAGGAGCCGTGCGCACAATCGTCCCCAGCGGCAATCAACTTGTCGGCCAGGCTCTCACCCGTTGAGCTCAAAGCGATAGCTGACTACACCTCGAGACTTCGAGCGTTGCAGGCGCACGCTGCCCCGTAGGGGTGGTTTTCGGACATTCCCGCCCTCGCGCGGTCAGGTGCAGAGTACGTGATTGATGGCGGGACCATTCCGACTGTCTGATGGGCCGTTTCTAGGCCGAACGCAGCCTCAGCCGCACTACCGAGTTGGCTGGCCTTGATCGCCGTTTGCATCCGCGATCAAACGGCGCTGCGGCCGCCACGCAAGGGCAAAGCTTGCGC
>Ga0105240_10016278_pt1 | contig 10073 bp, 9 predicted proteins | sample KBSC54metaG_FD_80426 | JGI IMG/M metagenome (GOLD analysis project Ga0105240, IMG submission 80426) | Corn rhizosphere microbial communities from Kellogg Biological Station, Michigan, USA - KBS C5-4 metaG | ecosystem: Host-associated > Plants > Roots > Rhizosphere > Soil | place: Michigan, USA... | reverse complement strand
ACGCTCGCAGCGCTCAGTGAGAGACTTCTGTTTTGCCAGATGCCACTTGGTGGGCCCGGAGGGATTCGAACCCCCAACCAAGGGATTATGAGTCCCCTGCTCTAACCGTTGAGCTACAGGCCCATCAATGACTTACGGTAACCGCACCTTCGAGTGTAGCGGATACTGTAGCGGCTGGTAGTCGTTTTGGCTCGATTTCGGCTTCCACGTCGGGGCCCGTGCCCGACAGTTGCAGCCGCTCAAAAGCCCGTTCCACCGCCTCGGGTGTGGGGTGAATGTATCGCTGCGACACCGTAATACTGCTGTGACCAGCGATGCGCATGATCGTGAACGCGTCCACTCCCGATTCCCCGAGTCTAGTTAGCATTGTATGGCGCAGAGAGTGAAGGACGAAATCGCGGGGAAAGATCCGCTTCCGCTTACCGTTCACCTTTGGATTGCAGACGGTCTGGTGCAGGTGATTGATGGATGTTCCAACGTAGGGCTGACCCTCCCGGTTGCCGAACACCACCGCGCTGGTTCTGGTGTTCCACCTTCCGAGGAGTAGGGCGGCTGCCCGATCCGTCAGCGGAATAACCCGCTTGGCGTTCTTGCTCTTTCCCTCCCGGATGCGAATGAATCCGAACCGAGCACCATTCAAGGGTCGAAGTGTCACATCGGACCACTCAAGGTGCAGGGCCTCCCCGATCCGTAAGCCCGTCTCTAGCATCAGAACGGCAATATCGTGGAGAGGTTGTGGGCAAGCGCTCAAAAAGATGGCTTCCTGTTGGCGAGATAGCACGAACTCACGAGTCCGTTCACCCGATAGAAGGCGAATCCTAGGCACTCGCTGAATCTCTTTCCACTCCTGGGCAAGGCGCAGCATCCGACGAAGCGTTGCAAGCTCTCGATTCACCGTTGCAGGACCTACACTTGCCCGCCGTTCAACAATGTAGGCTTCGATGAGCCCTTCGTCTATGCGATCCAAGCGCGCGCTTCCAATAGGCGCGTATTCAAGTAATCGGGAGAGTTTCGCGGCATAGAAGGCCACAGTCTGAGGCTTGTTCTCATGGCGGGCTTCGACGTGGGAGACGAACCGCTCCGCAAATTCCTTGAAGATGGGCGCGGGCTTGCGGGCTTCGATGCCAACTTCACCCATTGCTAACGCAGTACGGTGAGCGGCTTCGATCTGGCGAGCGACCTTGGGGTTTCCCTGTTTTGTGCTGCGCTGCACGTGCTCCCCGTTGAACATGAAATGGAACCAGTAGACGCTTCCACGTTTGAAGATCGACATTATCGTTTCCCCCTTTTCTTCCTCGCCGCGGCTTTCCTAGATCCAAGTTGCAGTTCCTTCCGACTTTGGTAGTTCTGCCTAGCCCAGTCCCGCCTTCGCTTCTTGTCCGATTCGTTGGTCCGATGGAAGAGATCGCGACAGGAAGGCGTGCAAAATCGGTCGATGACTGGTCGTCGAGCAAACATCCAGCGCAGACACTGGTCGCATTGGCGAAGGGCATTGATACTGCCGGATTTGGCAACCTGGATCACCTCGTTGAGCAGAGAGGGTTCGTACCAGAAGCGACTCTCCCGAAGAGCCATCCACGAGAGCTCCCAAAAGACCTTCGCTGATTGCCCTCCGCTGTCCATCACCGGTTGCAATTGGATATGCGGCCTAGCTGCAAATCGGGACAGAAACCGGTCCAGGCGACTTTGGTATTTGAGGAATACAGGAGAACCTATCTCCTCAGCAGCACGGAAGTCGCCTTGGTGAACCCGCGTAAATTTAGAACCAAAATCGCGAGCAGTTGCTTCCACCTGCTGAATCCGCCTGATCAGGACGATCAATGCGCGGCGTCTGTATGCAGAGGCAACCTCCTCGTTCCCCGAGCCCCATTCACCGTTGAGCGACCGCAGTACGGCTCCGACGTGATTCTCTAAGGAATCTTCTCCCACGAGAAACTGTACACGCTTCGAGGCAGTAACCATGTACAGAAAAGTATTACCTGATTCCTACTGTGTCAAGCGAATATTCACTCAGCGCCACTGCGCTATGGGAGATTGAACTTGGATACATTGCTTTCGGTCGAGGAGGCCGCTCGAAAACTAGGCGGGCTGAGCAAATATACGATTCATGCTTGGCTTTCGAAGGGGAAGCTACAGCGCACAAAAGTGGGCAGCCGCACAATGATCCGCGAAAGCGAGCTGCAACGCGTGATCGAAGATGGTGCAAAGTCGGAAACGAAGCGCGGAGCGGCTTAGTGTTCGGGAGCGAGGCTGAGTTCGATGAGCAATTGCGCAGACTCAGGAGCTTGTCATCTCAGGCTGTCTTCGAAGGCAGGCAGCCTGAGAGCCGCCTCTCACCCTCTCTAGAACAAAAATCGAAGAAGCCTCAAGCTGACTGGTGGAAGAAAACAGGCATGGGCGATTTCTTTAGAGTTCCCAATCCTCTTCACAGAAGCGGGATCGCCGCGCGGATTGGTCCCACCGTGACAGCCCTCTACCTCGGGTTGCTGGATCAGGCAGCTCGCCGCAATTCAAACCGCTTCGGGGTCTCCGATCGGAAGCTTAGCGCCAATACAGGCATCTCTCCTCGAACCATGGTTGAACTGAGAAAGGTGCTGGTCGAATCGGGCTTGATTCGTTATTCCACAGCACCTGGGCATTCACCTGTTTACGAACTCCTCGCTTTTGATGCTCAAGAGATTCCTTATGAGAATCGGCAGCGCGCTAAAAAGAGAGCACGCGGTCGATCTGCCCCAAGAGAACGGGTGCAGGAGTTCGATCCGTGGAACGGACTCCCGCAAATTTTGCGCGGAACCTCCGCAAAGTATGCGCGACCCTACGCAAAATTTGCGTAACAGGTCTGGTTATTCAACTAGGGTTGAGCATTTGTTCTGGATCTATGGTCATTCAGTACTGATCAATAAAAACGTCTTGATAAAAGTTCTGAATCTCGGACTCCAAACTCGTCTGCTAGTTGATTCAATAGAACCTCCAACTTCGCTAACTCTTTCTTTGCTCTGAATCTCCCGAAGGCCCACGCAGCGATCCCGATCACAGGAAGTTTGTCGGTTGCCTTCCAAACACAATCACCTATTACAGACACCATGCGTCTGTCCCCAAGCCGACCGCAAGCCCAGATAAATGGAATCGGATGCGTGCGCGCAAACTGTTTGGCTTGGGTACAGTCAGCCTTCAATGTCGCTTCGATCACTCGCATCCGCCAGTAATCGTCTTCGAAGCTATCAATGAGTTTCTGCGGGTCTAGAACGCCAATTGGAATGGGATGCGAGAGGATCGGCTTTAACAAATCCCTGTCGCCGGTATCGCGATAACGATTCCACAGGAGTTCGACAAAATCACTGCTGATCGGTTCCGACCTAATCCGCCTCAGCCCGATTTCCCTTCGGTGCTTCAGCTGATCCGACAGAAAAGATCGGATCGTAGGCTCGGCGAACTTGACCGGGAGCGCTCTCAAGAGTCTTCCGATTCTTCGATCAAGCTGTGCGCGTTCCCTGCTTGGCAGACTATCAGCTTCCTTGGCGAGCATTCCTACGACCAATGCCAACTTTTCATTCTGACGATCGCTAAGCGGCGATTCGTCGATCACATGAGCGATTTCCTGAAAATGTTGTTCGCTGAGGCCGTTTCTTAGCCTACGCAATTTCGCGTCAAACGAGAGACACCTGATCTGAGCTCGGATCAACGTCCAATGAGACTTTGCAATGCTCAATTCAGCGTTCATCCTTAGCCGCAGACCTGCAATTTCTTGAAGGCTCGGCGATGACTCTCGTGCGACTCTTTCAGCAGCCATACACTTCCTTTTGTGTTTCGCTCACCTAGCACTGATGCCCGATGAGAATCTCTTGGCAGCTATGAACTTGCGAAAACGACGGTTTCACATTCCACTCGGATCATAACGGGCAGGAAGCGAGTTTAGTACCACCTAATTCACTCTGAGTTTCGCATGTATAAATTAATCAACTATCCAAAGATGTTTTGAGCCCACAGGCAGCTTAGGGTCTCGTTAGCTTACGACGGCACGTTGCAGGGCCGCGAGAATCCGAACACAATATAGGCATGGAGAAGAAGGAGTCGCAGCTTCGAACGCCGCAGCGCAAAGCACTCCGGCAAAATAAGGCCGCCAAGGAAACGGAGTTGGCTACTGCCAGTCCACCCCCGGATCGGAACCCATTGCACATTTATAAGAACGAGCGTGGAGAGTTAGCTATTTCTCGAGTTGGGTCGGTTAGAGTCACACAGACCTTTCTCGGCACAAATTCGGCGGACCAGGACAATACAACGCTCGACAATCACCGTTGGGCTCAACTCTGTTACGCTCTCCCACAATCCAAGGGCAAGTGCGATGATCCGCAGATGTTGAACATCGCACTGGATGGAGTTGCAGCTCTCCAGCCGCGCGATGGTATGGAAGTAATGCTGTGCTCCCAACTTGTAGCCCTACATAGCCAAGGGCTACAGTTTTTGGGACGCGGAATGCTGCCGGAGCAAACCACGGACGGAGTTGACCGTAACGTGAATCGCGCTGCAAAACTGCTACGGTCGTTTGCGACTATCGCAGAATGCCTTCGGACGTATCGCGGGGGAGGACATCAGAAAGTCACAGTGGAGCACGTAACGGTGCAGGCTGGCGGACAAGCGATTGTGGGGACAGTCAACAAGGGAGTAGGGGGTGGGGATGCTCAGCAAAACAGCAAATGAACCCCATGCAAAGCGGCGGGGCTCACTTAAAAACGGCAACACCCCGGGCAATCCAGCCAGCGCCCCGCGATGCGGCGCGCGGACGCGCAGCGGCCTTCCCTGCGGCTCACCAGCCGTTCGAGGCAAGAAGCGGTGTCGAATGCATGGCGGACGCTCTACGGGCCCTCGGACGGCGGCGGGTCTCCAAAAATCGAGACGTGCGCATTGGAAGCACGGCCTATTCTCCGCAGAGGCAAGGCGGGAAGCGGCATACTTTCGGGAGTTACTCCTGGAGTGCAAGGAATTTGAAGAACTGACAGCGGCTAGATGCAAGGAAGCTAGGCATATATATACTTGTCTTGCTTTCTCTTCGGTTGCGAGCTCAAAGCCATCCTGAATGGGACTAGCAGCCGTGTCGATTATGGATCGAGCTACCGCAGTGGAAAGCGATTGCAACGAAGGTTTGAGATTTGTTGGGAGATATTCCTCTGAGCCGAGTCGCGAGTGTTTCTAGCCGGGCGTTAACGAACGCGAAGAGCGCCAAGCAGGATGAGTTTTACACTCAGTATGTCGACGTCCAGAAAGAGGTGGAAGCCTACTTGGAGTTCGACCCGAACACCTTCCGCGGCAAAGTCGTTTACTGCAACTGCGACGACCCATTCGAGAGCAACTTTTTCAAGTACTTCGCTGCAAACTTCAACAAACTCGGTCTCAAGAAGCTCGTCACCACCAGTTACGATGGCTCGCCGATCGCGGGTCAGGGCACGTTGTTCCCGGAATACAACGAGGGCAATGGAATGCGTCAGAAGCCCAAGGCGCTCGCCGTCACGCTCCATCGAGTGAAAGACGAGGATGGCGACGGCGCTGCAAACGTGACCGACGTCGAGCTTTTCCTCAAACGGAACAAAGCCGCGCGGATAGCCCTGAAAGCAGGGAAGTACCCCGGGGGCGATTTCCGCAGCCCTGAGTGCATCGCACTTCTGAAGAAGGCGGATATCGTCGTGACCAACCCGCCGTTCTCCCTGTTCCGAGAGTACGTGGCCCAACTCGTGGAATACGGGAAGAAATTCTTGATCATCGGCAACGTCCAAGCGCTCACTTACAAGGAAATCTTTCCGCTTATCAAGGCTAACAAGCTGTGGCTGGGTGTCACCATCCACAGTGGCGACCGCGAGTTCCGCGTTCCCGAACATTATCCACTGAAGGCGGCCGGCTGGCGAGTCGACGAAAACGGTGTTAAGTACATCCGCGTCAAGGGAGTGCGCTGGTACACAAACCTGGACCATGGCCGTCGTCACGAGAGGCTTCCGCTAATGACGATGGAGGACAACCTGCGATTCAGCGCGCATATCGAGGTTAAGGGCAAAGGAAATTATGACCGGTACGACAACTACGAAGCGATTGAAGTTCCGTTCACCGATGCAATCCCCGACGATTATGACGGTATTATGGGCGTCCCAATCACCTTCCTCGATAAGTACAACCCTGACCAGTTCGAGATTGTGGGCACGACAGAGTCCAACGACCCAGAAAACGCCTATCGGACACGGGTGTACACGTCTCAAGAGTGCCGTGACGGGTATAAGAAGCTATTCGGTAAACCAGGCGTATATGACCTCAATGCTTCTGGGGTCGTGAAGGGCGTTAAGGTTTATAAGCGCATCCTCATCCGCCACCGCCTCAAATCCGCAAGAGGAAAAAAGAAGTGATTACTACGCTGAGAACCAACATCAGCGTCGCAAACATCTGCGACGGGTTTGTATATAACCAACTCGAAGGCAAAGGGCTGTACGGGCTGGCAGGAAAGCTCACCATTCAGCCGGAGTACCAGCGGAACTATATCTATGCGGACGGCGGGGGAAAGAGAGAGGCAGCGGTCATCGCGTCATTGCTTAAGGGGTATCCGCTCGGGTTAATCTATTTCAACAAAGTCGCGGAGAATAAGTTCGAGGTGCTGGACGGCCAGCAACGGATCACCAGTATTGGGCGGTTTGTTACGAACAAGTTCGCGATCATGAACAGCGGGAACCCGCAGTACTTCGACAGCCTACCCGCCGACCAACAGACCAAGATCCAGGACTCGAAACTGCTGATCTACGAGTGCGAGGGCACGGAGACCGAAATCAAGCAGTGGTTTGAGACGATCAACATTGCTGGCGTGCCACTCAATTCCCAAGAGCTCTTAAACGCCATTTACTCCGGACCGTTTGTGACGCTTGCGAAGGCTGAGTTCAGTAACAGTCAAAACGCAAAAATCCAGAAGTGGAGCGCTTATGTGAAAGGCAGCGCTAACCGGCAGGATTTCCTGGAGCGTGCGCTGGAGTGGGTCAGCAAGAGCGACATTGGCGGCTACATGAGCCAGCATCGACCCGATAACAACATAAATGAGCTCAAGATCTACTTTAATAGCGTGATCGATTGGGTTTCAACGACCTTCAAAGATGTGAAGAAGGAAATGCAGGGCCTTGAATGGGGCGAGCTCTATGAGCGCTATCACTATCAGTCCTACGACCCGGCAAAGGTGTCGGCAGACGTCAGACGGCTATACGGTGATCCCTATATTACGAAGAAGCGCGGGATATTCGAATTTATCCTTGGCGGGCAGCAGGATCTGAGACTGCTGGAAGTACGTGTGTTCGACGATGCAACCAAGCACTCAACCTACGAGAAGCAAACGACCGCAGCAGAGGCGAACGGCAAATCCAATTGTCCCCTCTGCGCAATCGGGCACGATGCGAACAAGAGCAGGATTTATAAGCTCGGCGAAATGGACGCCGACCACGTCGCAGCATGGAGCAATGGTGGCGGAAGCTCGGCGGACAATTGCGAAATGCTCTGCATCACGCACAATCGAGCCAAGGGTAATCGATGATTTGAGATTCCGAGATGGGCTGCCGGTGGACGTATCGAACACCAGTATGAAAAAAAGCGCACAATCAGCGCAAAAACCACCTCGAGAAATGGGCGCAACGACGGGGTGACTTATCGTGTCCTCAAGATTGTTTTCGCTCTGTTTTTCACAGTTGGTCGGCATCCTTTTCTGCTATAAACACGTATCGATCTAGAGACTTCGGATCGCAATCCGCCAAGTCGGCGCGCACAGAGTCGGACAATCGACTAATGATCTATAAGCGACAGCGAATTCGTGACCCACTTCACGATTTGATCGAGTTTCCGGCCGACTATTTTCATGATGCAATGTGGCGAGTGATCCAAACGAGCCACTTCCAGCGTCTGCGCCGCATTAAACAATTGGGCTTCACTGAACTTGTTTATCCGGGCGCAACTCACAGTAGATTCGCGCACAGCTTAGGTGTGTTTCATACGGCACGCAAGCTGATGGACGTGGTGAAGCGCTACTTGGAAAAGCAAAGTGAATGGGATGCGACAAAGGCGCAACATGCCCTTGCAGCGGCTTTAGTTCACGATCTCGGGCATGGTCCATACAGCCATGCATTTGAAGAAGTCGGCAAGAAACTCGGCCTCGCGATGGCCAAGCATGAAAAAGTTACTGAAGACCTCATACGCGACAGTGAAGTAAAAGAAGCACTAGCTCCCCTTGGAAGCGGATTCGCATCAGACGTCGCTAACGTGATCGCGAGCCCGGAATCGGCAAGAATTTACGGCGCAGTAGTCTCAAGCCAATTCGATGCTGACCGGTTGGACTATATGCAACGTGACCGCCTCATGACAGGAACCCGCCATGGAGCGATCGATTTTGAATGGCTCATTTCGAATTTGGAAGTTGGTAAAGTCCCAATGGGGTCTGACGAAAGGGAAGTTGGAGAAATGGAGACTTTCGTCCTCGGCCCCAAAGCGTTGCATGCGGCAGAGACTTATTTGCTGGGTCTGCTTCAACTCTATGCCACCGTCTATTTTCACAAGGCGACTCGTGGTGCCGAAAAGCTCTTCACTGAACTTTTGGCGAGAATCGTTCAAATGACGCTCGATGGCTCAGCAGTTCGGACCGGGCTTGGCGAAGATCACCCTCTCGTGCAATTTGCCCAACGACCCAAAGATCTAACGTCGACACTTGCTCTCGACGATACTGTGGTGGCTGGAGCATTGGATATGATGTCCCGCTCTCCTGATACAACAGTGTCAAATCTCTCAACGCGCCTTCGGGATCGTAAGCTCTTCAAGTGTATTGATGTTCGAGAGAGTCTAAGTCGCAAATTGAGCGCGAAAGGGCCCTCGAAGCCAAGAGCAACCCGAAAAGTCAAAGTCGCCGCCCCTGATGCGGCAACCCTGGCGGGAGAACTGTTGACGTCAAAGATGCACTGGACCGATGCCTTGAACCGAACATGCGATGCGGTTGAGAAGCGGATCCTTGAATTCGCGGAGGAATCGAACAAAGAGGCCCCGCGCGTTCTGCTGGACAAAGGCGAACGTTCCATCTACAAGCGAATTGAAGAGTCGAAGGGGCCGCTAGAACAAATCATGATTTTGCCGAACGCCGGGAGCGCAACCCCTATGGATGTAGCCACCATCTCTCAAGTTGTCAGTGCTATTGCGCCCTTCAAGTTCCTGCGAGTATATTTGGACGGTAGCGAAGAAAAGGCGAAACTACAGATCGAGGGGATCCTCGATGAGGAGGTACAAAGATGCCGTCTCTAATCAGCAAAAGCAACGCAGAAAAGGCGGTCGGCGTTGTCCGCGATGCGGGGGGAGAGGTAGTCGGAAAGACGCGGCTACAAAAAATGGCTTATCTCCTCGAGATCACTGGCTTAGGCGCGGGATTTCAGTTCGAGTATAGGCACTATGGCCCTTACAGTGAGGAGCTCGCGGATGCTATAGCCAGCGCTCAATTTTGGGATATGGCCTCGGAAGACGAGCGCGTCGCGAACTGGGGGGGAACCTATTCAGTTTTCAAGGTAGCCTCGAGCGACAAATCGGGAGAGATCAATCCAGCACGAAAGCGTCTTTTGAGTCTTGCGGCAGCCGCCAATCCGGTTTCCTTGGAACTTGCTGCCACTGCGGCATTTCTCGCTCACGAAAACTGGAAAGACCCTTGGCAAGAAACTGCTCGTCGCAAGCCAGAAAAGGCGGAGAAATACTTGGAGGAAGCAAAGTTGCTGTATGGCAAGTTGCGGAACGTTCCAACTCCGGATCCACTGCCTAAGATCTAGGTTTCCTGCTCAATGGATGTAGCGGGATATGTAGCGACTACTGGGCTAGAAGGGCTTATCTGGGCTTCTAATCTTGATTTTCAAAATAGTGGAAATACAAGGTGATCTAAGAGGTTCCAACTGCGGCCAAGGGAACTCATCTAAGATTATGAGTCCCCTGCTCTAACCGTTGAGCTACAGGCCCGTGGGTTGGACGACTGTCTTCGGTTCAGCTGCGTGAATGCAAGTGAAGCAGCGGATAGCTGGTAAGTCGCTCCTTAAAGTTTT
>Ga0105240_10016270_pt1 | contig 10075 bp, 11 predicted proteins | sample KBSC54metaG_FD_80426 | JGI IMG/M metagenome (GOLD analysis project Ga0105240, IMG submission 80426) | Corn rhizosphere microbial communities from Kellogg Biological Station, Michigan, USA - KBS C5-4 metaG | ecosystem: Host-associated > Plants > Roots > Rhizosphere > Soil | place: Michigan, USA... | reverse complement strand
GGTCGAGGGCACTCGATATGGGTCGGAACGAAGTTGATGGATCTTTTGTGTGATCAGCGTAGAACTCTGGCTGGAGCAATTCGCGTGATGCCGACGGCGAGGATTTCAAGTTTCTGGAAAGTTGGGACGCTGATGCGACGCGAAAAGACGTCGTAGTTGGCGCGGCGAATTCGTCTGAGAAGGGCGCGATAGATTCTTACAAGCACCCACAAGGCGGGGCGGCTCTCGGGGTCGATGAGCGGGAGCAGTCTGTTGGCGGATGCGTAGAAGGTTTCGGCGCGGCGACCAATGTCCGCGAGGAGTGCACGCTCGTTCGGTGTTGGGGCGGTGCCTGCGCGGCGGTGCAGCAGTGAGTCAAGCGTGACGCTGTGAGCAGCCAGATCTTCGAGAGGCAGATACACGCGGCCGCGCTCGGCGTCCTCCGCTACGTCACGCAGGATGTTGGTGAGCTGGAAAGCCACGCCGGTTTCTTCGGCGAGCTTCTCGGCCGCGGGATCGGTGTAGCCGAAGATACGAATACAAACAAGGCCGACGACAGATGCGACAAGGTAGCAATAGCGGTATAGATCGGCAAAGGTGGCGTAGGTGTCCGGTGCGTCGTTTGGGTTTGCTTTGAGGTCCGAAGTCGTGCCGGCGATCAGTTCATCGAGCAGGCTAAGCGGAATAGAGTAACGCTGGATCGCATCGCGAACCGCGACGAAAACCGGATCATCAGCCTCAGCCCCTGCTGCAGCACTGTGCCATGCAGATTGCCATTGCTCGAGATTGCGGCGGCGCTCTTCACGCGAAATGCTCTCGTCGTCGGACAGATCGTCCGCCTTGCGCATGAACGCGTAGATGGCGCAGATCGCATTCCGGCGCGGCTCGGGTAGAGCGACAAACGCATAGTAGAAATTTTTCGCTTCGCGCTTGGCGATGGCGCGACAGGTCGCGTAGGCCTCATCCAGCGTAATTGCTTCGGTTGTCCTTTGCGCCATCACTTCCGTCAAGCAGCTTTGCCCCTCGTGCCCTTCGCGCTCTGTCCTGACAGCCGGAGGAACGGCAGAAACTTGCCGGTCACCGCGCGGAGTGCAAGCTGCAGTTTAGTACGTTTGGCGATGGACGGCCGTGAGTTGAGAACGTCGAAGTTCTGGTGCTCGATGGCATTCAGGATTTCGAGGCCGCCGCGGCTGAAGAGATCGAGATCGACCGCCAGATCGCGATCGACCTTGCCGATAAGCGGAAGTCCCTGTTGAAAGAGACTGCGGGCGTAATCGACTTCGTATTTGAGCAGATCGCGAAACTCAGGAGTCGCGATTCCCTGCTCGATTGTGGAGTCGGTGACGCCAAAGCGCCGCATATCGTCTTGCGGGAGGTACACGCGGTCCTTGGCCCAGTCGACGCGCACGTCCTGCCAGAAGTTGGCGAGTTGAAGCGCGGAACACGTTGCGTCCGACAAACGGAAGCGCTCTTCATCCGCGTAGCCGCACGTGTAGAGGACCAGGCGGCCGACAGGGTTCGCCGAGAAGCGGCAGTAGCCGAGCACGTCCTGCATGGTAGCGTAGCGCGTGACCACCTGGTCCTGCTTGAAAGCGGTCAACAGATCGGCGAAAGGCTCCTTGGGGATAGAACAGGCGCGGATCGTCTCGGCCAGCGCCACGAACACCGGATGCCGTGCGCGACCCTCGTAGCAAGCGTCGAGTTCGCGGCCCCACATATCAAGGAGCGCAAGCGACTCCTCGGTGTTGCCTACTTCGTCGCCCAGATCATCCGATACCCGGCAATAAGCGTAGATGGCATGAAAATGGGGACGGAGGCGCTCCGGAAGGAACCAGGTCGCTACGTGGAAGTTTTCGTAATGCGTTTCGGCGAGATGCTTGCACCAGGCGCGCGCTTCTTTAATCGTCGGCGGCTTGTCCGGAATGCGATAGCTCGCAGGCAGAGCACTCCACCCACGCGCGATGAGTTGTTCGCGCGCGGCATCGCTCTCAGGCTGCAGGGCTGCGGTGCTCATGTCGTGCATCAGGGTACGATCGCGGTTTTAATTTCGGTGGATCGCTTCATCAGCTTCTCGAAGACGCGATTCAGCTCATACAGGTGGGCGCGCCCGGTGATGAAGGCGCCCGCCTGGAACCTGCCGCTTGCGATAAGATCGAGCGCTTTGCGGCACATCGCCGGAGTGTGATGGAAAGTCGCGCGCAGCGTGATGTCGCTGTAATGGATGCGATTGGTGTCGAGGTTCACGTGGGTGCCAACCGCGCACCCTCCGAAGAAGTTCACGGTGCCGCCTTTACGCACCATCTCGACCGCTTCTTCCCATGCCTCGGGCACGCCAACGGCTTCAACGGCAATATCGACCCCACGATCGTTCGGCGTCAGCGCCCTCGTGTCGCGAATCGCCTTGCGGATGCTGCTGGATTGAACTACATGCGTCGCCCCGAGCTGCCGCGCGGCCTCCACCTGACCGTCATGCTTGACGACGGCGATGGTCTGACAACCGGCAAGAGCTGCGACGTGCAGCATCATAAGCCCCAGGGGACCGCCGCCGATAATCGCGACGATTGCATCAGGATATGGCTTTGAATCTTCGAATCCGTGAACGGCGCAGGCCAGCGGCTCGGTCAGCGCGGCATGCTCCAGGGGAACATGATCCGGGACACGAAGCGTATTTTTGGCGACGATCCGGGCGGGGATGCGGATGAACTCCGCATAAGCACCATTGTTGAAGAGCAGGTCGTCGCAGAGGTTCTCCTGGTTGTGCTGGCAGAAGTAGCATTTGCCGCACGGGGCTGAATTAAGAGCGACGACGCGGTCACCGGATTTGAAATTTTCAACGCCTGAGCCAGCTTCGACTACGGTGCCGGCAAGTTCATGTCCGAAGAGCGCCGGCGGAACGATCATGCGTGCGTGGTAGCCGCGCCGAAACACTTTCAAGTCGGTACCGCAGGTAAGGGCTGCCCCCACCTGCACGATGAGCTCACCGGTTCCGGCCTTCGGCACCGGCACGTTCTCGATCCGAATGTCTTCCCGGCCGTGGAGGATGGCGGCCTGCATGGTGGCGCGGCCGTGATGAATCGCGGTTTCGACCGTAGCGCGACCGTGGTGCAAGGCGCTCTCTACAGTGGCGCGGCCGTGATGAAGGGCATCTTCAACGGTGGCTTTGCCATGTTCGATCGCGGTTTCGACGGTGGCGCGGCCAGCCTCGAGGGCGGTTCCAACAGCGGGCCGAACGCGTTTGATTACGTCTTTAACGGAGCCGGGCATTCGGTGTCCCCCTACTCTGCCCCTGAACCCGCGACAGGCTCAACCATGATCTTCATTGAGTCGGCCTTGGGGTGCGATGCTACATCGATTGCTTCGACGGCTTGTTCGAGCGGAAAACGGTGCGAGACGAGTTGCGTCAGGTCGAATCCGTTGCGGTAGCCGTTGAATACGAGATCCGTGACCTCGTCCAGAATCGCGAAGGAGGACGAGTAGGAGCCCATCAGGGTCTTCTCATCCATACAAACCACACCGGGATCGAAAGTCGCGTCGCCGCGTTGTGTCTGGGCAAAGAGCAAGACCTTGCCTCCGCAGCGGGTCGCGTCCATGGCGGTCTTGATGAGAGCATTACCGCCGACGGCGAGAATGACCGCATCGGCTCCGCGGCCATCTGTCTCTTGAAGGACGCGATCGACGACGTTTTCGCTGCCTGCATGAATGGGATCTTTGAGTCCATATCGCGCGGCGATGGCGTGGCGCTCGGAGTAGAGATCCGACGTGAGAACGCGGGCACCTGTGCGGCTGGCCAGTACGGCGTGCATCAGTCCGATCGGGCCCTGACCGATGACGAGCACCGTATCGTCTGGCCGGAGGTTGAGCATCTTCACGCCTTTGAGCACAGTGTTGACCGGTTCGACGAAGGCGGCCTGCTCGAAGGGAACGCCGTCAGGGATGGGCACAACGCCGCAGCTCGAGGCCACCCAGTCCATCACGCGAATATACTCCGCAAAGCCCCCGCCTGAGGGCTCAAATCCGGCGGTCGCGCCTACCTTCTTATAGAGCGGACACTGAGCAGGCGTGCCTTTGCGGCAGTAGTAGCACTCGCCGCAGGGAACGTGGTGGTGGACGACGACGCGCTCGCCACCTTTATAGCGGGTCACTCCTGCTCCAACAGCGACAACTGTGCCGGACATTTCATGTCCAAAGATGCGGGGGGCCGAATGGGAACCCGTGTGAATCTTCTTTAAGTCTGTCCCGCAAACCCCACACGTTGCGATCTTTACCAGCAGCTCGCCGACGCCGATCGAAGGGACGGGAACCGTCTCAATGCGCATGTCGTTGATGCCGCGGTAGACCACCGCACGCATGGTGTTGGGGATCCGGGAATCGACATGGCTTTCTGGGTTCGTCGTTTGAGTCGCCATCCGGGCTGGTTTGACCTCACTCGTTGAGAAGTTCGTGGAGCCGCTCCGCAATGCTTTGGGAAGCCTTCTTACTATTTTCGCCCATCCGGATGAGAGCCGGCCATATCCAGGGTCTGAGAAGAGCAAAAAGAACAAACTTTGGGGTCTGGAACTGGCCGGCAGCATCAATGAAGCGATTGAAATCAGGGAGCTTGGCATCGACTGGATCGCTGACCCCCTTGATGCAGTAGAAAGGGATGCCACGCATGGCTGCGAGGCGGGCTATGCCGGCGGCTTCCATGTCGACGAGGGAGGCTTTGTAGCTTCGGGCGAGACGGCGCTTCTCGGTTTCATCGGCTACGCGGGCGCTTGTGACGAGCCACAATGGGCCGGCTCCAGCGTCGCAGTTGAAGCGCTCGCCGGTGCGGGCGTCGTAGACACCGGCCGCGTTGTAGGCCACGCCGCCTTTGCACTCAGCGGTGAGTGCCCCAGCCCAGCCGATGGAGAGTACGAGATCAATCGGGCCGCCGTCTTCGATTCCGGCGAAGGCGCGGGTGGCGGCGTCAACACCAGCTCCGGCACAGGCAGCGATCCATTCTTCCTCTTCGTTGCGGAGAGCCCAGAACTTGATGGTGCCGCGTGCTGAGTGCGGCCAGCCGCGCACGAGCGGTTTCAGTTCGCCGGGCATGGCGGCAATGATGGCGACTCGGGTCATCTGCTATGGGATGCCGCGTGATGTTGGATGATCCGGAAAAGTGAGTAGACGGTTTTTCTCATGGTGATCAATTTAGGAGGCAGCGAAATTCACAACTCACGGCGCATAGCCGTTGGAGCGGAACCAGTCGATGGCGGCGCGCATGGCGGGGTAGACGGGGAGAATCTTGAAGCCGAGTTCCTGCTGAGCGCGGGCGCTGGACGCGAACATCTTTTTACGGCCCATGCGGACTTCTTCGAGGGTGGCGCGCGGTTCTTTGCCGCGGATGCGGCCGGTGATCCACTCTTCAAAGAAGGCATAGGTGGCGGCGATGCCGAACGGGATCTTCGTTGTCGGCGAGGGGATGCCGGTGATCGCGGACATCTTGTCGAGAATCTGCTTCAGAGTGAGGTTTTCCCCGCCCAGGATGTAGCGTCGGCCCGGCTTACCCACTTCGAGCGCCGCAACGTGAATGCGGGCGATCTCTGCGACGTCGACAAGGTTTAGGCCGGTGTCGACGTACGCCGGAAATTTCCGATTGAGGAAGTCGACGAAGATGCGACCCGTCGGTGTGGGCTTGGAATCATTGGGGCCGATGGGCGTCGTCGGGTTGAGGATGATGACCTGGTGCCCGTCCTTCGCTGCGGCAATGGCCTGCTGCTCGGCGAGGAACTTGGAGCGCTTGTAGTGTCCGACCATCTCATTGATCGAAACCGGCGTGTCCTCATTCACCACAATGCCGTCGGTGCGGAAAGCCATCGTCGCTACCGATGAGGTGTAGACAACGCGCCGTACGCGCGCCTCACGGGCAAGCTTCAGCAGATCGCGCGTCCCGTCAACGTTGGCGCGGTACATCGTTTCGGGATCGCGGATCCAGAGGCGGTAATCGGCGGCCACGTGCATCACCGCATCGCAGCCCTGAAGCGCCGGCCCGTAAGACTCGGGCTTGCTCAGGTCTCCAACGACCGTATCACCGGCAATGCCTTCAAGGTTCGAGAGCTTACTCGATGCACGGACGAGCAAGCGAAGGCTGGCTCCCTGCTCGGCGAGAGTTTTGGCGACATGGTGTCCGACGAATCCAGTGGCGCCTGTGACGAAGATCTTCATGGGTGTGCGAGTCCCATTCTACGTTGCTGGGGCTGCGCGCACATCGTGAAGCAACGAACGGGTCGGGCCTATTTCGAGGCTTGCGTCTGCTGCTCGCCGAGCGTTCGCATGTGCTTGCGGACCATGGTCTCACCGTCTGCTCTTCCGACCTCGTGAAAGAGCCCGAGCGCATGCTGGAAACTGAGACCGGCCATTTCTGATTTGCCGAGCATGTGCCAGGCAACACCCATCTGATCGAGTGCGCCGGCCTCGGATGCGCGATCGTTGAGTAGATCGAGCCTGGTGATCGCTTGTTGAAGAGCAGTTACTGCCTTCTGCGGATCGTTGGCGAGGTAGATGTAGGCCGCACCAAGGTTAGCCAGCGCGAGCGCTTCGCCATGTCTATCGTTAAGCTCCTGAAAGATGTCGAGAGCATGGGCGAGGCTCTCAAAACACTTCCTTCGGTTGTTGAGAGAGAAATACGTCAGGCTTACATTGTTCAGTGTGGCGCCGCGTCCTGCCTTGTCCGTCGCTGGATATAGGCCGAGCGCGTCACGGTAATACCGATTCGCCTGCTCAGGAAAGCCCCAGTCTCTGTAGACGTCTCCAATATGCGCGACGGTCGTAGCTTCGTGCTCCTGATCTCCCAGTTCATGCCAGATCGTCCGAGCCGCCTGGAACTGCTCAATGGCTTTCTGCTGTTGCCGCAGTGAATTGTAGGAATTCGCAATCGCACTCAGAGTGCTTGCCTCGGCTTTGCGGTCACCAGCTTTGCGCGTCTGTTCGAGAATGGTCTGCAGAGAAGACAGCGCATCCTGAATCGGAGCTGTCCCGCTTGCCCGCAGCTGGGTACCCATGTTCGGCTCAGATTCCTGGGCTTGGACACGCACGGATGTGACGAAGGCAGTTGCGAGGGATAGCGGGAGTAAGACAGCTGCAATTGGCTTTCGCAAGCGATGACCTCCGGGGAGTTTTGACATTGGGCGGTCGGGAACGGTTGCGAGCTGGGACCGAAAAGTTGCTACGGTTCAAGAAGTAAGATGCACGGTAAGCAGCTGTTCGCGGGGATCTGGGATTTTATTCTGAGACACCGCTGGCTTAACATCAATAGGAATGTCTTCTCTTGCACCAGAAAAACAAGCGGTTGTCCTGCTCAGCGGCGGCTTGGACTCGGCTACTGTGGCTGCAATCGCGGCGAGGGACGGTTTTGCTGTAAATGCGCTTTCGTTCTCCTACGGCCAGCGGCACAGCTTCGAATTGGAGGCTGCGCGGCGGGTCGCGAGTTCGTTGGGCGTAGCGCAGCATCGCGTGGCCAATATCGATTTACGTGCATTTGGCGGGTCGGCCCTGACCGATGACATTGCCGTTCCGAAAGGCCGCAGCAGAGATGAGATGGAGCACGGCATTCCCATCACCTATGTCCCTGCGAGAAACACCATCTTCCTGTCCTTTGCGCTTGCGTGGGCTGAAGTGCTGAGATCACAAGACATTTTCATCGGAGTAAATGCGCTCGATTACAGTGGCTACCCAGACTGCCGGCCGGAGTTCATTCGGGCCTACGAGCAGATGGCGAACCTGGCCACGAAGGCCGGCGTCGAGGGGCGCCAGAAGCTCACCATCCATGCGCCCCTGATGCATCTGACGAAGGCGCAGATCATCAAACGGGGGATGGAACTCGGCGTCGACTACAGCCTGACGAGCAGTTGTTACGATCCCTCGCCGGATGGAAAGCCCTGCGGGCAATGCGACTCGTGTTTATTGAGGAGAAAAGGATTCAGGGAAAACGGGATTGATGATCCGCTTCCCTACCCTGCGCGATGAGCTACGCGGTTAAAGAGATTTTCTATACGCTGCAGGGTGAGGGCGCGCAGAGCGGGCGCGCGGCGGTCTTCTGCCGGTTTGCCGGATGCAATCTATGGTCCGGGCGGGAGACTGATCGGGCATCAGCGATCTGTCAATTCTGCGATACGGATTTCATCGGCGTGAATGGGCCAGGAGGCGGACGCTTCGAGACGGCGGAGGATCTCGCCGCCGCCATCGCCGCGCAGTGGCCGCCGGAGCATCCGTCCGGTACGCGATTTGTTGTATGCACTGGCGGAGAGCCGCTGCTGCAACTCGATCGCCAACTCATCGATGCGCTGCATGTGCACGAGTTCGAGATCGCGGTCGAGACAAACGGTACCGTCGCTGCTCCAGCAGGCCTGGACTGGATCTGCGTGAGCCCAAAGGCAGGCGCGCCGCTGATTCAAAGATCAGGCGACGAGTTGAAGGTGGTCTTCCCCCAAGCGAATGCTATGCCCGAGAGATTCGAAGGACTGGACTTCCGGAACTTCTTCCTGCAGCCGATGGACGGGCCACAGCAAGAAGCGAACACGCAAGCGGCGCTGCAATACTGCATGGCGCATCCGAAGTGGCGTTTGAGCCTCCAGACGCATAAGCTGCTGGGAATCCCATAGGATCTACGCGCAAGCGAGCGACTCGCCGATCTCTGCGCTGATCTTGCGATAGGAAATCGCTACAAGTATCGCGCAGCTTCTTGCGGCTGAAACTTCCGAATCTGCGGTCACTCACCCACGACGTCATTCTGCGGTAGCTATTCGCCCCAATATCGCTGGGTTTAACGGATGCTCGTGTCCAAGTCGTCCACTCGTGCTCCTACCGCACCTTGAACAAACTCCACCATGGATCTACGGTCGTTTCGTCCGAACCTTCTTGTCAGCGTTGGCAGGCCAGTCCCAACGAAGATGAGCAGGAGAGGCACGACAAGCCCAACCCAAGTATCCCCGCTGACCTTATGAGTTCCGGTTTTTACATCACGTAAGGTGGCGACGAATAGCGGTACGCCGCAGACTACAGCGGAAGCCAGCCAGACCCGCATGAAGTATCGCGCCCATCGAGGGGGAGCAAAGTAACCCTTTATCCTTGTCCCTCCCGACTCCGGCTCGAAAACGCCATAGAAGTGCCCAGCAAAGTCGTTCCGGCTGTACCGCCTCTTCTGCAATCTGAACTCGGTTTTACCAACTTCCCCCAAGATGGGCTTTTCTCCCTTGTATCCGGATAAGGAGAACAGCGTCCGCTGTTGCGGGTCTATCCTGCGCCGTAGTCTGTCTGCGAACTCGTCAGGCGGGAGGGGACAATGCAAGAACACAGTTGGCTTCATCGGAATGGCCGATCCAGTTTACTCCCGGCTTGTAGTTCCCGAGCCGTCCCCGATGCGGAAGTTTCGGAACGCTGGGCTGAAGTCCGTTGCCGCTCGGCTGGCGGCCAAAGACGATTCCCGCAAACGCCCGCATCGCCCGTGAGTCGCCAGAAGCCCCGCTCTCGTCGCTGACTGGGTTGAGAGCAGAACAAAACTGCACCATTTGACATTCAACCAAAATCCACTACCATATGGTTGTGGATAGATTGGGCACAACATTCGCAGCTTTGTCTGATCCCACCCGGCGGGCGATGGTCGAACGACTTTCCCGCGGACCTGCCTCCGTGCACGGCCTGACGGAACCGTTCGCACTGTCGCAGCAGATGATTTCAAAACATATCGCCTACCTGGTGCGGGCGCGCCTTGTGATCAAGACCAAGCGCGGACGGGAAAGTATCTGCACGCTCCGGCCGCAGGCCATCAAGGCAGTCAGCGACTGGGCGATCAGCTACCGCCAGTTCTGGGAAGAGAGTTTCGACAAACTGGAAGAAGTGGTGAAACGAATGAAAAAAGAGGAGGTCAGAGATGACAAATAACCCGGTGAATGAGACAGAGCGGATGGTTGTGACCAGAGTTTTTGATGCCCCACGCGAACTGGTCTGGAAGGCATGGACGGATCCGAAATATGTGATGCAGTGGTGGGGGCCGAAGGGATTTACTTCGCCTTCTTGCAAGATCGATTTTCGAGTGGGAGGAAAGTATCTCTGCTGCATGCGATCCCCGGATGGGCAG
>Ga0105240_10016269_pt1 | contig 10076 bp, 9 predicted proteins | sample KBSC54metaG_FD_80426 | JGI IMG/M metagenome (GOLD analysis project Ga0105240, IMG submission 80426) | Corn rhizosphere microbial communities from Kellogg Biological Station, Michigan, USA - KBS C5-4 metaG | ecosystem: Host-associated > Plants > Roots > Rhizosphere > Soil | place: Michigan, USA... | reverse complement strand
TGGGATACAGATGCAGCAAAAGTTGTAGTGCTGTACTCAATGATAAAGGCTGCCCTTACCGGCGAAACAAGTGATATAGGCAAACATGGAGAATTAAACATGGACGGAAGACATTAAAGCAATGTGTGGAATGAGTGTGTGCTGAGCCCGGTTCGTAGAGACCGGGCTTTTTTGTAAAAAACAAAAACCTCCCGCACTGCGGGAGGCCTGGTAAAGGTATAGTATAGGGGCATTATAATTTCACAAACTTCTTTACACTCCTGCTGTCATCATTTTCCAGTTGCAATAAATAGATTCCAGCAGGCAGTGCAGTTACATCTATATGGGTAGTGCCTTTTTGCAGCGTACCGCTGATGTTGGTAGTGCTGCCACCTATAGATACTATTTTATAGCTGGCAGTTTTGGTACTGTTGTAATCAACCATTACCTGGTTTTGTGCAGCAGTAGGATAAACTTTAGTATCATCAAGCGCCAGTTTGCCTATAAAAGTGGTTTTTGGCGTAAAGCGATATACCATGCCATTGGTCGGAAAACTATTTAAAGCATGACCCAGATATGTGGGGTTACCGCCTGATAATAGGATGCTATCTATTGTAGGTGCGCTTGGGTTGCCGGATAGTATATATAATTTACCATCACCGGCCGGGCTCATATTATGTATCAGCCCCACCATTGGCAAGCCACCAAAATTGAAATAAGTACTGGGGTTATTTATTTTGGAGGGGCCATATCTCAGTTCTATAACATTGCTGCCTTCATATATCCATAGCTGTGCGTTTATATAATCGTTCAGTGTACTGAAGTTATTTAGCTCCTCATGAAAGCCGGCATTTGCCACTTCTATTTTAAATATTCTGTTACCTCCCGTTCCACTTACCATATAGCGCACAGGGGAAAGAGATGATGTACCCGCAATATAGCCTCTGTCTATAAGGTCGGCATCGGTAAGAAAGAAACCATTGAGTGTAGCAGTATCAGAAGAATCTGCCACCATGATATTTTGGCCTGATAGATAACAGGTATTAAATCGCGCTGTGTCAATTTTTGAAATAAAGCCCATGGCTGCGGAGTAGTTATCCGTATATCCATCCCATATATGAATGCCATTAAGTGAAGTTCCAGCCGTTAGTGGAACATAGACATCAGTTGAGTAACTGAAATTATAAGGCATCTGAGCTTTTGCAGTACCGCAAAAGAGCGAAGTGATAAGGGTAAAAATCAGGAAGTAATTTTTTCTCATAGATAAAATTTAATCGGTTAATGCGGTAAAAATAGACTTACGTATTTCATTACTGTCTTATTTATTGCTAAATGTTTATTAATGATTTACTAAAGTTTTGCAAATAACTTTATATAGACATAAAGTACATGCATTACCTAAACGCTTATATAAACAAAAAGCCTGCAATATATTTGCAGGCCTTTATATTTTCTAAAGGATCATTTACATCTTTACAAATTTCTTTGTCGCATTACCCTGTGCACTTTGTAGTTTTATCAGGTACATGCCTGCAGGCAATGCACTTACATCTATATGTGTTGTACCGTGGTCTAAAAGTCCTTTAATATTCGTTACACTACCATTTATGGATACAACCTTATAATCTGCTTTTTCATTATTGCTGTAATCCACCATCACTTCATTTTGCGCTGCAGTAGGATAAACATTTACGCTTTGCAGCACCACGTTATTCACACTAAGATTTTTAGGTGTAAAGCGGTATACCTGCCCATTAGCCGGATAGCTATTTAGTAAAGTGCCCGTATAGGTTGGGTTGCCGAAAGGTCCAAAGACAACACTGTCAATAGTGGGTGCTGCTGGGTCGCCTGAAACCACATAATAAGTTCCGCCACCGCTGGAACCGGATAGTGATTTATATGGTGTATAGAAGATCATGGGTTTTCCACCCCAATCAAAGTATACACTATATGTTACTTGCGAGGGGCCGTATCGAAGTTCTACAATATTGCTTCCCTCATACCACCATTCCTGGATATTTATATAGTCATTAAGAGTTCCAAACTTATCATCTTCTACCTGGAAACCGGCATTTGCCATTTCTAATTTGAAAATTCTATTCCCGGGTGTACCGCTCACTTCATATCTGATGGGTGAAAGCGATGTCCCGGTCAATTTTCCCCTATCTACTAGCGCTGCGTCTATCATAGAAAAACCATGGGTTTCAATTGTTGAAGAGCTGTCTGCTTCAGTAAGATATCCGTATCGGAGAAAACAGTTATTTGTTTCAAAGGTATCAACTTGAAAAGTAAATCCTACCGGTATAATATAACTATTTATGCTTCCATCCCATAAAGTAGAGCCATTCACGCTTGTTCCACTGGTTAGTGATGTGTAGGTATCCGTATAATAGCTAAAATTGTAGGTGGGCATTTGCGCCAGGGCGGGTGCAGAAAGCAGCAGGCTTATGCCCGCAAGAAGCGAGTAGTGTTTTTTCATAAGGTATAATTTAAATTGTGTAAGTGCAAATATATTACAAAGCAACATTATTCTGTAATATTGGCTCGATCTGCTTTTTAATTCCTCTTATTGTCGCATTTTTACAGCATGAAATGGTCCTCGCTATATAGTGCCCACAGAACAGGTGATCCGGAACGGAAAATTGATAATTCCGACCAGGTGCGTACTGCCTTCCTTCGCGATTATGACCGTATCATCTTTTCTTCTGCATTCCGCCGGCTGCAGAATAAAACGCAGGTATTCCCCTTGCCCGGTGCTGTCTTTGTACACAACCGATTGACACATAGTCTTGAGGTAGCCTCTGTTGGCCGTTCTTTTGGCAAGGCCGTAGGCGATGAGCTGGCAAGGAGATATAGTGCTAATGAAGCAGAGCATTTTTCTGAGTTTTATAAGTATGAGTTGCCCTCAGTTATTGCCGCTGCATGTCTGGCACATGACATTGGCAATCCGCCCTTTGGTCATTCGGGCGAAGATGCTATACGCACTTATTTTAAAGAGCTGGATGGCGAAACAAGAAAAGTGCTGGAAGATCATTTAAGTCCAAACCAGCTAAAAGATTTTGAAAAGTTTGAAGGTAACTCTAATGCCCTGCGCGTACTTACGCATAGCTATAACGAGAAAGATGCCGGCGGTTACAAGCTTACCTATGCCACGCTTGCAGCCATTGTAAAATATCCCAGCTCCTCAACAGAAGGCTTTAATAAAAATACAGGCCTGATAGCCACAAAGAAGTCAGGCTTCTTTGATGGGGAAATAGATACGTTCAAATCTATAGCAGCCACTTTGGAGATTCCTAAAAGGGAAGGCTATGAACATGTATATGCCCGCCATCCCTTTGTATATCTTACCGAAGCTGCTGATGATATTTGCTACCGCATAATAGATCTGGAAGACGCACATCGCCTGCACATAGTTTCGCTGGATACTATTAAAGAACTTTTCCTCCCTTTCTTCGAAAATGAACAGGAGGAGTGGAATACACTCGAATACATAGAAAAGAAACTTGCAAACATCAATGATGCAAACCAGAAGGTGCAGTATATACGTGCCAAATGGATAGGACATATGACGGCCAAGCTCTCAAAAGTATTTATAGAAAGGGAGCAGGAACTTTTAGCAGGAAACCTGGAGATGGACCTGATGAAATGCCTGCCCGAGCATGACCGTAAACTGATAAACGAGATAAATAAGTATTCAGTAGCCAATGTATACAATTACAAATCTGTGGTGGAAATAGAAATTGCAGGCTATAATGTAATAGGCGGCTTGCTGAAGGAATTTATAAATGCAGTGCTGAACCCGAAGCATACTAAGTCTGAGAAAATATTGAAGCTTGTATCCAGCCAGTTCCCTATAACGCAGGATATAAATGGGCTGTATAATAATGTGCAGTCTGTAGTGGACTATATATCCGGCATGACGGATCTATACGCAATAGATATGTATCGTAAAATAACCGGTATCACTATACCTGAAATTCGCTAAGCAATATGCAGCACCCCGGCGAATTAAAAATACAGGATTATACATATGAGCTGCCTGACGAGCGGATAGCTAAATATCCGTTGGAGCAGCGTGATGCTTCAAAATTGCTCATTTATAAGAAAGGAGATATAGAGGAAGATGTGTATCGCAATATTGCCACACATATTCCTGCAGATACATTATTGGTGTTCAACCAGACAAAAGTGGTGCATGCACGCCTCTTATTTAAAAAACCAACAGGTGGTGCAATAGAAGTTTTTTGCCTCGAGCCGCATGAAAAATATGCTGATGTACATACAGCAATGCTGCAAAAAGGCAGCGTATGGTGGAAGTGCATGATAGGCGGCGCCGGTAAATGGAAAGATGGCGTAGTGCTGCAACTAACCAATAAGCATCCTTCATTTACTTTATCTGCCTGTATCATACAGCGTGGCACCGGAGCATACGTACTGGAGCTAAGCTGGGATAAAGAGAACTTTACATTTGCTGAGATACTGCACTATGCAGGCAAAGTACCACTGCCGCCGTACCTGCATCGCGATGCCGAGCAAAGCGATGAGGAGCGCTACCAGACGATATTTGCAAAAGAAGAAGGCAGTGTAGCAGCGCCAACAGCTGGCTTGCATTTCACAGGTGAAGTACTGGATACTTTTAAAGAAAAGAACATAGATACTGCTTTTGTCACTTTACATGTGGGCGCCGGTACTTTTAAACCCGTAAAGAGCGATACTATGCAGGAGCACGAAATGCATGCCGAATGGCTGGAAGTAGATATACCCACATTACAGAAATTAATTACTCACCTGTCAAAAGGTATAGTAGCCGTAGGCACTACCTCTGCACGTACGCTTGAAAGCCTCTATTGGATAGGTGCAAAAATGTTTCATACGCAGTCGGTTGATATATCAGGTATTGCAGTCACACAGTGGGAGCCTTACGAAATGAAATTCACCGCCACTGCGACAGAAGCGCTGGAAGCGATCATATCATGGATGCAGGCAGATGGACAACAAAGACTTGTAACACGCACGCAAATAATAATAGCTCCCGGCTATGAGTTTAAAATAATAAAAGGCCTGGTTACTAATTTCCACCAGCCGCAATCTACTTTGCTTTTATTGGTAGCTGCATTAATAGGCAGCAACTGGCGAAAAGTATATGACTATGCACTGGAGCATAATTACCGTTTCCTTAGCTACGGCGATGGCTGCCTTTTATGGAAATAACCTAACCTATATGTTAATTAATTATTAGTTCTGTTCATGCTGCGCGGTATTTAGTAATTTTGCAACTCTGAAAATCCACTGGAATGAATATACATGAGTTTATTGAGGCAGCACTAAAGGAAGATGTAGGCCCCGGCGATTATTCTACTCTCGCCTCTATAGCTCCTGATGTTGTAGGTAATGCAATACTGAAAGTAAAGGAAAATGGTACACTGGCAGGCGTAGCCCTGGCAGAAGAAATATTTTATTACCTGGACCCAACTGCAGAATTTATTTTGCACAAGCAGGATGGCGAAAAGGTAATAAAAGGAGATGTGGCTTTTGAAGTAAAGGCAAAGGTCCATACTATACTAAAGGCAGAACGCCTGGTGCTCAATTGCATGCAGCGCATGAGTGGTATTGCTACGCTCACCCGCACTTATGTAAATAAGATAAAAGGATATCCTACGAAGATTCTCGATACGCGTAAAACCACGCCACTCTTCCGCAAGTTTGAAAAGGAGGCAGTACTCTTAGGTGGTGGTGTTAATTATCGCATGGGTTTGTACGACATGGTGATGCTGAAGGATAATCACATAGATTTTTGTGGTGGTATTGAGCAGGCCATTACCAAAACAAATGAATACCTGAAGGCCAACAACCTTGACCTGAGGATAACAATAGAAACCCGTTGCCTGGAAGATGTAATGCGCGTACTGGCTACAGGTAATGTACACCGTATAATGCTTGACAACTACACACCGGCAGAGTTGGAAGAAGCAATAAAAGTAATAGACGGTAAATATGAAACAGAAGCATCCGGCGGCATTACGCTTGACAATATTGTAGATTACGCCAAAACAGGTGTAGATTATATTTCGGTAGGGGCTATTACAAACCGCGCCGTAAGCATGGACTTGAGTCTCAAAGCACAAATATTATGAGTAAAAAGCACCTGGTATTTATAGTTAATCCTAAGTCGGGCGTAGAGCGGGAAAAGGAAATACAACAGGCCATAGACAAGCACCTGGACCATAATGTGTATTCGCACGAGCTATTGCATACGGAATATGCAAAGCATGGCATAGAGCTGGCACGCACTGCAGCTAATAATGGCGCCTATGCGGTAGTAGCAGTAGGTGGCGATGGTTCCTTGAATGATATTGTTCGTGGCCTGCAGGGCACAGATACTGCACTCGCTATTATACCTAAGGGCTCGGGTAATGGCATGGCGCGTACACTAAGCATACCGCTGGATGTAAATAAAGCTATAGAAATAATAAACGAAGGCAAGGCCATACACATGGATATCGCTTACGCCAATGAGCACTTATTTATAAGCAATGCAGGTGTAGCTTTCGATGCGCTCATCTCAAAGAAATTTTCAAAAAGCCTGCGTCGTGGCTTTGCTGTGTATAGCTGGCTTGTCACTAAATATATGTGGCTTTATAAAGAACGCCACTTTACCATGAATATAGATGGTAAGGAAATAGCGGAAAGAGCTTTCATCATCAATGTCGCTAACGGTCAGCAATTCGGTTACAATTTTAAGATAGCACCCAATGCTAGCTGGACAGATGGACTGCTCGACGTAGTGGTTATTCGTCGTTTTCCTAAAATATTGGGGGGCTTACTTGCCTTGCGTATAGCGCAGGGTAAAATATTGCAGAGCCGCTATGTGCAGCATTTCAGGGCAAAGAAAATTGTAGTATCAAACCCGCAGCTAAAGCTGATGCAGACAGATGGCGACGCGCACGATTGTAGCAATACAATCGAGTTTCGCGTAGAGCCTGGCAAGCAGAAGGTTATAGTGCCATAGGTTTTTTCCTGTTCCCTTGTCGCCTTATTAGGTTACCTTGTAGGTATTATGAATAAGACGGGCCCGATAATTGTCATTGAGGATGATATTGACGACCAGGAAATACTGGTGGAAATTTTTAATGATCTGGGCTACGTAAATAAGATCATCTATTTTTCAGATGGTAATGATGCTTTGGATTTTTTAAATAAAAGCGATGTCCTGCCTTTTTTAATTCTCTCTGATATTAATATGCCACGTATCAATGGCTTCGAGCTCAGGAATAAGATTTTTACTAACGAGCAGTTACAAACCAAGTGCATCCCCTATTTATTCTTTTCTACCAGCGCTACTAAGAAGGCGGTAATAGATGCCTATGCCTTATCTGTTCAGGGCTTCTTTATTAAACCCGTTTCTGTAAAGGAGCTGGAAAATACAATAAGGAAGATAGTTGAATACTGGCAGGAATGTATAGCCCCAAGCCAATACGAATAGCTTTATAAATAAGCTTCCTGCAGAAAAAGTATTTTTGCCTATTGGAGCATCCTATGAAGTCTGAAACACCGGATATAAGATCATTAAGAAAATTACTGGACGAAAAAGTAAAGCTATACAACCAGCCGGGTTTTATTGACAAAGACCCTATACAGATACCACACTCTTTCAGCAAGAAGCAGGATATAGAAATTGCAGGCTTATTCGCCGCAGTGCTTGCATGGGGCAATCGCACTACTATTATCAATAACTGCAAAAAGCTGATGCAGTGGATGGATAACAAACCACATGACTTTATCCTCAATCACAAAGACACCGACTTAAAGCCTTTTGTCCATTTCGTACATCGCACCTTCAATGCTACCGACCTTTTATATTTTATTGAATTCCTTCAATATCACTACAGGCAGCACAATTCCTTAGAAGATGCTTTTGTGCCGGCTAAAACCTATAAAGAAGATACCGTAGAGCAAGCACTAATACATTTTCACAATTACTTCTTTTCTATTGAGCATCCGGAGCGTACCATAAAACACATTTCCACACCGGCAAGAAAATCTGCCTGCAAGCGCCTCAACATGTATCTGCGCTGGATGGTGCGCAGGGATGCAAGCGGCGTGGATTTTGGAATATGGAAGAAGATAAACCCACGCCAGCTTGTATGCCCGCTGGATGTGCATGTCGCGAGAGTTTCAGAACGCCTGGGCCTGCTGGACAATATCAAATCCAACTGGCAAAATGCCCTTTTGCTCACTTATCAATTAAGGGAACTTAATCCCGATGATCCTGCTATTTATGATTATGCCCTTTTCGGACTCGGCATGGCCGAACGTTTTTAGGCAAATACCAGTTCCCTTTCCTTTTGTATAGATTTCTTTGGCGTAAAAGGCACAATAGAATCAGGCAGCACGATCAGTGATGTATTATTCTGTTTCCACCAGTTGTTATCCAGCAGTTTTGAGAAATGTATAATACCCACCACAGAGCAACGCCTGTTGTTACTGCTCCATTCGTCTATATGCTCAAATATTTCATGCGGCACCTGGAAGAGCGCATCGAAGCTCACATATACACGCAAATAAAAATCGTTGCTTAATGCTGCCGGCTGTTGGTAACGAAGTTTTTTATACTCGTATTTGTAATCATAGCGCAGCGCGGAAAGGTCACTCAATACAGCAGAAGCAGTAGGGAAACCACCCGCACCTTTACCATAGAAGAATTGCTTGTCTGCCAGGCCGCTTTCTATTATCACACCGTTATATTCATTGCGCACATTGTATAACTGGCTATCTTTCTTCAGGAATTGCGGTAAAACGAATGCAGCTATTTTTCCATCGCTTAACTTTTTAGCCTGGGCCACCAGCTTTATTTCATAGCCTTTTTCTTTAGCGTAGATAGCGTCTTCTTCATGCAGCTTGTGTATTCCTGTGTGCACTATGGTTTCAGGATGCGTCACAGTACCATAGGCGTGTGTTAGCAGTATAGTAAGCTTGTTCACTGCATCCTTGCCCTCTATGTCCAGCGCAGGATTGCTTTCTGCAAAACCTTCCTGCTGTGCTAGTTTCAAAGCTTGTGCAAAGTCAAGCCCATCTTCTGATATACGCGTAAGTATATAGTTGGTAGAGCCATTTACTATACCGCTTATACCTTGTAGCAGGTCATTATCATAATATTCCTCCAGGTTGCGTATCACCGGTATGGAGGCACAGCAGGCGCTTTCATACAGGAATGGTGTTCCGTATATCTGTTGCAGTTCCAGCAGGCTGGCCTGGTGCTCAGCTATCAGCTTTTTGTTGGCGCTCACTACTGCTTTTTTGTTGGCCAGTGCAGTGCTTACTATATGCAGTGCAGCTTCAGAGTCATCTATCAGCTCTACTACCACGTTTATACTTTCGTCCTTCAGTATTTCTTCAGGGTCGGTAGTAAAAAGTTCTGCAGGTGCGTTTCTTTTTTTCTCCGGGTGCTTAATACACACTTTGCTTATCTGCGCATTCAGTGAAGAATTTGTTTGCAACACTTTGTAAAGGCTTTCACCTACCACACCAAAGCCAAATAGGCCAATGTTCAGTTTAGTTTGTTGATTTTGAATAGACATGTTTTAAAGTTTTTTGGATAAACAGTTAGTTTCCTTTTTAGTGATAATTGTTGTTATTGGAATGCAGCTATTTTTTCTGCACCTGCAGTAGTATATACTTTATTTAGCGCCTGGTCTATGTCTTTTATCAGGTCTTGAGCATCTTCCAGTCCCACGCTCAGGCGTATCAGGCTATCAGCTACACCGGCAGCCTGGCGTTTCTCTACAGGTATAGATTTGTGAGTCATTGTTGCAGGGTGGCACAGCAGGCTTTTCACACCGCCAAGGCTTTCTGCCAGTTTAAAGTATTGAGTGCTGCATACTACGTTCTTCGCTGCTGCTTCGGTATCTTCTTTCAGGGTAAAGGTTACAATACCGCCAAAACCACTTGCTTGTTTTGCAGCTATATCATGGTTGTGGTGTGTTTTCAATCCCGGATAGTAAACCTTATCTACAGCAGGGTGGTTCACTAAAAATTCTGCTACTTCCTGTGCGTTTTTGCAGTGTTGCTGCACGCGCAGGTGCAGGGTTTCTACGCCG
>Ga0105240_10016267_pt1 | contig 10078 bp, 7 predicted proteins | sample KBSC54metaG_FD_80426 | JGI IMG/M metagenome (GOLD analysis project Ga0105240, IMG submission 80426) | Corn rhizosphere microbial communities from Kellogg Biological Station, Michigan, USA - KBS C5-4 metaG | ecosystem: Host-associated > Plants > Roots > Rhizosphere > Soil | place: Michigan, USA... | reverse complement strand
TCTCGTCTGGGGCCTCGGCAACAGCCAGTGGAACGCGTTCCTCGCCTTCCCACGGTTCGTGCACGAGAAGCTCGCCGCGCTCGGCGCGACGCCCGTCGCCGACTTCGCATTCGGCGACGTCGGTCAGCCGACCTGGGAAAAGCTGCACGCCGAGTGGAACACGCGGGTCTGGCCGCAGCTGCTCGAGCTGTCCGGAGCGCGCGAGACGGACGAGGCGGCGGCGCGCGTCGCCGCCGAGTCGGCGGCCGCCGGCGCGCTGACGGGCGCAGACTCGAACACGGCGATGGCGATGTCGCTCAACCGCGACGAGGTCGCGCCGCGCGTCCTCCTCGCCCCGCAGATCCTCACGAACAGCGTCGACATCGAGACGATCGAGACGCGCGCGAGCGTCTGCCGCGAGCTGCACGCGGTCGAATCGGAGAAGCGGACCCGGCACATCGAGATCGCGCTGCCGAGCGGCGTCGAGTACACGGCCGGCGATCACCTGGGCATCTGTCCGAGGAACGACGAGGAACGGGTCGAGCGGTTGGCGCGCCGGATCGGCGCGGCGCTCGACGGCCTGTTCATGGTGCCGCTGACGATGAACGTCCACGTCGTCCCGCGCGGCGTCGTTCTGCAGGTGCGGAACGTCCTGACGAACCTCGTCGACATCGCGGGACCGCCGCCGCTCGCGCTCCAGGAGCTGCTCGCCGCCAAGGGGGCGCAGGCCGAAGGAACCGACGTCGTGGAGCTGCTCGAGTCGACGGACGTCGCGTTGAACATCTACGAGCTGCTGCAGGTCGTGCAACCACTGCGCCCGCGCTACTACTCGACGAGCTCGTCCCCGCGCGTGCACGGCGAGGGCGTCGCCCACGTCTCGGTGGGCCTCGTCGAGCGCGGGATGAGCTCGGGGTACCTGCACTCGATCCACGACGGCGAACGAGTGAACGTGTTCGTCGACCGCGCCGAGGGCTTCCATCTCCAGGAGGACGTGTCGAAGCCGATGATCTTCGTCTCCGCCGGCACCGGCTTCGCGCCGATGCGCGCGTTCCTCTGGGAGCGGCTCGCGCTGCAACGCGAAAACACGACACTCGGCGAGGCGGCGCTCTTCAACGGCATCCGCTCGCGCGAGCTCGACTTCATCTACCGCCACGAGATCGAGTCCTTCGTCGAGCAGGGCGTCCTCGACCACCTCCACGTCGCAACGTCGCGCGAAGGAGAGCGTGAATACGTGCAGGACCGGCTGCGCGCGGAAGGCCAGCTCGTCTGGCGCCTGCTCGAGGCCGGAGCCTACGTCTACGTGTGCGGCGGCCAGGCGATGCGCGACGGCGTGCGCGAGGCCTTCATCGACGTCGTCGCCGAATGCGCGCCGATGCCGCGCGAGCACGCCGAGGCCTTCGTCGAGAACCTCGAGTTGCGCGAGAATCGCTACCGACCGGACCTCTGGGGGTAACCATGGACGTTCTCGCTTTCATCCTCACCCTGCTCGCGCTCGTGATGTTCGCGTTCGCGGCGAGCGGGCGCGAGCTGCGGCGGTTCAACGAGATCGCGCTCGGCCTCGTCTTTCTCTCGGCCGCGCTGATCTGTCAGTTCACCGCAATCACGGGCTCGACCATCGGGCGGTAGCGTGACCCCATGCGGGTCACGCACTGCCCCGTCAACACGGCGGGCATCCCGTGGGCGAACGTCCAGGCGCTGCGCGATCGCGACGTCGACGCGCGGCTCGTCGTCTTCAATCGCTACACGCTCCATCCGGAGGCGGACCTCGATCTGCGGCGCAGCGGCGGGCTGGTACGACAGCAGCTGACGCAATGGCGGGCGTTCGCGCAGCTCGCGCCACGGACCGACGTGTTCCACTTCTACTTCGGACTGACGCTGCTGCCGAAGTCGCTGCAGTTTCCACTTCTGCGCGCGCTCGGGAAGCGCTCGGTCATGCACTTCCTCGGCTCGGACATCCGCGGCAAGCCGCCGGCAGAGCTCGCCTGGTCGCGACGGGCCGGAGCGCGCGTCGTCGGCTCCTACGACGCGATCCGCTGGGTGCCGGACGCGCACGTCATCCCGCCCGGGATCGACGTCCACGCGATCGAGCCTGCGCCGCCGGGCGACCGCGACCGGCCCGTCGTCCTGCACGCGCCGTCGTCGCGCACCCGCAAGGGAACGGAGCACGTCGTCGCCGCCTGCGAGCAGCTCGATTGCGAGCTCGAGATCGTCGAGGGCCTCGACCACCGCGAGGCGTTCGAGCGGTACCGCAACGCCGACATCGTCGTCGACCAGCTGAACGCCGGGTGGTACGGGGTTTTCGCAATCGAGGCGATGGCGCTCGGCAAGCCCGTCGTCACCTTCCTGCACGAGGAGGCCGTGCAGCGCACGTCGGAGGCGTTCGGCGTCGACGTGCCCGTGGTCGGGGCGACGAAGGAGACGCTGCGCGACGTCCTGCGGCCGCTCGTCGAGTCGCCGGACGAACGGCGCCGCGTCGGCGCGGCGAGCCGCGCGTACGTCGAGGAGGTGCACGACCTGCGGCGCGTCGCCGACCGCCTGCTGTCGCTCTACGCTGGCCTGCAGCGATGAGACTGGGACACGAGCTCAAGCGGCTCGGCAAGCACTCCGCGATCTACGGGCTCGGCGGACTCGTCTCGCGGATCCTCGCGACGCTGCTCCTGCCCCTGTACACGCACTACCTGCCGCCGAAGTCGTACGGGCGCGTCGAGATCATCACCGCTGCGACGGCGGTGCTCGCGATCGTGCTGCAGATGGGGATCTCGAGCGCGTTCTTCCGCTTCTACTTCGATGCGAAGGAGGACGCGGCACGGCTGACGGTAATCCGCACCTCGTTCTGGTTCACGATGGCGATGTCGACAGTCGGCCTCGTGCTCGGCCTCGTCTTCGCGGGCCCGTTCGCGCACTGGCTCGGGCTCGGCGACCACGCATCGCTCGTGCGCGCCGGCGCCGTCGGGCTGTGGGCGCAGACGAACTACAACCAGCTGACGGCCCTGTTCCGGGTCGAGGAACGGTCGGCGCAGTACGCCGTGGCGAGCGTGGCCAACGTGCTGATCACGGTGTGCGCGATGGTGCTCGCCGTCGCGGTCTTCCACTGGGGCGCGGTCGGCCTCATCGTCGGCAACTTCACCGGGACACTGGTCGTTTACCTCGCGCTGCTCGCGTACCGCACGGAGCAACTCGGCCTCGAGTTCGACCGCGAGCTGTTCCGCGGGATGCAGAGGTTCGGGATGCCGCTCGTGCCATCGGCGCTCGCGCTCTGGACGATCAACTTCGTCGATCGCGAGTTCGTCATCTGGTACAAGGGCGCGGCCGAAGCCGGCGTCTATTCGGCGGCGGTCAAGATCGCGGGCGTGATCACGTTCGTCATGGTCGCGTTCCGGACGGCGTGGCCGGCCTTCGCGTACTCGATCGACGACGACCGCGACGCGAAACGGACGTACTCGTACGTCTTGACGTATCTGCTGGCGTTCGCGTCGTGGGTGTCCCTCGCACTCGGCGCGCTTGCCCCCTGGATCGTCGAGCTGTTGACGAACCCGCGCTACCAGCGCGCGGAGAAGGGCGTCGCGCTGCTCGCGTTCGCCGGCGCCGTGTATGCGGGCTACACGGTGCTCGCGATCGGCAGCGGCCGCGCGCGCAAGACGCAGTTCAACTGGGTCGTCACGGGGATCGGCGCGCTGGCGAACGTCGGCCTCAACTTCTGGCTGATCCCGAAGTACGGGATGGTCGGCGCCGCGATCTCGACCGCCGCCGCCTACGTCGTGCTGTTCGTCGGCATGACCGTCTACGCGCAGAGCGTGTACCGCGTCGACTACCAGTGGCGGCGCGTCGTCACGTCCGTCGGCGTCGCGGTGGGCCTGACGGTTGCAGCCCGCGCGGCGTCGTTGCCGCTCACGGCGAGCGCCGTCCTCGTGCTCGCCTATCCGCTCGCGCTCGCGCTGCTCGGCTTCTACCTGCCGGCCGAGCGCCGGCGGCTGCGACGGCTCATCGCGACGCCTTCGGCGCGCTGATTGTTCTCGCCCGAGGCCGGAGTCGGCCCGAACGGGTCGTAGACTCGAACGGATGCTGACCTGCCCCGGCTGCGGCGAGGAGAATCCCGACAAGTTCCGAGTGTGCGGCTATTGCGGCACCGCGCTCGCGGCGGTAGAGCCGAGGTCCGTCGACGGCCAAAGCGTGGTCTGCCAGTCGTGTGGCGAAGCGAACCCGGCAAGGTTCCGCCTGTGCGGCTTTTGCGGCGCAGAACTCGCGCCGGCGGCGCCCCCGCAGGAGGTCCGCAAGCTCGTCACCATTCTCTTTTGTGACCTCAAGGGCTCGACCAGTCTCGGCGAACGGCTCGACTCGGAGTCCCTCCGCGAGATCATGAGCCGCTATTTCGACGCGATGAGTGCGTCGATCACGCAGCACGGCGGCACGATCGAGAAATTCATCGGCGATGCGGTCATGGCCGTCTTCGGCCTCCCTCGCGTCCACGAAGACGACGCGCTCCGCGCCGTCCGCGCCGCACGGGGCATGCAAGAGGCGCTCGGCTCGTTGAACGAGGGCCTCGAGCAGATGTACGGGGTCACCCTCGAAAACCGGATCGGCGTCAACACCGGGGAGGTGGTCGCAGGCGACGCGACGACCGGGCAGCGACTGGTCACAGGCGATCCGGTCAACACCGCGGCACGCCTCGAGCAGGCGGCGGGCGCGTGCGAAGTGCTCATCGGCGGGCTGACCTACCGCCTCGTCCGCGACCATGTCGAGGTCGAGCCCGTCGAGCCGCTCGAGCTCAAGGGCAAGGCGGAGCGCGTACCGGCATTCCGCCTGCTCGACGTCCACGACCGTGCCGCGAAGGGCCTCCACCGTCTGCCCCTCGTCGGACGGGAAGCAGAGCTCACCGCCGTCTCGGACGCGTTAGCGCGTGCGATCGACTCGCACCGATGCGAGCGGCTCGTGATCACCGGCGACGCCGGGGTCGGAAAGTCGCGCCTGATCGAGCACGTCTGCGACGCTGCGTCGGAGCGGGCTCTGGTGATTCGCGGCCGCTGTTTGTCGTATGGCGACGGGATCACGTTCTGGCCGCTCGTCGAGGCGCTTCGGTCGGCAGCGGACATCGAAGCCGCCGACGATCGCGCCGAGGCGCGATCGAAGCTCGCCGCCCTTCTCGGCGCGAAGAACGACGACGTCTTCGAGCGCCTGGCCTCGGCCGTCGGCCTCTCGGATGTGCAGTACCCCTTGGCGGAGGTGTTCTGGGCGACCCGTAAGCTCGTGGAGATCCTGTCGCGGCGCCGGCCTCTCGTGTTCGTCCTCGAAGACCTTCACTGGGCGGAGTCGGCTTTGCTCGACCTCGTCGATCACATCGTCGCCACTGCCGACGAGGCGCCTGCTCTCGTTCTGTGCGTGGCACGGCCCGATTTGCTCGAGTCGCGGCCGCAATGGGCTGACGTGCAGCGGTTGGCACTGACGCCGCTCTCGTCGGGCGCCGTCGCCCAGGTAATCGACCACCTGCTGGGGGAGGCGAGCATCGCCGACGACGCACGGACACGCATCACCGAGGCGGCCGCCGGCAATCCACTGTTCGTCGAGCAGCTCCTGTCGATGATGATCGACGAGCACCTGCTTCGCTTCGAGGATGACACGTGGGTGCTCGGTGAGCTCCCGCCCGGCTGGGTCCCGCCGACGATCCATGCGCTGCTGACCGCGCGGCTCGACGGATTGGAACGCGAGCAGCGGGCCGTGATCGATCCTGCCTCGGTCATCGGTCACTATTTCCAGCAACCGGCGCTGCGCGAGCTCGTCGACGACTTCGCCGGCGAGCAGATCGAACAGCGGCTCACCGAGTTGACCCGGAAACAATTCGTCCAGCCCGCAGACGACGGCTTTCGGTTCCAGCACATCTTCATCCGCGACAGCGTCTACGAGGGGCTTCTGAAACGCGCGCGCGCCACCCTCCATGAGCGCTTCGTGCAGTGGGGCGACCGTGTGAACGGCGACCGGGCGATCGAGTTCGAAGAGGTTTCCGCGTATCACCTCGAGCAGGCCCATCGCAACCTCGTCGAGCTCGGAATCCTCGACGCACATTCACTCGAGATCGGCGCCGAGGCGTCCCGGAGACTCGGCTCGGCCGGTCGCCGTGCCTTTGTCCGCGGAGACATGAGCGCGGCCGCGAAGCTCTTGCTCCGCGCCACGGCGCCGTTGCCGCCCCAGAGCCGCGAGCGCCTCGCGCTCTTCCCCGATCTGGGTGAAGCACTGATGCAGCTCGGCGAGTTTGCGCAGGCCGAGAGCCTGCTGGAAGACGCGATCGCCACGGCGGAGCTCGCCGGGGAGCGCGCGCTGGCGGCCAACGCCCGCCTCGTCCGACTCTTCGTCCTCCTGCTCGCCGGCGGGACCGAGGACTGGACCGAGCAGGCAACTCGTGCGGCTGAAGAAGCCATCGTGCTCTGCGAGGCTGAGGGCGACGAGGTTGGGTTGGCGCGAGCATGGCGCCTGGCTGCCTGGAACAGTCTCAACGCGTGCCGCTACGAAGCCTCCGCTGCCGCACTCGCGCGAGCGATCGAGCACGCGCGGCTGGCAGGCGACGTCCGGCAAGAGCGACGCGCCTCGACCCAGTTTGCCCTTGCCGCCGTCTACGGTCCGATGCCGGTCGAGGAGTGCATCGCCGCCTGCGAGGAGATCGCCGCCCGTGTCGCCGGCGACCGTCAGGCCGAAGCCGCAGTGCACTGCGTTCTCGGCCAGTTGGAGGCAATGCGCGGGCGTTTCGACTCGGCGCGCGAGCTGTGCCGGCGCGCGCTCGCGATGTTCGAGGAGCTCGGCCTGGTGGTCGACGCCGCCACAGCCGCACTCTCGGCCGGTCGCGTCGAGTTGCTGGCCGGGGATGCGGTCGCTGCGGAGGCCGCGCTTCGCCGCGGGTACGAGTACTTCGCCGGCGTCGGCGAGCGCTACCTGCAGTCCTCCCTGGCCGGCCTGCTTGCGGAGGCGGTCTTCTGCCAGGGGCGGTGGGACGATGCCGAGGCTCTTGCCAAAGAGACGAGAGAGCTGGCAGCGGCCGACGACGTCGACGCCCAGATGCTCTGGCGCCTGCAACAGTCACGCGTGTCCGCGGTGCGCGGCAACGTCGCGACCGCCGAGCAGCTCGCGCGCGAGGCGCTCGAGCTGCTGGAGTCGACGGACGACGACGTCAGCAAGATAACCGCTCTGGCGACCCTGGCCTCGGTCCTGCGCCTAGCCGGAAATCGGCAGGAAGCCGACGAGCGCTTGGCTCTGGCCCGCGACCTGGCGGACGCGAAGGGCAGCCCGATCGTTCTCGAGCACGTGCCGAGCCTCGCCGCGGACGTGCCGACGAGCCTGCCTATGCACTGACGCTGACGGGCGCAGGCTTATCCGAAGCCGACCTTCCCGTTCTCGAGACCGCGCCCCGTCGCCGTCAGCGTCTGGACTCCGGCCTTGTTCTTCGAGGTCAGCGTGTCGTAGCAGACCGGGAAAGCGATCGTCGGCCCGAGTCCCGCGAGGTTCGCGCACGCGGGGATCGGCGCGTTCGTCCCGATGCCGTTGTCGTCGATGTGGAAGACGCCGGTCAACTTGAACGACGTCGGCGCCGCCGCGTTCATCGTCCAGCCATACGGGTTGAACGTCGTTCCGTCATAGAACGGGTTGCCGGCGTTCCCGACGAGCGACGCCGCGGGGATGGTCAGACTCGTATCCACCGGCAGGCACGTTGGGCAGATCGGTGCCCCGGTCTCGTTGTGGATCCCCAGCTCCAACCCGAAGGGACCGCCGAGCAACGTGTCGGGCAGCTGAGTCGAGAAGTTCTCCGGCCCTCCCGCCGACGCGCTCTCGTTGTGGCGCAAGTAGGTGTCGTTCGTGCTTCCGTCGGCGTTGAGGTCCACCGTCACCGGCGCACCGGTCGTGACCGTCGTCCCGTTGTTGCCGTTCTGCTTGCCGCCTTGTGTCTGCGCCGCGATGGTCACAGACGGAGTCGCCGTGACACTCGAGCCGCTCGTCGGAGCTGTGAAGCGGAAGTCGGCCGTGTAGGTGGAGCCGGCGTTCAGCGTCCCGCCGTTCGGGATGCAAATCATCTCGCTTGCGTTGGCGTTCGCGGCCGCGCAACTCGAATCGGTCGCGTCGACGAACGTCGCCGCAGGCACATCCACGACGACCTGGACGTGCGTGGCGTTACTCGTGCTCGTGTTCTGAACCGAGACCTCGTAGCCGATCTTGCCGCCATAGGACACCTGCGGCACCGGGTCTCCCGCGCTTGCCCCGATCAGCGGCAAGACGGACACGTTGAACGACGTCGAGGCATACCCGGCGCCCACTCCGCCGACGAGGCCCGCGGCGATACCCGCCAGGACCACACCCACTACCGCAAGAGAGCGGCCGGACAGTCTGGTCATCGTTACCTACCTTCCCCTTCGGCTCGGAAAATCCGCAGTCACAGAGCCGAGCTCACCCGCAATGCCCCCGACCGGCGGGATCCTTTCACGCCGCGACGCCGGCTTCAAGTCGGTAGGCGCACGAGCTCTTCGAGCATCGTCCGAAGTTCGGCAAAGCGCTCGGGGCCGAGCAGCTCGCTCCACGCCGTCTCGACCTCGGCGACCGCGTCCCGAATGACTCTGCCCGCGCCGAGCCCCCGCGGGGTGAGGGCGATGCGCTTGGCGCGAGCGTCGTCGGGGTGAGGACGTCGCTCGATGTAGCCGGCGCGCTCGAGGCTGCCCAGGAGGTAGTTGAGCGCCTGCTTGCTCATCCCGAGTCGTGCCGCAAGGTCGGACGGCCTCGCGCCCTGCGGGCCTGGATAGCCGAAGACGGGAAGGTAGGCGGCGTCGAAGTCGGCGCAGCCGTTTTCGTGCAGACGCCTGAGCATGTGCGACTGCACGGCCTCCCAGGGCTTTCGCAGGAGCGCTCCGATCAGCGGCGGCCCGAGCGCCGACGGCTCGGCCGCCTGGGTAAAGGGACTTGACGAACTAGGATCGACCATCTATTGTCAAGCCACTTTACCGACTCAGGAGGTGTTACCGATGGCGGCTACCACAGGGACGATCACGGTCGAGGGGATGGAGATCCGGTTCCTCGTCGAGGGCAAGGACTCGGCGGGGATGCTCTCGGTCTTCGAGTTCGGCGTGCCGGCCGGCGTGAAGATCGCCGTCGCGCACAGTCATGACGGCTACGAGGAGACGATCTACGGCCTGGAGGGCGTCCTGACCTGGACGGTCGAAGGGGAGGAGACCGAGCTCGGGAGCGGCGAGGCGCTCGTGATCCCCCGCGGCGCCGTCCACGAATTCGCCAACCGCACGGACGCGCACGCGAAGGCGCTCGCGATCGCGACTCCGGGCGTGATCGGCCCCGACTTCTTCCAGGAAGTCGCGGCGATCCTGGACGCCGCAGCGGGCGGGCCGCCGGACGTCGACGCCCTCGTCGGCGTGATGCTCGCGCACGGGCTGACGCCGCACCCCGCACCGCCGGCCTGACGGAGCGCCTACCGAAGCGCGCGGAGCGCGGCAACGTCCTCGTCCGACGGCCGCCACGAGCCCGCCTCGACGTTCGCGCGCACCTGCTCGGGCTTCGTCGCGCCGGCGATCACGGACGAGACGGCGGGCGAGAGCGCGAGGAGGCCGCCGACGGCCACGTGCAGGAGCGGAATGCCGCGTTCCTCCGCGTAGCGCTGCAGCGCCTCCGCGCGGTCCCAGCGCTCGTCCGGGATCTCGCGTCCGGCGAGCCGCCCCTCGGTCGCCTCGACGCCGCGCGTGTACTTGCCGGTGAGGAGGCCGGACGCGAGCGGGAAGTACGGCAGCTGCCCGATCCCGAGCCGCTCGCACATCGGCAGCACGTCGTCCTCGATCCCGCGCTCGACGAGGGAGTAGTGGTTCTGCGCCGAGACGAAGTGCGTCAGCTGCCGTTCGCGTGCGAGCGCGTCCGCCTCCTGCATCAGCTCGGCGGTGTAGTTCGAGCTCCCGATGTAGCGCACCTTCCCTTCGCGCACGAGGTCGTGCAGCGTCTCGAGCGTCTCGCGCAACGGCGTGTTCGGATCCGGCTCGTGCATCTGGTAGACGTCGATCACGTCCGTGCGCAGGCGACGCAGCGACCCTTCGACCGCCCAGCGGATGTAGTCCCGCGAGCCGCGCGCCTC
>Ga0105240_10016266_pt1 | contig 10078 bp, 11 predicted proteins | sample KBSC54metaG_FD_80426 | JGI IMG/M metagenome (GOLD analysis project Ga0105240, IMG submission 80426) | Corn rhizosphere microbial communities from Kellogg Biological Station, Michigan, USA - KBS C5-4 metaG | ecosystem: Host-associated > Plants > Roots > Rhizosphere > Soil | place: Michigan, USA... | reverse complement strand
GCAGGTCCTCCAGGGACGAGACCCCGCCGGAGACGATGACGGGGATGGGCACGCTTTCCGCCAGGGCCGCCGATGCCGCCACATTGGGGCCGCCGAGAGCGCCGTCGCGATCGATATCCGTATGAATAAGCGCGGCGACGCCCGCATCCACAAAGCGCCGCGCCAGGGTGACCACATCTAGATCGGCGGTATCGGCCCACCCTTCCGTCGCCACCATGCCGTTCCGGGCATCGATGCCCACGGCGATGCGGTTGGGAAAGGCCCGTGCCGCTTCGCGCACCAAAGTGGGATTCTTCACGGCGGCGGTACCGAGAATGATGCGCGATACGCCCGCCGACAGCCAGCTTTCCACCGTGGCCATATCGCGAATGCCGCCGCCCAATTGAATAGGCACAGCGGCGGCAGCGAGGATCGCTTCCACCGCCTGGCCATTGACGGGCTTGCCGGCGAAGGCGCCATTGAGGTCGACCACGTGAATCCATTCCGCCCCCGCAGCAACAAAGCGCTGGGCCTGATCGGCGGGGGATTCATTGAAGATGGTGACCTGACCCATGTCGCCCTTGATCAGGCGCACGCAGCGACCGTCCTTCAGATCGATGGCGGGGAACAGGATCATGCGGTCAGACGTACCACGAAAAGTGCCGCTTCGCCTTAAGGCTTCCACGCGAGGAAGCCGCCGATGAAGGCCAAGCCCAAAGCCTGGCTTTTCTCGGGATGGAACTGGGTGCCGATGATGTTGTCCCGCCCCACCACCGCGGTAATACGCTGGCCATAGGAAACCGTTGCCAGCATGTGGGCAGGATTGTCGCACTGCAGGCCATAGCTATGGACGAAGTAGGCATGACGGTCGGAGCCGGCGCGGCCCGCAATGGCCGCCAGGACGGGATGGGACAGCGCGAGAATTTCCAGATCGTTCCAACCCATGTGCGGCACGCGGAAGCCGGTCTGCCCGGGGCTGTCCTGATCGCCGTTGGCGCCGGGCGTGAGCGCCACCACGCCGCCGGGAATCCAGTTCAAGCCGTCGGTGCGGCCGTGCTCGAGACCGTACGTGGCCAAAAGCTGCATGCCGACGCAGATGCCGAGGAACGGCGTGCCGCGTTTGATCACCGCATCGCTCAGCGCATCGACCATGCCGGTCACGGCGTCGAGACCGCGGCGGCAATCGGCGAAGGCGCCGACACCCGGCAGGACAATGCGCTCGGCCCCGGCCACAACATCCGGATCGGACGTGACCGTGACTTCGCCGGTGTAACCCGTTTCCCGCGCCGACCGTTCGAGGGCCTTGGCGGCGGACCGCAGATTGCCCGAGCCGTAATCAATGATGGCGACGCTCATGAACAAATTCTGTGGGACAAACTTCGTGACGCAAACGCTATGGACGCGGAGTCAGGCTTTTAAGCCGCGAGGCCGGAATATGCCACCACGAATAGGGGCACATCCCGTCGCTCACGCCGCTTTAGAGGCTTCCGCCCAAGACACCCTTGGTGGAGGGCACGGCATCGGTCTTGCGCGGATCGATGTCGATGGCCTGACGCAGGGCGCGGGCCAACCCTTTGAAGCATGACTCGACGATGTGATGGTTGTTCTCGCCGTAATGATTCCACGCATGCAGCGTCGCGCCCGCCGATTGCGCAAAAGCCTGGAACCATTCCTTGAATAGTTCGGTGTCCATCTCCCCGAGCTTGGGCTTGGTGAGCGCCACCTTCCAGATCAGATACGGACGGTTGGACAGATCGATCGCCACCGTGGTCAACGTTTCATCCATGGGGATGTCAGCGGAGCCATAGCGCACGATGCCCTTGCGCTCGCCCAAGGCCTTCGACACGGCTTCGCCGAGACAGATGGCGACGTCTTCGGTGGTGTGATGGAAGTCGATGTGCAGATCGCCCTTCGCTTCCACCTCGATGTCGATGAGGCTGTGACGGGAGAGTTGCTCGAGCATGTGATTGAGAAAACCAATCCCGGTCTCGACGCGGTAATTGCCGCTGCCGTCGAGATTGATGGTGACGCGGATCTGCGTCTCCTTGGTTGCGCGCTCTACCGTAGCCCGCCGCATTGATTCTCTCCTCAAATACCGCGCAACACGCGCGGATTGATAAGCGTTGTACCAACAAGTAAACCGCATCCATTTACGAAGGCTTACTTACTGCAAAGTGAGATGCAGGGCTGTTCTACCAACGTCGGATGTAAACGGCCACTACGGATTGAGTCGCAGGGTTGTGTTGCATCCATTTGGTGAGCCTGGTCACAGTTAAGTCTTAGTAACGTTCCCGTTGCGGTTTTGCGGCAGGACACCATCTAGTTCATTATTCTACAAACCACTTGCCGCAACGACGGCGTTTCGCAAGACAAAAATTACAACGCTTATAGGTAGGTTAGCAGTGGCAGTCATAGCAATGAAATCACGCGCGCGAGGCAAGCAGCCTGGGACGCGCGGCGGCGGGCCGGACCCGATCGACATCCATGTCGGCAAGCGGGTCAAGCTGCGGCGCACTCTTCTTCACATCAGCCAGGAGCAGCTGGCGAGCGATATCGGCGTCACCTTCCAGCAGGTCCAGAAGTACGAGAGCGGGCACAATCGCGTAAGTGCGAGCCGCCTGTTTGACATCTCACGCGTGCTCAATTGCCCGATCGCGTATTTCTTCGAAGACATCGGACCGGAGACCACGGGCGAACGTTCGACACCGGGCGCACGCGGCAACGAAGGCCTCGCCGAAGACAGCCAGGAGTTCGGCAGCGATCCCATGCAGCGCACCGAAACTTTGGAGCTGGTGCGCGCGTACTGGCGTTTGCACAACCCCGAGCTTCGTTCGAACGTGCTCTCGCTGCTCAACAACATCTCCAAGCGGGAATAGCCCGCGCGACCCTGGAGATGGCGCCGGCCGTGAATCGGCGCTAGGGATTTAGGCGATAGCCGCCGGGCTCTGTCACCAAGAGCTGCGCCTGCTGAGGGTCGACTTCCATCTTCTGACGCAACCGATAGACGTGGGTTTCCAACGTATGCGTCGTGACAGCAGCATTATATCCCCACACCTCGCCCAATAACGTTTCGCGGCTCACGATCTTATTTCCGATCCGATAGAGGTACCGCAGGATCGCCGTCTCCTTCTCGGTGAGGCGAATTTTGCGTCCGTCGATGGTGAGCGTCTTGGCGGCGGGCTGGAACTTGTATGGACCAATGACGACCGCGGCAGCGTCCGACTGTTCCTGGTTATGGAGCAGCGCGTGGACACGGGCGAGCAGGCTCGCCATGCGGAACGGCTTGGCGATGTAATCGCTGGCGCCGGATTCAAATCCGCTTTCGGAGTCCACATCGGTAGCGGAGGTCATCATGATGATGGGTGCCCGCACCCCGGCTTCGCGCAAATCGCCGCACACCTTCCAGCCGTCGCCGTCGGGCAGGCGCGCATCGATCAGAAACAGGTCATAAGCGACCACGGCGGCCTTTGCCATGCAGGCAGCCGCCATGCCCGCCTCTTCGATGACCGCTTCGGGCTCGGCAATGACCAATTGATCCCGGAGCGCGCGTCGCAGGACCTCGTCGCCGTCAACGATGAGAAGGGTTCGGCCTGGCGCCATGGTCGCGTGATAGCCCCATGAATGTCCCTTTGGGGACGCAAATTGGCGGTTGAGAGGGCCGTGATGGCAGAATCAACGCAAAACAGCAACCAACGGTCCATAAAGCCGGGTAGCGAGCGGTAAGTCCCGGCGCTATATAACATATATGAACCGACCCCTCTCCGATCCGGCCAATCTGCCGCTGACCGAGGCCACCGGGCGTGAAGCCCTGGACTTGGAAAGCGTCGACCGTGCCGTGGCCGAATTGCGCCGCGGTGGCGCTGTCGTCGTGGTCGACGGCAGTCAGGCGGCCTTGGTGCGCGCCGCCGAAACCGTGGATATCTGGCCGCTGCCGTTCTTTGACGGCGCCGGCCTGGGTGAACGCCGGCTGGTGGTGACCGGACGCCGCGCGGCGATCCTGGGCTTGGGTCAGGTGGGTGCCGCCGCCGTGGAATTGTTCAGCAAGAATGAGCTGACGCCGGAATTCATCCGTCCGTTGATCGACCCTCAGGCCGAGGGTGGTCCCGTTCCGCCGCAGGGTGTCGCCGCCGTCACCGCGCCACAACAGGGAATCGCCGCCAGCGCGATCCGGCTGGGCAAGATCGCGCGCCTTCTGCCGGCATTGGTCGTAGCGCCGCTCACCGTCGCGCCCTTGCCGTGGGCGCGCGACAACGGTCGCTTGGCGGTGGAATGCCGCGCCATCATGGCCTACGACCGCACGCAGGCGGGAGATCTGCGCGCCGTAAGCGAAGCGCGCGTTCCCCTCGCGGAAAGCGCTGATACACGCATTGTTTCCTTCCGTCCCCGCGACGGCGGCGCCGAGCATCTGGCCATCATCATCGGCACGCCCGATCCGAATCAGCCGGTGCTGACGCGCTTACACTCGGAATGCTTCACCGGCGACCTGATTGGTTCGCTGCGGTGCGACTGCGGCGAGCAGCTGCGCGGCGCCATCGCCGCCATCGCCAAGGCGGGCAACGGCGTGCTGCTGTATCTGGCACAGGAAGGCCGCGGCATCGGCCTGGTGAATAAACTGCGGGCTTACGGTTTGCAGGATCGGGGCTTCGACACCCTGGATGCCAACGAGCAACTGGGCTTCGACGATGACGAGCGCGTCTATCTGCCGGCGGTGCGCATGTTGCGCGCGTTGGGATACACGGCTGTGCGCCTGCTGACCAACAACCCGGCCAAGGTGGGCGCATTGGCGCGGCACGGCATCGAGGTCGTGGAACGCGTGCCCCACGTCTTCCCATCCAATGAGCACAATTGGTCTTATCTGCAGACCAAGGCCAAGCGGTCGGGGCACCTGCTCTAAGCGGTCCCGGGCCATCCCTGCCCATCCCGGCAATTGTTGCCGTCGGGGCCGGCCCACACCTCTTATTAACCTATTGATTATTAATACATAACGGCTGGCATTGGTTTTGCTTAAAGAACCAATGAAGGAGCCCCGTTATGATCCGTTTCCCGATCCTGGCCGCCATCCTCCTCTGTTCCGTGACCGCTTCCACCAGAGCGGCGGAATTGGCCACACCCGCAGCCACTGATGCGGTGGCAGCGACGCCCGCGCCCGATGCGGCGCGCATGCTGGCGCTCGAGATCGCCGCGCGCGCCCAGAATAATTCTGTGCACGGCGGCCATTACAATCCCATGCCGCCACGCCCGCCCGCATTCACGGCGCCAGTCGCGCAACAACCCGCTGCGGCATCTGCCGCCGTACCCGCTTCGAACGGCTGCGGAAACGGCGCGATACCATCGGGTACACCCGCGGGCATCGCCGCGGCGGCCAACGGCGGTGCGCGCTTCATGCCGCTCCATCGCGACGGCGCCCCGCGCGCCTTCAACATGCCGGCCCGTCAGCAGACTGTCGTCACGGCGCAGGCTCTGCGTGCTGCCGTCGCCGGCTCCCAGAACGAAAGCGATCTGGCCCAGACCGCTTTGCAAACCGCGTCCCAGCCGTCGGCCCATAACCAGGCCCTGGCCGAAATCGCCAACATCGGCGCACCTGGTGGAGGCGCGGGGACCGCACCGTCCACCGATCCCACCGCCATCGCCAATCAGGCGGTGATGCGCGAGATCAAGCTGTACCGGCAAGCGCACGGCAAGTGGTGAGCCCGCGCCGTGTGAGCATATCCGTCGCGTCGCGAAATCTTTTACACTGCAGCCATGGATATCATCGTCACGCCCGATGAGGCGCAGCCGCAACGCGGTGTGCTGAGATTCAAGACCCGGGCTTACGCCTGCGTCCTTGGCCGAAGCGGCGTTAGCGCCGCCAAGCATGAAGGCGACGGCGCCACGCCGCTGGGACGCTTCCCCTTGCGGCGCGTGTATTATCGGGCCGACCGCGTCCAAGCGCCGCGCACGATTTTACCGCTACAGATCACAAATGCGCATGACGGGTGGTGTGATGCTCCCGACGATCGTGCCTACAACATGCCCGTCACATTGCCATATCACGCCAGCGCCGAAACCATGTGGCGCAATGATCACCTGTACGACTTGGTGGTCGTGCTGGGTTACAACGATGCGCCGGTGATTGCCGGCGCCGGCAGCGCCATCTTCCTGCATGTGGCGCCGGAAGACGGCGAGCCCACGGCGGGATGCGTGGCCCTGGCGCGGGACACTCTGATGGAATTGCTGGCTATAATCGACCATGACACGGCGATGGTGATTGAGCCGCGTCCTTAGGTGATTTAAGCGCGCGCGCCGAAGATCGCGGACCCGAGACGGACGTGAGTCGCGCCGAACATGAGCGCGATCTCGAAATCACCGCTCATGCCCATGCTCAGTTGCGAAAGACCATTGCGGCGTGCGATCTCGCGCAGCAAGGCAAAATGCGGGCTCGGTTCTTCCGCTACCGGCGGCACGCACATGAGACCGACAATCGGCAATTTGAAATCGTTTCGGCAGGCGGCGATGAAGTGATCCGCATCTTTTGGATCGATACCGGCCTTCTGCGCTTCGCGGCCGGTGTTGATCTGGACGAAGCAATCAAGGCGGCGGTTTTGCTGCTGCATCTCGCTCCTAAGCTTTTCCGCCAGCTTGGGCCGGTCGACGGTGTGAATAACATCGAACAGACTCACCGCATCGGCGGCCTTGTTGGTCTGCAGCGGTCCAATGAGATGAAGCCGGATGTCGGAGGCACGCCGGCGCAAGGCCGGCCATTTCTGGGCGGCCTCCTGAACACGGTTCTCACCAAAGACGCGATGGCCTGCCGTGATCACCGGCGCGATGGTTTCGGCGTGAACAGTCTTAGTGACGGCGATCAGAGTGGGCGCTGGCTTATCGCCGCAAAGCGCCACAAGGCGCCCTGTGAGATCGGCCAGGTTATCGACGGCGGAAATCGACATCTCGCCGATATGTGTTTCTGCAGGCGGCGTCATGATCTCAAATCAATCCATCTAAAGCGCACGATGATAATTCTAACATTCGCATACCGTTCCGATGCGCTATTCTGCGCATGTTGAAATCGGATCATGCGAAAACATCTGAATCTGGTGAAGCTTTGGACGTGGTACGCGCCTTTCGGTGTTGCGGCAGGGCGCGAGCGCATGTCAAATCCGCTCCGCCAAGATGATCGCAATGAACAGACTCGTAAACGCCGCCGCGCGCCTTAAAGTTCGCCGCCGTGGCAAGCGCGGCGGTCACGACCTGCCTTCCCTGTGGCTGATGACCGACGCCAAGCGCATGGCTGACCCTGTCGCCGCAGCGCGGCATCTTCCGCCCGGCAGCGGTCTTATCCTGCGTCATACGGATCCCGCCCGCTTGCGCGCCTTGGCGGAAATACTTGTGCCCTTTTGCCGGCAGCGGCACATCATCTGCCTCATCGCGGGAGACTGGCGGCTGGCGGCGCGCCTCAACGCCGACGGCGTGCATTTGTCCGAACGCACGGCACGTGTCGGCGCGGCGGCGCCAGTGATGAATTGGCGACGGCAGGGCAGGCGTTTGCTGACCATCGCGGCGCACGGCTTTGCCGCCATGGCGCGCGGCGCGCGCATGAAGCCGGACGGGATTCTATTGTCGCCGGTGTTCGCCACCGCCAGCCACCCCGGCGCGCGAACGCTGGGTACCGTGCGCTTCGCAGCATTCACGCGGCGGATGAGTGTTCCGGTCATGGCCCTGGGCGGCGTGACGTCGCAGACAATCAGCCGCCTTTGCCATAGCGGCGCGCATGGCATCGCTGGGATCGGCTGGATCGCGGATTAGAATTTCAGCTGGACGCCGACACGCGCACCGGTGCCTTGCGGCGTCGCGGTGTTGTTCACCGGGGCGGTGAAGACATTGGCGTTGGCGAGCGCGTTGCGGCTGCTGGTGAAAGCATCCGCATTGAAGCGGATACGCGGCGTCAGCTGATAGATACCGCCGATCATCCACAGGCGCTTGTCATTCTCCAGCGCACGATCCACCAGCCCAATCGGCTGAGCCGCCATGTATGTGACGCGGAGATTGAGGGCGCCGGTCTGATAGCCGACACCGGCCAGCCAGCCGCGATTGGCATCGTCGAATAGACGCGCGGCGGGGGCGGCGGCGTCGGACGACATGCCGGCGCGGAGATAGAACCCGGCATACCCCACACTGGCGCCGAAATTCCAACCGGTGGTAGGCGCCGTTTCATAAAGATTGGCGACGCTATTGTACCCGCCGAAAATCCCCAATTGCCCGGAATTGAACTGCGCCAGATAGCTTGCCGCGAAGTCCTGCCCAGCGTCGGTCATGCCATTGAAGGAACGCACCGACAGCGGCGAATCGGGGAGGATGCCCAACGTCGCGCCGCCGAAGGCGGGCGTAAGAAAGTTGTAATTGGCGGTCACCGGCTCGAACACGGAGGCCGAAATCGTCACCGGCGACACGGTATGAATATCAGCCGGAGCTTGACCGGGGCGCACATCCACAGCCTTGGCGGGCGTGGGGCTGCCATAGGTAATAGCGAGTAAAATCAGAGCGATAAGGGCAAAACGGGAAACCATCGGAAGGTGTACGCGTAGGGGTTGCTGAAGTTAACGATTATGGAAATTCGCACCCATGTGGACGGGGGTCAAGGCACCGTCCTATGTCTGGCTCTCATCCCGAGGTTATGTGGCAATTTGCGCACAGTTTTGCCCGATAACACGCTGATTTTCTCCAGAAAACCAGGGTTTTCCCCACTTCTCACATTTCCCCCGGGCCAGGACCTGGATCGCGCTGATCCCGGGCCGCGGGAAATTGGGGAAGGGCGCGACTCGAGACTGCTTTTTAGCCCTCGCCGCGGGTTTTGGTGCGGTTGGGCTTAGCGTCCTTCTCCAAGAACTCGATCATCTGCGTGGCAATGTCCTGGCCGGTGGCGCTTTCGATCCCCTCCAGGCCGGGGGTGGAATTCACTTCCATCACCACAGGGCCATGGTTGGAGCGGAGCATGTCCACGCCGCACACATTGAGGCCGATGATCTTGGCCACCCGTACCGCTGTGGAGCGTTCCTCGGGCGTGATCTTCACCGCCTGAGCTTTGCCGCCGCGATGAAGGTTGGAGCGGAATTCATCGGCCGCGCCGGTGCGCTGCATGGCGGCCACCACCTTGCCGCCGATGACGAACGCACGGATATCGGAGCCGCTGGCCTCGCGCACGAACTCCTGCACCAGGATGTTGGCTTCGACACCGCCGAAGGCTTCGATCATGCTTTTCGCCGAAGTGCGCGTTTCCGCCAACACCACGCCGATGCCCTGGGTCCCTTCCAGCAGCTTCACCACCAGCGGCGGGCCGCCCACCATGTCGATGAGATCGTCGGGCTGGCTTGTGGCATGGGCAAAAGCGGTGACCGGCAACCCAATACCTTTGCGCGACAACAACTGCAGACAACGCAATTTGTCGCGGGACCGGCCGATGGCAACGGATTCATTGAGCGGATAGACGCCCATCATCTCGAACTGACGCAGCACGGCCAGACCATAGAAAGTGATCGATGCGCCGATACGCGGGATCACTGCGTCGAAGCCTTGCAGGCTGCGACCGCGATAGCGCACGTCGGGACGATGGGAGGCGATGTTCATGTAGCAGCGCAGCGTGTCGATAACCTCGATCTCGTGGCCGCGCGCGCGGGCAGCCGCGACAATGCGCTTGTGGGAATAGAGGTTCGCATTGCGCGCGAGCATCGCCAGTCTCATGGAAACAACCCCGAAACACTTCTAATGACTCGACCTAACGTTCCGGCGCGGAAATCGGCACGGACATAAGTCCGTGTCCGCTGAATCACTTTGCGACGAACGGCGTGAGATCGAAAGACGTCGTAATTCCCGCTTATATTTTCTTAGCGGCGGCGCGAATGTTAGAATCGGACCACGCGTATAATAGCGTTAGGATAGGCCTCCCGCCGCTGCAATCTCGCTTTTATGACGGCGCCGGGGTTGGAACCGGGCGTTGCGTCTAATCCGCGGCCGCGCGTTTTTTCCGCCGCGTTACAAAAGAGCGGCCCGGGTCAATCACATAGCGCCCGCGAATCGCCTGACGCCCAATGAGAAGGCGAAACCCCATGCTGTCGCGGTTGCTGAG
>Ga0105240_10016265_pt1 | contig 10078 bp, 9 predicted proteins | sample KBSC54metaG_FD_80426 | JGI IMG/M metagenome (GOLD analysis project Ga0105240, IMG submission 80426) | Corn rhizosphere microbial communities from Kellogg Biological Station, Michigan, USA - KBS C5-4 metaG | ecosystem: Host-associated > Plants > Roots > Rhizosphere > Soil | place: Michigan, USA... | reverse complement strand
CGGAGAACGCCATGCGCCCCCTCGCCCGTATCGCCCTCTCGCTCCTCGCCCTCGGCACGCTCGTCGCGGCGCCGGCGCGCGCCGCCTGGCCCGAGCACGCCGTGAAGTGGGTGGTCCCCTTCGCGCCCGGGGGCGCGAACGACCTCATCGCGCGCGCGGCGGCCGAAGGCGTCTCCAAGCGGCTCGGCCAGCCGGTGGTGATCGAGAACAAGCCCGGCGCGGGGGCCGCGATCGGCGCCGACTACGTCGCGAAGTCGAAGCCGGATGGCTACACCTTCCTCGTGGGCGCCGCGGGCGTCGTCACGAACAGCCTCATCCGGAAGAACATGCCGTACGCGGACGCGGACCTCGTTCCGGTCGGCATGATCGCCGTGGCGCCCTCGGTGATCGTGGTGAACCCGTCGGTGCCGGCGAATACGCTGCGCGAGTTCGCGGACTGGGCGAAGCAGCAGGGGGCCGGCGGCGTGAACTGGGCGACCGCGGGCACAGCGAGCACGCCGCACTTCGTGGCCGAGATGCTGAAGGAGGCGGGCATCTCCAACATCAACGTGATCCCGTACAAGAGCGGGAGCGAGGGCGTGACGGCCGTGATGTCGAACAACGTGGCCGCGACCTCGGAAGCGAGCATCGTGGTGATCCCGCAGATCCGGGCTGGGAAGCTGAAGGCGCTCGCGACCACCTACGAGACGCGGATCACCGCGGCGCCGTCGATCCCCACCACGAAGGAGGCGGGATTCCCCGGCGTGCAGATCGGCCACTGGGCCGGCCTCTTCGCGCCGAAGGGGACGCCCGCCGCGCTGATCGAGCGCATGAACGCGGAGCTGGTCGCGACGGTGAAAAGCGCCGAGTTCCGCGACCGCCTCGTGCCGAGCGGCATCGAGCCCGCTCCCTACTCGCTCGCGGGCTACGTCGCCTTCATCACGGCGGAGCGCGAGCGGCTCGCGCGCGTCGCGAAGAACGCGGGAATGCAGGCGGACTGACGGGCCACCGGCCGGCGGGGACGCTACGCGCATGTACTCGGTGAAGGAGATCTTCTACACGCTCCAGGGCGAGGGCGCCAACGCGGGGACGCCCGCGGTCTTCTGCCGCTTCGCCGGCTGCAACCTCTGGTCCGGCCGCGAGGCCGACCGCGCCGGCGCGGTGTGCGATTTCTGCGACACGGACTTCGTGGGTACCGACGGTCCCGGCGGAGGCCGCTTCGCCGACGCCGAGGCGCTCGCGAGCGCGGTCCTCGCGGCGTGGCCCGCCGGCTCCCCGTCCCACCGCTTCGTCGTGTGCACCGGCGGCGAGCCGCTGCTCCAGCTCGACCGCGCCGCGATCGAGGCGCTCCATCGGCGCGATTTCCGCGTGGCGATCGAGACCAACGGCACGCTCGCGGCGCCGGAAGGCATCGATTGGATCTGCGTGAGCCCGAAAGCGGCGGCGACCCTGGCCCAGGAAGCCGGCGACGAGCTGAAACTCGTGTTTCCGCAGGCCGCGGCGCCGCCGGAGCGCTTCGAACGGCTCGATTTCGCGCATTTCTTCCTGCAGCCGATGGACGGCCCGGACCGCGAGGCGAATACGCGCGCGGCCGTCCGCTACTGCCTCGAGCATCCGCGCTGGCGCCTCTCGATCCAGTCGCACAAGGTGATCGGCATCCGCTGAGCGCCGCGGCGGCACGCCTTTCCGGCGCGCCGCTCCTACAACGATTGGCGGGGTCTTCGAGCGTTGCCGAACGGCGACGGGGACGGCGCTTCCCGGGCGCCGGAACTCCCCGCGCGTAGGAGCGGTCGCACCGTGTGAGCCGCGCCACGCCCCCGATGGTCCGCGCCGCCGGGATGAGGGTCTCCGCCCGGCGCAGCCCCCACCGCCAAAGGAGTTCCCCGCCATGAGGCATCCTTCCACTCCCACGGGCAACAACGCCGGAAACGCGAACCGGCCGCGCAATCGCGGAGCGATCCGCACGCACCTCGGCCGCAAGCGCGTGGGCCCGCGCACGCGTCCCGCGCGCGAGGCGAGCTTCATGGGGCTCGCGCAGGGCGCCGACGCTTCGCGCCATCCGCAGGAAGCCCTCTTCGACCGGCTGCTCGACACCTTCCAGCAGGCGTTCGCGAAGGCGGGCGAAACGACGGCGAGCGCCTTCGACAGCGCGCTCGACGCGGCGTGCGACACGCTCGTCGCCGCGGGCGAGTTCACCTCCGAGAACGCGCAGCGCCTGCGCGAGTACCTGCGGCGCGACCTCCTGCAGCGCGACCATCCCCAGATGACCTTCCGCACGGGCGACATCACGACGGCGGGCACCCTCACGTGCGCGGGCTGCGGGTGGACCGTGCGGACGACGCGCACCGCGGTGCTGCCCCCGTGTCCGCAGTGCACCGAGACCGTGTACCGCAAGACCGGCTGATCCCCACGCCTTGGGCTCGATCCAGATCTTTCCCGGGAAAGCTGCGGCGACGAAGGCCGTGGCGACGCTCGCCGACGTCTGGCGGGTCGCGCCCGTTCCGGGCAGCGGCGCGATCAAGGTCCGCGCCGCGCGCGTCGAGGACTACGCGGCGCTTCGCGCGCTGGAGCGCCAGGCCCATTCGGGCCTGCCGCCCCTCACGCTCCGGCAGTTCGAGGCCCGCCGCCATGTGTTTCCGGAGGGCCAGTGGGTCGCGGAGTGCGGCGGCGCGATCGTGGGCGCCGCGAGCTCCATGATCGTCGCGTGGGACGCCTATCCCATCCATGCGTCGTGGAAGGCGATCACCGCGGACGGCACCTTCGCCACGCACGATCCGCATTCCCACACGCTCTTCGGCTCGGACCTGGTGGCGGACGCCTCGCGCCGCGGCTTCGGCGTGGGCCGGGCGTTGAGCCTCGCCCGCCGGCGCCTGTGCCGGCGGCTGAACCTTCGCCGCATCGCGTGCGCGCTGCCGCTCCCCGGCCACGCGGCGCTGGGCGACGAGATGCCGCCGGACCTCTACGCCAGGCGCGCCGTGTGGGGCGAGATCGACGAGCCGCTCCTGCGCTTCCACCTCGCGCAGGGCTTCCAGTACTGCGGGATCCTGCCCGACTTCTTCCCGGGCGAGGGCGCATCCGCGCGGCCGGCGGCGCTCGTCGCGTGGCTGAACCCGCTCTACGCGCCGCCGGGACCCAGCGCGTTCGCGGCATCGCAGCGCGCGAGGAAGTGCGCCTGAGCGGGAGCTCCACCGCACGCAGTGATACGCTTCGCGGCTGACAAATCCGCGGCCGGCGCCTGCCGGTGCGCCCGTGCCCGCGTTGAACCGCATCCTCCTCGTGCTTTCGCTCGCCGCCTTCGCGAGCGCCGCGTCTATGCGCGTGACCGACGCGCTCCTGCCGCGCCTTGCCGCCGATTTCCAGGTGGGCATCGCCAGCGCCGCCGGCGCGATTACCGGCTTCTCGGTCGCGTACGGCATCATGCAGGTCCTCTTCGGGCCGCTGGGGGACCGCTTCGGGAAGCTGCGCGTGATCGCGGCGGCGGCGGGCGGGGCCTCGGCCGCGAGCCTCGCCTGCTTCCTCGTGACCGGCTTTCCGGCGCTCCTCGCCGCGCGCATCGTCGCCGGCGGCTTCTGCGCATGCATGATCCCCCTTTCGATGGCGTGGATCGGCGACGTCGTGCCCTACGAGGAGCGCCAGCCGGTGCTCGCGCGCTTCCTCATCGGGCAGATCATGGGCGTGGCGGCCGGGGCGGCGGCGGGGGGGTTCGCGGCCGAGGCGCCGCAATGGCGCTGGCCCTTCGCCGCGCTGTGCGCGTGGCTCGCCGCCGCGTGCGTGGCGCTGGCGTTCCTCGCGCGCTCCGATCCCGCGCCGCGGGGCGGCGGCGGCCGCTTTTTCCAGGACCTCGCCGGGGTGCTCGCGGAATTCCGCGCGCGCACGGTGATCGCGACCGTGTTCGCCGAAGGCATGGTGGTCTTCGGGGCGCTCGCCTTCGTTCCCACGCACCTGCACTTCGCGCGCGGCATGGACCTCTCGAAGGCGGGGCTGATGCTGGTGGCGTTCGGCTCCGGCGGCGTGCTCTTCGCGCTCCTCGCCGCGCGCGCGGTGCGAAGGCTGGGAGAGCCGGGCCTCGCCGCGGCGGGCACCGTGCTCCTCGCGTGCGGCCTCGCGGTGATCGCCCTCGCGCCGTGGGCGGCCGCGGCGCCGGTGGGCTGCCTCGCGGCGGGATCGGGCTTCTACATGCTCCACAACACGTTGCAGACGAACGCGACGCAGATGGCGCCGCGGCGGCGCGGGGCCGGCATGGCGCTCTTCGCTTCGGCGTTCTTCCTCGGACAGTCCGCGGGGGTCGCGATCGCGGGGGCCGCGGCGCAATGGCGGGGCACGACGCCGCTCATCGGCGGCGCCGCGCTCCTCGTGCTGCCGGTGGGGCTTACCTTCGCGCGGCTCCTGCGATCCCGGCCGCGCACGCGCATTCCCTAGGGACGCGTCACCTCGTGGCCCACGACGCCGCCGACCGCGGCGCCGCCCAGCGTGCCGGCGGTGCTGCCGCCCGTCACCACGTTGCCCGCCACGCCGCCGATCGCGGCCCCGGCCACCGTGCCGCGTTCCTGCCGGGTCATGTCCGAACAGGCGCCCAGGGCGAGCGCGAGCGTCGCGCCGCCGACCGCCGCAAGGATTCTCCGGTTCATGTCGTTCTCCTCGAAATGCGTGCTTTGGCGCACGCGCACCCCCAGATTGGGCCCGGTGGAGGCCTCCTGCAGTCGGCCCCCACCGGTAATTCCTGTCCGTCCGGGCTTCCACCCGTGTCGGCGCCGTCCCACGCGTTTGATAGACTCGCGAGGCTCCGTTTCCAAATCCCGGGAGAATGACGATGCTCCGCACGATCCTCGCCGCCCTCGCGGCCCTGCTGGCCATGACCGGCGCCGCCGCCCAGAACTACCCGACCCGCTCGGTGAAGATCATCGTGCCGTTCGCCGCGGGCGGCCCCGCCGACGTCTACGCCCGGGTCCTCGCGGAGAAGCTCTCGCACGCGATGGGACAGCCCTTCGTGGTCGAGGACATGCCCGGCGGCGGATCCATCGTGGGCACGGCCGCGGTCCAGAACAGCGCCCCGGACGGCTACACGCTCCTCATGATGTCGAACACGCACACCGTGAACGAGTCGCTCATCAAGAAGAAGCCCTTCGTCCTGCTGCGCGACTTCGTCCCCGTGGCGCCGGTGAACTACTCGGACCTCGTGCTGGTGGTGCACCCCTCGGTGCCGGCGAAGACGCTGAAGGAGTTCATCGCGCTCGCGAAATCGAAGCCGGGCGTGATGAACTACGCCTCCTCGGGCCCGGGGACGCCGTACCACATGGCGGGCGAGCTCTTCAAGGCGATGGCCGGCGTGAACATCGTGCACATCCCGTACAAGGGCAGCTCCGGCGCGCGGACCGACATCCTGGGCGGGCAGGTACAGATGATGTTCGACGCGATCACCACCATGGCGCCCAACGTGGAGGCGGGCAAGGTGCGCGCGCTCGGGACGTCGGGAAAGACCCGCTCGTCGGTGCTGCCCGACGTGCCCACGATCTCGGAAGCGGGCGTGCCCGGCTACGAGGCGACGATCTGGCTGGGGATCATGGCCCCGAAGGGCACGCCGCAACCGATCGTCGACCGACTGAACGCGGAGATCCGCAAGGCCGTGAACTCCCCGGAGATCAAGGCGGAATGGGCGAAGCAGGGCGCGGTCGGCATGGACATGTCGCCGGAGGAGTTCGAGAAGTACCTGCACCGGGACATCGAGAAGTGGGCGAAGATCGTGAAGATCTCGGGCGCGCAGCAGGACCGCTGAACGGATGGCGGCCCTGCGTTTCGTGAGCGCCGGCGCGGCGCACCCCGTGGTGGGCGCGGTCGCGCGGGAAGCGGGCGTGACCGTGGAAGGCAGCTTCGGCGCGGTGGGCGCGATGCTCGAGAAGTTCCGCGCGGGCGAGGCGTGCGACGTGCTGATCCTCACCCACGCGCAGGTCGTGGCGCTCACGGGGTCGGCGGACGTCGTGCCCGGCACGGCCGCGGACCTGGGCATGGTGCCCACCTCGATCGCGGTGCGCGCGGCGGATCCCGCGCCGGACGTGGGCGACGCGGATGCGCTGCGCAAGGCCCTCCTCGCCGCGGACGCGATCTATTTTCCGGACCCGTCGCGCGCGACGGCGGGCATCCACTTCGCGAAGGTGCTGGACCTCCTCGGCATCCGCGGCGCGGTGGAAGCGCGCGTGAAGACGTTCCCCAACGGCGCGACCGCCATGGCGGCGATGGCGAAGGCTCCCGGCTCGCCGATCGGATGCACGCAGGCGACCGAGATCCTCGCCACGCCGGGCGCGAAGCTCGTGGCGCCGCTGCCCGAAGGCTACGACCTCGAGACCGTGTACACCGCCTCGGCGAACGCGCGCGGCGCGCAGCGCGAAGCGGCGGCCGCGTTCGTCGCGCGGCTCACGGGGATCGACGCGGCCGCGGCGCGCGCCGCGGCGGGCTTCCGCGGCTTCGCAATCCGCCCGGCGGTGGCCGCGGACGTGCCCGCCATCCGCGCGCTCGTCCGCACGGTGCTGGACGAGCACGGGCTCGCACCGGATCCGTCGGGCATCGACCGCGACCTCGACGATCCGCTCGCGGCGTATCCCGGAAGCGGCGGGATGCTGGATGCGGTGGCGGCGGCCGACGGGCGCGTGGTGGGTTCGTGCGGGGTGATGCCGCTCGCCCACGGGGCCTGCGAGCTGCGCAAGATGTACCTCACGCCGGAAACGCGCGGGCACGGGCTCGGCAAGCGCCTCCTCGAGCGGGCCGTGGCCTTCGCGCGCGGCAAGGGCTTCGACCGGATCGAGCTGGAGACGGCTTCCGTCCTGGGGCGCGCGATGGCGCTCTACGCGGCCGCGGGCTTCCGGCCCGTATCGCGCGCACCCGCCGCGCGGCGCTGCGACCGCGCCTTCGAGCTCGCCTTGCGATAGGGATCCGCGCGATCTTTCCGTCCGCCCCCCGTCCGTTCGTGCGCCGCGTGGCCTTCGCGCTCGCCGCCGCATGCTCGGCGTGCGCCCTCGCCGCTTCCGCGCCCCCGGCGCCGCAGGGGGCGCCCGTGCCCGCGCTCTCCTCCACCGCCGAGCGCGTCTACGAGCTCGCGAGGCCGCGCATCCTGCAGATCCGCACGCTCCTCCACGCGGCGGGACGGCAGACCACCATCGGCTCGGGCTTCGTCGTGAGCCCGGACGGCTACGCGGTCACGAACTACCACGTGGTCTCCCGCTTCGCGCTCGACCCGAAGACCTATCGCCTCGAGTACCTCGCGCCCGACGGGACGTCCGGTGCGCTCCAGCTCCTCGCGATCGACGTGGCGCACGACCTCGCGGTGGTGAAGATCGACCACGCGCGCCTTCCCTATTTCGAGTTCGACCCGCGGGCGCTCGCGGGGAAGCTGCCGCAGGGCGAGCGCATCTACGCGATGGGAAACCCCCTCGACCTCGGATTCACGATCGTCGAGGGCACGAACAACGGCCTCGTGGGCAAGAGCTACGAGGAGCGGATCCTCTTCTCCGGCGCGATCAACCCCGGCATGAGCGGCGGGCCCGTGACCGACGCGGACGGACGGATCGTCGGCATCAACGTGGCGAAGCGCGTGGACGGCGAGCAGGTGGGCGTGCTCGTGCCGGCGCGGTTCGCGGCCGCGCTCCTCGAGCGCGCGCACACCGGCCCCCCGCTCGCGGTGGACAAGGCGAAGGAGGAGGTCGGGCGCCAGCTCGCCGCGTGGCAGGCGGAATTCTACGAGGCGCTGCAGCGCCAGGGATTCCGCGCGGCCTCGTTCGGACCGTATCGCGGGCTGGAGAGCCAGGCGCCGTGGATGAGCTGCTGGGCCGCCACCAACGGCGACGACCTTCCGCGCCAGCGCGTCTCGATCAACACGACGCGCTGCTCGAGCACGACCGCGGTCTACGTCTCGGACCGCCTGCTCACGGGCGGGCTCGAGCTGCGCTACGAGTACCACAAGTCCATCGACTTGAACGCCTTCCAGTTCTCGCAGGAGATCGCGCAGCACCCCGGCGGCGCGGCCTACGACGGCGGCCGGCGGCTCACGGCGCAGGAATGCCGCGACGACTTCCTCGCTCCGTCGGGCGCGGGGGCGCCGGCGCTTCGCGCGACCTGGTGCATGCGCGCCTACCGCGAGTTCGAGGGGCTGTACAACGTGACGATCGTCGCCCTCACGCAGGACCGCGACCGCGAGGCGCTCCTCGCGCGCCTCACGATGCAGGGCGTCTCCCAGGCGAACGCCGCGGCGCTCGGCAAGCGCTTCCTGGAGGCGATCCGATGGGCGCGGTGATGTGGATCGAGGTCCTCTCGCGCCACGGGGACGTCGCGGCGCGGGAGCGGATCGAGGCGGACGAAGCGCGCGTGGGCCGCGCGTTCGACAACGACGTGGTGGTGGACGACCCGCACGTGGCGCCGCACCACCTGCGCATCTTCCGGGGCGAGGACGGCGAGCTCGTGGCCGAGGACCTGGGGACGCTGAACGGCCTGTATCCCGAGCACGGCGCGCGGCGCGTGCCGCGGCTCCCGCTCGCGCAGGAGCCGGGCATCCGGATCGGGCGCACGACCCTGCGCGTGCACGACGCGGCCCACGCGGTGGCTCCCGAGAAGCGCCTCACGCCGCCCCGCGCGCACGCCGCGTGGGCCGCGGGGCTCACCGTCGCGATGCTCGCGGCGCTCCTGCTCCTCGAGTGGCTCACCCTCACGAAGGAGGCGACCGCCAACCGGCTCCTCCTCCCGCTCCTCGAGATCTCGACCGCGGTCGTCCTCTGGTCCGGCGTCTGGGCGCTCCTCTCGCGGCTCTTCCTCGGCCAGGCGCGCTTCGCGCTGCAGCTTCGCGTGGCGGTCACCGCGTTCCTCGCGCTCATCGCCTGGGACCAGCTCACGGAGACGCTTTCCTTCGCGCTCGCATGGCGCGAGATCTCGGAGTACGCGATGCTGGGCGCGTGGGCGATCCTGGGCGCCGCCTGCTACGCGCACCTGGTTTCCATCGGGCCGCGGCACCTGCGCGTCGCGGTGGGGACGATCGTGGCGCTCGTCGCGACCGGGGCGCTCATCCAGTACGCGAACAAGGCCGAGGCGCGGCGCGTCGCGGGGCAGCCCGCCACGCTGGGCGACCTCCGGCCGCCGCAGTTCCGCGTGCGGCCGATGTCGTCGGTCGACGCGTTCCTGCGGTCGACCGAGGCCACGCGCCGCAAGGTGGACGAGGCGCGCAAGCGCGAGCCGGAGGGCGGCTCGGCCCTGGGCGACGCCGACGCCGGGGACTGAGCTACTTCAACGCCTCGATGCGCGCGAGGTCCAGCCCGTTCACGGACGAGCGCAGCGTCGGCATGTCCACGCCATGCGCGCGCGCGGAGACCACGAAGCGCTCGCCCAGGACGACCGCGTAGCGGTTGTCGGTCCCCTGCTTGTCCGCGTCCTCGTGGACGAGCCGGCCGTTCTCCTGGCGGGTCACCTCGCGCCGGCGGCTGTCCTCGTGCTCGCCCTGGACGCCCATCCAGGAGGCGAGCCCCATGAGCCCGGCCGCGCCGCCCGTGTCCGTCACCTCGAGCTCCACGCGCTTCGCGCCGTCGCCGTAGACGCCTTCGGCCTTCGCGACCATGAGGCCCTTCACGCCGCTCCTGTCGGTGCGCAGATCCGTGCGGGGCAGGCCCGCGAAGCGCTCCGGGACGAAGGGCTTCAGCGCGTCGAGCGGGACCGGGTCCACGCCCTTCCCGCCGTAGAGCGCGGTCCCCAGGGCGCCCAGCGCGGCTTCCATCTGCTTGCCGGGATCGCCCGATTTCTGCGCGGCGTCCATGCGGCGGTTCGCCTCGTCCATGCGCTTGCCGAGCTGGTCGAGCTTCCCCATCGGGCTCTGGGGATCCGGCGCCATGGGAAGGCCGGAGCGCCCGCCCATGCGCATGCCCATTCCGGCGGCGCCCATCCCGCCGATCGCGGTGACGGCGCCGATCACGGCGCTCACGATGACCGCGACCACGATGCCCACGATCACGACCACCGCGGTATACCAGACGGCCTTCTCGGCGGGCGCGCGCATCACGGCCTGGAGCCCCAGGTAGAGCAGGTAGATCGCGTAGATCGCGGCGATGAGGACGAGGATCCCCAGGAGCGG
>Ga0105240_10016261_pt1 | contig 10080 bp, 5 predicted proteins | sample KBSC54metaG_FD_80426 | JGI IMG/M metagenome (GOLD analysis project Ga0105240, IMG submission 80426) | Corn rhizosphere microbial communities from Kellogg Biological Station, Michigan, USA - KBS C5-4 metaG | ecosystem: Host-associated > Plants > Roots > Rhizosphere > Soil | place: Michigan, USA... | reverse complement strand
GCCGAGAGCATCGAATCGCCCTGTGACATCTCGATGTGGGACGCTCCGGACGCCGCGATCGCGGCGTCCTCCAGCTGCACCGAGGTGGTGTCCAGGGTGCCCAGCACCAGGTTGTCCAGGTTGATGAACCCGGTGTCGCCGCTGCCCACCGAGATCGACACGGTGTGGTTGCCGGCGCTCAGCGTGGGCGTGACGATGTCGGAGTCGAAGTGCCAGTTGTTCCAGTTCCCGTCGGTCGGCATGGTGACCTTGCCGAGCGTCACGCCGTCCACCGCGACGGTCCGGGTGGCGTCACCGGCCGCACCGTTGGCGTAGCGCCAGACCAGGCTGTACCGCCGGGCCTCCGGCGCGTTGATGGTGAAGGTCACCGTGTCACCGGCGTTGCCGTAGTTCGCCACGAAACCGGAGCCGGTGTAGCCCGGGTGGTCGCTCATCACGGTCAGGCCGCTGCTCTTGACCGCGTTCTCGGCCTCGTACGTCGGGCCCGCGTCGTCCTTGGTGTTCGGGTAGGCCGCCACCACCATCGGGATCGAGTTCGACTCCGACTTCTGGGTGTCCAGGTAGCTCTTGATCTGGCCGTACTGCTCGTGGTTGTCCCACAGCTCGCTGTACAGGTAGTCGGTCTTCTTGCCGGACGCGACGTTGTCACCGGCGAAGCCGTCCACCGCGTTGAAGCCGAGCACCTTGCCGTTGGCCGAGTTGTTCAGCGCGGTCCGGCTCGCCGACACCAGCGAGGCCAGGCGGGCCTGCACGTCCACCGGGTTGCCCAGAGTGTCGGTCATCGCGCCCCAGTTGCCGAGCTGGTCCAGGTGCACCCCGTCGAAGCCCATCGTGTTGACCTCGTCGATGTACTTGGCGGTGATGTAGTTCTGCCAGTTCGGGTTGGCAGGGTTGAAGATGTAGAGGTTGGTGTTCGGCTGGTTCGGCTTCATCTCGAACGCCCACGGCTGCCCGGTCGAGGCGTAGTCGAGCGCCCAGGACGGGTCGACCCCCGACACCGTCTGGTAGTTCTGCAGCGCGGCGTACGACATGGAGTACGGCATCGCGGCGACGCTGTGGTTGTGCGAGGCGGCGATGTAGGTCTTCACGGTGGCCGGTGAGATCACGTCGCCGTTCCACGCGGTCCAGGTGGCCGGCAGCGAACCGTCGGAGTTCTTCTGTACCGGGTTCTCGTGCCGCCACATCCAGTCGTAGAACTGCAGCGAGTTCAGGTGGTACCTATGCACCAACTGGCTGACGTCGGAGTCGGCCTGCGCCGAGCTGGTGCCCGACGGGTAGCCCGTCAGCGCGCCGATCCGCGGGAAGTGCGTCCAGTTGCTCGAGACGTCGATCGCGGTGGCCGCGGTGGAGCTGCCGGCGCTGATCGACACCAGGTAGCCGGTGAAGTCGGTCGACGGCGGGGTCACCGTCCAGTTCACCGTGGTGTTGCCGTTGGCGGCGACGGTGGCCGCCACCGACCCGGAGCTCACCGTGCTGCCCAGGTGGCTCATGGTGAAGTTGACGTTGCCGGACCACGAGCCGGCGCCGGACGACTCGTGCACCACCGCCGACACCGTCACCGAGCTGCCCGGGTTGTAGCGGGCGTTGGCGGTGTAGGCGTCGGTGATGCTCGGGGTGCCGGTGGCCGCGGCCGCCTGCGGCACTGCCTGCGCCAGCGCGGCGGCGACCGCCAGCACCGTGCCGGTCAGCAGCAACCTGCCTACTCTGCTGGGAAAGCTCGATCTGTACATCTGCGGCGTCTCCTGATCGATCAGGGGGATGGGGGGAAGGGTTCGATCAACAGCAACTGCCATACCTGTACGTCTGGAAGGGTGCCGACGGCCCAGTCGCCATCGGCGGCCAGCTCGAGGTCGACCAGCCGGGGCTGGCCGTCCGGGCTGGCGTAGCGGACCCGGGGCAGCGCGGTGCCCATCCGGCGGATCCGCAGGGTGCCGGGGCCGGTCGCGGCCGGCTGGTCGCGCGGCGCATCCCAGCAGGTGTCCCGCTGGCCGGTGAGGTTCACCAGGTGCACCACGTACCGGCCGTCCGGCAGCTGGTTGATCCGCCGCCAGACGGTGCCGGCGGTGGCCAGCTGCTCGGTCTCGACGGGCCGCTCGCCGGCGCGGTAGCTCACCTCGAGGTCGTCGTTGTAGTCGGCAGCGAAGCTGCCGGTGACCTCGACGATGGCCGGGTCGAACAGCAACTCGGCGTGCGCCACCGCGAAGTCGTAGTAGCGGTGCAGCAGGTCGGCGGTGGACGCCCCGATCTGGTGGTTGCGCACGTAGTACGGGTCCACCAGGATCCGGTCGGCCTCGCCGCACAGCAGGTGGGTGGCGCCGTGACTGAACAGGGTCGCCATGGTGAACGCCGTCGCCAGGTCGGCCTCGGCCGCCGGCGCACTGTCGTACACGTGCTGGTACGCGGCGATCACCACCGGCTTGCCGCCGGCCACCGACCGGGCCCGGTTCACCGTCTGAGCGAGGTGGCCCAGCTCCAGCTGCGGCTTCCACACCTCGATGTAGACGGCGTCCTGCGGCGCCGACCCGGTGCGCCAGGTCGGGAAGTCGTTGACGTTGTTGAACACCAGCCGGCCGTCCGGCAGCGCCTGCCGGACACCGGAGATCAGCCGGCAGAAGCTGGCCGCCACGTCCACCCGCCGGCCGTCCGGCCGGTGCGCCTGCTTCGGGTAACCGTACTGGTCGAGGTGGTAGCCGTCGAAGCCCACCTGCTCGGTGGCCGCGGCCAGGTCGGCGGTGAAGTGGTCCAGCCAGTCCGCCGCCGCCGGGTCCAGCACGAACAGGAAGTCCCCGAGCGCATAAGGCTTTCCGGTCGCGGTCAGCAGCGCGTCGTGCTCCCACTTCGGCCACTCCTGCGGGCCCACCGCATAGACCGCGGCGTAGCCGAGCGCGTCCGAGCCGACCTGGTGGCAGGTGTCGATCAGCGCCCGGACGGTGCCCAGCGACACCGGCTGGCCGAGCGCGTCGTCGTACTGCTCGCCGCCGCCGAGCAGGTCGGCGTGCCGGTAGGCCCAGTCGTAGAACTGCACCCCGGTCAGGTGCAGCCGGCGCAGGTTGTCCGCGACCGCGGCCAGGTCGCGGCCCGGCCGGTAGTCCACCACGAACCCGTACCGCAGCACCGAGCGCGCCTCGGCCACCACCTCGACCGCGGTCTGTGCCGATCCCAGCTCGACCGAGTAGCCGCCGGCCGGCAGCGGGCCGAGCTCGACCACCCCGTCGCCGGCCACCGGCACCGCGGCGACCCGGTCGCCCAGATGCCAGACGGTCAGCTCGCTCGTGCCCGAAGACCCCGAAAGGCCCCGCACCTCGATACCGACCGGCGTCCCCGGGCGGTAGCTGGTCCGGCTCGGCAGCAGCTCTAACACCGTCATCCCTTCACCGCGCCGGCCGTCAGGCCCTGCACGAAATAACGTTGGAACAGCAGGAAGACCACGATCACCGGCACCACCGCGATGATCGAGGCCGCGAACACCAGACCCCACAGGGTGGAGTTCTGCCCCTGGAACAGGGCGATCGCGATCGGCAGGGTGCGCTTGGTCGGCGTGTTGATGATGGTCAGCGCCCAGGCGAACTCGTCCCAGCTGCCGAGGAAGGTGAAGATGGTCGCGGTGGCCAGCGCCGGCTTGGCCAGCGGCAGGATCAGCCGCCAGTATCGGACGATCGCGCCGGCCCCGTCCACCTGCATCGCCTGCTCGAGCTCGACCGGGATCGCGGCGAAGAAACCCCGCAGCAGGAAGGTGTTCAGGCTCAGCGACGACCCGACGTAGAACAGCACCAGGCCGGCCATCGAGTCGATCAGGTGCAGGTACTTGGCCAGCACGAACTGCGGGATGATCAGCATCATCGCCGGGATCATCAGGCCCAGCAGCAACAGCTTGAACAGCACCTCGCGACCGGGGAACCGGAATCGGGCGAACGAGTAGGCCATCATCGAGCTGAGCAGCAGCGACAGCGTGGTGCTGACCGCCGCGACCACCAGCGAGTTGACGAAGTACCGGCTGAAGTTGTCGCCGGTCCAGGCCTGGGTGTAGTTCGCGGTGGTCGCCGGATGCGGCACGAACTGCGGCGGCAGGCTGAGCACGTAGGTCTGGCTCTTGAACGAGGTCGAGACCATGTAGGCGAACGGCAGCACCATGATCAACGCGCCGACGGTGAGCACCAGGTAGCGCAGCGCCGGCGCTGGGAGCCGCCGGCCGGCCGGGACGGAGTCGCGCCGGCCGGCCGGGGCAGATCGTTTCCCGCCCGCGGGAATGGGGGTGGCGGTCATGCCAGCTCCTCGGCGTCGCCGCGGAACGCGCGCAGTTGGATCGCCGACAGCACGAACACGCCGAGGGTGAGCAGCACCGCGATGGCGGAGCCGTACCCGAAGTTCAGGTAGGTGAACGCCTGCTTGTACATGTAGGTCAGCAACACCTGGGTCGAGTCGGCCGGCCCGCCGTTGGTCATCAGCAGCACGGAAATGAACACGTTGAAGCCGCCGATCACCAGCATCACGGTGACGAACGCGGCCGCCGGCCAGATCGAGGGCAGGGTGACCGCCCGGAACCGCTGCCAACGGCCGGCGCCGTCCACCTCGGCCGATTCGAGCAGTTCCTTCGGCACGCCCTGCAGCGCGGCCAGGAAGATCATCATCGACCAGCCGATGCCCTTCCAGACGCCCAGCGCCGAGACCGCTACCATGCCGGTCCACCGGCCGGACAGCCACGAGGTGCGGTGGCTGGTCAGGTGGGTGACGTCGTGCAGCATCCAGTTCACCAGGCCGCTGTCGGCGAACAGGTACTGGAACAACAGCGAGACCACCACCCAGCTGGTCACCACCGGCAGGTAGAACAGCACCCGGAACAGCGCCCGGCCCGGCGCCTTGTTGTTCAGCAGGGTTGCCACGAACAGCCCGAGCGCGATCTGCGGCGGCACCGTCACCGCCATGTAGAACGCGCTGTTGGCCAGCCCGCGCCAGAACACCGGGTCGTGATAGGCCTTGACGTAGTTCGCCCAGCCGGTGAACTGGCTGGTCGCGCCGGCCACCACGTTCCAGTCGTAGAAGCTCATCTGGAACGCCTTGATCACCGGGTAGATGATCAGCAGCAGGAACAATGCGAAGCCCGGCGCCAGGAACAGGTAGGCGGTCAGGTGCGACCGGGCCGGCCGGCCGAGCGGCCGCCGGCCTGCGCGCCCCGGCCGAGCCGGCGGCGAACCGGCCGATGGGGTTCGGACGTCCAACACAGCTGTCATCTTTCGATCACCTCGGATGGGAAGGTTGCCGGCCGGCCGCGGGGGGACGGAGCCGGCCGGCAACCGGCTGCCGGCTCAGCTGGCCTGAGTCAGCAGCGGGTCGATCGCCTTGGCCGCGTTGTCCAAGGCTTGCTGCACCGACTCCGAACCCTGGAACGCCTTGGTGAGCTCGTTCTGCAGGGCGGTGTCGATGGCCGGCGCCTGCGGGACGGATGGCCGCGGCCGGGCGGTCTGCAGTTGCTTGATGAACGGGGCGAAGGCCGGCACGGTGGAGGCCTCCTGGGCGTCCAGTGACTTGACCACCGACATCTGGCCGGTCTTGGCCATCGCCAGCTGGTAGTCGGCGGTCTGGGTGAAGGCGATGAACTTCATCGCTGCGTCCTGATGCTTCGAGGAGCTGGTCATGGTGATGTCCTCACCGCCGACCACCGAGATGGAGCCGCCTGGCCCGGCCGGTACCGGCGAGTAGGTCGGCTGGAACGTCGGATACTGGCCCTGCCAGATGCCGGCCATCCACGGCCCGTCCAGGATGTCGGCGTAGTTGCCCTTGGGCAGCCCGTCCGAGGTCTGCACCGCGCCCTTGTTGCCGATGATCAGGTTCGGGATCGCACCCTGCTTGTAGAGGTCCACCAGCAGCTGCACGCCGGCCACGCTCTGCGCCGAGTTGAGATAGCCGGTGGCCTTGGTCAGGTCGGGGCTGGTCACCTGGCCGCCGGCCGACCAGATCCACGGGTAGACGTTCCAGCCCTGCAGGCCGGAGTCGGCGAACACCGAGATCTTCTTGCTGGACAGCTTGGCCGCGTCCGCCTTCAGGTCGTCGAAGGTGGCCGGCGGGCTGGTGATGCCGGCCTTGGCCAGCGTCGCCGGGTTGGAGATCTGCACCCGGGTGTTGGTATCCAGCGGCAGGCCGTAGTAATGGTCGCCCCACTTGTTGGTGGCCAGGCTGCCCGGGTAGTTGTCGGCAGACAGCGTGTCGAAGTTCGGCAGCTTGCCGTCGAGTTGGGCGAAGACGTGCAGTGCGGCGAACTTCGGCACCCAGCCGATGTCGGACCGCACCAGGTCGGGCAGCTCGCCGCCGGCGGCGCTGGTGGTCAGCTTCTGCAGCAGCGAGTCGTACGGGATGTCGACGTAGTTGATCTTGATGTTCGGGTTGGCCTTCTCGAAGGCCGGGATGATGGTCTGGCTGAGCGCGTCGGTCTGGGTCTTGTTGCCGCCGTTGCCGTACGTCCCCCAGAAGGTCAGCGTGACCGGCTTGGCCGCCGATCCGGCACTGCTGCTGCTCTTCTTGGAACTGGAACACCCGGTCAGCGCGAGCGCCGCGATCGTCGCGACGGCCAGCAGCCGGGTGGCGCGCTTGCCAGGACACCGTGCCATGTTCTCTCCTACAAGAGGTGGGTAGGTCCGGCGGCGGAAGCCGCCGGGTAATGCGGATTCACCTTGCGATAGCTGTACGAACGACGTCGGAGGAGGTCATGCCGGGATCTGGCCGGTGAGCTTGCTGAGCGAGGCGAGCACGCCGTGCCGCAGCATGGTGGCGGCCGCGCCGCGGGCCCAGGTCTCGTCCGGCAGCGGCCGGACCAGCACCGTGCAGTCGGCGGCGGTGCTGGAGAAGGCGTCCCGGTCCAGCTCGGCGCGCAGCGCGTCTATGAACAGGTCCGAGGCGGTGATGCCCTCACCGGAGAGGATCACCAGCGGCGGGTTGAGCAGGTTCAGCAGCGCCGCGATGGCCCGGCCGAGCGCCACCCCTGCCTGGGTGAACACCCGGCGGGCGTCCGGGTCGCCGGCGTGCGCGGCCGAGACCACCTGCGAGACCTTGGTGATCCGACGGCCGGCCGCGGCGGACATCGCCGCCGCGATCGCCGAGTCACCGACCACCGCCTCCAGGCAGCCGCGCTTGCCGCAGTGGCACGGCGGCCCGTCCGGGTCGACGATCATGTGGCCGAGCTCGCCGGCCGCGCCGCCGATGCCGCGCCACAGCTGGCGGTCCAGCACCAGCGCGCCGCCGACCCCGGCGCCGATGGTGACCAGCGCGAAGGTGCTGAAGCTGCTGCCGGCGCCGAACCACTGCTCGGCCACCGCCAGGGTGTTGACATCGTTCTCGATCACCACCGGCAGACCCATCCGGTCGGCCACCAACTGGCGCAGCGGCACGTCCCGCCAACCGAGGAACGGCGAGGCCACCACCACCCCGGTGCTGCCGTTGACGTGCCCGCCCAGCCCGATGCCGATGCCGAGCAGCCGGTCCCGCTGCACCGGTGAACGTTCCAGCAGGATCGAGGTCATCTCGGCGATCGCGTCCACTACGCCATCGGGGCTGGTATCCCGGTACTTCATCCGGTGCGCGGACTGCAACTCGGCGTGCAGGTCGGCGACCACGCCGACGATCTCGCCGTCCATCAGCTTGATGCCGACCGCGTGGTGCCGGCCCGCGTCGACCTGCAGCGGGATCTGTGGGCGGCCCGGCACCCCCGCTTCCGGCCCGTTCTCGACCAGGTAGCCGTGGCTGATCATCGGCTTGACCAGCTTGGTCACCGAGGCGGCCGAGAGGCCGGTCAACCGGGCCGCGTCCCGGCGGGACAGCGGGCCGCGGGTGAGCACCGCCTCGAACAGCGCGCCCAGGTGGTGCTCCCGGTCGCCGAAGGCCCGCGAGCCGGATCCGCTGCCGAACCGGGCACCTGGCGCGATGGCGTCGGCCGTTTCGGTCATGCGCCTGCCTCGGTCATCTGGCGGGTCCCCGTCCTGATCGTCGGACCCGGTGGTGGCAACCACTCGGGACGGCCGGGAGCGTAAGCCCGATTGATTTCACAGGTCAAGCAAACACGTCGAGGAGGTTTCCAAGTCGTTACGAATTCCTTGATGATCATGGGCTATCTGACAGTGGTTGGTTGACGCACTGAAGCAAACGGGTCCAAACTCGCGCACGTCCCCATCGCAACGGCGTCCGCCGCACGGGTGCCGATCCCCCTTCTCCCCGGACGAGGAGCACATCGATGACACGCCCCCGGCTGGTCATCCGCGCGCTGTCCGTACTGGCTCTCGCAGCCAGCTCGGTCACCGCGGTCACGATCGGCACCGCGCCGATCGCGCATGCCAGCACCCCCACCGCCCCGACCACCGAGACCGCCCGCAGCCTCTATATGAACAACTGGTCGGACACCACCGGCCTCTGGATGGACTCGCAGCTGGCCCAGACCGACAGCAACACCCAGTACGGCCCGCGGCTGGCCGAACTGCACTACTCGCCGAGTGGCGCCAGCTCGGCGTCGGCGGTCAACCAGATCAACGATTACACCGGCTTCTTCCGCGACGAGACGCACGGCATCAAGTACGACCAGGTGCACAACTTCGGCGCGGCCACCGGCTACCTCGACTCCGGTGGCGTCCTGCGCTCGGACTACGGGACGTACAGCGGCACCGCGACCACCGTCTCGATCGGCCGCGACTACGCCTTCGTGCCGAACCAGCACTTCATGGTCGTGCAGTACCGGCTGAAGAACACCAGCGCCTCGTCGGTCACCATGAACGTGCTGGACGCCCTGCACCTGAACAACACCGGCGCGGCCGGCCAGAACGTGGTGGCGACCTGGGACGCGACCCGCAACGCCGAGGTCGTCAACATGTCGGCCAGCGGGCAGTACCAGCTGGTGCTGGGCGCCCTCGGCGGCGCGCCGACCGGCCACCAGGTTGGCGACGACACCAACTCGACGCTGACCTCGCCGACGGTGGCCCCGTGGTACACCTTCGACAACAACGGCACCCTGTCGAACAACAACTCGGTGACCGCGATGAACGTCGACGTCGCGATGAACAAATCCGTTTCGGTGCCGGCCAATTCGACCGTCACCCAGTCGTTCTACCTGGCCATCGCCGCCACCAACGCCAATGCCCTCGCCGCCGCCGACACGGCCCGCGCGCAGACCGGCGACTACTGGCTGAACCAGACCACCACCTCGTACACCAACTGGCTGAACGCCGGCAAGCGGGTGACCTCGAACTTCACCGACACCGGGCTGTCCACCGCCTACGACCGGGCGCTGGTGGCGATGAAGCAGTCGCAGAGCCCGGTGCTCGGCGTCTGGCCGGCCGCCACCAACCCGATCGCCTACGGCTACAAGAGCTGGGTGCGTGACTCGGCGGTCACCGCGATGGCGATGGACACCGCCGGCCACCACGCCGAGGCGGACAAGTACTTCCGCTGGCTGGCCTCGGTGCAGTACGCCAACGGATCGTTCGGCACCACCTACGACAGCTGGACCGGCCAACACGTCAGCTTCGTCGAACCGGAGCTCGACAGCGTCGGCATATTCCTGATGGGCTGCTACCGGCACTGGCAGCAGACCGGTGACAACAGCTTCCGGGACGCGGTGTGGCCGCAGATCGTCAACGCCGCCAACTTCGTCAAGAACGGCATCGCCAGCAACGGCCTCGGCCCGCAGGACGCATCGATCTGGGAGGAGACCCAGGAGTACAACACCTTCACCCAGGCGCTGTACATCACCGGGCTCTGGGCGGCCGAGGCGATCGCCACCAGCAAGGGCGACACCTCCGACGCCGACGCCTGGAGCGGCACCGTCGGCTCGATCGCGACCGCGCTGCAGCGCTCCTCGCTGCTGTCCCCGGCCGGCCTGTGGAACCAGCCGGACTCGTACTTCAACCGCGCGGTGAACTCCGACAACACCGCCCGCACCACGATTGACTCGTCCTCGGACATGCTGTTCGTGTCCGGCGCTGTGGACCCGGCCTCCAGCCGGGCCGGCAGCCACATCTCCAAGATCCTGGCCACCCTCACGCACGACACGTACGGCATCGCGCGGTACCAGGGCGACAACTTCTATTACACCTCGCCCTACAG
>Ga0105240_10016260_pt1 | contig 10080 bp, 9 predicted proteins | sample KBSC54metaG_FD_80426 | JGI IMG/M metagenome (GOLD analysis project Ga0105240, IMG submission 80426) | Corn rhizosphere microbial communities from Kellogg Biological Station, Michigan, USA - KBS C5-4 metaG | ecosystem: Host-associated > Plants > Roots > Rhizosphere > Soil | place: Michigan, USA... | reverse complement strand
GTGGATGCCGGCAAGGCCCTGGTCGAGAACGTCACCCTGTTCAGCCACCTGGCCAACATCGGCGACGTGCGCAGCCTGATCATCCACCCGGCGTCGACCACGCACAGCCAGCTCACGCCGGAGCAGCAGCTCACCACCGGCGTCACCCCGGGTCTCGTGCGCCTGTCGGTCGGACTCGAGAACGTCGCCGACCTGATCGCCGACCTCGAGACCGGTTTCGCCGCGGCCGCGTCGGTTTCCGCTCAGGCACGGAGCGCCAGCTCCGTGGCGTAACCGATGGCGTGAGCAGATGATGCACATCATCGACTGAGCGCCGACAACGAAGGGGCCTTGCCGTCGTAACACACGGCAGGGCCCCTTCGTCATCCACCAGAATGGCCATGACATGGACTGGCAGACACCGGAAGACGCGGTGCCCTCGGCGTTCGTCACGGAGTCCAATCGACGGGCGCTGTCGGCGGAGCCCCCGGCATCCGGTGCCTGGCGCCCGGGGGACGATCCGGGTCACCGTCAGTTCGTCGACATCGGCGATGTCAGCCTCGAACGCGGAGGGCCGCTGCCCGCCGCGACCATCGCCTACGAGACCTGGGGCGAGCTGAACGCCGACGCGAGCAATGCCGTGCTCGTGCTGCACGCCCTCACCGGCGACAGCCACCTGACCGGACCGGCCGGCCCCGGGCATCCCACCGCCGGATGGTGGTCGGGATTGGTCGGCGACGGCAAGGTGCTCGACCCTGCCGAGTGGTTCATCGTCGCTCCCAACATGCTGGGCGGATGCCAGGGCAGTACCGGCCCGGCGTCGCTCGCGCCGGACGGCCGGGAATGGGGGCCGCGGTTCCCCTACCTGACCATCCGCGATCAGGTGGAGGCGCAGCGCCTGTTCTCCGACGCCATCGGCGTCACGCGCTGGGCGGCCGTGATCGGCGGCTCGATGGGCGGCATGCAGGCGCTCGAGTGGGCGGTGACCCACCCCTCCCGCGTCGAGCGGGTGGCTATCCTCGCGGCGCCCCCGATCTCGAGCGCCGACCAGATCGCGCTCAACTCGGTGCAGAACGAGGCGATCCGCAGCGACCCGGCATTCGCGGGCGGCGACTACTACGGCGCCCCGGACGGCGGCGGCCCGCATCGCGGTCTGGCGCTCGCCCGTCGGATGGCCCTGCTCAACTACCGCTCCCCCACCGAGCTCAACGACCGCTTCGAGCGCAGCTGGCAGAGCGGGCTCAGCCCGCTCGGCGGGGGCGGACTGTTCGCCGTCGAGAGCTACCTGGGCTTTCACGGCAACAAGTTCACCCGCCGGTTCGATGCCAACAGCTACCTCGTGCTCACCGATGCGATGAACTCGCACGACATCGGCCGTGACCGCGGCGGTGTCGCCGCAGCGCTCGCGCTCGCCACGGCGCGAGCGGTCGTGATCGGCATCGACTCCGACCGGCTCTTCCCGGTGCCCGGCCAGGAGATCATCGCCCGACACCTGGCCGGCAACATCGATGGCGATGTGCCGGTCGTCCTCGCATCGCCCTTCGGACACGACGCCTTCCTCATCGAGGATGCGCTCGTGTCTGAACAGCTGCGACGGCTCTTCGCTTCCTGAGAATCCGCTCCGCGTGGCACCCCCCTTCCGGGTGCCCCCTCTGAGAGCATGTCTCCGGATGAGGCGAGCCGCAGGAGAAAGAACAACGAGATGGACCTGATCACCAAAGAGCGCGATCGCCTCCTTCAGCGCACAGCGCGGGTGTACGGGCTCAGCTTCACGGTGGTCGCCCTGCTCTGCTTCGTGCTGCCGGGCGCGGTCAGCATGACCGCCCTCTTCATCTCGCTGCCGCTGTTCGTGGTCGTCGGCATCGCCCAGTTCCGGATGGGGATCAGCCGGTCCCCGGCCTGGCTCGCCGTCGCCCTGATCGCCGGTCTCGCCATCGTGGTCGTCGCCTGCACCGTCGGAGCGCGGCCGTCGCAGGCGGGATTCACCGCCGTCGTAGAACTGGCCGCCGCGTCCCTCGCCGCCGTCGGCCTCGTCCTCACATCGAGCGCTGCACGGATCGCCGCGCTGATCATCGTGTTCCTGATCGTCGGCGCCACCCTGTTGCTGCTCACCAGCGACCTGCAGGCACCGCTGCGCACGGCGGGCATCTACGTTCTGGGATGGGTGCTTCCGGTTCTCATCGCCATCTGGATCAGTGCGGGAGTGCCCCAGGTCGCCAAACGGATCGCGAGCATCGGGCGGGCGCACCGGGCCGAACGCCAAGCCAGTGAGATCGAAGCGCAGCGCAGACAGGGGGCGCGCCTGCTGCACGACACGGTCCTGGCCACGCTCACGCTGCTGGCTCACTCCGGCGTCGGCGTGACGCCCGACGCGCTTCGCCAGCAGGCGGGCGACGATGCCAAGCTGCTGCGGCAATTGCGGCTCGGCACCGGCCCGACACCGAGTGCAGCCGGCGGCGGCGCAGCAGAGGGTGCGGTGGGCACCGAGACCTCCCCGGTCCCGATCATCGAAGAGCCGGTGCTCGGCACCACCCTCGAGTCGGTCAAGCAGCGCTTCGGCCGCATGGGACTGCAGGTCAGCTGGCACGGAACAGGGCAGGTGCTGCTGCCCAGCGACATCCTGGATGCCTTCCTGCTCGCCCTCGCCGAGTGCCTCGAGAACGTGCGACGCCACTCGGGGGTGACCGAGGCGCACGTCACCATCACCGAGGACAGCAAGATGGTGCGCGCCATGGTCACCGACTCCGGCGTCGGATTCGAGATCACCGACATCGACGAGGCCAAACTCGGGTTCACGGAATCGGTCGTCGCGCGACTGCGAGACGTCGGCGGCAATGCCCGGCTGTTCTCGGCACCCGGCTCGGGCACCACGGTCGTGCTCGAGGTTCCCCGCGGCGACGCGACGACAGAGGGGGGCGCATGACCTTCTCGGCTCCGGAAGAGAACACCCTCGGCGTGGTCGTCGGCAACGCGCGACGCGCCGTCGGCAAGACGGCACGGCGGCTCGGCCGCGCCTCGGCGCATCGCGCCAGTCTCGGCACCGCGTTCCTCGGACTCGGCGCCGCCATCCTGGTCGGCTTGCGCGCGGTCTACGGCGTGAGCTGGTTCATCGGACTCTGGGGTCGTGGCGTGTATTCGCAACCGCTCGCCGCGCTGTCCGCCTGGATCGTGCTCGGTGCTGTCATCGTCGGCGCGATCGTCACCACGCGTGTGATCGGCGACCGACTCCCCGACTGGATCTTCGGGCTGTTCCTCACCGGGCTGCTCGTCGCCGTCGCCCTCGACGTCATCGCGGTCTGGGATCTGCACGACATCGGGCGCGACGCGACCGCCGCCCTCGCGGCCGGCATGACGCTCCTGATCGTGGTGACCGTGCGCGGCTCGTCCGAGCTGCTGATCGCGGCCGGCGTGCTCGGGGTCGGTCTCGCCGTGGTCATCTTCTTCGACACGCCCCCGTCCGATCAGATCACCGCCGACTGGATCGCCCCCCAGATCACCGCCGTCGCGTCCGCCGTGCTCCCTGCCGTCATCGGCGTGGCGATCGTCGAGAGCTTCCGGCGGATGGTGCAGGTCGAGCTCGACCGCGTGCTCGTGCAGTCCACGGTGTCGGCGCCGCGCTACGCGGTCGGGATGCTGGCATCCGAAGAACTCGCCCGCCTCGACCTCGCCGCCGAGGAGCTGCTGGAGTCGATCGCCAGCAAGAAGACCCCCTTGCCGCTCGCGCCGAAGATGGCCTCGATCGCGGCATCCCTGGCCACCGAGTTGCGCCTGCACCTGATCGAGGGCCGCCGCGAGACCTGGCTCTACCACGCGGTGAGCGAGTCCGAGATGCTCGGCAAGGCGGTCACGCTGGTCGACAAGTCCAGCCTCGCCGGGCTGCTCGATCCGATCCAGCGCGACGGCCTGCTGGCGGCCGCCTGGCTGCTGGTCGGTGACACGATCACCTCCAACGCCAGCCGCACCGTGACCGTGCAGGTGGGTCCCGTGGCACCCGGCGAGACCCCGGTGCCCGAGCACAAGATCCTGATTCCGATCACCATCACGACAACCGGCGTCGCACGGAATCGTGTCGACCCGTCGATCTGGGATGCTCTGGGCCGTGTCGGGCATTACTCTGACCACACCCAGGACTCCAGCCTTCGTGTCGACATCGAGTGCCTGGTCGACAATCCAGCAGACGTCTGACCCGCCAGGCACCGCGACCATCCGGCATCACAGCCAGCTAGAACCGAAGAAAGGAGAGCCGACCGTGGCTCCCATCCGCCTCGCGCTCGTCGACGATCACAGGATGCTCCTGGGGGCGCTCACCGAGTGGATCCGCAATGCGGCAGACGACATCTCGATGGTCGCCGCTGTCACCACCTGGCCCGAGCTGCTCACGCATCCGGAGTTCCCGGTCGATGTCGTGCTGCTCGACCTCGACCTCAAAGACAACATCCCGGTCGCGCTCAAGATCTCGACGCTCAAGACCACCGGCGTGAAGGTCGTGCTGATGAGCACATACTCCGAGCCGAACGTGGTGCGCGAAGCGCTCGGCGCCGGCGCGCTGGGCTACCTGGTCAAGAGCGAGGATGCCGGCATGATCGTCGAGGCGATCCGCGCCGCCGCGCAGGGTGAGAGCTTCGTCTCGGCCGAGCTCGACCTCGCCCTGAACGCCGCCGACGTCGGGGGCGCCCCCAAGCTGAGCGCCCAGGAGCGGCGCGTCATGGCGCTGTACGGCGGCGGCGAGCCCGTCAAGTCGGTCGCCTACCAGCTGGGCATCTCCGAGGAGACGGCCAAGAGCTACCTCAAGCGGATCCGCGAGAAGTACCGGGTCGCGGGCATCGATGTGGGCACCAAGGTCGCGCTGCGCAAGCGCGCGATCCAGGACGGCATCCTGATCCAGGACTCCGTCGACGGCGCGAGCTTCTAGCGAGCTCGGCGACTGAGCAGCGCGCCCCACAGCGCGAGCGCGGCGCCGGGGACGCAGAGCAACAGCCCGACCCAGGTGGGCGCCAGGTAGCCGAACCCGGCGGCGATCACCGCTCCACCGAGCACCGCGCCGAGACTGTTGCCGAGGTTGAGCGCCGAGTGGTTGGCGGCCGCAGCCAGGGTCTGGCTCTCGCCCGCGACATCCATCAGGCGGGTCTGAATCGCCGGAGAGAGCGCGGATGCCGTCGCCGCGACCAGGAACACCCCGGCGAACAGGCCAACCGGCCAGTGCGCGGTCAGTCCGAGCACCACGAACGACACGGCGAACGCGCCGAAGCACAGGAAGATGGCTCGTAGCGGGCCACGATCGGCCAGGTGCCCGCCCACCACGTTGCCGATCGTCATGCCGAGTCCCGCGACGATGAGCGCGATGGGCACGAAGCCCGACGGCAGGCCCGCCACCTCGGTGGCCATCGGCGCGATGTAGCTCTGCACCGCGAAGAAGCCGCCGAATCCGACGGCACCGGTCAGCAGAGCCAGCCAGACAGGCAGGTGCTTGAAGCCGCCCAGCTCGCGCGCGGCCGTGGCGTGCGGGTCGCCCGGCTGACGCGGAACGACGATCCAGATCGCCAGCACGGCGAGCGCGAACACGCTGGCGACCGCGAGGTACGCGACGCGCCATCCGGCTTGCTGGCCGAGGAAGGTGATGGCCGGCACGCCGATCACGTTGGCGATCGTGAGGCCCGAGAGCACGAACGCCACTCCCCGGCCTCGCTTGCCCGGTCCCATCAGCGACGAGGCGACCAGGGAGGCGATGCCGAAGTACGCGCCATGCGGCAACGCCGCGACGAAGCGCGCCACGACCAGGAGTTCGAAGTTCGGCGCGACGGCCGAGAGCACCGAGCCGAGCGTGAAGGCACCGACCAGCGCGAGTAGCAGTCCCTTGCGCGGTAGCCGCGCGGCGAACACGGCGATCGTCGGGGCGCCGACCACGACTCCGGCGGCGTACGCCGAAATCACGATGCCGGTCTGGGCGATCGCCTGCTGGTGCGACGCGGCATCCAGCCTCGGAAGCAGGTCGGCCGCGATGTTCGGCAGCAGGCCCGATGCGACGAACTCCGTCGCACCGATGCCGAAGCCCCCGAGGGCGAGCGCCAGCAGGGCGAGGCGGGTGCGCGCGGGCGACAGAGCGGGCGCGTTGGGCGGAGCGACGGTCGTCAACGGCGCAGCCCTTCGGTATCGCCGCGCTCCGGCACGAACGGCCAGACCCGCGGGAGCCAGTTCGACTCGTCGACCAGCTGCAGATCGTCACCCGGGCTCAGCAGGCGCGTCATGCTCCGCACGGCCCAGCCCAGCAGGGCCAGATAGAGGAGGTTGCGCGCGGTCAGGACGAGCAGCATCCAGACGTTCAGGGCCAGCAGCTGGTCGTAGAGGTAGGGATAGATGAGCTGGGTCAAGCCGGCGATCACCAGAGCGAGCGCGGCGGGAAAGCGGAACGAGACGCCGCGGCCGGTTGCCGCCGTCGAGAGTCCGAGAACGATCGGGACCGCGAGCCAGGTGACGAACTGCGGCGAACCGACCTTGTTGAACAGGATCAGAGCGGACGTCAGGGCCAGGGTCAGCGGGGGAAGCAGCTCGGCGGCCGTCGCGCCGCGACGGACGACGATGATGGCCAGCAGAAGCAGAGCGAGAGCCACCAACGCGAGCAGCGGAGTGGCGATCTCCGCCGCGGTCTGCACTCCCTGGCCGCGCAGCTGATAGGTCAGGATGCTGGTGTCGTAGTAGAGCGTGCTCGCACCGGGGCGGCGGCTGAAGGCGTCCCACATCCAGAAGGTCCCGATGCCGGATTCGATCTGCAGACCACGGCCGGTCTGCTGGGTGATGAAGCTGAACGCGTTGGCTCCGCCGCCGCTGAGCACGATCGAGATGGCGAGGATCCCCGCCGAAGTCACCGCGGCCGCCAGAGCCACCCGCACCCGGGCCGGCACCGCGATGAAGACCGCGGCGACGAGCGCCGCCGGCCACACCTTGATCCACGTGGCCACGGCGAGCAGCACCCCCGCAAGACGTGGGGCGGTGGCGAGGCAGAGCAGTCCGACCACCGCAACGGCGACGGCCACGGCGTCGATGCGGCCGACGGCCACCGGGCCGAGTGCGACCAGCAGCCCGAGCCACCACCAGGCGACGTGCGACACCCGGCGATCGCGCCCGAACGCCATCACGACGGCGAAGGCCGCGGCATCCACCACCATGACCAGCGTCAGCCAGGTGCTGGCGTAGAGGGCGGGGCCGAACGCGTACGACGCGAGCATCGGCAGCAGCGCGACGATCGGGTAGACCCACGAGGTCTGCAGCCCGACCCATTGGCCCGAGACCAGTCCGTGCTCGACCCAGAACTTGTAGACCCAGTTGACGTCGCCCAGCGGATAGCCGGGTCCATAGAGCGCGAGCGCGCCGAGCCAGAAGTGCACAAGCACGAAGGCGACCCACAGGGTGAACGGATGCCGAACCAGCGTCGCGAGCGTCGCCCACGCGTCGCGCGGGCGGAGGGCGGCGTCCGTCATGTGGTCAGGGTATCCGCAGAAGCTCGGCGACCACTGCGGGCAGCGCCGCCGCCAGATCGAGGATCGTGAGCGGACCACCGGCGCTGGCGCGCTCGGCGGCCAGGCCGTGCAGTACGGCGCCGGTCGCCGCCAGGGGTGCGAGCATTGACGGATCCGCGGCGAGCTCCTCGTGGTGCGTGGCCAGGAGGGCGCCGAGGATGCCGGCGAGCGCATCGCCGGCGCCGGCCGTCGCCAGCCAGGAAGGCGCCGAGCGCACGCGGATCGGCTCGGTGCTGCCCGTCGTCGCGGTCGGAACGGCGATGCGCGTGGTGTGCCCCTTCAGCAGCACGGTCGCGTCGAGTTCGCGCGCCGCCCGCAGAGCGGCGGCATCCGGGTCGGCGCGGATCGCCTCGACGTCGAGGCCGATCAGCCTGCTGAGCTCGCCGGCATGCGGGGTCAGCAGCACGGGCCCGCGCGCAGCGGAGCGTCGGCCGAGCGCTCCGCCGTCGAGCACCATCGGGACGGCCTGGCCGAGGGCCGCATCGACCATCCCCGCGGTGATCTCGTCGAGGTCCTCCGGATCCTGCCCGGAGCCCAGCACCCAGGCCTGCACCCGTCCGTCGGCGGTCACCGCCTCCGGGCGGCGCTGCAGCACCAGGCGCGTCGGCCGCCCGGCGCCCAGATAGCGGATCATCCCGACGCCGGTGCGCGCGGCCGCCTCCACGCCGAGCACGGCGGCGCCCGGGTACTTCGCCGAGCCGGTGACGAAGCCGACCACACCGCGCGAGTACTTGTCGTCGTCGACGCCGGGCACCGCGATCCAGCGGGCCGCATCGGGCGGGCCGAAGAAGGACTCCATGCAGGCCACGATAGTTTGGCTCGGTGAACATCCGGATTCCCGACCGCGTCATCGTCTTCGACTACGGCGAGGTGATCTCGGTCTCGCAGAGCGAAGTCGACCGCGCCGCGCTCGTCGAGATCTCGGGACTCGAGCCCGGCCTGTTCTGGCAGCTCTACGACCGGTATCGGGAGGATCTCGACCAGGGCGTCACCCTCCCCCGCGAGTACTGGAACCTGATCGCCCGCGACGCCGGGGTCGAGTGGCCGCCCGCCACCTTGCAGCAACTGTGGGCTGCCGACATCCGGAGCTGGATCAGCGTCGAGCCAGGCACTGTGCAGCTCCTGGCCGAACTGCACGCCGGCGGCACGCGCGTCGCTCTGCTCTCGAACGCCGGCTTCGACTTCTCGGACCCGTTCCGGCACTCGCCCATGGCGGCCTACTTCGAGGCGATGTTCGTCAGCGCAGAACTCGGACTCATCAAGCCCGATCCCGAGATCTACCGGGTGACAGCCCGTGAGTTGGGAATCACGCTCGAGCAGATGGTGTTCATCGACAACAAGGAGATCAATGTGGACGCCGCGGTCGCCCTCGGCGTCACCGGTCACGTCTTCACCACCGTCGCCGAGTTGCGCGCCTTCCTGGAGTCCCTCGCCTCATGAGTCCCACCCTGTTCGACCCGCTCCCCCTGCGCGGTGTCACCGCACGCAACCGCATCTGGGTTCCGGCGCTCTGCCAGTACTCGGTGCTCGCGCGCGACGGCGTGCCGACCGATTGGCATCTGGCCCACCTAGGCTCGTTCGCGGTCGGCGGCGCCGGCATCGTGATGGCCGAGGCGACCGCGGTCGTGCCCGAGGGCCGGATCTCGCCGCACGACACCGGCGTCTGGAACGACGAGCAGGTGGCCGGGTGGCGCCGCGTGGTCGACTTCGTCCACGCGCAGGGCGCGCTGGCCGGACTCCAGCTCGCGCACGCCGGCCGCAAAGCCTCCGTCTACCCGGAGTGGGGCTTCGGGCAGAAGGGCAGCATCCCGTTGGATGCGCCTGCCGACGTCGACCCCGGCGCCGGATGGCAGACCGTCTCCGCGTCCGAGCTGGCGTTCGAGGGCTACCGCGCGCCGCGCGCGCTCGCCACGGACGAACTGCCCGGGGTGGTCGCCGCCTTCGCGTCAGCCGCGCGCCGCGCCGTCGATGCTGGATTCGACCTGGTCGAGCTGCACGCCGCGCACGGCTACCTGCTGCACCAGTTCCTCTCGCCGCTGTCGAACACGCGCACCGACGAGTACGGCGGCCCGCTCGAGAACCGCGCGCGACTGCTGCTCGACATCGTGCGCGCCGTCCGGGCAGAGATCGGCGAGCAGGTGCCCGTGTTCGTGCGCTTCTCGGCGAGCGATTACGCCGAGGGCGGCTGGGACGCCGAGCAGACGGCGGTCGTCGCTCGTTGGGCGCACGAGGCGGGCGCCGACTTCTTCGACATCTCATCGGGCGGGCTGATCTCGGGCGTGCGCATCCCGCTCGGTCCGGGCTATCAGGTCCCGTTCGCCGAGCAGGTGCGCGAGACGGCGGACGTCGCGGTCAGCGCCGTCGGCCTGATCACGGAGGTGGCGCAGGCGGCCGCGATCGTCGAGAGCGGCCAGGCCGACGCCGTCATGCTCGGCCGGGAGATGATGCGCGACCCGCACTTCGCGCTGCGCGCCGCGCACGAGCTGGGCGTCGAGCTCGACTATTGGCCGCCGCAGTACCTTCGGGCGAAATGGCCCCGGCCCTAGCGCCTGCGCCGGGTCGCGTCCTGCACCTCGCCGACCAGTTC
>Ga0105240_10016256_pt1 | contig 10082 bp, 10 predicted proteins | sample KBSC54metaG_FD_80426 | JGI IMG/M metagenome (GOLD analysis project Ga0105240, IMG submission 80426) | Corn rhizosphere microbial communities from Kellogg Biological Station, Michigan, USA - KBS C5-4 metaG | ecosystem: Host-associated > Plants > Roots > Rhizosphere > Soil | place: Michigan, USA... | reverse complement strand
GTTGTAAAGTTCTTGTCGACATAATTTTCTTGCATGTGTTATTTCACTTTATCAAATGGTTTCATGGCACTTGGTATAAAATCCAACAGATCAGTTGCCACAATATGCAGTCCATATTTTTTTTGTGCCAGATACCCTGCCTTGCCGTTTACAAATGCCGCTGCAGAAGCAGCCTTGACTGGGTCTTTATTTTTGCACAACATTGCGGCAACCACACCTGATAACACATCACCTGTTCCGCCTACTGTCATGGCTGCAAGATTTTTGGGATTTAGGTATGTCTGTTTTCCGTCTGAGATGATATCTGTTGGCCCTTTGAGAAGTATCGTGATTCCATTCTCTTTGGCATGTTTTTCAACTAGTGTTGTCCTGGGTTTGATACCGTCAGGTGGAAGCTCGCCAAACAGTCTCCTAAATTCTCCCGCATGAGGTGTAACTGTGACCTTTTTGTCTTTAATTATTGGAATAATTTCTGGTACAAGACAGCTTGCGTCAAGGGATATCATCACTGCCCTATCAAGAAGAGACGATACAAGAATTTTTAGTGCCTCCCTGTCTTGGATTCCAAGACCCATTCCCATTGTTGCAGAGTCAAGCTCCTTTGGTATTATTCCAAGAAGTTTTTGTACAGAGCCCCTTGTCAGCTTGACATCAACTAGTGGTACGATGATAAGATTTGGAGAAAATGAGCGCGTTGCCATCACATTGATCTTGGGCACACATGTGTACACCAAGTCGGCTCCAGTTCTAAGTGCGGCAAGAGATGATAAAATTGGCGCACCGTGGTAAAGATAATTTCCGCCAAGGACTAGAATCTTGCCATTGTCACCTTTTCTGGACAGATTCCTTCTGGCAGGAATGAAACTTTTGACTGTAACTGCTTGGAGAATTTTTGCCAACAGACGTTTTATTTTTTAAGAGATGATAAACTTTCGTCTTCAGCAGAATCTACTTCTTCTGATTCAATCTCTGGCTGTTCTACAATTGGGGACAATATTTTGCGCAAGCTTGCAGGTGTTATGACTTTGCGTGCAAATGCAACGTATGTCGTGTGTCCTATTGCCCTAAACGAGTGTCTTGTCTTGCCATCTCTTGCCTCTATTGTTCGCACTATCTGTTCGGTGCATTCAATATCAAAGAAATCATTTTTCCTCAATGCTGCTGCAAGTTTTTCGAGTTGATTCATTGTGGGACATATTGCAACAAATGCACCACTGCCCTTGAGCATCTTTCTTGCCTGAGGCACAACAACCCATGGGTCTCCTAGATCAACAATTACCACATCTGCATCTTTTTGAGGCATCTTTTTGGCAGTCTTCAAGTCAAGTTTTGTCATGGTGACATACTTTGAGACGCCTGCTTTTTCGATGTTCTTTCTTGCAATTGCCATGAAATTTTCATCAACATCATAAGTGTAAACATGACCTTTTGGTTTTACAAGGCTTGCAAGAAAAGTTGTAAACGAGCCGCTGCCGGTTCCAATCTCTACAATCTTGTGACCGCTCTGTAAGCCAATTCGTGCTGCGATATATCCCAAGTCTTTTGGATAAACAATTTGTGTACTACGTTGACTTTTCATCACATAATCATAAATTGTAGGCTCTAGTGCAAAAATTATCTTTCCCTTGTTTGTCTTGATTGCAGTTCCAAATGGTTTTCCTATCACTTTTTTGTGGTCTATTATTCCAACATGAGTATGAAATTTTTGTTTTGGTGCAGCCTTCATCAGCCATTTTTTACTATCATTATAAAAAAACAACACATTGTCGTTTTGCTTTATTTTCTTCAACAAATCAACCTGATCAAATGTGGATAAATAGCTTGACCCTGAAAATTTTCATTAGCATCTAGACTTTGGTTTCTTCGCCGGTCTTGGGTTTTCTTTTGAGTATTCTTCCAGAGACAACAGATGCCACCCAGAAACCCACTCCAGTCCAGACCATTCCTTGTGATACGGTAAACATTCCTACCACCGTAAATACAAGGCCTATTGCTGCAAATATCACTGGGATTACGGCTTTGGTTGAGACCAACTTCTACATCCTCTCCGGGGCGTCAATTCCTAAAAGTTGTAATGCTTTTGCAAGTGTTTCCTTGAACGAATACACCAAGCAGAGCCTTGCGTTTACTGTAGACTCGGAATCGGCGGTTAGCACCTTGACATGCTCATAGAACGTGTTGAACGATACTGCAAGTTGGTAACAGTATTTTGCAATGATTTTTGGTGAGAGGTTCTTTGCTGCATCTTCCACTTGGAGGTCAAACTTGGCAATAACTTTGGCAAGGTCTCTTTCGTATATCGTATCCAGTCCATCAAGATTTGTTTCAAAGTTTGGACTCTTGCCAGATTTTTCCAAGATTCGTAATGCACGTGCATGTGCATACTGGATGTATGGCCCAGTATCACCTTCCAAACTCAGTGATTCGGTAAGATCAAATGTGATTATTTTATCAAGGTCTTGTTTTATCATGGTATATCGTAATGCACCAATTGCCACCTGTTCTGCTATCTTGACAAGGCCAATCTCGTCAAGCTCTGGATTTCTTTTCTTGGCTTCATCAAATGTGTGTTGGCTCAAGACATCCAGTACATAGTCTGCGCTGACATAGATTCCTTTTCTGCCAGACATTTGCACGGATTTTCCTCCAGTGTCAAGATCAAGTGTTTTTGCAGTATCCGGGCTTAGTGTGACAGATTCATAACCAAGGTGAACATACGAGTCTGGTTTTGATTTGAAATCAGACATTATCTGAGTGATTAATTTTTGTAACCTTGACTGCCTGGAATCTATCACGGTAATTACATGGTCTCCTGCAAAGTGCATCTTGGTGTCCCTGCTGTCAAGTGTTGTCTGCCACAAGACTCGCCCTGTTGTTTGAACAGTATAATGTTTATAGTAAAATGGGTCTTCTAAAATTCCAAGTTTCCAGGCTGCATATGGAATGTCTTTTGCGATATATGTCGCGGTACCATTGCTTCTAACAAGAACCTTGTCGTCTTCGGACTCTGCCTTGATTATCCAGCATCCGGCGTTTTTGCCCTCTAGTTCAAGTGTTGTTATTCCCATAGATTTCATTTTTTCAAATGCTTGAGACCATAGCTTTGAGCGAACTATCTGGGACTCGAAGTTAAGACAGTCGTATGTAACCCCGAGGCGCCAGCATGTTTTGAGTTGTTCTTCTAGTACACGCCTTGTTATCTCATCTCCGAATTTTGCAATCTCTGATGTTCCTTCTTCGAGTTCCTTTAGTACATGAGAGCGCAACTCGACAAGTTGCTTGTCTGTTTCATACTTTTCAGTGATTTTTACATATACTACATCTCCGCAATAATGGTCAAACTTTTGCCCTTCTGGTGCCTTGTCAGAATATCCGCCATACTTGAAACCAACTATGATATCTGCGACTTGGAGTCCAGAATCATCCACGTAATTTAGTACGCTGGTATCGTATGATGCCTTGTGAAGAATTCTTGCAATTGTATCTCCAATTATTATATTTCTGACATGGCCAACATGCAGTGCCTTGTTAGGGTTGACACTCGTATGCTCGATTACCATCTTGGAGTTTTTCCCAAGGTTTACCGTTCCGTAATCAGAACCAAGTGAAGAATGGATTACATCTGGTACAAGTTTTGTATAGTTTGCAACAAAATTAAGATAGCCTGATGCATGTGCAGAAGCTTCAGATACATATGTTCCAAGATTTTTGTTGTATTCTTGTGCAAGGGTTTGTGCAATATCAAATGGTTTTTTCTTGAGTGCTTTTGCAAGTAAAAATCCCACGTTACAGCTGACATCTCCAAACTCTGGCCTTGATGCTTCAGATATGTCAAACTCTGTTTTAGGATATCCCAGTGTATCACATAGTTGTTGTACACCCAGCCTGATTTCGTTGTATAGTAATCGTAGTGTCATGGAAACATCATTCTGCCAACAGTTTTAGCTGTACTTTTTCAAGTGCCTCAATCATGCCATCGCCTGCATGCCCTGGCACAGAAATTGTTGCCTGAGATTGGACATCTTGAGGGGCATTTCCAAGGGCTACACTTGTTCCTGCCACCTTGAAGAGTGGAACATCAGTCTCGCTGTCACCTATTGCGATTACATCCTCTTTTGTTACAGAGAACATGTTCATCACCTCAAGAAATCCGCTTGCCTTGTCTACTCCTTTTGAATTGATATGATATGCATATTGGCTGTCAGTCAGGGTAACGTCAAGATTATTCTCGGCAAAAAGTTTCTTGCCCAAGTTTACATCAAAATTTCGCTCAAGCACCACTTCGGTTATCCTTGGAAATACGGGTTTTTCTATTGCTTCAGGAATTTTTGTCTTCAAGAATTCAAATGCGTCAATACACTTTTTTTTATAGCCAATTAGCTTGTGCTCATTTGGGCCCGTAGTTATTATTCCACCATTTTCTCCAACTGCAATTCTTGTTGTTCCGCCAAATACTGAAAGTACATAGGCTTCAACAGAAGATCTTCCGGTAACATAGATTACCTTGTGTCCAAGTTTTACAAGATATCGCAGTGCTGCCAATGCGTCAAGATCAACACGGCCTCCCTTGTTGTCCGTAATGGTACCATCAATGTCTATTGCAAAGATTTTGGGCTTCATCAAAATCACGTATGACGTGGGTCATAATAACTACTATCTAAAATAGTTTTGAGCACAAAGTGTATCATGGTACGAAAAGGACAAGTTTCTGAAATTTTCAGCAAGGCCCTGCACCATGACAATCCGGAATCATATCAAATTGGATACGTTGACCTTGGTACAACAAAAGAGACAACACTTACAGAATTTCTCAAGATATCAGAAAACTTTGAGGTGATACCTGCATCAAGAATTGCATACATTAGTAAAGGAAATGAGATGCTGTATCGTAAAAAACCAAGAGTCTGAATGGATACTTTCCTTACTAGAACAAATGTATACTAGACTTTATCACTAGTTATTTTATAGAAAATTATACGTATATTCAGATATATTTTCGAGTGCATCAATAGATAGTGAAAGTAAGTACTTTTAGCACATTGGTAATGAGTGCAGTGTTTTTGATTTTATTCACATCTCTTGCTAGCAATAATACAGTAAATGCATCCTCTGTTGGGACCATCAGTTTAGCAAAATCTGGACTAGTGGTATCTGATCCTTTAAACAATGAAATTAAAACACAGCAAGAATTGCAAGCAAACCCTGGATATTGGTACTACAACGGAGATGCGCCAGACCTAAAAGCAAATTATACCTTTTTCAGAGATTTGCAAGGTCTACATGTTGGAGCTCAGGCACCTGCAAATGGAACATATGCTGGATTTTATGCCATGTCACAAAACACCAATGCAACTTTATTTCATGCAATAGTGTCAACACCAGTCAGAACAATTCCAAGCAACAACAACTTTTTCTTCAATGGAATATACGTCCAGACTGCACAGCCAGTAGTAAATTATGTTTCATGTGTATCAGATACTGGCAAATCTGGAACCGTCTGGACCATTGGTCACACTTATGGCAGTTCTAATGATGCGTTAGTGTTTGATACCTTGTGGACTGATACTAGTCCAAACCAGCCATTAACACGAGACTGTACAATAGTCACAGATGGTCAGAATAATCTCAAGGCATATCTTGACGGTGTCTTGGTATATTCAAGTAATACAATCTTACTTGGCATGCCTGCCCCATTCAATGCATATCTTGAACCGCAAAATTCCTATGCAGGTCAGATGATCAATGGGACGTATACTGACTTTTACGTAACAGAAGGTGACAAGATCCAGATAACCAACATTTTATCAAGCGCTGCAACAGTAAATGTAACTGATTCAAATGGCAATGTACTTGCTAGCTCACCAGTATCAAACGGTAAATCGACTGTCGACATAGGAAAATATCATTTTCCGTTAGTTGCAAATATTGCAATTTATGATTCTAGTAAAACTCTAGTTGCATCAACGTCTAGTCCTGTAAACATGTTCGGAGGTGACGTTTATGCAGTTGATGCCCTAAACCCCACCATACCCCAGTCTCCCACAGGACTTGCGGCTACTGCAATCTCGTCATCACAAATCAACTTATCCTGGACTGCACCATCAGATAATGGCGGCTCTACAATAACAGGATACAACGTAGAGAGATCCACAGACAACGGGACTACATGGTCAAGTGCATCCAATGCAACATCTACTAGTTATTCTGATACAGGACTGGTACCAAGTACAACTTACACTTATCGCGTATCTGCAATTAATTCAGTTGGATCTAGTTCTCCGTCAAACACTGCATCTGCAACTACTTATCCAAGTGTTGCAACCAATTCCAAATTGACTGTAAGTACACAAAACCTCAATGGAGCATCTATCTCAGGTCAGTATATTGAACTCTGGCAAAATGGAGTCCAGATAGACGGTGGATTCTCTCCTGTTACATTTACTCTACAAGATGGTCCACAGTATACTGTAATAGCTGACAATTACCTCACCAACATGTTTGATCATTGGCTTGACACGGGTTCAAAAAATAACTCAAGAAACATTTCAATCACGACAGATACCAACATAACAGCAGTCTATAGAACAATTCCTTAGATTTTCAAATATTTGATAAAATAATTAAGTCTAGATCTTTTTATAAAATTAAAAGCGATAACAAACTCAATGATAGATCTTATAACACGAAAATAAGGTAGCGCTATTAGTGGGCAGAATTGGAACAAGGTTAGATGCTCATTGATTTTCTAAGGCCCATACTTGAGAATCCATTTTTTGTAAAATATGGGTTGGCAGGCCTCTTCCTAAATGCTGTTTTTGCCGCAGTGGTGCCATTTCCCATAGTTGTTACATCAACTGCACTGCTTTTGGACGGTCAAAGTGAGCTAGCAGTGTTTGCTGTAATGTCAACGGGTTCTGTAATTGGAGGCATCCTGACATATTACATCGGATACGACGGTGGCAAGGTCTACAAGTTCCTGCGAAGAACACACAGGGAAGAACATCACCAAAAGAGCTTTGCATGGCTCAACAAGTATGGATGGAGCATAATTTTTGCACTTAGCTTGGTCCCAATACTGACAGAGGTCGTCACCGTAATTGCAGGTGTGAAAAAATACAATTTCAAAAAATTTGTCATATCTATGAGCATAGCAAGGACTGCAAGTGCGTTTGCTGCAGTCTATTTTGGAAACATGTTTTTGCAGTACATCAAGTCATAGGTAGACACCAGTAGTAAGATTTTATTCAGCAAGATACCAACAAATCACCAACATGGGAATTCCAGAAAAGATTCAGGCCATCAAAGATGAGATGTCAAAGACCCAGATCAACAAGGCAACAGAACACCATGTAGGTCTTCTCAAGGCAAAGCTTGCCAAGCTCAAAAGAGAGCAAGAAGAGGTAAAATCAAGATCAAGTGGTAGTTCAGCAGGCTTTGATGTAAAAAGAACTGGAGATGCAACGGTTGTATTCATTGGACTTCCAAGTGTTGGAAAGTCAACATTACTCAACAGATTGACTGGTGCAAAATCTGCAGTTGGTGCATTCCAGTTTACTACAACAACTGTAATTCCTGGAATGATGGAACATCGAGGTGCCAAGATCCAAGTACTTGACTTGCCCGGCATCATCAAGGGTGCATCAACTGGAAAGGGTCTTGGAAAAAGAGTTTTGGCAGTTGCAAAAAGTGCAGACTTGGTATTGATAATACTTGATGTGTTCCAACCATATCTTGAAGATGTAATCAGAACAGAACTTGGAAACATTGGAATTAGGTTAGACCAAAAACCTCCAGACATTGTAATTGAAAAGACAGGTGATGGAGGAATTGCAGTCAGTCAACAGGTTCCGCTTACCAAGATGTCAATTAGTCTAATGAAAGACATACTCAGATTGTACGGGATGAATAACGGTAGAGTTCTAGTTCGAGAAGATGTTGATGCAGACCAGTTGACAGATTTCATATCAGGTAACAAGTTTTACGTCCAGTCCCTTACAATAATGAACAAAATTGATCTTGTAAACCAAGGATTCGTAAATGAACTACAACAAAAATCAAAATCAAAGTTTGTTCCAATATCTGCAGATTCTGATATCAACATAAACGCGCTAAAAGATGCAATATTTGAAAGACTTGATTTTATCAGAGTTTACATGAGGCCAAAGGGAGGAGAGACAGACTACAAGGAGCCTTTGATAATAAGAGACAAGTCAAGTGTGCTAGACGTATGTAACAAGCTCCACCGTGACCTCAAAAAAGATTTCAGATACGCACTTGTCTGGGGCAAGAGTGTAAAGTTTGGAGGACAGCGAGTTGGCATCAATCACGTGCTGCAAGACGAAGATGTTCTTACCATAATCAAAGCAAAATAGCAAAAACTCTTTTGTGCCAAAAACATTTTGTGGTATACAATGGAAGAAGCTGAATACAGATGGTGCAAGAAATGTTTTACAAAAACAAAACAAGAAATTATTTTCATGCCAAACATGGCAACATACAAGAGAAGAAGACAATACAAATGCACAGAGTGTGGACAGACATCATGGTTGCAAGGAAGAAGACCATCTGCAGAATCAGTGTACTAAATTTTTTAACAAAAAATTAATTTTTTTGTAAAAAATTGTGTCTATATTACTCATCATTTGGTGTAATTTTCTTAAGCGCTACAATAGAAAAACAAGTAAATACAACAATTGTGCAATGGCAAAACGATCAACAAGAGCTGTTAAAAAAAGATCAGCCCCTAAGAGAAGATCTGCTGCAAAGCGATCTGCTCCAAAGAGACGATCTGCTCCAAAGCGTAGTGCTCCAAAAAGAAGATCTGCTGCAAAGCGATCTGCTCCAAAGAGAAGAGCTGCTCCAAGAAAGAGATCAGCTTCACGAAAAGCAAAGAGAACAGCTTCAAAAAGACGAAGATAAAATTTTAAACAGATTATCGCTTCTTGCAAGCGATAATTTGTAATATTTTAGCTAAACATTTGACCTGGTGGTGATGGAGATTTTCCTTTAACTGCGTCAGGTTCTACGAAAAATTTTCTTTCATTAGGAATTATTGATAGCTTCAGCGATGCATTGACTGCATAATGTGGTGTGCCATCAGGATTTTTGTAGTTTGTTGCAATACCAACTCTGTCAAGATCAACTTTTACTTTGACCATTGTTCCATCTTCAAGCTTGAAAGTGACATGTTCATCTCCAACTCGTTGATGATCTAGCATCTTGAATTCTATCTTGTCTTTTGATGTGCTCATGATATCTTGAGATTGGTTTGAGTTATTTGAAGATTCTAGTATAGAAAGCTCATCAGTTTTATTTGCTGTTCAGTTGTCAAGACATTTTTCGAAGACAAGATCTCAAGCAGTTGTGTTATCAATGCGCGTTCTTGTTCTGAAAATCCCGTTGGACCCTTATCACCTGGTGGACCTGGCGGACCTCTAGGACCCTGCTCACCTGGAATTCCTTGTTGTCCTTGTGGACCTTGTGGACCCTTGTCACCCATTGGACCCTGTGGACCAGTTAGACCCTTGTCTCCTTGTGGACCTTGTACACCTTGAGGACCTTTATCACCATGTGGACCAAGTGGACCCTTGTCACCCAATGGACCAGGAGGACCTTGGATTCCCGGAGGACCCTTATCACCCGGAGTACCTTGTGGACCAGTGGTGCCCTTGTCACCTTGTGGACCTTGAATTCCTTGTGGGCCTGGAGGACCTGTTGGACCTGGCGTACCTCTTGGACCTTGTTCACCACTTGCACCGGGCAATCCTCTTGGACCCTTGTCACCTTGTGGACCTGGAATTCCAGTTAGACCTTTTTCTCCAGCAGGACCTTGAGGACCTTGTGGGCCTTTTTCTCCAAGCGGACCTTGTGGACCAGTTAGACCCTTGTCACCTTGTGGACCTTGTGGGCCTGGTAATCCCTTGTCACATGGTGAACCAGGTGGACCTTTTGGACCCTGTTCACCATGTGGACCAATGATTCCCTTGTCTCCTTGTGGACCTGGAGGACCGGTTGGTCCTTTTTCTCCAAGTGGGCCAATTTCTCCAGTTAATCCCTTGTCGCCTTTATCACCTTTATCGCCT
>Ga0105240_10016255_pt1 | contig 10082 bp, 8 predicted proteins | sample KBSC54metaG_FD_80426 | JGI IMG/M metagenome (GOLD analysis project Ga0105240, IMG submission 80426) | Corn rhizosphere microbial communities from Kellogg Biological Station, Michigan, USA - KBS C5-4 metaG | ecosystem: Host-associated > Plants > Roots > Rhizosphere > Soil | place: Michigan, USA... | reverse complement strand
TTGCGACCGTGATCTACACTCATTCGCTGCCCGCCAATTTTGCGGTGGTGTGGTCGGGGATGTTCAACTTCATCGGCGTGCTCGTCTCGAGCGGCGCGGTTGCTTTCGGCATCATTTCGTTGCTGCCGGTCGAACTGATATTGCAGGTGGGCTCGCACGCAGGCTTCGCGATGGTGTTTGCGCTGCTGATCGCCGCCATCGTGTGGAATTTGGGTACCTGGTGGTTGGGGTTGCCGGCATCGTCGTCGCATACCCTCATCGGTTCGATCATCGGCGTCGGTGTTGCGAATGCACTAATGCACGGCCGCAGCGGTACCACGGGGGTCGATTGGGGTCAGGCCACCAAAGTCGGTTATTCGCTGTTGTTGTCGCCGTTGATCGGCTTTGGATTCGCGGCGCTACTGCTGTTGGTGCTGCGAATCTTTGTCAAACGTAAAGAGCTGTACGTTGCGCCGGAATCGGCCGAGCCGCCACCTTGGTGGATTCGCGGTTTGCTGGTGCTGACGTGCACCGGCGTGTCCTTTGCTCACGGCTCCAACGATGGCCAGAAAGGCATGGGCCTCATCATGCTGATTCTCGTCGGCACCGTTCCCATTTCGTATGCACTCAATCGCGCCATGCCTGAAAGCGCGACGACGCAATTCGTGGCCGAAGCGACTGTGACTCAGCAATTGCTGGTCAAGGCCGGTGGCTCTCCGACGACGACGAGCGCTAATGCTCGCGAAGCGTTATCTGAGTATCTCAGCACAAAGAAGTACGCTCCTGAAGTGCTACCAGCGCTGGCGAAGATTTCTGGCGATATCGGCGATCAAGTGAAAGTGTACGGATCGTTGGCGCGCGTTCCCGCCGCTGCGATTCCCAACGTTCGTAACGATATGTATCTCGCCTCGGAAGCGATTCGAGCACTCGGCAAGAGTCAGGACGTCAAGCTGGATGCAGATACACAAAAGAATCTCGATGCATTCAAGCGCCTTATCGATGCAGCGACCAAATTCATTCCGCTCTGGGTGAAGGTCGTCGTTGCCATCGCGCTCGGTCTCGGCACCATGGTCGGATGGAAGCGCATCGTGCAAACGGTGGGCGAGCGGATAGGAAAGACACATCTCACCTATGCGCAGGGCGCCTCTGCAGAGGTGGTAGCCATGGCGACCATCGGTGCAGCCGACGCGTTTGGATTGCCTGTATCGACCACGCACGTGTTGTCATCCGGCGTGGCCGGCACAATGGCGGCCAACAAATCGGGCCTGCAGATGAGCACGATCCGCAACATCGCGATGGCATGGGTACTGACGTTGCCTGCGGCGATGCTGTTGTCCGGCTCGCTTTATTGGCTATTGAGCAAGATCATTTAGCCCAAGCATCGGGGCGATCTCGATTTGAGATCGCCCAACGAGTGCGGAGCTAACGTCCGACAGTCGGATTCAGCGGTTCGGCACGCAACCGCGCTCGCTTCATGAGCGCTGCATGTGATCCTTGCGAGTGGTCGCCGCTGGCTGTGAGCTGCTCGTAGCTTCCGTCAGGTTGCATCGTCCAAGCATTGCGTGTGTCGTTGAGTTCGATTTGCAACGTCTCCCACAGACGTTCGCGTGCCTGGCGATTGCCGATGGGTGTGACCGCCTCGACGCGGCGGCTCAAGTTCCGTTCCATCCAATCCGCGGAGCCGATGTAAAAATCACCGCTCAGAGGAGTGTCTGCGCCATTCATGAAGTGGAACACGCGGCCATGTTCTAGAAAGCGGCCGATGATGGAGCGCACGCGGAGAGTATCCGTCCAGCCTTTTACGCCTGGACGTAGGCAGCACATGCCGCGCACGATCAAGTCTATTTGCAGTCCGGCTCGAGATGCCGCGATCAATGCCAAAATGATTTCCACGTCTTCGAGCTGATTCATTTTCGCCGTGATACGGGCGGGTCGGCCTTCTCGCAAATGGGTCACTTCGCGCTCGATGAGTTCGAGGAATCTCGCGCGCATGTTGACCGGTGCGACCAGCAGCTTTTCGAACTTGGGCGCTCGGGAATAGCCGGTGAGATAGTGGAACAGATTGACGATGTCGCCCGTCAATGCGGGGTCGGCCGTGAATAGTCCGAAGTCGGTATAGAGCCTGGCGGTCTTGACGTGATAATTGCCTGTTGCGATGTGCACATAGCATCGCAGACCATCGCTTTCGCGTCGCACGACCAGCGCGATCTTGGTATGAGTCTTGAAGCCACGCACGCCGAAAATCACATGATCGCCGGCCTTGCGCAGTTCGTTGGCCCAATGGAGATTGCGCTCTTCATCGAACCGGGCGGTCAGCTCCACCAAGCACGCCACTTGCTTACCGGCTTCTGCCGCTTTGATTAGGGAGCGCACGAAAGGTGTGTCGTCTCCAACACGGTACACCGTCATCTTGATGTTCGTCGTGAGCGGATCGTTGGCTGCGTCGCGAATGAAGCGCTCGACGGTCGCATCGAAGCTATCGTAAGGATGATGGACCAGGAGGTCGCCCGTGCGAATGGCGCTGAACATATCCGAGTCGGGATCGATGCCTTGAGGAATCACTGGCGTCCAGGACGTGTCGCGTAGATCCGGACGATCGATGGATGCAATTTCGTACAAGCCGGTGTAATCGAGCGGCCCGTCCACTTCGTAAATATCGCAGTCGCCCAGCGCCAGCTGCTGTACGAGAGCGTCGCGCATCTCGCCGTTGACCGGATGCCTGAATTCCAAACGCACCACGGGTTGAAAACGGCGTTGGCGAACTTGCTCTTCGACGAGTTCATCGAGCGAGTGTTCCGAATCTTCTTCGAGTGCGAGATCGGCATTGCGGGAGACTCGAAACAACATCGAGTCTGCCACCGCGAGGCCGGGGAAAAGGATGTGGGCATGCTGAAAAATGAGCTCCGCGAGCGAGATGTAACAGAGCGCTCGCGATGGCACGTCTTGACGAATAGGTATCCACTGGCGCAGCGCCGTAGGCACTTTCACCCGCGCCATGAACTGCTCGCCGCTCACTGCATCCGAAAGAATGAAGCCCCAGGACAGAGACAAGTTCGACAAAAACGGAAACGGAGTGGAAGCATCCATCCGCAACGGCGTCAGGGCCGGCGAGATGTGCTTGGTGAAATATTGCGTAGCTTCGAGCTGTTGCGGCGGCGTGAGATCGCTCCAGTGGGCAAGGCGGACCTGTTTTGCGGCGAGCTCGACGCGCAGTGTTTCGTATGCCGCCGCTTGCTTTTCCAACATCGGGAAGATCATTTGCCGCAGTTGCGTCATGTGTGCGTTGAAGGCGTCCTGCGCCAAGACGCTCGTACTTGCAAATGCGCGGGTGCGCATCGCGCCCACGCGCTTCATGAAGAACTCGTCGAGATTCGACGTGAATATGGCCAAGAACTTGAACCGCTCCAGCAGGGGAGTGCGCTCATCGAGGGCTTCGTGCAGGACGCGGCGGTTGAATTCGAGCCAACTCAAATCGCGATCGAACCAGACTTCTTCGGGAACGACGTCAGTACGTTGACGCGTGAAGACGTGCGCAGTGCTTTGCAAGGGGGTGTTCTCTAGTGCTGCCATCTGGGTTGACGGAACTTAGCAGAAGCAGACTGTCGGGGAAGTTACGATTCGAGCCGCGCGATCCTTTGCGCACCTCTAGGCCGGGACACCACACATATATATGTGTGGTGTCATGCGAATGTCGCACGCACTCGTGCGTCAATCGGAATACGTTTGCCAGTCTTGCGGTTGCAGGATGTCGTTCAAGTGAACAACGAATGTATTCTCATAAGTAGCTGCTAGCAATACATTTTTGCTAGACAAATTTCATTTACGCATCACCTGTCAGTCACGTCCTTTCGAGATTATGTCCAGCGTCGGCTCCATGCCGTGCAGACGAAAGGATCTAGCCATGCGCCACTTCGTTTCGACGGGTTTGCTCAGTGTGCTGTTACTGAGCGCGTCGACTTCAGTCGTTGCCGCTGTGCTGCCCGATGTTGGTAGAGAACAAGCAACTGAGTATGGAAGTGAATCGATTGGCGTCACCGCACTTTTTTCCAGCGGCGCGGAAATTCGTGAACGACCCGCGAAGACTGAGTTTGTGAAGGTGCCGATCCCAAGTGCCGTGTGGCTTTTCGGATCCGGGCTCATTGGTCTCATTAGCGTTACGAGGAGGACAACTTAGCAAAGCCATTTACGAATTGACGCGTCGAGCGGCTAAAGAAATCGCTCGGTCTGCCGAAAAATAAAACGACCCTCAAGGGGGTAGCGAAGATCCGCTCCAGGATGCTTCGCCGTAGGCGCTTGTGTGCGCGAATTCACAATTCCTTAAATTGTCTGTCACTTCCCTTATTCAGGATCTCTCACCAGACCTGACCAGAGCAGCTCGACCGGCAAAAATCCGATCGATGCAAGCTTGATGTACTGACTCGAGGTAACCGCCGGCTCGGCATTGCGATGCCTGCCGCTCGGATCGTCATCGCTTTGTCTGTCATCTGGACTACGTCGTACGCGCACTGCTGGCGTCTGCTTGCAGTGCGTCCTGGCCAATTCGAAATAGAAGGGGTTCAAGTTCGATGGATAGCCGGAAACAAGCGGTGTCGATCCGCATGAGTGCAGCCGACATTCGCAATGTAAAAAAGTTAGCGAAACGACTCGGTGCTCGTGATTCGGACGTGATTCGGTTTGCAGTGAAGGCGATGCTGAGCAAGCTCACGCCGTTGTTCGATCCTTCGGTGAAGGGCCGCGCATTGGTGCCGGTGTTCCTGGAATCGGGGAGCGATATTTTTCGTCACTTCGATTTGGACGCCGCGCGACTCGAAGCCATCATCAATGACGGCGTCGAAGACCAAGGGCGGGTGGAGTCCGATGACATCCACCTGATCGCGATGAGCGGCATCCAGCGCTCATACGTCAAGCTCCGCCTGGGCAGCATGAATGCCGGCCGTACCAGCGAAGAAGCTCGTGCGGCGGATGGCGAACAGGTCGATCACACGCTGCGCCAGTACCTGTATGACAAATACATTTTTCGTACTAACGGACACGCGGCGCACAACGGTAAGGAAGAGAAACTATGAACACGTTACCCAAGGCATTGGCATTAAGCACTGCATGCTTCCTGGGCGGCTTGTATGCCGGGGATTCGATTGCTGCACAATTGGCAGCCACCGATTCATCGTATGACTCGGGGCTTGTTCTAGTCCGCAATAGCAATCTCACATCGGCGAGTATGGAGTTGGTTTCCAGTGGCACTCTCACGATCAAGTTGATCGATCTCACGTTCACTCAGGCCTTGAGTACGTTGAGTTTCTCTCTATCGAGTCCAACATCAAAATTACTCTCTACAACCGGTGCAGGCGTGTGGACTTGGAATGTCGATTCGCCGACGTTGCTATTTGCAACCGTGTATGCGGTCGCGGGTGCCGCAAAAAATTACGGTGCCTTCAACGTCAGCCTTTCTTTCGCACCCGCTCAGCTGCCTGAGCAAGCCCCGGTGCCTCTCCCGGGAGCGTTGTGGATGTTGCTTTCCGGTATCGGCGCGTTATCTGCATCGCGGTTCAAGCATACGGCTGTAACACAAGGCGTTTTAACTAACAGTTAGCAGAGAGTGTGGTGAGCAGTCGGCCGCAAGAGCTGACGCTCCACCACTGATCGGCGGGTTCATTCCCAATATATTTCATTGAGGCGCTCATCTTTCTTGAGGATGAGCGCACAGCTGCGACCGTAGTGCAATGCGTAAGTCAGACAAAATGATTGCGAAGTGGGTGTTGGGCGTCGGGCTGCCGTCTTTGGCCAGAAAGAGTGTTGCACTCGTATTGGCAGTAATGATGTGCTCGAGCGTTTTTGCAGAACCGCCGGAATATCGCATCCAGCCGGGTGACTTATTGCAGGTGTCGGTGTGGCGCGAACCCGATCTACAAGCTGAAGTATTGGTGCGGCCTGATGGCGGAATGTCCTTTGCCCTCGCGGGTGACTTGCGGGCCGAAGGACACAGCGTGCAAGAAGTGCGCGATACCATCGATCAGCGGCTGCGCAAATATATTCCGGACCCCGTCGTCACCGTTTCCCTCAAGGCGATCGGCGGCAACCATATCTATGTTCTCGGCAAAGTGAATCGGCCGGGTGAATTTCCGTTCAGCAAGCCGCTCGACGTCATGCAGGCATTGAGTTTGGCGGGAGGCACCACGCCGTTCGCATCGCTCAATGGCATCCAAATCCTGCGGCGCGTGGACAACAAGCAGACGGCGATTCCGTTTCGATACAGCGATGTCGAAGGCGGCCACAGGCTGGATCAGAACGTGCTGTTGCAGAGTGGTGATACGGTCGTGGTGCCGTGAGACGCCGATCGTTCGTCTATATGAGCCTCATGCTCTTACCCTCTCTGTCGAAAGCGTCCGAATGGAGCGCGACTCCGCAGTTATCTGCGCACGGAGACTATTGGGACAACCCTCGACTGGTCTACGGCGGTGGAAACACGGTTGAGGGAATCACTGCAGAGCTGTCGGCAGCAATCGCGCGACGCACCGAGAGTTCGGAGATCGACATTTCGCCGTCGATTCGTGTGCGACGGTATTCGGGCGAAGATCATTTGGACGGGACTGACGATTCCCTGCGGATCTTTGCGAAAAAGCTGAACGAGCTCACGACGTGGATGGCTTCGGGAACCGCCTTGCGGGACTCCACGCTCACCAGCGAGTTGGGAACCACGGGCATCACGCAAGTGAACAAGCGTCGCGATTATTTTGATTTGTCTTTGAGCCCTACATTTCAAGTGACGGAGCGTTCGAAACTGTCAGTGAGCCTATCGGGGCTCAGCGTCCAGTATGAGGACAACAATGCTTTTACCGGGTTGCTCGACTATAAATACGCATCTGCTTCCATTACGGGCACTCGAGACTTGAGCGAGCGATCGCAACTCGCCATTGCGATCAGCGCTGGACGAAATTTCGTCCCCGATGCACCGTTCAACGAGATGAAAAATTACAACGCGACGCTGCAATACATATACCAATGGGACCCGACCTGGAGCGTAATTCTGTGGGCTGGACCCTCTCGCGTGACGTCCGAGTCCAGCAGCGAGAACGGACAGATCTACGGCGGCTCCCTCCACCACCAGGGCGAGCTTTTCACTATCGACGGATCGGCCGAACGTAATACACGGCCCACGGGTAGCGGCGTCATCGAGCAGGTGGATGTCGTGACTCTCACGGACAGTTTGCGAATCGCCGAGCGCCTAAGCGGCGGCATCGGGGTGAGCTACACGCGTTCGCAAGAGTCTGCCCGCGTGATTCAGTTTCGTCCGCCCGGCGTCAGGTACGTGCACGTCGACGCCAATCTGACGTGGCAATGGACCGAGCGACTGAACGTAACTTTGTCTGCTGGCCGTAACACACAGCGCTCAGACTTCCAAGGACAGCAGGCCGAAGGCTACATCGTTTCTCTCGGATTCAACTGGACCGGCATCCCCAAAGTCTTCTGGCATTGAGTAACAATCGTGGAAACGCTGGCATCGACAAAAACAACATCCATGGCCGACCGTCTGGTTGCGCTGAAGCGCCGCTCGACGCTGCTCATGTCCGTCACGGCCGTCATCGTGGTCCTTTCCGTTCTGGCGGCCTTTCTATGGCCGGCAACGTACAAGTCCACCGGCACGATCCTGATCGAACAACAAGAAGTGCCGATCGAACTGGTGCGCTCGACGATTTCGAGCTATGCCGATCAGCGCATTCAAGTCATCACGCAACGCGTGATGACGACTGAAAATCTGCTGAAGATCATCCAACGCTACGGTCTGTATGAGAAGGAACTAAAAACCAAACCGCGCGAGGAAGTTCTCGCGCGCATGCGCAAAGATATCGACTTTCAGATGATCAGTGCGGATGTGGTCGACCCGCGCCAAGGTCGACCCACGAAGGCCACGATTGCCTTCTCCGTTGCCTATTCGAACCGGTCGCCGGAACTAGCGGCACGCGTAGCGAATGAGCTCGTGTCGCTCTACATGCAAGAGAACATAGACAATCGCAAGCAACGTACCGCTGAGACTACGTCGTTTCTTGCGGAAGAGGGCGAGCGGTTAAACAAGCACATCGAAGAGCTAGATTCGAAGCTTGCAAAATTCAAGGAGCAACACGCGGACGAGCTGCCAGAACTGTCGCAGATGAACCAGCAGCAGGTGACTCGCACCGAAGACGAGCTATTGGAGCTTGATTCGCGGACTCGTTCCTTGGACCAGCAAATCACTTATCTCGATGCGCAGCTGGCACAACTCAGCCCGACATCGACGGTCTATACCTCCACGGGTGAGCGAGTGCTCTCGCCGTCCGACAGGCTCAAGTATCTGCGGACGGAATACGCAAGATTGAGCGGCATCTACGCGCCGGATCATCCGGACGTCGTGCGTACCAAGCGAGAGATGGAAAGCCTCGAGAAGAGCGCAGGCGCTACAGATTCGGTGAACGATCTCAATCGGCAACTGGAACAAGCGCAGACGGATCTCAAGAATGCCCAAGATCATTACGCGCCGGATCATCCTGATGTCATTCGGCAGCAACGATTAGTGGACTCGCTCGGTGACCAGCTTCGCGCAGCAATCGCTAAGAATGAAGGTGCCAAGGCGGCGACGCAGGAACCAGACAATCCGGCCTACATTCAAGTGAAGGCGCAACGTGAGGCATCGGTCAACGAAAAGGCGTCGCTTCTCAAAAAGCGCTCAGAACTCAAACGGCGCATCGATGAGTTGGAAGGCAACTTAGCCAAGGCGCCGGTGGTCGAACGGGACTACAAAGCGATTCTGCTGGAACTCGATAACACGCAGCTCAAGTATCGCGAAGTGAAACAAAAGCAAATGGAAGCGCAGCTCGGCCAGAATCTGGAAGAGGAGCGCAAGGGCGAACGCTTCACCTTGATCGAGCCACCGCTCGTGCCGCAGAAACCCGCGAGTCCGAACCGAATTGGCATCTTAGTGATGGGCATGATCTTAGCGCTGGGTGCAGGTGTCGGCAGCGTCTTTCTGCGCGAATCCATGGATACGAGCGTACGCAATCGGCAGGACCTTGAAAGCCTGCTCTCTGTGCCGCCGCTCGCCGTGCTACCGTGGATCGAGACGCTGGACGAGCGCAATCAAAGACGCAAGCGCATGCGCTTTACGCTCGCCGGTATGTTCGGATCGCTGGTGCTCGCAATAGCCTTGACACATTTGTTGTACAAGCCCTTGGACGTGCTTTGGGCGGTGGCCGTTCGCCGTCTCGTGGGATGAGATCGTCATGGTGGAAAACGTGATCAATGTGTTGGATCTCACGCGGACGTCCCGGGATGTGCGGCAAGAACCCACGATCTCGAACACGCCTCATTTGACCACACAAGCACGTGAGTTGGACTCGGCGCAAAATAGAATTGAGTTCGGCGATACGATCGCGTTTCGCTCGCCCGTCATCGAACTGAACCCGGTACAACGCGAGCGAGAGCGTATCCTGCCACCCGGCGCGGCGGGTTCAATGGGTGCGCCTTATAAGATGTTGCGCACGCAAGTATTGCGGCGCCTGGATAAGCTGGGTGTAAACACGCTCGCCGTGATGAGTGCAGCCAATGCCGATGGCAAGACACTCACAGCGATTAATCTGGCGATTGCAATTTCTGCCGATCAAGACCGCACGGCTTTGCTGGTCGACCTCGATTTGCGCAACCCGAACGTGCATCGCCGGTTGGGCTTCACGCCGAAGCTCGGTGTCGAGGATTGCCTGGACTTGCATAAACCCGTTCAGGAAGCGATGTTCAAGGTGAGCGGCTACGACAGACTGACCCTACTACCGGCACGGGAGCGCGTCGATCATTCCTCCGATTTGCTGGCTTCGAGCAGGACAGTTACCGTCGTCAACGAAATGCGCACGCGTTACGCAAATCGAATTTTGATCTTCGATCTGCCTCCTGTGCTGCAGGCCGATGATGCGCTTGCGTTCTCGAAACTCGTCCAGGCAGGGCTCATCGTCGTGGGCGAGGGGAAATCGAAACGTGAAGACGTGCGCAGAGCGCTGACGCTACTGAGCGATTTGCCGATTGTGGGTACGGTGTTGAATGGCTCGCGCAGCGAGGGTGAGAGCTATTACTAAGGCGAGCTG
>Ga0105240_10016247_pt1 | contig 10087 bp, 12 predicted proteins | sample KBSC54metaG_FD_80426 | JGI IMG/M metagenome (GOLD analysis project Ga0105240, IMG submission 80426) | Corn rhizosphere microbial communities from Kellogg Biological Station, Michigan, USA - KBS C5-4 metaG | ecosystem: Host-associated > Plants > Roots > Rhizosphere > Soil | place: Michigan, USA... | reverse complement strand
CAGCGCGTCGTCCGCCTCGAACTCTTTCATCGACCAGACGACCACGCCCAGCGCGCGCACGGCGGCCTCGACGGTGTCGAACTGCGCGTGCAGCTCGGGCGGGACGCCCTCGTCGCTCTTGTAAAACGGGAACAGATCGTTGCGGAACGAGCGGATGGGGTTGTCGAAGGCGACGGCCAGGTGCGTGACCGCCTCGCCGGGGTCGTGCAACAGCGACAGCAGCGACGACACCACGCCCACGGTGGCCTTGGCGTCCCAGCCGGCCGGCGCGCGGTGGTCCGGCCGGGGCGAGAAGTGGGCCCGGTACAGCTCGTAAGTTCCGTCGACGACGTGCAAGCGCACCGGCCGACTATAGCCGGTCGCCTGCGCGTCAGCGTGCGGCGGGAGGGGCCGCGACGTCGTGCAGGACCGCGGCGACCTGGGCCCAGGCGGCGGATTGATGGCCGACCAGCAGGTGGCCCCCGTCCGGGTAGCCGATGAAGCGCGCGCGGGGGATGCGCGCCGCCGCCGCCTGGGCACACCCGAACGTTCCGTAACCGTCGTCCGCGGCGCTGATGGCCAGCGTGGGCGCGGTGACCCGCTCCACGTCGAACCCGGGCAGGGACGACAGCACCCGCGCGTCGTTCAGCAGGCCCGAACGCCGCGCGCTGACCGGCAGGACGTGGTCGAGCATGGCGGTCACGCGCTGCCGCTCGCCGGCTGACGCCCGTTGCACGACGGCGGGGGGCGTGCCCAGGACGCCGCGCGTGAACAGGCCCGGCGCGACCCTGGTCCCCGCCCAGAACAGGAAGTCCGAGCGCAGCGCGGTGTCGAACAGGAACATCGACAGCGGCGTGGCGCGCGCGGTGGGCTGGTGCGAGGGATCGAGAGAGAACACCGCGGGGACCAGCAGCACCAGCGCCTGCGTGCGCTGCGGAAAGAGCAACGCGAACTGCAGGGCGGACGGCCCACCGGCGGAGACGCCGATGACGGCGGCGCGCTGGAGCCCCAGGGCGTCCAGCAGGCAGGCGTGCGCCCGCGCTTGCGCGATCACCGAGGCATCTGCCGGCAACGGCGTGCGCAGGTATCCGAAGCGAGAGGGGGCGATCACCCGGAATCCGGCCTGTTCCACGCCGTCGCCCACGAGGTCCATCCCTTGATCGAAGCCGCCTCCCGCACCGTGGATGACCAGCACCGCGGGCCCCTGGCCCCGCTCTGCATATTCGATCGGCCCACAGGGGGTGGTCACGACGCGGCTGCCCGTCGCCACGCGCTCCCAGGCGCCGGCGACATCGCGGCGAAACCACGCGTACGACAGCGTCGCCAACCCGGCGACGACGCAGACGATGATCAGAACGTTTCGGCGCAGAGACGAAATGGTCATGACGGACGCGCCGGTGGTCCAGCAAGGCCGATGCCGCTCCCATCGGCCCGAAAAAGGCGGGGCTCTGGGGGATAGGCGCGCAGTTCGTTCGTCCCCCCGCGCAGGAAGTGCCGCGCCTGTCCCGGGTTTTCGAGATCCGCCGGATCCGCTTGCGCTGCCGCCCCGGGATGCTCTGATCGGCGGGTGACGACCGACGCGCACCGGACCATCGAGGCGATCTTCCGTATCGAGTCGCCGCGCTTGATCGCGGGCCTGGCGCGGATGGTGCGCGACGTCGGCGTGGCCGAGGAGCTGGCGCAGGAGGCGCTGGTGACCGCGCTCGAGCGCTGGCCCGAGACCGGCGTCCCCGACAACCCCGGCGCCTGGCTGATGACCACCGCCAAGAACCGGGCGCTGGACGACCTGCGGCGCACCAAGCTGCACGGGAAAAAACGCGGCGAGATCGGCTACCAGATCGAAGCGCATCACGAGGCCTCGGCCCCCGACCTGGACGCCGCGCTGGATGACGACGTGGGCGACGATCTGCTGCGGCTGGTGTTCACGGCCTGTCATCCGCTGCTGTCGACGGAGGCGCGCGTGGCCCTGACGCTGCGGCTGCTGGGCGGCCTGACCACCGAGGAGATCGCGCGCGCCTTCCTGTCGTCCGAGCCGACCATCGCCCAGCGCATCGTCCGCGCCAAGCGAACGCTGGCCGAGGCGCAGGTGCCGTTCGAGGTGCCGCGCGGACCCGAGCTGGCCGCGCGCCTGGCCTCGGTGCTGGAGGTGGTCTACCTGATCTTCAACGAGGGCTATGCGGCCACCGCCGGGGACGACTGGATGCGCCCGTCATTGTGCGAGGACGCCCTGCGGCTGGGCCGCATCCTGGCCGAGCTGGCCCCGGGCGAGCCGGAGGTGCATGGTCTGGTGGCGCTGATGGAGATCCAGGCCTCGCGCGCCGGCGCACGCACGGCCGCCACGGGCGAGCCGATCCTGTTGCTGGAGCAGAACCGCGCCCTGTGGGACCACGTGCTGATCAGGCGCGGGCTGGCGGCGCTGGACCGGGTGGAGGCGCTGGGCGGCGCGAACGGTCCCTACGCGCTGCAGGCGGCGATCGCCGCCTGTCATGCCCGCGCGCGCACCGCCGGCGAGACGGACTGGGTCCGCATCGTCACGCTGTACGAGGCCCTGGCCCGCCTGACGCCGTCGCCGGTGATCGAGCTGAACCGCGCCGTGGCCATCTCGATGGCCTACGGCCCGGCCGCCGCCCTGGCGGTCGTCGACACGCTGACGTCCGAGCCCGCGCTGGCGGACTATCACCTGCTGCCCAGCGTGCGCGGCGACCTGCTGACCAAGCTGGGCCGCTTCGCCGAGGCGCGCGCCGAGCTGGAGCGCGCCGCCGCGCTGGCCCGCAACGCGCGCGAGCGCGCCCTGTTGCTGGCGCGCGCGGCGGCCTGCGCGCGCGAGGCCGAGGCGGACGTCAGTACGCCTGCGCGTGCTGGATCGGCTCGTCGGCCAGGCGCAGCACGGCGTAGGTGAGCGCCGGTCCGGAGGTGGCGGGCATCCCCGGCATGCCCTCCGGCGCCACGGCGGCCGCGACCCCGCCCAGCTGGCAGATGCGCGGATGGATCAGCTGCCGGTTCGCCGGCGACAGGGGATTCGCCTTGTCCGCGCCCTCCACGCTGAGGTAACCGACCACGCGCCACTTCCCGCCGGGCGACATGTCCGCGCGGGTGGCGTCGATGAAGTCCAGCTCGCAGTTCTCGCTGCGCGGCGGATACGAAGCCAGGCGCGCCTGCGAGAACGTCGGCCCGCAAGCCGTCAGCAGACCCAAAGTCATCAATAATCCGGACCACTTCATGATCAAACCCCCTAGCGTGACGGGCGCACTTTCGTCAATGCGGCGGTCACCCGGGGCGGTTACGCAAGAAGTCTGCCACCTCGGCCAACCGCTGCTGCAGCCAGGTGCGCAGAGGGGTGGGTATGTCGTCGTGATCCAGCGCGCGCGTCATGCACCGTAGCCACGCGTCGCGCATGGCCGTGTCGACGGGGACGTGCCCGTGCCGCATCCGCAGGCGCGGATGGCCGTGCGCCCGCACGTAATCGTCCGGACCGCCCAGCCAGCCCACCAGGAACGACGCGAACCGGTCGCGGGCGCCTCGGCTGACCTTGCCGGCCTCGCAGACGTGCAGCGCGGCCAGAGCCGGCTCGTCGGCGTCCATCGCGTCGTAGAACCGCTCCACCAGCGCCCGGATGGTGGCTTCGCCGCCCAGCCGGTCGTACGGGGTGGCGCGCTCGGTGTCCGCCGGGGCAGTCATCCTCGGAGCTCCGTGTTACGCGCCCCGGTCATGCGGCGCGCAGGCGTTCCAGCACCGCGGGGTGAGCGCGCACCTGGAAGATCACGCCGGTGTCGTCGTAGCGCTCGCCCAGCACCTCGCAGCCCGCGTAGATCTCGCCGCGCAGCTGCTGCCGGTCATAGGCGACGTGCACCTCGCCCTCGATCAGGTCGCGCGCGAAGAACGCGATCAGGCGCGCGCGCAGATCGGCCACGTCCTCGGGGTTGCGCGCCGACATCACCACCGCCTCGGGCCAGCGCAGGGCCAGCTCGGCCGTGGCCTGCGCCTCGGTCGCGGCATCGCCCACGCGATCGATCTTGTTGAAGATCAGCAGGCGGGGCACGTGCGCGGCGCCGATCTCGGCCAGCACCTCGTTCGTCACCTCCAGCTGGCGCTCGAAGTTGGGATCCGAGGCGTCCACCACCTGCGCCAGCAGCCCCGCCTCCAGCGCCTCGTCCAGCGTGCTCTTGAAGGAGGCGACCAGCCCGTGCGGCAGCTTGTCGATGAAGCCGACCGTGTCCGACACCAGCACGCGCGGCTTCGCCTCGGGGACCAGCGGGCGCACGGTGGTGTCCAGCGTCGCGAACAGCTTGTCGGCCACGTACACGGCGCTGCCCGTCAGCGCCCGCATCAGCGTCGACTTGCCGGCGTTCGTGTAGCCCACCAGCGCCACGCGGTTCATCTCGCGCCGCCGGGCCCGCTGCGTGCGTTGCTCCTCGGCCAGGCCCTCCAGCTCGCGCGTCAGCTCGGCGATGCGGTCGCGGATCTTGCGGCGGTCCAGCTCCAGGTTGGATTCGCCCGCGCCCTTGCCGCCGATGCCGCCGCGCTGGCGGTCGCCGCTCTTCAGGCGGCCCTGCTCGCGCAGCCGCGGCACCAGATAGTTCAGCCGCACGATCTCGACCTGCGCCTTCGCGGCGCGGGAGCGGGCGTGACGGCGGAAGATCTCCAGGATCACGGCCGTTCGGTCCAGCACCTCGACGCCCGTCGCCTTCTCCAGGTTGCGCGCCTGCGAGGGCGTGATCTCGTGGTCGACCAGGATGGCGGTGATCGGGGCGTCGGTCAGGCCGTCGCTACCCGCGGTCTCGTCCTCGACCGCGGCCGCCGCGCCGCCGTCATCGGCGTCTTCCCCGGCCTCGGCCGTCAGCCCGGCCAGCACCTGCAGCTCGGCCAGCTTGCCGCTGCCCACCACCGAGCCCGGGTGCAGGGTGGCGCGCCGCTGCGTGACCACCGCGACGACGTCGACGCCCAGCGTGCGGGCCAGCCGCCCCAGCTCGGCGACGGACGCGGCGAAGGCGGCGTCGTCGACGTCGGGAGTCTGGACCGCGACCAGCGCGGCGCGAAGGCGTTCGGGGGTGACTTCGGACATGTTCGTTCAGTATAGGGCACGCGCGCGCCCCTTCGGGCCGGTGATCGGGCGCCCGGGCCAGCCGCGCCGGGGTGCCGCGCGCCCGAGGTTCCGGCTGGGCGCGCTCTCGAGTCATCGCTTCGAACCCGCCGGCGTGGTTGAAATCCCCCCGGAACCTTTCGGCTGCTGGCCGGTATGACCGGGTGAACCGATGGACGACGAATTCCTGGTGCGACAGATCCTGGGCGGGAACCGCGAGGCGTTCCGGCTGCTGGTGCTGAGCTACCAGCGGCCGCTGTTCCGGTTCCTGGGCCTGCTGGGCTTCGCCCAGGACGCGGCCGAGGACGTGGCGCAGCAGACCTTCTTGCGGGTCTACCGGTCGCTGGCCAGCTTCGATCCCCAGCAGGCGAAGTTCGCGACCTGGCTGTTCACGATCGCGAAGCGGCTGGCGGCGAACGAGCGGCAACGCGCCCACCATCGCCGCGAGCAGCCGGTCGAGAGCCTGCCCGACGCCGAGGCGCGGCCCGCGCCCGATCCCGCCGTGGCGGCCGAACGCACCCGGCGGCTGGTGGCAGCGATCGCGGCGCTGCCCGAGGCGCTGCGCAACACGTTCTTCTTGTCGCAGCTGCAGGAGCTGACGCTGGACGAGGTGGCGGCGGTGGAGGGGTGCGCCGTCGGCACCGTGAAGTCACGCGTTCACCGCGCGCGGGAGCAGCTGCGCGCGGCGCTCGTCGAGGAGGGAAGTTGAACATGGATCGTTGCAACGAGACCCAGGAGAAGATCGCCGCCGGGCTGGCCCTGTCGGCCGGCGAACAGCGGCACACCGCCGCATGCGCGCGCTGCACGGCGGTCGCGGCGTCGTACAGCTTGCTGGACGCGACGCTCGAGACGGTCGCCTCCCGCGTGCCCGACGGGTTTGCCGACCGGGTGATGGCGCTGGTGGCGCACGAAGCCGGATCGCCCGAACCCGGCGACGGACGGAGCGAACGCGACGGCGTGCGGCCCTTTCGCTGGTTCGAGCGGCGGCCCTTCCAGCTGGTCGTCGCGCACGCCGCCGCGCTGTGCGCCGTCTTCAACGTGGCCTGGTTCGTGATGCGCATCTTCTTGGCGGACGTCGCGCTGGGGGGCACGCCATGACGGCGGAAGGCGTGACCGGAGCGGCCGGGGCGCCGGCGGTCGCCCGCAAGCCGCTGCTGGCGCTGGCGGCGGCGCTGGTGATGCCAGGGCTGGGGCACCTCTACACGGGCGACGCCGTGCGCGGCGCGTGCTTCCTGCTGGGGGTGGCGCTGATGGTGCCGGCCGCGGCGCGTCTGTCCCTGCACGCGCCCACGCCATGCTTGTGCTTCGTGCTGTTCGCGGGGGTGGCGGCCGCCGTCGCGCTGTACGTACGCTCCGTCGTCGAGGCGTACCGGCGCGCACGGAGGTTGCCAGCGGCGCCCCTGCGCCCGTGGCAGCGGCCGGGCGTCTACCTGCTTTATGCGGTGGGGGCGGCCGTGTTCGTGCTGGCGCCGCTGACCACCGGCGTGCGTGACGGGGTCGTGGAGACGTTCGTCGTGCCGAGCGCGAGCATGACGCCCACCGTGTTGCCCGGCGATCGCATCCTGGCGGACAAGACCGTGGGCCAGCGTGGCGGCACGCGGCTGTGGCGGGGCGCGCTGGCCGTCTTCGTCAGCCCGAACGATCGCTCGCTGATGTACATCAAGCGGGTCATCGCGCTACCGGGCGACCGCGTGGACATCGACGGTGACGGCGTGCGGGTGAACGGGCGGGCGCTGGCGACGGGCGAGGGCGCCCCCGCCGGCCTCGCGCGCGAGCACGGCGATCGCGGCCCGTACACCGTCGTGCCGCGGGCGGCGGGCGATGCCGGCCCCGTCCACCTGAGCGTGCCCGACGGCCAGGTCTTCCTGCTGGGCGACAACCGTGGGACGTCAGTCGATTCGCGGCGCTTCGGGACCGTGCCGCTGGCGGACGTGAAGGGGGTGGCGCGCCAGGTGTGGTTCTCGGCGGGGCGAGGGGGCGAATATGGTAGCGGAGTTCGCTGGGGCCGCGTCGGTCACGTGCTGCAGTAGTGGTTCCGTTGCGCCGGCGGCAACAGGCTGGCCAGTCCAGGGGACCGGGTGCTCCTACAGTGACAGCAGCGCCCCGGCCGCCAGCAACGCGCCGAGAGGCAGCATGGCCCGGGTGGCCAGCAGCAACGCGGCGGCGCCGAACGAGTTGGCGCGTGGAACCCGAATTCGCATGGGACCCAGGCACTGCTTGCGGCGTGCCAACACGAGCGGCGCGCTCGGCGCGGCGGCGAAGGCGGCGAACGCGGCGAAAAACCCGGACTTGTAGCCGTGATTCACAGGTCCGTGCCGGCACGGCTCGCTCCGTCCAGCGCGCAGGTCTGACACCGCTGTCAGGAAGGCATGCGCGAACGACGAATTCGTGTCACCCGGGCGGGGGCGCGGCGGCCGGCGACGATCGTCACGTGCGGGACGGCCGCGACCGGCTGCGCGGGCGGAACGCCTGAAATTTCAGTAACGGGCGGTCCGCGATCGGTTGTCGGAACCCTTCTCGTCGTCGCGGCCGATGAGGTTCCAAAGGACCCCGAACCAATCAGGTTTCAAACGATCCCGAACGGTGAAGGGTCCTCTAGTAGTATCTGCCCATGGCAGCCCGCGCGAAGAACCAGAGCAACGCCGAGACGGTGGCGCCCGAGCGCCAGCTGGGCCTGTCTCTGTTCGAGCGCCCCCCGGCCGAGGCGGTCGAGCTGCCCCGGGTGCTCCCCCGCGGCGAGCTGGTGCCGGTGGGACCGGCGGCGCTGGCCGTGCCCGAGCCGGCCGCGGTGGAGGAGGCCCCGCGCGCGCCGCGCATCTTCGTGGTGTCCGAGCTGGTGCGGGCGGCCCGCGTCACGCTGGAGAGCCGCTTCGCCGACGTCCGGGTCGAGGGCGAGATCTCCGGGTTCAAGCGCTCCGGCCCGGGCCACTTCTACTTCTGCCTGAAGGACAGGGACGCCTCGATCGACTGCGTGATGTACTCGCGCGAGGCGTCGCGCCTGCGCTTCGAGGTGAAGGACGGACTGGCGGTGCGCCTGCGCGGGCGCTTGACCATCTACGAGGGACGCGGCCGCTTCCAGATGACGGTCGCCGAGCTGGAGCCCACGGGCGCGGGCGCGCTGGGGCTGGCGTTCGAGCAGCTGAAGCAGAAGCTGCAGGCCGAGGGCCTGTTCGCCGCCGGGCGAAAGCGGCGCTTGCCGTTCGTGCCCCGGCGCATCGGCGTGGTGACGTCGCCGCAGGGCGCGGTGATCCGCGACATCATCCGCGTGGCGCACCGCCGCTTCCCGGCGAGCATCCTGCTGGTGCCCGTGCCGGTGCAGGGCCCCGGCGCCGCGCTGGGGATCGCGCACGGCTTGAAGCGACTCGGGCGCGTGCCCGACGTCGACGTCATCATCCTGGCGCGCGGCGGCGGCTCGCTGGAGGATCTGTGGGCCTTCAACGAGGAGGCGCTGGCGCGCGCCATCGCCGCCTGCCCCGTGCCGGTCATCTCGGCGGTGGGACACGAGACCGACTTCACCATCGCCGACTTCGTGGCCGACGTGCGCGCCCCCACGCCCTCGGCGGCCGCCGAGCTGGTGGTGCCCGTGATGGCCGAGCTGCGCGCCGATCTTTCCGTGCTTTGCCGGCGCGCCGCCCGCGGCACCACGGCCCGGCTGCACCAGCAGCGGCTGGTGATCGAGCGCGCCCGCCGCGCGCTCGGCGATCCGCGGCGGCTGGTCGACGATCGCCGCCAGCGCATCGACGACCTGGCGGCGCGCGCCCACCGCGCGGCCGCGCGGCGCGTGGGCCGGCTGCGCGCCGAGCTGGCCACCGTCGAGGTGGCGCTGTCGCGCGCCCATCCCCACCGCCGCATCGCCGCGCAGAAGACGGCGCTGGCGAACCTGGCGCAGCAGCTCCAGGCGGCGGGGCACCGCATGCTGGCGCGCCGTCGTGAACCGCTGCGCGCCATCGAGCACAAGCTGGAGGCGCTGTCGCCGCGGCGGGTGCTGGACCGTGGGTACAGCCTGACGTTCGGGCCCGACGGCCACCTGCTGACGGACGCCACCAAGGTGGCCCCCGGCGCGGCGCTGCGGGTCGCGCTGCAGGCGGGCGAGCTGACCGCCACGGTCGTGACCGCGACCGCGGGCGACCCGAAGGGCACCCCATGACAGCGGATCCGATGAACACGCCACCGAAGAACGAGCTACCGAAGAACGAGCGACAGAAGAACGAGCGACAGCAGTCCCCCGTGAACGGCGGCCGCGCGCAGGCCAGCCCGCCCAAGGCGGCCGCCCTGTGATCCGCGCGGCCGTGCTGGGCGCCGACGTCTCGAAGAGCCGCTCGCCCGCCATCCACAACGCCGCCTATCGCGTGCTGGGCCTGGAGGGCCGGTACGAGGCCATCAGCGTCGAGCCGGCGCAGTTCGACGCGACGGTGGCCGACCTGGGCGCGCGCGGCTTCCAGTACCTGAACGTGACGATCCCGCACAAGGCGGCCGCCGCGGCGCTGGGCACCACGCGGTCGGCGATGGTGCGCCAGTGCGGCGCCGCCAACACGTTGATCTTCGAGCCCGGCTCGCCGGGGGTCCTGCACGCCGCGAACACCGACGGTCACGGCCTGCTGGCGGCCCTGTCGGATCTGTCGGCGGACGCGGGCGGCCAGGACATCGTCCTGGTCGGCGCGGGCGGGGCGCGTTTACCGGCGCCGATCGGCAGAAGCGCGGTCTGTTCGAGATGGCCGACGGCGGGACGGTGTTCCTCGACGAAATCGGCGAGATGGTGCCGGCGCTCCAGGCGAAACTGCTGCGATTCCTGGAAGAAAAGACATTCAAGCGCGTTGGCGGCGCGGTGGACATTCAGGTGGACGTGCGGGTGATCGCGGCGACGAACCGCCATCTGCAGGAAGAAGTCCGCCTGGGCAAGTTCCGCGAAGATCTCTTTTACCGGCTCAACGTCGTGCGGGTCCAGCTTCCGCCGCTGCGTCAGCGCGTGGAGGACATCCGGCTGCTCGCGGAATATTTTCTCTCCAAGGTGGCCGCCAAGAAGCACCT
>Ga0105240_10016245_pt1 | contig 10087 bp, 5 predicted proteins | sample KBSC54metaG_FD_80426 | JGI IMG/M metagenome (GOLD analysis project Ga0105240, IMG submission 80426) | Corn rhizosphere microbial communities from Kellogg Biological Station, Michigan, USA - KBS C5-4 metaG | ecosystem: Host-associated > Plants > Roots > Rhizosphere > Soil | place: Michigan, USA... | reverse complement strand
GGGCGGCCTCGAACAGGTAAAGCAGGCTGTACGGGATCAGCGTGCAAGCACTGTTGTCGAATCCGTTTACCAGGATATCTGCTATGGCCTGCGCCAAATGCGTCGCAATCCTGCATTTGCGTCGGCCGCAATTGTTTCTCTCGCGCTTGGAATTGGGGCGACGACCGCAATCTTCTCCGCGGTCTACGGACTCTTGATCCGTCCCCTTCCCTATCCGGATTCTGACCGCTTGATGGAGATCTTGGATGGAAATCCGCAGCGGGCTGAGAGGGGCGGCCCTTTGGTTTCGCCGGACTTTGTTGCCGCGCAATCGAGCTTGAAGGGCTTTGATTCGATTGCCGGGTATACCGATATGGGCGATGACATGAACCTGACTGGTGTCGGAGATCCGATACGCGTGAGGGTGCTTGGCATCACGGCAAACCTTCTTCCGGAGCTTCAAGTCATCCCGGAGAAGGGGCGAGGCTTCCTGAGCAGTGAGGATCGACTGAGCGGTCCAGCGGTAGCGCTACTCAGCCATCGCTTGTGGCAAAGCAAGTTTGGTGGCAGCGCCAATGTCATCGGCAAACCTATCACCGTCGACGGCAAATCTAGGACGGTAGTAGGCATTCTTCCCGCCCACTTTGTGTTCCCTGATTCAGCGATCGAGCCAGACCTATACTTCCCTGCCGGCTTGGATGCCGACACGACGATTGGCCCCACCAAACAGGTATCGATGATGCGCGTGATCGCACGCCTTCGCGCAGGCACAAGCCTGAAGCAGGCGGAAGCGGAGCTACGAGTTTTTGCAGATGCGAGACTCAAAGAATATCCGGCCGAACTTTTGTCGTGGGCGAAAGGACGCGAATTTCAGACCGAGCCTCTGCACCAGTATTTGGCTGGCGACAATCGCAAGCCTTTGCTGATCTTGTTGATCTGTGTCGCAGCAGTACTGCTGATCGCGTGCGCGAATGTTGCCAGCTTGCAATTGGCTCGCACTGTTGCTCGTCGGCATGAAATGGCTCTGCGTGGTGCACTCGGTGCAGGCCGCATACGGCTCATCCGCCAGTTCCTTGTTGAGAGCGTCACTCTCGCAGCCCTTGCTGCGATTTTAGGATTGGGCATCGCCCTGCTTCTGACCTGGTTGATTCGCCGCGGAGGAATGCCTGGCAGCGTAGGATCAAATTCAGTCTTCACAGAGCTGCTCCAGGTGCCTTTTGGCAAATTGAGCGCGTCCGTAGAGGTGAATGGGTGGGTGCTTGCATTCATGGCGGCGTTGGCACTCCTGACGGCGATTGTCTCCGGCTTAGCTCCGGCGATCGGTGCAGCTCGATCTGATGTCGGAACGGCACTCCAGGGTGCCGCAATGCGAATCTCATCGGGCCACCAGCAGCGCAAAGTACGCAGCGTCCTACTCATCGCGGAGATCAGGCTCGCAGTCATGCTCCTTACAGGGGCCGGACTTCTTCTCAGAAGCTTTGTGAATGTAATGCGAATCGACTCGGGCTTTGATGCTCGCCAGTGCCTTACTGCGCGGATGCTTCGTAACTACAAGGAGCCTCCCGATAAGACTTCTGCATTCGTGAAACAGGTTCTCCCGCGCTTACAGGCTCTCCCAGGCGTGGAGGTGGCAGCTATCACCAGCCATCTCCCGCTGCAGAGTGTTGGGTTCAACACCGCTGTTCTGCCAGGAAACGGCCCTCTGCCTCCAAGGGAGCAATGGCAGGTTTCGAGCGCAGTAAGCATCACACCTGAGTTCTTCCGGGCTGCGCGCACACGGATTCTCAAAGGGCGGGCCTTCGATGATGATGATCGGGCCGGATCAACTCAAGTAGCGATCGTAAATCTGGCATTCGCACGACAGTATTTCAACGGAGATGCACTCGGGAAACGGGTGAGGACCAACATTAATTCAAGTTCACAGGGCCCTGATCAATACACCACCCGGACAATCGTAGGGTTAGTCCAGGATGTCCGCTACAACGGAATCGAAGGACAGTTCCAACCCGTGATCTACCTTCCAGAGAGCCAAGTGCCTCAAGTCTTCCTTGATATCGTGCTGCGAACCACTATCACGCCTGGATCGTTGGCCCCAGCTGTCCGAAAGGCCGTCTTTGATGTCGATCATGAGCAGCCCTTATTCGATATCCAGACAATGAACGGGCGGATCTCGCAATTAGTGGCCCAACGTCGAATGATCATGTTTCTTATTGCAGCTTTTGCGTTACTTGCTCTGACTCTCGCTGGAATCGGCGTATATGGCGTGTTCAGCTATTGGGTGAATCAACGCAGACAGGAACTAGGGATCCGGCTGGCCCTTGGGGCATCCAGAGGCATGATACTTCGCTTGATAATGATGCAATCTATTCGTCTGATTCTCGCCGGCGGCATCACGGGGCTTGCAGGGGCGTGGTTCATGGATCGGCTTCTTTCGAGCAGCCTCGTAGGGGTCAAGGTGCACGACCCAATCTCTCTTTCACTCGGCTTGTGTGTCGTGACGTTGATTGCTCTAGTTGGGAGCGTCTTCCCTGCACTCTCTGCCTGCAAAACGAACGCTATCGCAGTGCTGCATTCAGAATAGTGCGCTTGCAGATGCGCTCAATCTCGCATCCGGCACATCCGAAGCGAATACTGGGGCAAGCGAGATCCACCAAGGTCCTGTTATCGAAGCACTTTGGACAAAGACGAATTAGCTCGGCTATCAGAACTGCGTAGGAGGGGAGTTGAATTTCATTTTCAGGCTGCGCGCGGTCCTTCAGAATCTCCTCCACAAGTCACGAAGGGACAGTGAGGAGGCGGCAGAACTAAAGACGTACCTAGATATGGTCGCAGATGAACTCGCCGATTCCGGTCTCTCTCGTCTGGAAGCTGAACGGATAGCCCGAATGAGTTGCGGAGGCAGAACGCAACTGGAACAGACTGTCCGCGACCTCCGAACGGGCATTCAAGTGGTTGTTCTTTGGCAGGAAACGCGCATTGCTGTTCGACAGTTGATCAAGCAGCCTCTTTTCACGGTAGCTGCCGTAGCTTCCCTTGCACTCGGGATGGGCGCCACCACCGCAATCTTCACTGCCGTTTACTCACTCACTCTCCGCTCTCTGCCCTATTCGCATGCGGACCAGCTGGTATTCGTCTCTCAAGGATTCGGCGGTGGAAAGAACGCAATCTTCGCGCCGGACTTCATGGCCATGCGATCAGGTGGAATGCATTCCATCGAGCAACCAGCAGGGTTCGTAGAGCGAACCGATGTGACGCTCACAGGTGGATCGATTCCAGAACGCCTTCGGTGCGTTGGAGTAACTGCAAATTTTCTGAACACACTTGATTTACATCCTCAACTTGGCCGCGACCTCTTGGACGCAGACGACCGCGCGGATGCATCACCGGTCGTTTTGATCACTGACCGGCTCTGGCGGAGTCACTTTGGGGCCGATAGCAGAGCCGTCGGGCGAACCGTCACGCTTGATGACAAGCAGCGCACCGTCATTGGTATTTTGCCTCGTGGCTTTGTGTTTCCCGATCCGGGCATCGAGCCGGATATTGTTCTTCCTGCAAATCTGCCGACCGCGACTGATTTTGGCGGTGGCCCGGTCGCGCCAGTGAGTGTAATCGCCAGAATGCGTGACAGCGTGACACGTGCTCAGACAGCGGCTGAGATAAGAACATTCTTTGCGCGCAGGACGCAGTTCTATCCTTCGGGATGGGCCAAGCCGGATCTCTCAGTGGAATCGCTTCAAGAGCATGTAGCCGGGATTTTCCGGAAACCGCTGCTCCTATTGCTGGGTTGCATCGTATGCGTTTTGATGGTTGTCTGCGCGAATGTCGGAAACCTGCAGCTCGCACGCGCAGCCTCACGGCAGCACGAGCTCTCGATCCGTCGTGCGCTGGGCGCTACCCGCTGCCGACTGGTCCAACATTTTCTTATTGAGAATCTGCTCCTGATGTGTGTGGCCTCACTGCTGGGGCTCGCAGTCGCGTGGGGTTCACTTACGCTCCTCCGCGATTTGGGACTTCTGTCCGGGAGAGCCATTGAATCCGCGTATGGCGCACCCGCATTTGGCGGGTTGTTCGGCAAGTACGGGAGTGCGATTCATATCTCACCTGCAGTCGTTTTCTTCGCGTTTGCCCTTCCGCTCTTATCCACAGTGAGCTTTGGCATTGTTCCTGCACTTCGGGCGACTGACGCGGCGGCTCTCCCGCAGCTGCAATCTGAGGGAAGGCAAACAACGGCTGGAAGTGCGAGGCGTCGCTTCGGACACGTCTTGCTGGCATTCGAGGTGGCGTGCTCGATCGCATTGCTCTCGTGCGCTGGGCTCCTGATTCGCAGCCTTGCCAACATCATGAGCTTCGAATCCGGTTTCGATCCGGGCAACACAATGACGGCGAATGTTCGACTGACCAGCACCCGCTACCAAAAAGCGGAAGACATGAACCACTTCATCAGCGAGTTGTTGAGTCGCCTCGAGGCTATTCCCGGCGTACAGGCCGCGACCATCGCAAATCTGTTGCCGGTCGAGAATACAGCCAAGATTCAGTTTTCATTGACGGATGAGCGCAATCCGCCATTTGATCCGGGGCATTTTGTCGCGTTCGTTACGGTGTCTCCAAACTAATTTTGGGGCGATGAGAACTACCCTTCTCCAAGGCAGAGCACTCAGCTCCCATGACTCTCAGACGTCGTCTCGCGTCATGGTAGTTAACCGCGACTTGGCAACACGATTCTTTGGCGGCAATGCACTGGGTAAACAGCTGTATATTCAGGATCTGGGCTCCACTGGGTCGCATCTTGTGCCGACCTCGATCGTGGGTGTTGTGGAGAACGTCCCGCACAACGGACTCCTACATCCCATTGAGCCTGAGGTATATCTTCCCTTGGCGCAGGTTCCACAGCCCGACTTTGAAATCGCAATACGCCATTCAGGCGACCCCGACCTATTGAGGTCGTCGATCGTGAATGTTGTTGCAGATGTAGATCCCACGATTCCAGTCTCGGGCCTTGAGACGATGGACGACAGGATCGCTTATCGCGTCACATTTCGTAAGGCGTTTCTAGTTCTGATCTCTCTCTTCGCTGGATTAGCCGTCGTGGTGTCAGCCATTGGGATTGCCGGGATGTTCGCATATATGGTTGCACAGAGAACGCGGGAAATGGGTATTCGCTTGGCACTGGGTGCATCTCGAGTGCATCTGCTGAGAATCGTTCTGAAGGAAACTTGGGCAATCCTCAATCTCGGAACACTGCTTGGCCTAGTGATATCGTTTGCCTCCAGTCACGCGATCCGTTCCATGCTTGTGGGAATAGGCCAACACGATCCAGTGGTAAACGTGAGTGCATTAGCTCTCATGAGTGCTGTTGCGCTGTTCGCCGCGCTCGCTCCAGCCATCCGCGCCTCTCAAACGGATGTGCTTTCGGTTTTACGGGAAGATTAGCCGGATCCAGACCCATCTAAACGGCCGGCGAGCCTGGAATTGACTCACTGTCACTCCAAGGGATCCCGGCAGAGACATGCGCCGATTTCTAGCTGTATCCTTGACGCAATATATATCGACTGATATATATTGGTTCACTTACGAGCTCTCCGAGGGCCACCATCGAGACACAGTTCCTTCCATTAAAGCCGAATTGGTTTCACGTTCTTCTCTCGTTGGCCAATGAAGCGCAGCACGGCTACGCCATTATGCAGGAAGTACTAGAGCGAACAGATGGGAAGATCCGACTGTGGCCAGCGACACTTTACGGCACACTTGAGCGTCTATTGCATGCTGATTTGATTGCAGAGGTGAACCGGCGACCTCCGGTTGGCGAAGATGACGCACGGCGCCGCTACTACCAACTCACTCCTTTGGGCCGCCGTGTACTTGCAGCTGAATGTGCGCGCCTGGAAGATTTGGTTCGTGTAATCCGCGCCAAGCGTCGGGCTGCTGAGTCGGAGGCGTGATTCATGGAGCATGGAACACACCCGAGTGGTCTGGTAGTTGATGTCTATCGGAGGCTGGTGCGGTTCTTTCCTCACCGTTTCCGCTGTGCTTTCGAGCACGATTTGCTACAGACCACCGAGGAGGCCGCGGCCTCGATGCGGCAGCAGAACCTGGCAGTTCTGGCGTCCGTTTTCGCTGATCTTCTAGGCCAACTCGCAACCGCTCACCTGCGAGAAATCGCATGGGATGTTCGCTACGAGCTACGAATCCTAATTCGAAACCCTGCCTTCACCTTCGTTGCGGTCGTTTCGATGAGTCTGGCGATCTGTGCGGGATCTGCCTTCTTCAGTGAATTGAACGGAACCATCCTGCGCAATGTTCCCGGAGTAACCAGTGCCGACGAGCTGGTCACTCTCCAGCAGCCCATCTCCTATCCTGCGTACAGACGCTTCCGCGATCGCAGTGATCTGTTCTCTTCCACAGCGGCTTACGTCGCCCCTGTGCCATTCGGAGTAAGCTCAGGCGGCTATACCGAGCGAATCTGGGGCCACATCGTTACGCCTGCGTATTTTTCGACTCTGGGGGTCACGGCGGGGCTGGGACGGCTCCTTGATGCGAGTGATGAAGTAATGCATGAAGCCCCACCGATCGTGGTAAGTGACCGTTATTGGGTCAATAATCTCGGCTCCGATCCAGAAGTGATTGGCAGGTCCATCCATATCAACGGCAAACAGTGCACGATTGTGGGCGTGGCACCAAAGGAATTTCAGGGCGCTTCGCCAATGATGTACGTTGCCGATCTGTGGCTGCCTGTTTCCGCGGGGTCTGCAGTCGCGCCAGAATTAGCGGATGACGCCTTGGAACATCCACGATTGGCCATGTTTCAGTTTATTGGCCGGCGCAGATCGGGAGTGAAGGCTTCCCAGATCGAGACCGCCTTGGATACCATGCAGCGGCAGATGCTTAAGGATAGTGGACAGCCCGCAATTGGAAATGAGCGCCTTGTCTCAGTAGCTTCCGGCGGCAAGCTGATTCCGACACGGGAAAACGACCGCGAGCTGTTTTCCTTTCTTCCGATTGTCGTAATCACGCTTCTTTTGCTGATTGCTTGCTCGAATGTTCTGAACATGCTTCTTGCCCGTGCTCTGGATCGTCGTCGCGAAGTTGCAGTGCAGCTTTCGCTGGGCGCCGGCCGGGCGCGTCTGATCCGCCAGCTGATCATCGAGAGTTTGCTGATTGCCTTTACCGCTGGAGCGCTTGGCTTTGCGTCCACAAGTTGGCTGATGCACATGCTGTCGGGCCTACAACTTCCGCATGCGATGCCAGTCCGGTTCGACGTAGAAGTAGACTGGCGGGTGCTCGTCTTCACGATCGCATTGACCGCCCTAGCGGGACTTGCGATCGGCCTGTTGCCCGCGATCCAAGCGACACGCCCGGAACTGGTGCCTGCATTGAAAGAGGGCGGCGGCCTTCACATGAGAAGGCGCCGGGTCTTGAGCGCCCGGAACCTCCTTGTTGTTTCTCAAATGGCAGGATCGCTCACTCTTCTGCTGGTTATCGGCTATATCGTCTTCGGGATGGAGCGTACGATGCTGAGCGCAGCTGGATTTGATGCCGGGAACATTCAATTGCTCTCCGTTGATCCGATTCGCGATGGATACACCACCGCACAGGCGAAAGAGTTTTATCCGAAGCTGCTGGATAAAGTGAAGGCGCTGCCTGGGGTCTTGTCTGTGACATGGACGGAGGCAATTCCCATGCAGCCTAGTGGGAGAGCGACTTTTACCACGGATACGGATGGAGCCCGGCGTGTCAATCAAGCCACAAAGTACATTGTGGGTTCTAGCTACTTTCAGACCATGGGAATCAGCATTCTTCGCGGCCGTGGTTTCGCGAAGTCGGATGAGAAAGCTGGTTGGCACTCGATCGTCGTGAGTGAGGCTTTGGCGCAAACACTATGGAGGAATAGCGACCCCATTGGACGGAGGCTCACTCTCGTGAGCAAGACGGGCACAGGTTTTGGGATGTTCAACGGTTCGGCTGCCGACTACCGCGTACCCTCTCGCGATGAAACCTTCGAGATCGTAGGTGTCGCTGCCGATGTGCTCGAAACTCCGATCGAACGACCCGGGCCAGCGCTCTACCTGCCAATGACAGAGACAGACTTCACCCGGCCAACATTTCAGGGCATGACCCTCGCAACTCGCACAACCGCCGGTCTCGACGCCGCCAGCATCATCCGCGCCCAGATTGCAGCGATCGATCCTAAGCTGACGACATTCAACGTCAGGACAATGCCGGAGTGGCTTGAGCAGCTCATGTTCATAGTGAAGATTGGATTGTGGAGCTACGGACTCATGGGAGCGTTCGGGTTGGTGCTCGCCAGCGTCGGGTTGGCAGGCGTCACGGCCTACTCGGTCTCAAGCCGCATCCATGAAATCGGTATTCGGCTCGCGTTAGGAGCTCGCTCCAAAGACATTCTGCGCTTGATCATGGCCGAAGGTGCGAGCTTGATTGCAATAGGGTCTTGCCTGGGTATCACGCTTGCAGCCCTGGCAATGCACGTGATGTCGGCAAGCATGGACCCGGTAGCTCGGAGCATTCAACACAGCCAGTCTGACCTGCGAATCGCTGCTGGAGCCTTGGGTACTCTCTTCATGGTCGGCCTCTTCGCTTGCTATCTTCCCGCTCGGCGATCTGGACGGGTTGACCCCGTGATCGCACTCCGCCGCGAATGAGGTGTTTTCGACGCCTCCCCTGATCGATGTTCAGTAACAGATACTTCCCCGGCTGACTTGTACGGCAGCTAACTTCTCTAAAGCCGCCATCAAGTCGGTCTCATAGGAACTCCTCTCCCGTCTGGATCCCGTGGCGAATTCCTCTTGCTTACCGAGGGGAGCAGAGTTATTCTCTCTCTCGGTAACCGTGGGGGAGCGTTCTATGAGCAAGCCAGCAGATCTGGTGCAAGGTACTTTGGATCTGTTAATTCTCAAAATACTTGCCCTGCAGCCGCTTCACGGCTGGGCTCTCAGCCAGAGACTGAAGCAGGTTTCGGGCGAAGTGCTGCAGGTGAGCGACGGATCGCTTTATCCGGCGCTCCACAAGCTAGAGCAGCAGGGCTGGATCCGGGCAGAGTGGAAGCCAACCGAGAACAACCGCAGGGCGAAGTTCTACTCGCTCACACGGCTGGGCAGACGACACCTCGAACAGGAAGCAGCGAACTGGGAACGTATCTCTGCGGCCATTTCCGGCGTATTGCGGTTGACGGAGGTGTGAAGATGCGGCTAGAGAACTGGCTCTACACAATTCCGCTGCGTATCCGTGCACTGCTCCAGGGCCAGCGCCAGGACGCGGATCTCGATGAAGAGCTGCGGGATCATATCGAACGACAAATCGAGGAGAATCAGTCCCGAGGGATGAGCGATGAAGAGGCCCGCCTTGCCGCGTTCAGGGCCTTTGGGAACTTCGTCGCGGTCCGCGAACAGACGCACGAGACTTGGGCATGGGCGACGATTGGGCGTCTGAGACAGGATTTCAGGTTTGCACTTCGCTCTGCATGGCGAGCGCCGTTTCTGTCCGCTGTCGCCGTGCTTGCACTGGCTCTAGGCATTGGGCTCAACACGGGCGTGTTCACCATGTTGAACGCGATGTTCCTCAGGGCTCCAACGTTAGTTGACCCGGAGAGGTTCATTCAGATATGTCCCCGGTATGCGGGGTGGTTCACGGGAGCAGAACAAAACGCTTCTTTCACAACTGAAGATTTTGACGCAATTCGCAGCCGTTCCCAAACCCTCAATGAGGTGTCGGCATGGAGGCAGAATTCCGCATTTCTTGACGAGGGAAACAGGTACCTCACCACGCTGCTAGCGACCTGCAACTACTTTCATATTCTCGGAATCGATCGTCCGTTGAGGGGTCGATTCTTTGCCTCCGGCGAGTGCACTGACGGAGTCCGAGCACAGGTGGCCGTGCTGAGCGAGCCATTGTGGAAGAATCAGTTTGACGCCGATCCGCAGATCGTAGGAAAGAGCATCCAGCTCAATGGCTTACCGGTAACCGTCATCGGCGTTGCGCCTTCCGATGCTGCGAATTATCTACTCGGCGGGGTGTTTCTTCCGTACACACTGGAGCCTCAACTCAACCACGCTGAAGATTTCCTCGTCAGCCCTGACAAGCCATGGCTATCCAT
>Ga0105240_10016241_pt1 | contig 10089 bp, 5 predicted proteins | sample KBSC54metaG_FD_80426 | JGI IMG/M metagenome (GOLD analysis project Ga0105240, IMG submission 80426) | Corn rhizosphere microbial communities from Kellogg Biological Station, Michigan, USA - KBS C5-4 metaG | ecosystem: Host-associated > Plants > Roots > Rhizosphere > Soil | place: Michigan, USA... | reverse complement strand
CCGGGACACGTGTCCACTGTCATGGGTCCCGAGGAGTGGGAGTTCGTACCACGACAACACGGCGTACCGGCTGCTGTGGCCGGGTTCCGTCCAGATACGCTACTCGCCGCGCTCTACTCCGTGTTGAAGCAACATTTATCCGGCTCCGCGGAGCTCGAGAACTGTTACCCCGAGGTGGTCCGACCGGGCGGCAATCCGCGAGCGCAGCACCTGTTGCTCACGACGATGACCGTCACCGATGCCAACTGGCGAGGCATCGGCACAATACCTCGGTCCGGATTTGAGCTGCGCGAGGCGTACGCCGCACACGATGCCAGGCGAGCACTCCGCTCGTTCCGCGACGAGAAGCGCAAGCGCATGGGCGAAATGCCGCCGGGATGCGATTGTGCCCGTGTTGTCCTGGGCAAGCTCTATCCCGACCAGTGTCGACTCTATGGTGTGGCCTGCACGCCGCGATCCCCAATCGGGCCCTGCATGGTCTCGGACGAAGGTGCCTGCCGTATCTGGTGGGCAGCCGGAAAGCGAAAGAATGAACGCGCATCTCGAATCACCACCGAAGCCTGATGCGATCGTGGCGCGCAGGCTGCGTGTCTCGGGACATGTTCAGGGCGTTGGATTTCGCCCGTTCGTCTACAGGCTGGCGCAGGAGCTGGGCCTGGCCGGCAGTGTGCGCAATCTGAACGGCGAGGTCGACATCCTGGCGCAGGGACCTGCTCACACGGTTGAGCGCTTCGAGCGCGACCTCATCGAACGGGCTCCCCCTCTCGCCAGGGTCAGAATCCTTGCAAGCTCCAACACCACGCCTGGCCCGGGCACCGAGTTTGAAATCCTCGCAAGTGCCCACGGCGGACGCGCACTGATTCACATTCCGGCCGATCACTTTACCTGTGCCGCCTGTCTCGAGGAGCTCTATCGGCCCAGCGACCGGCGCTACCGCTATCCATTCATCAACTGCACGCAATGCGGGCCCCGCTATACGCTGATCGACGCCCTGCCCTATGACCGTGCCAACACAACCATGCAGTTGTTCGGGCTCTGTGCCGAATGCCGGAAGGAGTACGAAGATCCGTCGGACCGGCGGTTTCACGCTGAGCCCGTGGCCTGCCCCGACTGTGGCCCGAGCGTGTGGTTGGATGCGGGGATCGACTCTTGCGCCCGCGAGGCAGCAATCCAGCGGACGGTGGCATTGATTCGCGATGGGGCTACGGTCGCGGTCAAGGGCGTTGGCGGATACCACCTTCTATGCGATGCGAGCAACGCCGCCGCGGTTCAAAGACTACGCGACCGCAAACGCAGACCCCACAAGCCTCTTGCGGTCATGTTCCCTCAGCAAGGGACTGACGGGTTGGACCGTGTTCGGCAGGAAGTCACCGTATCGTGTGAAGAAGCTACTGCGCTCATCGGTACCGCGCGGCCGATCGTTCTGCTCGAGCGACGCACCGATAGCACGCTGCCCGAAGTCATCGCTCCCGGATTGAGCGAACTGGGTGTATTGCTTCCCTACAGCCCCTTACATCACCTGATACTGTCAGAGCTTGGCCGGCCGGTCGTGGCCACTTCAGGCAATCTCAGTGGTGAGCCCGTGTTGACCGAGGTTTCGGCCGCCCGGCGCGCGTTGGGAAGCGTGGCGGACGCGATCCTGCATCATGACCGCACCATTGCGCGGCCGGCCGATGATTCCGTCATCCGGGTCATGTCAGGTCGGGCGAGAGTCTTGCGCCTGGGTCGTGGGCTGGCGCCCCTGGAAATGACGCTGCCAAGGACCCTCGATCATCCTCTCATCGCCACCGGGGGCCATCTGAAAAATACGGTGGCACTGGCCTGGGAGGATCGCGTGGTCCTCTCGCCTCACATCGCCGACATGGCCACGGTGCGCAGCCAGGAGGTCTTCAAGCAGATTGTCGATGACCTGCAGCGACTTTACGGAGTGAAGGCCCTGGGTGTCATTTGTGATACTCATCCAGACTACGCAACGACTCGCTGGGCGAACCGCTGTGGTTTGCCTGTCAGAAAGATACTGCACCATCACGCCCACGCCTCAGCTCTGGCCGGAGAGCATGCGGTCAAGACGCAGATGTTGGTATTTACCTGGGATGGAGCGGGTCTGGGTGATGACGGAGCCTTGTGGGGAGGTGAAGCATTCGCGGGGATGCCAGGCGCCTGGCGTCGGGTGGCCAGTTTGCGGCCTTTCCGACTTCCGGGCGGTGAGCGTGCGAGCCGTTCGCCGTGGCGCAGCGCGGCCGCCCTCTGTTGGGAAATGGGGCACGAAGCGCCCGGGAGCATAGATCCCCTGGTCCGGAGCGCGTGGGAAAAGAATGTGAACTGCCCGGGCACGAGCTCGGTGGGGCGGCTCTTTGACGGCGCCGCAGCCTTGTTGTTGGGATTGTCCGACGCTTCTTACGAAGGACAAGGCCCGATGATGTTGGAGGCTGCTGCCTGGAAAGCTGGCGGTGGTACACCGGAACATCCATCACTGCCGATCTGCGACGATGGCAATGGACTATCCAGAATCGATTGGGCGCCCCTGGTCAATGGGTTGCTTCAGAGTGCGACGGATACCAGCCAGGCTGCCGCAATGGTTCATCACACGTTGGCGACGACGATCGTCGAGGTTGCCAAACGACAACGTACGACAACCGGGGTCAGCGTGGTCGGGCTTACGGGAGGCGTGTTTCAAAACGCTCTTCTGGTCGAGTTGGCGCGCAACGGCCTGACACGCGAGGGATTCGAGGTTCTGCTGGCTGAGCGCGTCCCCTGTGGAGATGGGGGACTGAGCTACGGGCAGGTCATCGAAGCGATTCACTGTGCCGATTCGCGCTCACCATTGCCGTTGGCGTGAGGGACCCATGAGCGCGCCCTGGTTTGAGTCACCCTTCCTGCGAGTACTGCGGCACGAGTATGCGAGCTCGATGCATTTCACTTCGCAGGAGTCTCGCGTGCGGTCACCGGAGCCTCCGGAACGACCTTGTCAGCTCTACGTTCACGTGCCGTTCTGCGAATCGCTCTGCCCGTTCTGCTCTTTCCACCGCGTGCGGTTCCAGGAGGACAAGGCCCGCGGTTATTTCAGTGCATTACGTCAGGAGATACGCTCCTATCACCAGCGAGGATTTCAGTTCTCCGACGTCTACGTGGGAGGGGGAACTCCGACAATCGCTCCGGCGGAGCTCGTCGAGACCTTGAGTTTGATCCGCTCGCTGTGGCCCATCCGCACGGTCTCGGTGGAGACCAATCCCAACCATCTCACCGAGGAAGTCTTCCGGGCGCTGCAATCGGTCGACGTGGGCAGGCTCTCCGTAGGTGTGCAGAGTTTCGACGATGGACTGCTGCGGCAGATGGGGCGTTACGAGCAATATGGCAGTGGGGAAGCCATCCGCGAGCGGCTGGCCGGAGCACGTGGGATATTCCGCACCCTCAACGTGGACATGATTTTCAACCTGCCGAACCAGTCGCTCGGGATGTTGGATCGTGACCTGGATACGCTGCTGGAGCTTCAGGTCGACCAGGTGTCGTTCTATCCCTTGATGACCGCCGCCTCTGCGCGGCGCCGCATGGAGAAGACACTCGGGACGGTCGATCCGGGGCGGAGGCATGAATTTTACGAGCGCATTCTCGAGCGGATGTGTGGGACACGCCCAGACGGCCTGGCGGCGCCGATGCGACCGATGGGGCGGACGGAGCCGATGGGGTTGGAGAAGCCCGTGCGCCCTGTGCGCTACGTCCCCTCATCGGCCTGGTGTTTCTCACGGGACGATGACCAGACCGCGAGCCCTCCCATGATCGATGAGTACATCATCAATCAGGACGACTACGTCGGGGTCGGGAGCGGCTCTTTCAGTTATGTCGGAGGGTGGATGTATTCCACCACGTTTTCCCTGAACCAATACCGCGAGCGGATCGCACAGGGACTCACGGCCATCACCCAGGGTAAGCGACTCACGACACGGGAGCGGATGCGCTACGACTATCTCGTGAGACTTTTTGGCCTCTCCCTACCCTACGCGGACATCCGCAGGAAGTATGGTCGCGCCTTCTGGATCTACCTTGCTCCCGAGATAGGGTCCATGCGCCTGCTCGGGGCTACCCGTCATGATTCACAGGCCATTCGACTGACTCCAACCGGGATGTACTGTTGGGTTTTGATGATGGCGGAGTTCTTCAATACCGTGAATGCCTTCCGTGACGAGATGCGCCTGCACATCCGCGACGAGATCGACGGGCGTGGTGCGGCGGAAGTTGCTGTACCGCTGTCCGCCATCGGGCTTGCCCATTCCACACAACGAAGGCCAGGCCCGTGATCGAAGATACGCATATCAGCCTCGCGCATGGTAACGGTGGCCGCTACATGCGTGAGCTCATCGAAAACCTCTTTGCAAAGCACCTGGGCAACGAGTCCCTGGATACTCGCGCGGATGCCACGGTGCTGCCCTGGAACAGTGCCGAAGGCGAGCTGGCATTCACGACGGACGGATTCACGGTACAGCCGTTGGAGTTTCCAGGCGGTGACATCGGATCGCTGTGCGTGCACGGCACGACGAATGACCTCGCGGTGTGCGGTGCCATTCCGCGCTATCTGAGCTTGAATGTCTTCGTCGAGGAAGGCTTCGAGATCGCAACCCTCGAGCGCCTGACGGTCAGTATTGCGCGTGCCGCACGGGAAGTCGGCGTGCAGGTCGCCGCCGGCGACACGAAGGTTCTCAGGCGTGGAGAAGCCGGTGGCGTGTATTTCGCGACCACGGGCATCGGATTGAGGCCGCGCGGATTGCTCCTGGGAATGCAGCACATTCGCCCGGGCGACGCGGTGCTCGTGAGCGGCCCGGTTGGAGCGCACGGAGTGGCTGTGCTGCTGGCGCGGGAGCAATTTGGCCTGCGAGGGGATCTTCTGTCGGACGCCGCGAGTGTATTGCCACTGACACTCGCCTTGCGCGAGCTGCCGGGCCTGCGGTTCATGCGGGACCCGACCCGCGGCGGTATTGCAACTGTCATGCACGAGATTGCCGCCGCGACGGGCCTGGGGGTCGAGTTGATTGAGGCCGCGATTCCGGTACAAGACCCGGTGCGCTCCGTATGCGAGATGCTTGGCTACGACCCCTACTATCTCGCCTGCGAGGGACGTGTCGTCGCTGTCGTAGCAGACAACGTGGCTGAAACCGCCTTGTCACAATGGCGTGCTCTGCCATGCGGCCAGAGCGCCTCCATCATCGGCCGCATTGGTGCAAGACACCCCGGCCGGGTCGTTCTCACGACACCATTGGGAGGCGAACGATATCTGGAGGAGCTGGAGGATGACCCGCTGCCTCGGATCTGCTGATTACAACACCTACGGAAAACACCTAGTCCCTTTCGGAAAGTCCTCGGCTACGCTTTTTGTATGGGATCGGTTGACCGACCCGACGGGTCGAGCACGCCGCATGGATTTCACGCCATCAGCGGCACAGGGGATGCGCAATGAATGCCGCGGCAGGCTTTGGTCTCAAGGGAATGGCCCGTACTTTCGGGTGCGTGTGCACAGTCATCGCCATGATGGCTCTGCTACCGGGCTGTAGTGGAAGTACCGGACCCAGAGGTGCAACAGGAGCCACCGGCGCGACAGGCCCGCAGGGCTCTACCGGCGCGACCGGTCCTGTTACGGCGCTCAACGTCAGTACCGCCAAGTCGATTACGGCGACTATCACGGCAGTGACGCTGCCAACTGCGCCGGCTGCAGTACACCCCGTAGTGAAGTTTCAACTGGTGAATGAAACCGGAGAGCCTCTTTCCGGACTCCCTGCCGGTGATATCTACCTTGCCATCGCAAAGCTGGTACCGGCGGGAACTCGACTGCCTGCGTTGCGCGGACAAACCTCGGCACCCGCGCCCTCCGTGTCCGACCAATGGCAATCGTACATTTACCAGGTCGTCAATCCTGCCTCGCCCGCCACTGCGCCAGTGCTACCGGTAGTCGGTACCACGGCGCAACCCCAGGCAACCATCGAATACGGCGGCTCCGGGAAGTTGGTCGACAATGGCGACGGCACCTACCAGTACACGTTCGCGGCCGACATCTCCAGCGATTCGACGGTGACGTACGACCCGACACTGACTCATCGCGTCGGCTTCGAGATCCGCGGGCTCGCGCCGGCGAACAGTCCGGTCTACACGTTCCAGCCCTCCACCGGGGCCACGAGTAACATCACCACGTACGACCTGGTGGACGACAAGACCTGCACGAACTGCCACAACCAGCTCGCTTTCCATGGCGGGGCGCGTACGGAAGTGAAGTATTGCGTGGTCTGCCACAACCCCAGTTCCGTCGACCCTTCCAGCGGCAACACGCTCGACTTCAAGGTGATGTTCCACAAGATCCACATGGGCGCGGACCTGCCGAGTGTCATGGCGGGCGGGCATTACTACATATTCGGTTACCAGAACGCCATCTCGGACTTTTCGGACGTCGCCTATCCGCAGGCCGATGCCAGCAACAACAACCCGGCGGTCTCCGGCACCGGGCAGCGCTTCTGTGCCACCTGCCATAACACCAGTGATACCCAAACCCCGCAAGCCGGCAATTTCGCCTCGGTACCGAGCTCGGAGTCCTGCGGGGCCTGTCACGACAATGTCAATTTCGTGACGGGCCAGGGACACAGCGCGGCGAACATCATTGCCGCGGATACCGACTGCGTGACGTGCCACGGCCCCACCAGCACCATCAATAACGGCTCATTGCAGGTGGTTACTGCTCACCAGACGCCAGTGGATGCAGCGGCCGCGAAGTTCGCGTTCAATATCGTGAGTGCGACCAACACCGCGCCAGGGCAGACCCCCTCGGTCACCATCAAGGTCACCGATCCCACCAACAACAACGCCGCCTACAATATCAACCAGGCCGGCGGGCCGTTCAAACTGACCGGTTCGGCCCTCAGGGTGGACTTCGCGTGGAACACCACCGACTGGAACAACGTCGGAACCAACAGCGCGACCGCCACCACCGGCTCACCGAACCAGCCGATCGTCATCAACTTCGCCACCGGTGCCACCGATAACGGCAACGGAACCTTCACCGCAACCGCACCCGCCGCCATACCCACCACGGCAGCCGGCTCCGGCGCATTTCTGATGGAAGGCCGCGCGGTCGTCCCTCTGACGTACAAAGGTGTAACCACAAACGCCCAGCTCGGTATCACCGGCGCCGATCTCACCGTTGCAATCACGGACACGACGGCGCGGGCCCGTCGCCAGGTGGTCGATATCAACAAGTGCAATAACTGCCATCGCACCTTGACACTGCATGGACAGAATCGGACGAACGACATTCAACTCTGCACGAGCTGCCACAATCCGGACGCCACGGACATCGTCGTGCACGCAGCGGCATCCGGTGCGTGTGCTGTCGGAACTCCGGACAATGCCATCGACTTCAAGTATTTCATCCATGAACTGCATGCGAGCGGCGCCAACAATAACCCGATCACCATCTGCGGCTTCGGCAACTCGGTAAACACGTTCAACGTCGGATATCCAGGTGCCTTGAATGACTGCACCGCCTGCCACAACACCGATACGTATTATCCGGTGGATCCGAACGTCGTCCAGGGCACGACGGTGCATGCAGGCGCCAGCCGGATCACGTTGACGGACGATACGGTCATTTCCCCGAATACGGCGGTCTGCTCGGCCTGCCATATCGACAGTACTTCCAAGGCCCACATGGTGCAGAACGGCGGTGACTTCAACGCCACCAAGACGATGTTCGGTACGCTGGTTTCCGCCGGAACCGAGACGTGCTCCTTGTGTCATGGGCCCGGGGCGGTAGCGGACGTCAAGGTCATGCATAGCGTCGCGAGCTTCAATAATTAGCTGGCCGACGCAACATGACAGGCGCTCAGCGGGTGTTTCTACGGTCGGTGGCGCTGCTGCTCTGGCTGTGCACGGGCGGCTCTTGGGCCGCGGGCGCGCACGGAGTTGAGAGCGCGGGCAGCGCATCTGCCTCGGCGCCCTCCGCAACGCCCTCGGCGCCTGCGTCCTACAGCGCCGAGGGCGCCGACACGTGCCTGGGGTGTCACAACGACCCGCAGATCCTGACACTGTTTCGTACCAAACATGCGCAGCCTAATGATCCGCGCGGCCCCTTTGGGCACGGGGGACTGCAGTGTGAGGCCTGCCACGGCCCGGGGGGCTCGCATGTCAAAGCAAAGGGCCGGAAGCCGGCGGGCATCGTTGATTTCGGAACGAATGCAATCGCGCCGGTATCCCGGCAAAACGCCATGTGCCTGGGATGCCATGAGAAGGATGCCGCGCATTCCTGGGGCGCTAGCGCTCATGCCGCGAACGAGGTGAGCTGCGCGGCTTGCCACCAGATGCATGCGGCACAGGACCCGGTGCGTCAGGCAGCCACTCAACCCGAAATCTGTGGTCGCTGCCACAACGCTCAACAAGCGGGCCTGGTGAAGCCCTCACATCACCCCTTGCATGAGGGAAAGATGTCGTGCACGTCGTGCCACTCTCCCCACGGCTCACCGGCATCGGCAAGCCTGGTAAGGAACACGGTGAATGAAACCTGCACGAGCTGCCACGCGGAATACCGTGGGCCGTTCCTCTGGGAGCACCAGCCCGTCACCGAGGACTGCAGCAACTGTCACGATCCGCATGGCTCGACGCAGCCCGCGTTATTGAAGGCGCGTGCCCCCTTCCTGTGTCAGCAATGCCACGAAGCCCAGGGCCATCCGTCGGTGCCCATGACACCCCAAGGGCTGCCGGGGGGCTCGCCCAGTCCCTACCTGCTCGCCGGTGCGTGCTTGAACTGTCATTCCCAGATACATGGCTCCAATCATCCTTCGGGCCGCGCACTCATGCGATAGGAGCTGACGTGACCCTGGCAAACACACATCGTCGCCACTCGCCGATTGCGCTTGCGGTCGCTGCGGCATTGGGCATGCAAGTCGCGAGCGCTGACGAAAACGCCGTAGCACCGGACACCAGTCAGTGGAAATGCGAGCAGTGCCCGTTCCTGCAGGGCTATTCGGCGACCGTCGAGGCAGGTACGGATTATGCAAATGGTGCCAATGCGAGTTATGGTCGTTACACGGGAATCGATCACAACGGCGCGTATGCCGAGGCTGCGGCCAGTGGACAGTGGCGAACTTCCGGCGGCACGTACGGGCACTACGATCTCCAGCGACTGGGGCTCGCCTCGCGCGACGGCACTGTAGAAGTCGGCCAGGAGGGGCTGTTCGATGTGCGCCTGGGATACGACGGTCAGCCCGACCGGATCTATGACACCACGCAGACACCCTTCAGAAACCCGGCATCCGACCAACTCACGCTTCCGGCCAACTGGGTGAGCGGCAGTACGACCGCCTCCATGAGCCGGCTCGAGTCGAGCCTCGCGCCGGTCAAAATCGAGGCGGACCGGCGCACCGTTTCGCTGTTGGGCGAGTTTCTGGCCTCCAGGGATTGGAAGGTTTACGCAGATGTCAGTCACCAGGAGAAGCACGGCACGGGTATCACCAGCGGCAGCTTCCTCACCGATGCCGCGCAGCTCCCCCAGCCGGTCGACTATGTGACCAACAACATCGAGACCGGTGTCCGCTGGATGGGACGGCTGGCCAGTTTCAAAGTCGCCTACTCGGGCTCGTGGTTCCAGGACAATACGGACACGTTGGCCTGGCAGAACCCTTACCTGCCCATTGTTCCGAATTCAACCCAGGGACAACTGGCCTTGCCGCCCGGAAACCACCTGCAACAGGTGTCGTCCGATGGCGAAGTCCGGCTGCCCCTGTTCACGGCGACCACGCTGACCTACACGGCAGCGTTTGGAAAACTCACCCAGGATCAGTCTTTTCTACCTGTCAGCACCTTGCCGGGTACCGCCCCTCTCGCGGAAAGCTCGCTGAATGGCGATGTGCGCGTCTCGCACTACATGCTCGCCCTCTCCTCGCGGCCCCTGAGCAGACTCTACCTGAGGGGAAAGGCCAGCTACGACGGCCGGGATGATCGCACCCTACCGCTCACGATTCCCTACATCGTCACCGACACTTTCCCGGGCGGCTCATACATAACACCGCGCTATGGCGAGGATCGCACGCGATTTGACGGGACTGCGGATTACAGGTT
>Ga0105240_10016240_pt1 | contig 10089 bp, 9 predicted proteins | sample KBSC54metaG_FD_80426 | JGI IMG/M metagenome (GOLD analysis project Ga0105240, IMG submission 80426) | Corn rhizosphere microbial communities from Kellogg Biological Station, Michigan, USA - KBS C5-4 metaG | ecosystem: Host-associated > Plants > Roots > Rhizosphere > Soil | place: Michigan, USA... | reverse complement strand
CAATCATTTTTATTTCTGGATTTGCGGCGGAATGGGTTGGTGTACACAAGCATTGGCTTTTTGGTGATTATTTTTATGGAAACACTTTAGGGATTAAAATATCAAGGGTGCCCTTGATTATGACTGTCAACTGGTTTCTGCTAACGTATTCTGCCAGTGTGTTGATGCAGCGTAGCCGATTAAAAAGCATGCTTTTCAGGGTGATCATCGGTGCATTAATATTAACCTTACTAGATCTGTTGATCGAACCGGTAGCTGTGCGATTAGATTATTGGCACTGGGCTGACGGTGTTGTTCCTTTTAAAAACTATCTGTCGTGGTTTTTGGCAGGCGTGGTAATGCTTTTCATCTACGAGTTGTTCCGTTTTAAATACCAGCGGGTTGTGGCGCCCGTGTTCCTCTTGATCCAATTTATTTTCTTCGGAATATTACACTTAGTGCAAGTAATTTTTTTAGCGTAAATTTGCAACGCTATGGGCGATTATCAATTAAAGGTAACTATCGATCAGGATTCAGGGTTTTGCTTTGGGGTGGTGTATGCCATTGATATGGCAGAAGAAATCCTGGAGCAGGATGGCTATCTGTATTGCCTTGGTGATATCGTACATAACGACGAAGAAGTAGAACGCTTGAAAGCAAAAGGGCTTAGAATTATCGGTCATGATGATTTGAAAAACCTGCATAATGAAAAAGTATTGATCCGGGCACACGGCGAGGCTCCTGAGACTTATAGACTGGCGCTGGAAAACAACATTATGCTGATCGATGCTTCCTGCCCGGTAGTATTAAAGCTCCAAAATCGCATCAAAACCTCGCACGATAGCAACGAGAAGATATTGATCTTTGGTAAACACGGACATGCTGAAGTGATCGGTTTATCAGGCCAAACCAATAACGAAGCTTTGGTTTTTCAGGATATCGCTGAACTGGATGAAGTAGAGCTGCCACAAAAAATTACCCTATACAGCCAAACCACCAAAAGCACCGAGAAATTCTACGACATAAAAAATAAACTGATCGAACGCGGCTACGAGGTAAAAGCTAATGACACCATTTGCCGACAGGTATCCAACCGCGACAAAGATCTGCCTGCATTTGTGTCTAAGTTTGATAAGATCGTATTCGTATCGGGCCGAAAATCATCCAATGGGAAAGTGTTGTTTGAAGTCTGTCGTAAACACAACCCTAATACATACTTCATTTCATCGCCTGAGGAATTGGATAAATCCCTGTTTGCACTGGGTGATAAAGTGGGTATTGCCGGCGCTACTTCTACCCCTATGTGGCTGATGGAAGATGTAAAAGCTGCGCTGGAAGAATTTTAAGCACCTTCATTCTTCATTTCTTGGCAATAATTGATTATCAGGTGCTATCGCGGAGAAATTTATCTTATTTTTGCGCCTCAATATGGGCAAAAAGGGAGTTTTAATAATTAACCTGGGTACGCCCGACAGTCCGTCGACTGCCGATGTGCGTAAGTATCTTCGTGAATTTTTGATGGATCCACGCGTGATTGATATCAACCCGATCTCCCGTACACTGCTGGTTAAAGGCATTATCGTTCCTACCCGTGCCCCTAAATCGGCCAAATTATATCAGAAGATATGGGATCCAAAAACAGGCTCTCCTTTATTGCATTATAGCTTATTACAGCAACAGCTTTTACAAAAACGCCTGGGCGATGATTATATCGTTGAACTTGCCATGCGTTATCAAAGCCCAAGCATTGAATCGGCTTTAGAAAGGTTGAAAGCTGCTTTGGTGGATAGCATCCAAGTTATCCCGATGTTCCCTCAGTACGCATCGGCAAGTACCGGATCTGTCTATGAAAAAGTAATGGGTTTAGTTGGGCAATGGCCTACCAGTCCGACAATTTCTTTCATCAATTCGTTCCATGATGATAAGTTGATGATCGAGACTTTTGCTGACAATGCGCGCAAGCACAATCCTGAAACTTACGATCATATCTTGTTCAGTTTTCACGGTTTGCCGCAACGCCAACTGATCAAGGCTGATCATACACATAATCATTGCTTAAAGTCAGTTGATTGCTGCCAGACGCTTACTGATAGAAATAAGTTCTGCTATTCGGCGCAGTCCTACCATACTGCAAAACTGATTGCTGAAGAACTGAATATCCCGAAAGAAAAATACACCGTTTGTTTCCAATCACGCCTGGGCAGCGACCCATGGGTACAACCTTACACCAGCGAAGTGGTAGCGCAGATGGCCAAAGAAGGTAAAAAACGCCTGCTGGTATTTTGCCCGGCGTTCGTTGCTGATTGTCTTGAAACGGTTTATGAGGTTACTACAGAGTACGGTGATGAGTTTAAAGCTTTAGGTGGTGAACACGTTCAGTTGGTAGAGAGTTTGAATGATTCTCCGAAGTTTATTGAGGCATTGGCGGGGATGGTAGACTAATAACAAAAGGCAGGGCGTGTCACACTGAGCATGGTCGAAGTGTCGCGCGTAGAGGCCTTTGCCCACCATGCTTCGACCGGCTCAGCATGACACCTTTTTATATCAATTCACTCACGATCTTCGCCGATAACAAACACAAGGGTATCCCACCGCCCGGATGCACGCTCCCTCCGCAGAAATACAGGTTTTTAATTTTAGATGAACGATTAGCATGACGCAAAAATGCAGCGTAGCGATTATTGGAGCTTGTCCCATAAATAGAGCCCTGATAAGATGATGTCCGGCTTTCTATAGATCGCGGATCAAGAATGGATTCTGAAATGATTAACTCCGCAACATCTACCTTTAATATTCGTGATAGCTTTTTAAGGATATTAACTCTTGCATCTGCAATCAATTGCTCCCAATCCTGATCTTTATTGAATAGCACGTTGATCATCACAAACCAATTCTCGCAACCCGACGGCGCATCATCCGGTTTTAGTTTCGAGGTGATATTGGTATAAACTGTCGGATCATGATAGATAGTTTGCTTTTGCCAGATGTGATCGAACTCAGCCTTGTAATCATCGCTGAAGAAGATATTGTGCAGATCTAATTCCGGAAATTGCTTTTTGATACCCCAATAAAATATTAATGCCGAGCTGCTTCGTTCCTGCTCAAGTACTTTTTGAGGCTGATATTGGGGATACTGGCTTAATAATTTATGATAGGTAAACCAAACATCCATGTTTGATACTACTATATCAGCGTCAATTGCCTCGCCATTTACCCTGATGCCGTTAGCCTTTTTACCTTTTAAAATAATCTCGTGGACATTTGATCGGTAATGAAACCTCACACCTAACGACTCAGCTAATTCTACCAGGCAATTTGTAATCTGATACATCCCCCTTTCAGGGAAGTAAGCGCCAAAGTGCTGTTCCAGATGAGGTATCACATTCAATGTAGCAGGGGCCTGGTAAGGATCTGAGCCATTGTAAGTAGCATAGCGATCTGCATATTGCTGCAAACGTTTGTCTACAAAAAACTGGCTGTTTGCCTCGTGCATGGTTCTGAGGCTATCAATCTCGCCAAATTTCAGCAGGGATTTGATGGCTTTCCAATTCAGAAATGATTTCAGCTGATCAAGTGATCTTTGCAGAAAAACATGATCCGTTAATTCATAAATCCTACCGCTTTTTTTGATGTACTGTTGCAGCGCTTCCCCCTCTCCCGTAAGCTGGTCTACCTCGTTGATAAACTTTTTCTCATCAGCATAGGCGGTTATCAGACTATTGTCTTCATAAAAGTATTTGCAGATAATATCCAGCTTTTGATAATTGAAAAATTGGGATGGTTCTTTGCCTGCCAGACGAAACAACTCATCTATGTATTGCGGCATGGTAAGTAAACTCGGACCGGCATCAAAGCGAAAGCCGTCTTGTTTGATCTCAGTCAATTTACCGCCGGGATATTCATTCGCCTCAAAAACCTCTACTGCATAACCTTTAACCGACAGACGAATAGCTGTGGCAATTCCAGCAATTCCGGCACCTATGATCAATGCTTTTGACATAACAGAGAATAGAAGTTGCTATACAAATTGCATAGCATACTTTATAAAGTTACTGGTCAATCCAAAGTCTTCCGTGCCTTTGCGGCGGATAAAATAGAAATCGCGTGTGATCTTTAGTCCTTCAATGGGCACTTCTACCAGGTCACCGTCGGCCAATTGGCGCACAATGGAAGGCTTCGGCATAAAGCCCAGGCATTGATCGGCTAAAAGGAAATTTTTCAAGGCTTCGGTACCACCAAGCCTGATCTTGACTGAAAGATCTGCCGGTTTTATGTGATGGTCAGACAAAGCTTTTAGCAAGGCATTCAACGTTCCCGAACCACGCTCGCGCAGTGCGATTGGCGTTTTTAAAAGCTGTTTTAACGTTAGCGATTTACCCGCCAGCGGACTTTTTGACGAGCAAACCGGGATCACCTCATCGCTCATAAATGGATTATAGGAAACTGTAGTGAGTTTATTATCTACTTCGATAATACCTATATCTACTTCGTGGTTAAGCAAAGCATTCAGGATATATTCCGAATTCCGGTTTACTAGTTGTATATCTACGTTGGCATATTCACGTTGAAAGCCTGAAAGAATTGAAGGTAAAATATATAAGGCGATTGTTGTACTGGCCCCCAACCGTAAATGCCCGGCTGCCTGAGATACATTACTCAGGATAGACAGATCGTATTCTATCTTCCGTTCGATCTCGGTAGCCTGGAGCAAATTTTCATTTAAGCGTTTTCCGGCTTCTGTTAGCAGGATGCTGTTGCCTTTGCGCTCAAACAAAGGAACTTTATACTGATCCTCCAGCGCTTTGACGTGTTTGCTGATGGCCGGCTGTGTAACAAACAGCACCTGCGCTGCTTTCGAGAAACTCAAATTGGCAGCAACTTCCATAAACACACGATGAGCAAAAGAGATCATGCGACTAAGTTAGTTGATTATGGGGATAGTTGAGTGGTTGATTGAGTGAGTGGTTAATCTGCAAACTGGCAACCGCCTACTGCCAACTATTTTTTAACAAACTTCACCTGGTACAAATGCGGCCATTTTTTTCCGGTGACGAACATACGCTGACCTTTTGCATCCCAGGCAATACCATTCAGCACATTGTTGCCTTCGTCGAAACCTTCAGGGCGCTGATTTTCCGGGTAAAGGTTTTTCATATCGATCTTTTGTAATACAACGCCGGTTTTCGGGTCGATCACAACAATAATATCTGTGGTATACACATTCGCATAAATTTTCCCGTCGACATATTCCAACTCGTTAATGCTGTCTATGCCTTTTTGATCGTCATAAACGTCGATAAAACCAATCTGCTGATAGGTGTCCTTATTTAAAAACCAGATGCGATTGGTGCTATCGTCCATGTAAAGCTTGGTACCATCGTTAGTCATGCCCCAACCTTCCACACCTACATTGTTCGGAGCTGTGCTCAATAATTTAAAAGTATTCTTATCATAAACCAATGCCAATTTTGGATCCTTCCAGGTTAGCATCAGTATTTTATTACCAATAATGGCGCTGCCTTCGCCAAAATATTGCGAATCCAGTTTTGCTACCTGCACGGCCTTACCTGTTTCCAGGTTCACTTTCCGCAGGGTAGATTGCCCTTTAGTTCCGGTGCTTTCATACAAATAACCATCCTGGTATAAAAGCCCTTCGGTGTACGAACTGGTATCATGCGGATAAACCTTCTCTACTTTATAAGTATATAGCTCAGGAGCCTTAGGCGCAAGCAATACAATATTGGTCGACGCTTCCTGGCTTTTACCGCCCTGGTATAATTTGGCAGCAATAACTCTCGGCCCTAAATGCATCGCATCTGTTTTAAGACTAACTGCTGATGAATCCTTTTTTGAAGCAAATCGCACGGAGTCAACCGTGTATACAATAGAATCGGGTTTGGTATCGGCAGGATAGCTTAGTTTTACTGATACTTCCTGTCCTTGTTTGTAGCTGGCTCCTGCTTCCGGGGTAATGGACAAGCTGGTAGCCTGGGGTTTTTTATTACAGCCGGCGCAACCAAAAGCCAGCATAGCAACTGCAGTTAAAAGCAGAATAGTATTATTTTTCATAGTTAATCGGCAGATGGCCAGAAGGCATCTTCAATATGTTTTAATGTATAGTTTTCGTTCCGGTCAAATAAAACGGATATGATATCAAACCGCACCTCTCCCTGGTGATCCATCAGGTAAATATATTCATCTGCAGCGTCAGCCAGTAACCTTTGCTTGCGCCTATCTACAAAATCTTCCGGTTCGCCAAATCCGTTGCCTGTCCTGGTTTTTACTTCCGTAAATATGATCACTCTATCCTTATAGGCAATCAGGTCGATTTCAGCTTTCCCATGCGTCCAGTTCTCGTCTAATATTTCGTAACCCAAACCCTCCAGGAATGTTTTTGCCAAACTTTCGCCTTTGCGGCCAAGATCAAGGTGCTGCGCCATTATTTAATGATCACAGAGCCTAAATAATCCGAGATACTTTTCTCCACCTTTTTCATCTGCATATACTGTGTCAGCAAGATTTCGGTGTTCTCATCGCCTTCAGCTGTTTGCAGTTCGGTACGCAGGCTATCCAGTATCTTACCTACTTTATGTTTTTTCAGGTGAAATATCGCTCCTAAAATGGTCGCTTTCATATTCACCTGCTCATCCGGCACTAAAATCTTGTGCATCTCGTACCAATTTTCGCTTAACGTATACCTGGTGGCTAATAGTGTGACCGTAAGATCAACTATTTCCTTGTCAGCATGATGAATAAATACCTGCTCATCCGGCAACACGCCATTTTCCACCTCTTTGCTATATAACTCAACAAATTTTTTACTCGGGCTATGCTCAAATTCCACGTCTGCCAACTCGGCTATCATAAACGGCCCAATGTAGGTATTGGCAATGCCATCCCAGTCGATCATTTTATTGCCATACAGCAACAGCAATCGGATAATTTCTTTTTCCTGGCTATGGTCTTCTTTTACTGGCCTTTCGAGTTGGATTTCCTCAACAGGTAATTCCGGCGCCAGTTCACTTTGCTTTGCTCCCTGTTGTGCATCCTTCTTCGATTTAGCCAGACGCATTTTATTGAGCTCCGAAAGCAAGGCGCGCTCATCAATCTGTAGGATATGGCTACAGTCTTTTATAAAAACCGAGGCTTTGATCGAGTCCGGAATTTTAGCAATGCTTTCTACCACTTCACGGATCACCTCTGCACGCTTTATCGGGTCTGGACCGGCTTCTTTTAAAAGAATGTCGGTCTTATAGAGGATGAAGTCTTTCCTGTTCTGGTCGATGTGATTCTTGAAGGCATTGGTACCCACGCTGCGAACATAGGAGTCCGGGTCATGCCCATCGGGGAATAATACTACTTTTACATTCAATCCTTCTTCCAGGATCATATCCAATCCACGCAAAGAGGCTTTGATACCAGCCGCATCGCCATCGTACAAGATGGTAATATTCTTGGTAAACCTGCTGATCAACCTGATCTGCTCCACAGTAAGTGAAGTGCCGGACGAAGCTACCACGTTCTCAATCCCAGCCTGGTGAACAGACAATACGTCGGCATAACCTTCTACCAGGTAGCAATTATCTTCATCCCTTATTGCCTTTTTGGCAAAATAAAGACCATATAGAACATTGGATTTATGGTAAATTTCCGACTCGGGCGAGTTAACATATTTCGGAACATTTTTGTCGGTCTTCAGCGTTCGTCCGCCAAAAGCGATGACGCGGCCTGTAAACCCATGTATCGGGAACATTACACGGCCGCGGTAACGGTCATACAGTCCACCATTGTCACGTTTAACGGACAAGCCGCTTTCTACTAAAAACTCTTCCTGGTAACCTTCCTTTAAGGCCTGACTTGAAAAAGCTTCCCATTGATCCGGCGAATAACCCAGCTCGAATTTCTTTATCGTTTCGTTGTTAAAACCACGCTCTTTAAAGTAGCTGAGGCCGATGTTTTGCCCTTCTTCGCTATTCAATAAACTTTCGTGAAAGAACTTCGCAGCATAAGCGCTGACAATCATCAGGCTTTCGCGATGGTTTTCTTCTTCTTTGTTTTCGTGCGATTCTACAGTCTCCTCAACCTCGATGCTGTATTTATTGGCCAGCCATTTCAGGGCTTCAGGATAGGTGAACTTCTCCAGCTCCATCAAAAAAGTGACCGCAGAGCCACCTTTTCCTGACGAGAAATCCTTGAAAATACCTTTTGCGGGAGATACGGTAAACGATGGTGTACGCTCGTTGGCGAAAGGTGATAAACCCACGTAATTCGCCCCACGTTTTTTTAACTGCACAAATTCACCAATCACCTCGACAATGTCGATGGCTTCCATAATGCGGTCGATGGTGGTTTTGGTAATCATAAAACAGTTTACAAATGTAGGGCAATCCGCCGATGTTGGCGATTGTAATTTATGAAATATTTGCTTGCCTTCGTTTCAAAAAAGTAATGGTAATGCCGACCAACACGATAATACTCCCCGCAATTTCCTTAAGCTCAAGCTTCTCGTTCAGAAAGAACATCGCCCATATACCAGCGATCACTGTTTGGCTAAGCAGCGCAACTGAAACCTTTGTCGCATCCAAATAATTCAACGAATAATTGATGGTGATCCATCCTGCAAGTTGGCAAATCAAACCCATACCCAACAAATAAAACCATGTTGAGGTTGGGAAGCCGAGCATTGCGTTATGCTGAAATATGGAGATCAAAAATAGAAACACCGATGCGCCCAGCATATTGTAGAACATGAACGTAACCGTAGTTATTCTCTGCAGAATGCCTTTGGTGATCATGATGTATATAGCGTAGAATAAACTGGCGATCAGTGCAAGTATCAACCCGATATTGAATTGCAGGTGAAAAATTTGTTGATATCCTACCAAAATCACCATACCGAAAATAGCTATCCAGGTACCTATCCAAAATGACGCCCCTGATTTTTTCCTTAGGATCAGAAAGCTTAGCAGTCCCACCCAAAGCGGAGCAAGGTTAGCGATCAGTGTAGAAATAGTGGCGCTGATCTTCATTAGTGATAAGTTCCATACGGCGATATCAGCCCCAAATACTACGCCGCCTAGTAAGGCGACCAGCAAATCTTTTCGTTCGATTTTCAAGTTCCCCTTAATTAAGCAATAAGGGACCAGGAATATCCAGGCAAAAAATATCCGGTAAAAACCCGATGTAATGGCCGGTGCAACCGAAAGCTTGACAAATATCGGCGAAAAGGAAATGCAGATAATGCCGATAATGAGGCTGGCCTTAGGATTCATCATATTATTTGCTGCCAAAAATACATTATAAGTCAGTATTTTAATGCTCAGTGTAGCAAATACCGGTAAAGCCCCGTATATTGTTTAAACTAAACTTTTCTTTTATGAAAACCCTTGCTTACCTTATCATTTTAGGTGCCGCGCTGCTTTTGGCATCCTGCTCAAAAAAACCGCTTTGCTGTGTCCCGCCGCGGCCAAGTTCAGGAATGACCGCTGAAAAAAATGGCGTGCACTGGAACACAAATGACGTAGTAAGCAAACGTAGCGAGACCAACTCCCTTACTATTTATGCGATTAGTGGAGATGTAATTCCCGGTGGTTTCGCCAAGGCGGATTCACTGAATTTTTTAATATCCTATACAAACCTTGGGAGCTATCCTCTGCATGGAAGCCAGGTTTTTTATGATATCTTTAATAAAGGCGATACGACCAGCTACAAATTAGACACTACTTACAATAATGTACTAAACATAACAGGTTATGAAGTACTTCATAACCCTGCCACAACCAATCCCGATCCAATTAAAATAACAGGAACCTTCAATATTAAGTTCGTCGACCCTAAAAACCCAACCGGGATCAGCTTTTTGAACGGCAATTTCTATACTATTATATCTCAATAGTTTATTTCCCGGCTTTAGCTTGTCGGCATAAATCAAATAATCGTATTTTTGCGCCTCAAAATATTTATTATGAGTCAGCGCATAAAGATCAAAGCATTGCTTGAGAGCGAGCAAACCAACATTGAAGTAACGGTTAAAGGGTGGGTACGTACCTTCCGTAATAACCAGTTTATCGCTTTAAATGATGGCTCGACCAATAGCAATATCCAGATCGT
>Ga0105240_10016239_pt1 | contig 10090 bp, 3 predicted proteins | sample KBSC54metaG_FD_80426 | JGI IMG/M metagenome (GOLD analysis project Ga0105240, IMG submission 80426) | Corn rhizosphere microbial communities from Kellogg Biological Station, Michigan, USA - KBS C5-4 metaG | ecosystem: Host-associated > Plants > Roots > Rhizosphere > Soil | place: Michigan, USA... | reverse complement strand
GGGTCAAGTTTGGAAAAAAGGAGAACATCCGGCCGTGATAATCCCGGCAAAGGCTGCCTTGAATTCCGTCCGGATTCATCCACACTGCCGCGAATGAGATTCAGCCGAAACATCCACCCGGGCCGGCGCCTGCTGTTGGCGGGAACATTCATCGCAGCGATGGCGTTGTCGTTCACGTCGCAGGCCCAAACCGACGCGGCCCATCCGGGGTCGAGAAACCCCGTGAGCGGCCTGCCTCTGGAAGAATCCGCGAGCCGGGGCATCGTCACGCGCGATCCTTCCGACATCGTCAAATGCCAGGATGAATATTGGGTCTTTTACACCGGCCGAGGCGTGCCGTCTTATCATTCCCGGGATTTGGTGAAATGGGAACGCGGGCCGGCGGTATTTAAAACGGCGCCGGAATGGATCGCCGGCACGGTTCCCGAAAACCGCCGCATGTCTTACTGGGCCCCTGATATCATGAAAGTCGGCGACCGGTACCTGCTTTATTATGCCGTTTCCGCGATGGGAAAAATGACCTCCGCCATCGGCCTCGCCACGAATTCCACATTGGATCCGAATGATCCGGCGTATCATTGGGTCGATGAAGGTGTCGTGGTGCGGACGAAGGACGGTGACAACTATAACGCGATCGATCCGGCCGTGTTTCAAGACACCGACGGCAGTTTGTGGTTGTCGTTTGGTTCCTATTGGAGCGGCATCAAACTGATCCAGCTCGATCCCAGGACCGGCAAACGCCTTGCGCCGGATTCGAAGATGTATTCACTGGCCTACAATGAATCCATTGAGGCGTCTTATCTCTGCAAGCATGACCATTACTATTATCTCTTTGTGAACTGGGGTTCCTGCTGCGATGGCCCCAGGAGCACTTACAACATCCGTATCGGGCGGAGCACGGCGGTCACCGGGCCGTATCTGGACAAGGCCGGCGTGGACATGCTGCACAAGGGGGGCAGCGTGTTCCTGGCCAACACCAACGGGCCCTTGATCGGACCGGGACACGCGGGAACACTGACTGCGGACGGCAAGACCTGGTTGACGTCGGATTTTGAAGGCGACCTGCGAATGGATGGAAGAGCGACCCTGGCGATCATGCCGCTGCGTTGGAATGCCGACGGCTGGCCGGAGGCCACGGTGAACGATGTTAAAGCGGCGACTTCGGCCGCGCCCGCGTCGAAGTAAACTGGAGCGACACCGGAGTGGCGCGGTCCAAGACGCGATCCTGAGACAGTCGCGGAGATACCTCGTCGCGTCTGCCCAAGGGCCAAGGTCTTGAGGGTCGGTTCAGGAGCATTGAAATCCGCCTGATTTCTTCAGACGACAAAGACGCCATTTCGGCGCTCAATCAAGAATCGTTCAATCCGCGACCGGGGCCCACACATTTTTTTTCCGGTTGAAACGGCATTTGGCGCACTATTGGACGGAACGACGAATCAATAATGAAAGCAGCGTCAGCAGCATGCTTATTTTATGCCCGGAGTCGTGAGTGCGCAGCCAGTCGAATGTTATACCGCAGCCGGTCGCCCCAAACCCTTATGAAAACCCCAAACCAACCTAATTCCCGTTTCAGCTCGATTGATTTCCCCGGCTCTGGGCCAACCAAAGTGCATTTTATTGCTGTCCTGATGTTTCTCTGCACCGTTGGCGTTGCCACCGCCGGCAATGTGTCATTGAGGACGAGCGACGCGGCGAACACTTCCAGCTTTGCGGGTTCGACCAACTGGAACCCCGTGGGAGTGCCCGCGCCGGGGAACGCTTACCTTACTGGTCCGTTTACCATTCGGACCACCAACACCACCACGACGGGCCTCACGTTTACTTTTGCCGGAGATTCACTTTCGATCGATTCCGGCGGCCGTATGTTGGGTAAGATCGGGAACAATGCCGCCAATAACACGGTAGTTGGAACCATCCAGGTGGCCAACCTGATCCTGAATGGCGGCGCGCTTGATCAGGCGGGGGCCAACAGCGATAACAGCGTCCTGACGGTGGCCGGCAATGTCAGCGTGAACGCCGCCTCCTTCCTGGGAGCATTGGGCGCGACGGCCAATGGCAGCACCAAGTTCGAGACGGTCGAGTTCACCGCTCCCATCAGCGGTTCGGCCGCATTGCAGGTATCCGGACCGGGAATCAATGGCGGCCAGGATACCGGGGGCATCAGGTTGAGCGCGGCCAATCCTTACAGCGGCACGATCACGGTCTCCAACGGCGTGAACAACGTCATCGCCAGCTCCGTCAATCGCATTTTGCAACTCAACAACCTGAATGCGCTCGCGAATGCGACTTTGAATTTGGATGCCGCCCAGGCCAGCCCGGTGTCTTTCGCTTCCGGCGTCAATTCGGGAACCTTCAACGTAGGAGCTTTGGCGGGCAGATCACCTCAAACCCTGATGGACACCGCCGGTTCACCGGTCACATTGAGCGTGGGCGGCAACAACGCCAGCACCCTCTACAGCGGCCCGCTGACCGACGGCGGAAATCTGATCAAGGTGGGCTCCGGAACTCTGACGATGAACGGGACGAACACTTACTCCGGCACTACTACGATTAGCGGCGGCTCTTTGCAATTGGGCAACGGCGGGGCCGGGGGACTCCTGCCCGCCGGCAATACGTTGACGCTCAATGGTAACCTGATCGTTAATCGCAATAACACAACGGTGCAGGGCGTTGATTTCAGCGGCAGCCCGATAACCGGCAGCGGCTCGTTCACCCAGGCGGGAACCGGCACGACCATTTTGAATGCCGCGAACAGCTACGGCGGCGTCACGACGGTCAACGCCGGCCGACTGGTGATCAGTTCAGTCCAGGCCAGCACGGGAGCGGTCACGGTTTCTGACGGGGCCAAACTGGGCATCACGGTTTCCGGCAGCAGCCAGTTCTCGCCCAGCACCATGACACTGGGAACCAGCGGCGCCACCGCCCTGGAATTCGACGCACTCAACAGCACCTCCATTGCGCCGGTCAATACCGGCACGCTCTCGGTGGGCGGGACGGTGACGATCAACATTACCTCCGGCACTTTTGCCGCGGGAAACAATTATCCGCTGGTCCACTGGACAACCAGCGGCCCGACGGATGCGAGTTCTTTTGTGCTGGGCGTTTCTCCCGGATTAACCGCGACCCTCTCGGTCAGCGGCTCGACGCTTTCCTTGAATGTATCCGCGGTTTCCGACATCTGGACCGGGGTGCTCGGTGGCAATTGGGACACGGCCACGGCCAACTGGACCGGCCACGCGACCGTCTTTGCCAACGGCGACTCGGTTCTCTTTGATGATTCGGCAGTCAACACCGTCGTGACGGTGAACTCGGCCGTTCAGCCGGGCGGCACGTTGCTAAACAACAGCACGCCGTTTCCTTATACCATCACGTCCAGCGCGGGCAATAACATCGGCGGGAGCGGAGGGCTTACCAAGAACAACAGTGGCAGCGTCACCCTTGCGGGCGGAGCGAACACGTACACCGGTGTGACGGCCGTCAATGCCGGCACGCTGAGTGTGGGAGCGCTGGCCAACGGCGGTTCACCCAGCGACATCGGCGCGGCCAGCGCTGCTTCCGCCAATCTCGTTCTGAACGGCAGCACGCTGCAGTATACCGGCGGAGCGGCGGGCACCGACCGCGGCGCAACTCTGGGTGCGGGCGGCGCGACGGTGGAAATCGATTCGGCCGGGATCGCCCTGACTGACAGCGGAATCATTGTGGGTCCCGGTTCCCTCACCAAAACCGGCCTCGGCGCGCTGGCTCTTTCCGGGGCGAACACTTTCAGCGGCGGGGTGACCTTGAATGCGGGAGAGTTGGACATAAATAATGGCGGCTCCAGCAGCGCCAATTCCGCGATCGGCATTGGCACATTGAACATCGGAGCGGGCACCATCATCGATAACACCAGCGGCAGTGATGTGACGCTCCTGGCGAATAACCCGCAAGTGTGGAACAGCAGCTTTATCTTTGGCGGATTTGGCAACAACCTGAACCTCGGCGCCGGGCCGGTGAGCCTCCCGGCCACCTGCACGCTGACCGTTTTTGCGAATACGCTGACCGTCGGAGGGGTGATCAGTGGAGGCGGTGGGCTGACCAAGATGGGCGCCGGCACGCTCGTACTTTCGGGCGCCAACACTTTTGGCGGCACGGTAACCCTCACGGAGGGCACGCTGGCCGTCGGCAACGACTTGGCCCTGGGGACCGGCCAGTTGAATTTCAACGGCGGATCCGCGGGAGCGACCATCCAATCGGCGGATGGCACCGCTCGCACCATTACCAATTCCATTAATTTCGCGGGCAGCGCCGGGGCCACCGCTATTTTTGGCGGCACGGGCAATCTTAAATTCACAGGTTCGGCTAACAATGGCACGGCGAAGGTATTAACGGTGAACAATCCGCAAACCGAGTTCAGCGGCGTCTTGAGCGGAGCCAGCGCGCGCACGGTGGCGGGCACGGGCACGCTTATCTTGAGCGGCACCAACACCTACAGCGCCGGCACGGTGATCAACCCGGGCGCCACGTTGCAGTTGGGCAACGGCGGCACCAGCGGTTCCCTTTCCGCCAGCGGGGCAATTGACGACGAAGGCACGCTCAGGTTCAACCGCAGCGATGTGCTGGTCCAGGGGGTCAACTTCGCCAGCGCGCCGATCTTCGGCGGCGGTTCGGTGGTCCAGGATGGTTCCGGCAGCACCACATTGAACGCGGCCAATAATTATACCGGTCAGACCATCGTGAACAACGGCGAGTTGTTCATCACTCCGGCCTATCAGGGCGGGGGAGATGTGATCGTGGCGAACGGGGCCAGTTTTGGTGTTTCGGCCAGTTCAGTGAGCAATAGCGCCGCGGTGGGAAACCTGACCTTGGGCAACGGCGGGCCAAGCACGCTGGACTTCTCCTACGGTCTGACGGGCAATCCCACCAACGCCGCCCTGTTTGTGAACTCGGTCACGATCAATGGCAATTGTTCCATCGGTGTGGGCGGCAGTTTCGTGGTCGGCACGTTCCCGGTTCTCACCTACGGCAGTCTCTCGGGTTCATTCAACGGCACGGTGACCGGTCCGCGCGGCGTCACGGCCACGCTTTCAAACGACACGGTGAATAAAATTATTTACGTGACGATTTCCTCGATTGGCAGCGGGATCGTTTGGACCGGAACCAACAGCCTCGCGCCCAATCTCTGGGATTTGAATACCACGACCAATTGGCTGATCGGCGGTTTGCCGACGGATTACATCGAGAACGTGCCGCCGGGTGATGCGGTGACTTTCAACGACCTGGGCAGCGGCTCGGTGCTGTTAAGCAACGCCGTCAGCCCGGCCAGCGTCACGGTCAGCAATACGTCAGTTGACTATACCTTCCAGGGCACCGGCCAGGTCAATTCACCGGGCGGATTGACCAAAGTCGGAGCCGGCGCGCTGACATTGAATGTGCCTGGCACTTTCGGCGGCAACACGGTCGTTTCCAATGGCGCGCTCAACCTCGGCGCCAGCCAGACTTTTGGCAACCTGTCCGGCAATAGCGCCGTGACAGTATCCGCGGGCACGCCAACACTGACGGTCAATGACAACCTGGACACGACGTTTGCCGGCAACATTTCGGGCGCGCTGGGCGTGACCAAGACCGGGCCCAATGTGTTGACGATGACCGGCAGCAACAGCTTTTCGGGAAGCTTATTCGTGAGCCTCGGCGCGGTGACGCTGGATTCCGGGTCCATCAACTCGGGAGCCTTCAGCAGCATCGGCCATGTCGGCAGCGACATCGGCACGCTGACGTTGAAAGGAACGGCGACCTTCACCACCACCAGCGATTTCAACGCAGGCGACGTGGGCGCGTCCGCCGGCACGTTTAATATCCAGGACACCGCCAGCCTGACCGCGAACGCGTTTTATGTCGGCTCGGCCAATGGCACGGGTTCGACCGCCAGCGGCACGGTCAATCAAACCGGCGGCACCGTGACGGAACTGAGCACCACGGCGGGAACGTTCTGCATCGGCGGACGGGCGGCTGGCACGTCGGTTGGCGGAACGGGAACCTATAACTTGAGCGCCGGCGCTTTGAACTCGGCCAGCGCGATTCGCGTGGGAGCGGTGGGCATCGGAACTCTGAACCAGAGCGGCGGCACGGTGACCGCCAGCGCCGGTGTGGACCTCGCCACCGCCGCGGCCGCGACGGGCACGTATAATCTCGACGGCGGCACGCTTCGGACGCTTAACGTGGTTTCCTCTTCGGGAGCGAATTCCACCCTGAACTTCAACGGCGGCCTGTTAACTCCCACCGCCAACAGTGCGGCTTTCGTGACCAATGTGGCGCAGGTCAATGTCCGCAACGGAGGCCTGGTGGCGGACACCGCTAACTTCAATGTGACCATCAGTTCGGTTCTGCAGCACAGTACGCTTCCCGGCGACAACGCCGTGGACGGCGGCTTGACCAAACTCGGCGGTGGCACTTTGAACCTCACCGGTTTGGGCTCGTCTTACACCGGGCCAACCACGATCGCGGGCGGCGCGCTGAATTTCTCCGCGGGTTCAGTCGCCAGCCTCAATAATGTGACCGTCAATAACGCTGCGCTCGGCGTCGGGTTGAACGGCGGGACAACCACCTTCCCGGCGGCGAGCCTGGCGCTCACGGGAAATTCGGCGTTGAACTTCAATTACGACCTGGTTTCCGGCACACCTGTCGCCGCTCTCGCCATCAGCGGCAACTTCAACGTTTCGGGCGCCATCGCGCTGAACGTGAATGGCTATGGGTTTGCGGTCGGTCAATTTCCGCTGGTGACCTACACCGGCACGCCGCTGGCGAACCTCAATAATTTCATCCTGGGCGCACTGCCTTACGGCGTTTCCGCCACCTTGTCGAATAACGTGACCAGCAAGTCGATCGACCTGGTCGTCACGGCTGCCAGCATTACGACCTGGATTCCGCTCACTGCCACCGATCCCACCGGCACCTCCGGTTTTGCGGCCGCCGGGACATGGCTGGATGGAAATCCGCCGACGCCGGGCAACGGCTACTTCACCCGGACATTTGCGCTGCGGTCGCCGGCCGATTCCGGCGCCTACTCGTTTGCCGGTTCGGTGCTGAGCATTGACACCGGTGGACGCTTCATCATGAAAGGCACCAACGGGCAGGTGCTGACCGTCGACAATCTCGTCATCAACGGCGGCCTGGTGGATTACGCGAACGGGGCGGATAGCTTCGTGGAGACGCTCGGAGGCAACATCACGCTGCAAGCCGGCCTGACCAGTTTCATCGGGGCGCTGGGCTCGTCCGGGCTTTCGGAAACATTGTTCCTGAATGCCTCCGTCACCGGCACCGGCAATCTTCAACTCGGCGGACCGACGGTGAATAGCGGCGCGGATGTTGGCGTCGTCGTGTTCGCCGGAAACAACACCTATACCGGCCCCACCACCGTCGCGAGCGGAACGCTGCTCGTCAACGGGGTGAACGGCAACTCCGCCATCACGGTTGCCACCAATGCCACGCTGGGCGGCACCGGCAGCATCGGCGGCACTGTCGCCGTCCAACCGGGCGCAAGACTCGCGCCGGGAATCGCGGCGCGGGGCGCCCTGACCAACACCATCGGCACGCTCACGGCGGGCGCCGCATCCATCTCCGGTGCGGTGGTGATGAAGATCAATCGCGATGGTTCACCCGCCAGCGACGCCTTCGCGGCGCCGACCATCACAGTCAATTCCGGCGCGACGCTCACCGTGGCGAATATCGGCTCCACGAATCTTGCGGCGGGCGACACGTTCACGCTTTTCAGCACGCCGATCAACGGCGCGTTTGACACGGTAACACTGCCGGCGTTGCCGGCGTCCAACTTGTATTGGACTAACCGACTCGCGGTCAATGGCAGCATCGCCGTGGCGGCGGCGGTTACGGTGAATCCCAACAGCACGAACATCACCGCCAGTTTGAGCGGCGGCACATTGACGCTCTCATGGCCTCAGGATCACACCGGCTGGACCTTGCAGGTGCAGACGAATTCTCCGGGACGTGGACTGGGGACGAATTGGTTTGATCTGCCCGGCTCCGCTTCAACCAATGCGTTTTCCACGCCGATTGTGCTCACCAACGGGTCGGTATTCTACCGGTTGAAACTCTGACCGGCTCCTCGAGCCACAATTAAATGAAGCATCCCTCTACCCATCACCGGGCGTTCACGCTGATTGAACTGCTGGTCGTCATCGCCATCATCGCCATCCTGGCGGCGATGCTGCTGCCGGCGCTGGCCCGGGCGAAGGAGAAAAGCAAGCGGGCGACGTGCCTGAACAATCTCCGGCAAATTGGCATCGGCACGACCATTTATGCCGGAGACAACAATGACCTGGTTGTGGAAGCGCATATATTCAATGGGCAAGGGGTCCAAAATGTCATGGAGCCGCCCTCCGCGACGGCTGCCGCCAGCGTGCAATTGATTGTCAACACCAACGGGTCCAGCAGTATTTGGTCCTGCCCCAATCTCATTCAACTGCCGCAATACGAACCCGGGGGATTCAATCAATTCGACATCGGCTACCAGTATTTTGGCGGTGCCGGATTCAAACAGTGGCTCAACTCGGCGGGCACCTTTTCCGGACGCAGTCCGATCAAGCTGGGCCAATCCAAACCGTATTGGGTGGTGGCGGCCGATTGCGTCATGAAAATCAACGGCAAGTGGGGCGGTGAGGATGCCGGCCGCACCATTTATGATAACATGCCGCCGCATAAAAACGGGGCGTTGCCGGCCGGCGGCAACGAGGTTTTTTGCGATGGCCATGCCGAATGGATCCGGGCGCAATCCATGTATTACCTCACCACGTGGAAGAATGACGGCACCCGCATTTGTTATTTTTACCAGGACACCCAGGACTTTGACCCGACACTTCAGGTTGCGCTTAGGTTTCTGACCTTTAAGCCTTGAAGAAAGCGGTCGTTCACTTCCTCAAGTCGCCTCTTCGTCATGCTCTCTCAATCCACGAAAAATTCGCGGGGCCTCAAAGCCTCGCGCCGGATATTCACATTCAAAGTATTGCGTCCGGCGCTCTTCGCCTTCCTGGTTTTTGGCGTTTTGCCGGCGCAGGCCGCCAACGTGATGCTCAGCACCAGCGATGCCCAAAATACTTCCAGCTTTACCGGTTCGACCAACTGGAACCCCGTCGGAGTGCCGTCACCCGGGAATGCCTATTTTTGCCTGTTCACGTTGCGAACCCCCAATCCCACCGCCTCGGGGAGTAATTACATTTTCGGCGGGGACTCGCTGGAGATCGACGCGAACGGCACGACCACCAGCCGTCTTTTGGGTAAAATTGGAAATAACGTGAGCGGGAACACAACCCGTGGAACCATCACGGTCAGTAACCTCATATTGAACGGTGGCAATCTGGAACAGGCCGGCGCCAGCAGCGACAACAGTGTCTTGACCGTTGCCGGCAAAGTCACGGTTACCGCCCCGTCGATTTTGGGCGCGCTGGGCGGCACGGCCAATGGCAGCTCCCGGTTTGAGACTTTGGAATTCACCGCTCCAATCTCGGGTTCAGCGGGGCTGCAAGTCTCGGGACCGGTGATCAACAGCGGAGCGGACACCGGTTTGGTGAAATTGAGCGCGCCGAATCCCTACAGCGGCACCATCACGGTCTCCGCGGCGGGTGGCAACATCATCGCCAGCTCGGTCAATCGCATCCTGCAACTCAACCATCTGAACGCTCTTGGCAATGCGACGTTGAATTTGGAATCCGCTCAAGCCAGCCCGGTGTCGTTTGCGGCCGGGGTCAATACCGGGCCATTTAACGTGGGGGCGCTGACTGGCAAGGGATCTCAAACGTTGACCGACACCGCCGGTTCACCGGTCACATTGAGCATTGGCGGCAACAATTCTAGCGCAGTTTATTCCGGCGCGCTGACCGGCGCGGGGTCATTGGTCAAAACCGGATCGGGCACATTGACGCTGGCAGGCGCCAACACTTACACGGGCGGCACCACGATTTCGAGCGGCACGTTGCAGACCACGCGGTTGTCGGGCTCGTATTCCGGCGGGGGCAGGGTGGTCCTGATGGCTTCCAGTGTTCTGGTTCCGCAAAACGTTTCCGCCGCGATCGCGCCGTTCACCGGCCAATGGGTGATCGCG